>Ga0315297_10000768_pt1 | contig 19040 bp, 19 predicted proteins | sample YL17G15_0_MG_FD_203628 | JGI IMG/M metagenome (GOLD analysis project Ga0315297, IMG submission 203628) | Sediment microbial communities from Yellowstone Lake, YNP, Wyoming, USA - YL17G15_0 | ecosystem: Environmental > Aquatic > Freshwater > Lake > Sediment | place: USA: Wyoming | collected... | reverse complement strand
GGCAGGAGCCGGGAGTCGCTTGAACCATTCAGGTATCTTTGATAGCAATTTCAAGCCGTCTGCATCAAATATGAATGGGGGAAGTGTTGCGGGTTTCTGCCTTGTTTTTGTTTTGCTGATCTGAACAAAACCCATATGCTCCTTGGATGCTTTCGCTGGAACTCCTGCCAACATGTTTGCAACAAATTCCCTTGTGGTATCCTCCATTCCCAAACCAGGCCCGACTAATAACGCGGTTGAACGTTCCAGGTTATTAATTAACACATCGCTGGCACCCGAAGCAATGGATCCCATTTCATGGGGCAGGATCAGCCAGGTTGCTTCGGGCAATTGCCCAGCCAAGGCAACATGTACCGGACCCGGGACGGCCAAGGTAACCAGCCCGGTTCCTATCCGGTAAGCAGCCTTTCCTGCCAGAAGTGCAGCGCCAGGATAATTTACTGACCCCGCAACAACCATCGCAGTCCCAAATGTACCTTTATAGGCATCTGAAGGTCGTATTGGCAGCAAGGAAACCGCAAGGTCTTTATTGGCAACTTCATTTTTAATGGACTGCCAGGACTGTAATTCTTCAATTTGGCCAATTCCCACCACATGTAATTCGCCAATCAAATCAAATGCTGGAGTTTTAAGAATCCCTTGTTTAACGGCTGCCAGAGTTACCGTGGCGTCAGCTTGGATGCAATTCGCGTCTGCTGCACCAGAATCGCAATCCACTCCTGACGGACAATCGACAGCCACGATGAATGGTTTGCATTCGATTGTTGCTAGGATGGTTTTAATGGTTCCGAGGACTTTACCGATCTCTGGCTTCATTGGTTGTTTGAATCCCGTCCCCAAGACACCGTCCAAAATCACATCCGCGGTTTCAAGAAATACTGTGAGTTGTTGGCAATTGGAGTCTTTTTCTGCCTGGTATATTTCACCCTGCGCGTTTTCCAGGCGCTTCACCAGGGGATCTCCCCCAGTTTTGCGTTTCACCAGGTATGCACGAGCCTTCCACCCTTTTTCAGCTAAATGTGTCAATGCAACGAGTGTATCCCCCCCGTTGTTACCTGGGCCGACCAGCCCAAGTACCTGAATGTCCTCTTCATCGTCCTGGTCATATGCCAGCTGAAGGACTTCTCTGGAAAGGTTATGCCCGGCATTTTCCATCATCATTTCATAAGTCAGTCCATTTGCATCAGCTTCTTTCTCAATGGAATGCATTTCCGAAATTGTCACTAGTTTCATATTATTTTCTCCTATCAAGATGACCAATTAGAAAATATCTATTCACACATCATGTCAGCAACCAAAAAATATCGCAAGCGAGGTAATATATAAAGAAAATAATTCCTTGGCGTTTGATCATATTCTGCCAATTTGATGATCAAGATGTATATGATTTAACCTGCTTTTATGTTTTCCAGATATCTTCCTCCACCCATTCCAACCCCAGATCATTCAGTTTTTCCGGTGTTGGTTTGCCAGTTTCCTGGTCCCAGCCGCGAGCGTCGTAGTAAGCTTTGATCATTTCGTCAAATGGCGGAACATATCCGGCGGAACCGCCATCTTGATAGGGTTCAAGGAATGCCTTCGGTAAAATATCGTTCTTGCCGGTCAGTCCCAACCGGTGGTTTATTGCTCGCTTTAAATTCCAGGCACGTTCGCCAGCTTTAAATAATTCCTTTTCCCCCCATTTCAACCCACAGGCAGCATTTATTAATCCTAAGACTGTCTCCACCTGGATGTTGGCGAAAATGCACATTACCAAAGAATTAAAAATGGTCTTCCAATCCTGATGGCGCGCAACATTCGCAGCTTTTTCTGCACCAGCTTGCCGTTCATAGAACTCCACCCCAATGCTGGAATCAGCTTGACCTAATTCCACAACAAAATAATCGCTTTGATTATGGCACGCTCCTCGTGGAGATGTGGCATATACCAGACTCATCCCGGAGAGTGCGCGCGGATCATGATATGGTAATTCCAACCCATTAACCTGGACCGCTTCTTCTTCTGCCTTGAAATGGAGTCCGAGGCGTCTGGATCCCTTGGCAAGGAATTCACCAAACCCTTCACGCCGCGCAGTAATTGCCAGCAAGTTTTCGATCATTCCCAAGTCGCCCCACTTGAGAACAAGGCCTCCTGTATCTCTTTTGGTGATTATCCCCTTTTCGAAAAGATGAAATGCCAATCCTATGGTGCCACCTGCACTAATGGTATCCATCCCCGCCCGGTCGCACAATTCACCCATAAGGGTGATCGAGGCCAGGTTATCATTCAATAAATTTGGACCGAAGCTGACGATCGTTTCATATTCGGGGCCTTTTCGCTTTAATCCATCCTCCAACCGAACCACCCTTCCACAGGCAATCACACAGCCGTGACAGGCACTGACTCCGACAAGAATTTTTTCAGCCATGGTTGAACCAGTTACATTACCAGCTCCCTCGAATACCCCCTGATGAAAATATTTTTTTGGCATCGAGCCAAGATAATCGGAATAATCAGCCACACCAGCCGTTCCGAGATCGTGAAAGAAATGTGTCATGTTATCTGATTTAAGAATATGGTTTGCCTCTGAACGTAATAAAGCATATTTTTCTGGTGAGGCAACCGGGGGTTTTGTGCTGCCGTGGACAGCAATAGCTTTTAGGTTCTTCGACCCTGCAACTGCTCCCAATCCCGTTCGTCCCGCCGCTCTTCCATGATCGCACATCAGGTTGGCATACAAGACGCCATTCTCTCCAGCAGGTCCGATCGTCAAAACATGGGTACCAGGGATATTTAACTCATTCTTAATTAAAGTCTGCGATTCATACGTATCTTTTCCCCAGATGGCTGCAGCGGCTCTGATTTCCAGCTTGCCTTCATTTACCGAAAGATATACTGGTTTTTCAGCCTTGCCAGTAATCCACAATCCATCGTATCCGCAAAAACGCAATTCAGGACCCCAAAACCCGCCGCAGTTTGATTCAGCCCATAGACCTGTTGCAGGACTCTTCCCGCAAACCACGAAACGTCCCACGGTGGGACCTGCTGTCCCTGAAAGCGGACCATTAAGGAAAAGCAAGGGAGAGTCTGGAGACAGAGGGTCGAGTTCTCGCGTTAAAGTGGAATAGAGCAGGCGAGCCGCTAGGGAAGCCCCCCCCAGGTATTCTTGTTCCCATGCGGGTGGAATATTAAATTGTGTAGATTCCCCACGTGTCAGGTTGATTTTTAAGATTGGTTGCATCTTCAGGCAAGAATGTCAGATGTTATCTCTTGACAACATCGCACGAAATCTAAAACGGTTGGAACATTACGCATCATATACACCATGCTTCCTTGAACTTGTAATTTACCGGTCATCATTGCCTGCATGGGATTGAGGGTCCCTTTCATGATTTGGGAGACATTCTCAAAGGTCCCGGTCAGAATAAACTTCGCCTGGACAGAGGATAAATCCTTCAAAACCTCTGTTTTTCGACACTTTCCATGCCATAAATCGAGGTAATATATTATACGCTCATGTAAAGGACCACTCGGCTCGATGACAACAAACATGTCCCCTTCCCAGTTCTTGGCAACTTTGGCGTAATGTTCATCAGAATTTATTTTAATGTGGAGTGCCTGCAACCATTCGGGGCTGGGAAATTTTACATCCATGATTTTCTCCTTTCGAAAAGCTTGAAACCATTATATCATTTTCACTTTTTCCTTCCACAGAAATTTTCGGAACTATGTCAATTCCCCTCTTGTCATAAATCGAAAATTCGTCTATGCTTACATTGTCAGGAGAAAGGATTAGGATCCCGAACTCCAACATAATAAGCCGATGTGTCCAAATCCTAAAGGAGAGAGAAGAAATGAAAAAAATGATGGTTGTCTTAAGTTTTATGGTTCTTGCCAGCATAATTTTGGTTGGATGCGGAGCGACTCCAACTGCAACTCCAACGGCAGTTCCGCCGACCGTACCAGCGAAAACACTTCCCGATCTTGGAGGAAAATCCATCACTGTGGCTGTTGAAAATGCCTATCCGCCGTTTAACAGCATTGATGCCTCCGGTCAAGGTGTTGGTTGGGATTATGATGTCGTTGGAGCAATATGCAAATTGCTAAATTGCAAGCCTGAATTTAAGCAATCTGCCTGGGATGGTATTTTTCCAGCCATGCAAGCCGGGGAATATGATATGTTGGCTGATGGGGTAACATTTACTACAGATCGTGCCAAGATCGTGGATTTCTCAACCCCCTATGTTGAAGTAAACCAGTACCTGCTTGTCCGCACGGTCGAAACTCGCACCGCTGAACAAATGAAGGCGGATACCAATGCCAAGATTGGTACCCAAATCGGTACGACCAATGAAATTGCTGCCAAAGCATATTTTACAGGCAAGACCATCCAGTCGTTTGAAGATTTTGGTGCGGCAGTGCTTGCTCTTAAATCGAGCGATATTGACGGGGTGGTAATTGATAATATTGCTGCAGTGGGGTTTATGAATGTGGATCCAGGTGTTTTCAAGTTAGCCGGTCAAATTGCCACCGGGGAAACGCTGGCATTTGTCTTCCCACAAAATAGCGCTTTGAAAGACCCGGTGAATGCGGCACTCGCAGCCATGACCGCAGACGGCACGCTTCAACAACTAAACAAGAAATGGGGGCTGACCCCGTAATTAGATTTCACCCAGTTTCTGACAATTGCGAGGTGGGGGAAAATCCCCGCCTCGCAATTAATTTTATTTTCGGAGATGGGCATGGAATCATCAACCAGTCTTTCTACTCCTAGTTTGATACCCGGCGGTTGGAAAATCTCAAAATGGCCGTGGTGGGTGATTGCGCTCGTCCTGGTGGGGTTGGCAGTAATCTACCTCATCCTGGCTTCACCCAATTATCAATCTTCCTTCATTTACCTAATACAGGGGGTTTATACCACCCTGCGCATTACCGTATTCTCTTATTTGATCGCAACAATTATCGGTCTATTAGCCGGCCTGGCAAGAGTCTCAAAGAACGTGTTTCTTTTTAACATTTCCACGCTGTACGTAGAAATAATTCGCGGGATCCCTCTTGTTGTATTACTGTTATACATTGCTTTTGCACTTTTCCCTGTATTTGTAGATATGGTTAAAGGGTTGGGAATTTGGGGACTTGGTATCATACCGAATAGCCGGTTTCTACTATCCATGTCCGTTTTCAGCATCCGCACCGTTTCGATGGAAGGGCGTGCCATCATTGCACTGGGATTTGGATATGGGGCTTACGAAGCAGAGGTTTTTCGGGCGGGGATTCAATCCATCGGTAAAGGGCAAACTGAAGCCGCCCGTTCACTGGGAATGACCTACCTGCAGGCGATGCGCTTTATCATCCTCCCGCAAGCCATCCGTCGTGTATTGCCTCCACTAGGCAACGACTTTATCGCCTGCCTTAAAGACTCTTCCCTGGCAACCGTGCTTGCAGTCAATGAATTAACACAACTCGGTAGAATGTTGAGAGCCAGCAACTTTCGCGTACTTGAAGTATTTAATATCATGGCGTTCTTGTACCTGTCGATGACCTTGTTATTATCTGGGGCTGTTCACTGGTTGGAACGTAAAATGAAAATTGCGGAATAAAAAAAGCCGCCTGTTGGCGGCTTTTTTTGTGGTGCGCTGGGGGGGACTTGAACCCCCACGCCTTGCGGCACATGGCCCTCAACCATGCCTGTCTGCCAATTCCAGCACCAGCGCGAGCAGGTCGTATTATAATCACGTTCAACTGATTGTCAAGCACAATACCTTAACGACCTCCGGAGGCCTTATGAATCGAATTGTCGTGGATGCAATGGGAAGCGATAATTTCCCAGTCCCGGATGTGATCGGCGCAATTATGGCAGCCCGTGAATTTGATGTAGAAATCATTCTGGTCGGCGATGAAACAAAAATCAAACCATTACTCGAAAAGGAAAATGTCATCCACCTCCCCATTTCAGTCGTCCATGCACCTGAGATGCTGACTATGGAAGACAAGGGATTGGCACTCGTTCTGAAGGCACGCCGCCCCAACGCAAAGAATTCAATGGCTGTCGGCATAGACCTGGTTAAAAACGGCCAGGCAGAAGCTTTTGTTACAGCTGGCAATACGGGCGCAGCATCCGTGACGGCTTACCTCCGGTTGGGGACAATTCCCGGAGTTGATCGTCCTGGTCTTACCCCGGTTTTTCCCACAGCGACTGGAACCTGCGTTGTTTTGGATGTCGGAGCGAATCCCGATTGCAAACCTCAGAACCTGCTCCAATTTGCAATCATGGGTAGCATTTACGTCGAAAAAGTGCGCGGTGTGAAAAATCCTAAAATCGGCTTGGTATCAAATGGGGAAGAGGCAGGAAAAGGCAACGAATTGATCAAACACACCTATCCTTTATTGAAAGAATCTGGCTTGAACTTTTATGGTAACATCGAGGGCAAGGAACTTATCGGTGGAAAAGTTGATGTTGCAGTTACGGATGGTTTCACTGGAAATATACTGTTAAAATCTTCAGAGGCCGCTGCAAAATTGCTTGTAGATAAAATCCGGGAAGCCATCGAAAATGGCGGATTGGGAACAAAACTTGGTGGAATCCTCATTAAACCTGCACTCAAGGGGATTAAAAAATTAATGGATCCCTCCGAACAAGGTGCTGCACCTCTTCTGGGTGTGAACGGCTTGGTTTTTATCGGGCATGGCCGCTCGGAAGCGGTCGCCATTAAAAACGGCATTCGCTTGGCAAATAACGCAGTGAAAGCAAACGTGATAGAGTCCATCCGCGCGGCTATCGAACAATCTCTCAAGAAATAGAGGTCTCATGAAAGTTGTAACCAACACGAAATTGATCAAACGAAATGCCAAAATCGGGCAGTTCACAAGCATTGGGGCACTTGTCATCCTTGGCGTAGGATTGTATATTTCGTTTAAGATGCCGGATAAGTTAATTTTCTCGCTATTGGCCTTGCTGTTGGGGTTCTTCATGTCGCAAATTGGAATGTATTATGGCAATCGCTGGGGTAGGAGCCCGCGTCCTGATGAATTGATAGACAGAAATCTGAAAGGTTTGGGGCGCGAGTACACTATTTTTCATTACGTAACCACCGCTTCTCATTTATTGGTTGGCCCAGCCGGTGTTTGGGTATTAATGCCATATCATCAGAGCGGGGTAATCACCTATCAAAAAAACCGCTGGAAATCAAGGGGAGGAGGATTTCTCCAGTCTTATTTGCGGTTTTTCGGTCAGGAAAACATGGGGCGGCCAGAAATTGAATTAAGTGGTGAGATAAAAGCAGCCAGCCAATACCTGAAAAGAATATTGCCGGAAGGTGTTGAATCTCCAACCGTAAAGGCATTGCTGCTATTCACCAGTCCCAAAGTGGAATTAAAGGTGGAGGGTGCTCCCCTTCCCGCAATCACCCCCAAAGATCTTAAGGATTTTATGCGAGAAAAAAGCAAGGAAAACCTCATAAGCGCTTTTTTATTGGATTCTCTTTATAAAGTTCTTCCAAAACCAGAACGGGATGAATAGATTCTTAGGTTCCCTGCAAATCTGGTGATAATTTCATCGGCGGGATCCATTCAACATTGTCGCGCTGGAAATTATATTTATAAGAAAGAGCCGGTACCTATCTCCTCGGAAAGCAAATTCGATCCACAAGCATTGCTGGTCACGATTCAATCCTTGGGAGACAAACCACCGGTTTTCTTTTTCCCGGGTTTGGGCATGCCGGTATCCTCCCTTTTTAACCTGACAGACAGATTGGGAAAAGAACATCCCCTGTTTGGGCTAAAGGGCGTAGAATCCATATCTTCTCCCAGGAGTGAAATATCCATAGAGGAATTTGCTAAGCAGTATATATGTGCAATTAATCCTATTAAAGCGCAAGGACCACTTACTTTCGCAGGGCATTCATATGGGGGACACTTGGCACTCGAAACTGCTCGCAAGTTATCAATACCGGGTGAGCCAGAACCGTTGGTTGTAATCATAGATACATACCCACCGCTTCACTACCGGGTCATCCCTTTTTTTATGAGAATTCAATTATATTTTGCCAACTATAAACTACTGGATCATGCTAAAAAAGTGGCAGGATATTTCACCTGGAAATACTTCAGGAGGAATTCGCAGCACATTGCACATTCCATCCAAAAGCAATTAGGGGGACGGAGCAAAACATCATATGCTGCTGCCTACTCAGCGTTTAGTAATTACAAGCCAAAACCTTACCCAGGCAGAGTTGTGCTTTTCAAAGCCAGCCACCGAGAATGGGAGGAAGAAAATTATATTATGGAGGCGTGGAAAAAATATATTATTGGTGATCTTGAGGTTCGGATAATACCAGGAGACCACCTTAATTTGATCAAGGATCCAAGCGCAATAGAGCTGGCCTCCCAATTGAAAGAAATATTGAGAAATTCTGGAATTCGTCCATAAATAACTCCCATAGGGCATTTTATGATCCCGATCGTCGCATTGGACCTCGAAACCACAGGTTTGGATCCGCAAAAGGATGCGGTGATTGAAATTGGGGCAGTAAAATTCTCAGGAAATCGAATTGAATCAGAATTCTCCACCCTAATCAATCCCGGTAAACATATTCCCGATTTCATTACCGGGTTGACAGGCATAAACGACGAGATGGTTCGCCTTGCACCAAATATCCACGACAAGCTGGGCGAATTGGCAAATTTCATCGGGGATTCCCCCCTCCTGGGACACAACATACAATTCGATCTGTCATTTCTCAATAAATATAAATTATTCACCATGAACGAGAATATTGATACGTATGATCTGGCTGCAGTATTAATGCCATCCGCCAGTCGATACAACCTCGCGGCGCTAGGTCTTCAGCTCGGAATTCCATTTCCTGCCACTCATCGTGCACCCAACGACGCTAGGGTGACAGCGGAGGCGTTTAAAAAATTATTCTCGATGGCCCAAGAATTACCAATCGACCTGCTTGCTGAAATCGTCCGGTTCAGCGAACCCATAGAGTGGGATGGGGCTTGGGCATTTGTTGAAGCCTTAAGGACGCGATCAAAAGGTGGGATTAAATCAAAAAGAACCCGTGGAGATCAGGGGAAAGGCCTCCTTTTCGAGAGGGGGGAAGAAACCAAAATAGGGTCTCATATCCAAATTCCCAAGGAGCCGGTACCAATTGACATGGAAGAAGCCGCCGCCATCCTTGAACACGGTGGAGCCTTCTCAAATTTTTTCAATCATTACGAATATCGTCCAGAGCAAATGGAAATGCTAAGGGCAGTAACCAAGGCTTTATCTTTAGGTCAGCATCTACTGGTCGAGGCTGGCACTGGTGTTGGTAAATCTTTTGCGTACCTGGTGCCTGCTTCCATGTTTGCTTTGCAAAACAACACACGCGTTGTCATATCCACAAACACGATCAATTTGCAGGACCAACTTATAAAAAAAGACATCCCTGACCTTAAATCCGCCCTCGGGTGGAATCTGAGAGCTGCTGTATTAAAAGGACGTTCGAACTATCTATGTCCTCGCAGGTTGGATCTTTTTCGACGTCGAGGTCCAATAAATGCTGACGAAATGCGGGTGTTGGCAAAGGTCCTTGTGTGGAGGTTGGAAAACGCGAGCGGTGACCGAAACGAGATTACCTTGACCGGACCAGCTGAGCGGGATGTTTGGGGGCATATCTCTGCTGAGGACGATGCCTGTACAAATGAGACCTGCCTTGAGCGTACTGGAGGAGCTTGCCCATTCTTTCAAGCCAAACAGGCATCCTTAAACGCTCATATCCTGGTTGTTAATCATGCTCTATTATTGACCGATATTGCTGCCGGCAACCGAATCTTACCGGAATACGATCATTTAATAATTGACGAGGGTCATCATTTGGAATCTGCAACAACTGATGCGTTATCCTTTCGTTTAAGCCAGTTTGAAATGGACCGCTTGATAAGGGAAACTGGCGGATCAGGATCTGGGATTTTGGGAAATATCCTAAATACAGCTCGCAATCAGATTCCCCCTTCAAATTTTGCACAGATTAATCAAAAAATCGAGCGGGCAACAGATTTGACATATCGGCTTCAAGAACAAACGCATATATTCTTTGACACCTTGTCTAAATTTGTTTCTTTCCAACGCGAAGGGCAACCTGCCACGTTATATAGTTACCAGGAACGCATAATGCCTTCCACTCGAACCCTTCCAGGTTGGGATGCTGTGGATATCACCTGGGACGCCACTGAAGAAACGCTTGCACTCCTAATTACGGTCTTGGGAGAAATTCAAAAAGTGGCGTCTGAATTATATTCCGATGGGATGGAATCCCTGGAAGATTTAATCGGCAATATCGGCAATCTCTACCGGCGATTTAATGAGGCGGATAAAATGATTTGCTCGATCATATCCTCCCCAGCTTCTGATTTTGTTTATTGGGTCGAGGTGAATCCCAACAATAATCGTCTGGCTTTAAATGCAGCCCCTATTCGGGTCGGTTCATTGGTTGAAAAATACCTTTGGCATGAAAAACGTTCTGTGATCCTCACTTCTGCAACCCTGACGACACATGGTGAATTTGGGTATATCCGCAACACCCTGTCAGCGGATGAGGCTGATGAATTATCCCTTGGCTCCCCCTTTAATTATGAGGATTCCGCCTTGCTTTATATTGCCAACGACATTGATGAACCAAATTCACCGGGTCACCAACATCAACTTGATCAGGCTCTTATTAAACTCTGCAAGGCAAGCAACGGTCGGGCCTTGATCCTCTTCACTTCATACGCACAATTAAAGCGGACCTCTAAATTCATACGTGGTCCCTTGTCTCAAAGCAATATTTCTGTTTTCGAACAGGGGGAAGGAGCTTCACCAAACGCCTTGCTTGAGTCATTTAAGAGCACTGAAAGTGCCGTCCTGCTGGGTACCCGTTCCTTCTGGGAAGGAGTGGACATTCCGGGGGAGGCCCTCTCGGTATTGGTAATTGTCAAATTGCCATTTGCGGTCCCAACTGATCCTCTGGTTTCTGCTCGATCTGAAACCTTCGAAGATCCTTTCCACGAATACCACTTACCGGAAGCAATCTTGCGATTCCGCCAGGGCTTTGGGCGTCTTATTCGGACTCAATCTGACCGGGGAGTTGTTGTCGTTCTTGATCGTCGCATATTATCCAAGACCTATGGCAACATGTTTTTAGAATCTCTTCCTCGTTGTACCTCTATAAAAGGCTCGTTATCCGAATTACCGGGAGAGGCGGCAAAATGGCTAGGTTCATGATGTCGAAGGAGAAATTGGTATGGATGAATTAACTTATGAAAAGCTTGTCGAAGTAAACGGACGCCTGGATGCTGAATTGATTGAAAGTTACCTGGAAGCCGAAGGGATAGACGTAGAGCTTGTCCAGGAGTCCATCGGACACACAATTTATCCAGTGGCAGTTGATGGTCTTGGAAGAGTTCAAATCTTCGTTCCTAAAAGCAAGATTCAAGATGCGCGTGAATGGCTAAAAACTTATTATGATGGCATACAAACTGAATAGGGAAAAGTAATTACTAAAGATATAAAGTATTATATTTGACAAGGGATTCCATTTGATCACTGAATGAATTGGTAATTTGATTGCATAACTAATTTGTTATAAATATTTACCCCCAAGGTCCAATTTACACAAGTAAGTAAAACTTGCCTTTGCAAGCACGCTTAAATTGGAATGATAATTCATCTTTTTTTGGGGAGATCTCCAGCGATTACCTTCAATTATTACATTGATCCTTTACTTTTATTCACTTGAAAATTTATTAATCGTCTAAATCCACCATTCATCCTGGAAAAATAGATTAATACAGGGATATATATCTCCCTGCAATCATTTTTATATCCACGCATAATTCAGGAGTCGCTGGACTCCTTTTATCGATTGTTTTTGCGTTTTATGTAATAAGAGTATCCCAGGTATGATCCGACACATAATACAAGGGTGAGTAATATCAGTACCCAACCTTCTGCCAAGGCCCTCCCGATTGCAGCGAAAGCTGGGGTTCCAGCACTATATATCGGGATCCAAAGTGCTGCCATCACGATTGCAAACACCGTTGCAAAGATGGCTACAGTCCAAGTCGCCATTTTCTTTAGCTTTTTTGTATTATCATCCATTAGTGCCTCCTATCGAAAGAACTATGAGAAAATTGTATCATCAATCGAGGAATGCTTACTTACATTTTCCTTACTCTTTTTTTCAATTTGGGCAATAAATCTTTCAATAAATTTCCTGGATTTGTATAAATACTTATTTTCCTTCGTATTTGGCATATATGAGACCCTACTAAAATCAGAAAGTTACATATTAAGGATGTACTGATATGTAATCCTTTATTTTTTCATAGGTTGCTGGTCCAACGCCGGGAACATTTAAAATGTCTTGTATCAGTTGGAACTGCCCATACTGGAGTCGATAATCCACAATTGCTTGTGCGGTTGTTGGTCCTATTCCAGGGAGTTCATCAAGTTCAGAGACTGTCGCGGTATTTATATTCACTCGCCCGGCGTTAATATGACTCGTACGGATTATTCCAGGAACATCAATTTGCTGCCCATCTTCGAGAAATTCCGCCAGGTTAATACTTTGTGGTTCTGCCCCGGGTATGAACCCTCCTGCTGCTTGGATCGCTGCATCGATGCGACTGCCAATGGGCAGCGAATACAAACCCGGGTTTGCTACTCCTCCACTGACATATACGGTAACTAACCCTGGAGTGGATGAGGGAAGTATAGTTATAGCGGCTCCTCGAGGTTTAGATGCGGTCACCCAGATGATACCCGCAGCCACCAGGCCGATTAGAATCCCCATGATTATATTCGTTAAACTTTTCATTTCTACTCCATCAATCCAGACACATCACCATTAACCGGTCATCTGGTTGTTTATGATGAAAAACAATATTCTCCAGGTGGCTAATCCGCCTGAAATAAGGGGGCATTTGCTCTATATTCACAGGTCGAAACCCGAATTTTAGATAAAAACCTTTTAACCGGGCACGACACATTAAATATATTGGTCTATCATTGTTGCTAGATAGAAGCAATTCAATAATTCTCCTCGCCATCCCTCGACCGCGAGATTGTTCCTGGACTGCAATGGATGCCATCTCCTGCGACCCGTCATGATGACATTTAATTTGCCCACACCCAATCAGATTTCCTTCAGGTGTCACCATGATTATGAATCGCTTCCAATCCAACCCGATGGGATTTATTTTTACCGTGCGAATCAACGAACGAATCGCTGTAAAATCCTCTCTCGTTGCCGGGCGAACAATAAAATCAGACAAATAAACCTGCCGCAATGATAATTGTTAATGACGCAATATACCAGTGGATCAATAATGGATATACGAAAGATTTTGTCCGCCACGCCACCCATCCAAAAGCAAATCCTCCAAAGATTGTTGAGAGGGTTTCTAATTCAGGTTTCCCAACATGGGCCAGGGCAAAGGGAACAGCCTGAAGCCAGATTCCATCTTCCCCAAATTTCCGGGAGTAACCAAATAGAAGCCAGCCGCGAAAAATGAATTCCCATCCAAATAGATCCAGCAAAGTATTCCAAGGTAGACCTGCCACCAGCGGTTTATAATAACTTTGCATCGAGTTGTTACCGTGTGACACAAGCCAAAGAATTGGGGTCATTAATCCAATTGCACCAATCGTGATGATCATCCCAGCCTTCCAATCTCCCAAAGAAAATCCATATATTTTGGGATTTTCCCGAAACACAACCAGGATGATAAACATGGGGATGAAATAGTACAGCAGGGTTCGATCTAGGATCTTCATCGAAAGCCCGGTCGCATCCCACCATGAAAGCAATTTTGTCCATGCCAGTATCGGGTAATGGTAATAATCCACCATTAATACAAGGGTACTGACAATGGTGAGGGTGGCAATTTTCCAATCGAGGTGTAATCTATCGCCGAATATTTTCCTCATGTCATTTTAATATGAGAAATATGATTGATTGCCATTTGGCGACATTAGGGTTGCAAGTTTGTCTGCATTTCGTCCTATCTGCATCCCCCAGTTTATAACCAGCAGGAAAACGATAATGAACGCAGCGATCATCATTGTTTTCCTTTGATTCGAAATAAACCAATTATGAATGATTGCTGACCAACCACCTGTCCAACACCGGGCAGCAAGAATCGACAGAAATGGGACCAGGGCAAGGTGGAATCGATCTTCTGTAATTATAAGCATGTGGGGTGCAGCATAACCAATTAAAAGTAACACCAGAAGCCAGATTTCCGTTTTGAAGCCTGTCTGTGCCAAGCCAAAAACAGCAGAGGTGACAATTATTGTGAATGGAAGACAAAATATGGTTAATATTCCAATTATCAATGGAGGCGGTAAATATCCGAAGAAATCATTTGAATAGAAATAAGTTAGTGCCCGGCTTTCCAGACCGAAGAAATATCCAGTTCGTCGTAAGATCAGGTAAAGGACACGGCCCGGGTTTGTTTTGATAAACCCGATTGCGGATTGAATCCCAATGCTGTCTCTTTCAGAATCATTCATCATCGTCATTAGATCAAGAGATTGAGGGTACTGAAAAGTACCCGTTCCTTGTGGGTGATAACCGAGATATAGATCATAGCCGATTGCAGTTTCAATACCGGTTAATTTTCCGTATAAAAGGGAATTTCTCGCAATCCACGGGGACACCGTCACTCCAGCAACCATGAATACTATTATCGCCATCTTTCGCTCTTTCAGAAATAACCAGACCCATCCCATTGCCATGACAGCATAAATTTGGGCTACCGATCTGGTAAGGCAAGTCAGTCCCAGTAAAAAACCCGATAAGATAAACCAGCGGGATCTGATTATTAATGACGAGATTTTTTTCCCTGGAATTCCGGCAGTCTCCAAACTTGTTTGTGCTTTCAGTAAACACAGAAATGAACTTAATACCAAAACAAAAAACAAATTCTCGGTTGCCAACGATAGTGGGTAAACAACCAACATGGGGTATAAAACAATTATCCAGGTAGAAATTTTTGCGGTCGATTCCCGGTTCCGAAAGAGTCTCTTTGCCACAGCGTAGGTAAGTGGAGCCATGCATGCTGCAAGTATCGCTTGAAAAATTCGTGCGATAAAGAATCGGGTTGGACCCGTCCCAAAAACAAAATAAATAATTGCGAGAAATGCTGGATAAAGGGGGGGACGGAATGAGGTTAAAACACCACGAGAATCATAATTGATTGAAGAGAGGTCTAGCTTCAAGTACGGTAAAACTATCGGCAAATCTGCTTCTGCGTACCAACGGTATCCATTACCTGTTGATATCGAACGGGCCAACATATCGTACTGAAACATATCGTCCAAACCAATTCCCATGTTGCGCATGACCACAACCGGGATCAGGCGCAGGATCAACGCTACTAAGAAAATACGCATGGGGAAGGTTTTAGATGAATTCCACCAACTCATAGATTATATTATCCATCAAGACGATTACTTGGCTGTCAAATTTACACGTGCATAAAAACCGGATTTCCCTTCAATAACGATTGCGCAAATATGGGAAGATACCAAACTCCATAGAATTAATCATATGACTGTTTAACCGCAGCTCGAAAAACCGCATGCGCTCCCAGCATGGTCGGGATAATAAATTCCACTCGCAAGCCGTTCACGCGCAGTGCCCCAGGCAGTCGAGCAGACCTGTCCGCAGACTCGGGTTGACGAAATTCGATCGCCAGGTGAACTGGTGTGGCAACAACAAATGTTTTCGGAGCGGTTTTATCGCGCAGATGGAGCACCGCTTGTTTAGATTTTTCCCTGATTAATGGCAACGTGATTTTTAGGGGGAGGCACTCGGCGGAAAAATATCCTGTGGAACGTTTGACTATTGCAGTCTCTATTGGACCGATAAGCTCGACCGCTTGTTCACAAGCCGTCTGGTCACCACTGATCATAATCACGGGAACATTAAAATGCCCTGCCAAGGCCGCGTTCAGGCCATATTCCCCCACCAATGATTGATTAAGCCAAACATTGGCAATTCTTCCGGCTGACCAGGTGTGAGCAAGGACAGCATTTTGTGACCCTGCACGGGCATGGTAACCTATAAAAATAACCCCTCCTGTCTCAGAGTCCACACCCTGCATCATGGACATGGGGGAAGCTCCTCCAGAATTCAACTTTGCCCGCGAATCCAACTCCTCGATCAGGATATTTGTCCCATCACCATGCCCATCGGCGACAATAAATTGTTCCGCGCCGGCATCTGCTGCACCGGCAATGGCTTCATTTACCTCATCAGTCATGATCTTGCGATATCTAGTGTATTCGTGATTGGCTGGGTCGGTCTCTTCCCAGTGCGTCACTCCGGTTATTCCTTCCATATCAGCTGCAATTAATATTTTCATCTTAACTCCTGGTAACAAGCATTTAAATAATATTAAGATTATTGTCAGGGCCGAATTTTTAAAGGTTTGGTTTTACCAAAAATAATTTCATTTGGTTGCGATGATTAGCATTTGACCACCGAAGATTTTCCATAACATGGGAAGACGTAAATATAAACGTAATAACAGCAGAGATTTGGGCAGGCTGCCTTGGGAGGTGTATGGCAAGAAACGGGGAATGATTGTTTGAACAGTGAACCCTTTAACTACCAAGGCTTCTTCCATGCTGCGATGGTCCAGGGCAGAAATGTGATCAAAGAACATGTAATAATCTTTGTAACAATACCGGAAATTTGGTTGTAAGGTAATCATCTTCCCACCTGTCTTAATAATTCTTCGGATTTCTGCTAAAGTAGTTAAGATATCGGGTCTCGATAAATGCTCAAAGCAATTGCTTGCAAATACCCGGTCAACAGAATCCGATGATATTCCTTTCAAATCTGTGGAAGAAGCCTGGATTACCTGGACATCCGAACCCGCATATTTACTGGTGTCTGGATTGATATCCACGGCTATTTTTTTTGCTGCCCGGATGGAATTAATGAATTCACAATAACCCGCCCCGATCTCCACAACAAAATTATCGTCCAGAATATGCTTTTGGAAATATTCCCGGCATAAAACATGCCACATCGCCTTGCGAAAATTCATTTGCCCTGCAAACCGGTTGGTATATATCGATTTAACATCCATCTCTCTCATGGTAAATTTCTCCTTAGATATGTTGTTTCATAAGGGTAGAAATACCAACGCAAATACGCGATTGCCCATTGAAATATTTTAAACCTGCTTTTTCCATATTTTCGTTCATACCATTTTGCAGGGAGTTCTGTCATCTTCCACCCCAAGCGATGGCATTTTACAAGTAGCTCGATACTATATGTAAAACCATCCCTCGATTCCAACTTGACTTTATCTAACAACTTTCTTGAAAAAAGACGAAAACCATTTGTGGAATCATGTACCGGGATGCCTGCGAATGCATGCATACTCCAAGACACTGCCGTGACCAACAATTTCTTAAACCATCGGCAGCCTTTGAACACCCCGCCATTAATGAAGCGACTTGGGACAACGAGCTCGGATCCGCCTTTATAGAAGTCAACCATTTGGTCAATTATCCCGGCATTATAGTCATCGTCCGCCATGTAAGTGATTACGGCGTTTGCCTTGCTTACCTCGAATCCGGTTCTGACAGCGCCGTGAACTCCGCTATAAACATTTTTTACCAGGACAACATTCTCATTGATAAACCCGTTTTTTTGTAAAGCTTCAAGAGTCGTATCTTCGTCAAAATCATAGCATATCAAGATCTGAAATGGTGAAGATACTTGTGTATTTAGGGATTTAATTACACTTAATATACTTTCTCCATCGTTGAAAACGGGAATGATGATATCGATCGCTGGAATCAAACTTTTTGATGCCATAAGGGTTTCTAACGGAATTGTCCAGTGAGTGATTTCAGTTAAGTAATTTAATGAGGGATATATTCATAAATATTTACGGAATATGTCTTGAAAAATGGTTACACGAATAGTATTCCGGTCCAAATTGATAATAAATATGATTATCCTGATGGTAAATTCCAAATGCTTGGCGGTAAAGAATTGTACCAAACTTCTAGTTTTTCACCCGGTTCTTTACTAGTCATGGATCACCTGGGGCTCGAAAGCCCTTTGGGTGATTTATGCTTCACTTCTTTACTTCATATTCTTTCAATATTATGCCGGATAATCAAGTTATTAGCCGTGCTATAATTCCCGCAATAAAACACTGGAAATATTTTCAAGTAAATTATGTTTGTCAATTTTTCGATAATAAAACCGGATAAGAAATTAATCCGATTCCTGATGGCATTGATTGGATTTCTATTGCTTGTCGCCGGTCAATACCAGCTATCCAGATCCAATCCCCTCTCCATTCCTCCGACGCTTTTTGGTCAATGGCTTAACCATACCCTTCGGTTTGATATTATTAATATCGATAATATTATTTTTGGTCTCCCCCTCGTTTTATTGGGAGTATTTCTTTTTGTTTTTTCTCTACACTCCTTGATTTTATTACCAATTGAAAACGAGTTTAAGAAAAATATCTTTCGTTTCATTCACACCCCTTTTACGTGGTCGGGCATTATATGTGCAAGCGTCATATTTTGCAGTACGGTTTGGTCCCTCGCCACGCACGAATACTCGACTTTCAATGTCATCAGCTGGATTGCCAGCCTCCTTATCTTTGTATATATTTTTTTATCCTGGGACCGAAAACGAGGGGTTAAATTATCCATCCCCGTTGCTCGCAAAGACATCCTGTGGATTTTGGGGTTGACCACTCTGGGGATTTTAATCGGGACATACCGTCTCCAAGGATTACCTGATTCGCTTATCGGTGATGAAGGTTCTTTCTGGACTGTAGCGCGCGATATTGCTACGGGTTCATTCAAACCGCCAATATTCGCCAATGGCGTTTATACCTTCCCGATTTTGAGCTCTTACATCCAGGCTTGCATCTTAAAAACCTTCGGCATTTCCCTTTGGGGATGGAGGTTGAGCTCGGTGCTCGCCGGGGTGGCAACCCTTCCACCGCTATATTTGTTAGCGCGGGAAATGTTTAATCGGACAGTG
>Ga0315297_10000767_pt1 | contig 19057 bp, 21 predicted proteins | sample YL17G15_0_MG_FD_203628 | JGI IMG/M metagenome (GOLD analysis project Ga0315297, IMG submission 203628) | Sediment microbial communities from Yellowstone Lake, YNP, Wyoming, USA - YL17G15_0 | ecosystem: Environmental > Aquatic > Freshwater > Lake > Sediment | place: USA: Wyoming | collected... | reverse complement strand
ATGTAATAGCCGCCGCCCGCCACCGCGAGGAGAGCGAGGATCCCCCACGTGCCCGCCATCGAAGCCTCCTGCTTCTCCGGCACGTACATATCCGTGGGCTCCTCGGGCAGCGACTGCGGAGTCGATTCCGGAGCGGACGTCACAGGCGGCACGTACGCCTGCGCGTAGCAAGGCTTCGCAGCCATGGCCTGAGCCCAGTAGCTCGGGTCGTGCATCGCCGCCCAGCACACAGCGTTCATCCCCTTGTTCGCTCCATTGCCGTTCGTGCTGGCGCAGTAGTCGCGCAACGCGAGCAGTTCTGGAGAGAGACATCTAGGCACCGGCTGCAGCCCGGAAGCGCCGGGACAGTACGGCAGCTGCGACAGCGCGTAGGCGTAGAGCGAGGAGCAGTCGAGGTCCGGGTTTGTAGAGGTGCCGGCGACGCACGCCGCGATCAATCCGGCCGTGTACTGGTCAATGCACTTCGGCGCTGGACACACCGGAAGCGCCGCCACCGCGCACGCCGAGAAGGGACTGAGTCGACCCGACATCGGACCCGTCGGTGTCAGCCCGAGGCCGGAGAGCCTCTTGTGGTACTCCGGCGGGCACTTCGCTTGCGCCTCGGCCAGTTCACCCTGCGTGACACAGGTCGGCGTCCCGACAGACCTCACGCCGGTGCCGGTCCACTCCAGAAGCCCGAGCCCTGTCATGCTGCGGTACATGGCTCACTTCTTTCTGAGGAGCAGGTAGCCGAGCCCGAGCGCCACCACCGCTGCCACTCCGTAGACGACCGGCTTGCTCAGACCGAAGAACTCCAGAGAGCCCTGCGTGGGCGCGTGCCCCGTCGCGGTCGTGTAGAGCTTCGCGTAGGACGGATCGCCTGGATACACGTAGGACGTACCCTGGACGTTGCCTTGTCCGTCCACAGCGTCTGCGCGTACCGCCTCCAGCCCGTTGATGATCTGGATCGAGTACTTCTGCACTACAGAAGTTTCTGGCATGGACGATGACGTGTCCATGACGGGGGGAGGCCCGGTGCCGCTTTGTATTCCTGTTGGGTAATCGGCTGTTGACATGGCTCACTTCTTCTTCAGCAACATGTACCCGAGACCTAGCGCCAGGATCCCGCCGACGCCGAACATGGCCATCGTGGCGGGCGACATGGCTAGCTTGTGCTCGACACACTCTCCAGTCGACAGGTCGATGGCGAAGTGCGGGCCTCGCGAACCGCAGTCGGATCCTGGCACGACGGTGTCGTTCGTCAGTACCGTGGTCGCGCTCGAATCCGGAGCGTACGAGTCGTACGTCACCTGCGAGGTCGTATCGAGCGGCGGCGTCGTATTCGTCGCGGGAGCCGTAACCGGCGGCGGCATCGCGGCCGCGCACAGCGGCGTGTTCATCACCTTCTGGAACAGAGTCGGGTAGCGAGACATGCTCCAGCAGGCAGCGTTGAAAGTCTTGTTCGGGCCCTGGAACGTCGGGTTCGCTCTGCAGTAGTCGACGATGGGGCTGAACTCGCCCGCCATCTCCGGAGTGAGGCACGACGGGACCTGCGCCATCATCGCGTCGGCGTCGCCAGGACACCCCATCATGTCGAACCCGCCGCACTTGCCCAGAGCGAGGCACGCCGCCGCGAACTCCCAATCGTTCACGCCGGGCGGGGTCTTTCCGAGGTAACACGAACCGAGCCACTGGACGGCCTGCGTGTTCAAGCAACCCTGAGCCTTCAGGTTGGCCTGGAATGCCGGCGTGCAGCCGCCAGCGTTGACAACCGCCTTCATCAGATACCCGATCGCGGCCGGGTCCAACAGAGGCAGAGGAGCGCCAAGGCCCCTCATCGGAGCATGTGTCGAACTGCTTCTGTACGTCATCGTTTTCTCCAGAGCATGTAACTGAGAGCGGCGGCGCCGAGCCCGACAGCGATGGGCAGGCCGAGGTTCATCTTCGCTTGCGCCGCCACGGGCCGAACATGTGCCGGCGGGGGCACATCCATGGTCAGAGCAGGCGGCGCAGGCGGCGCGCTCTGCGCCAGCATCTGCGACTCCAGCGCGCTCTGGAAGGTCACCGGCGGGACGGCGCGCGTCGTCGTGCCCGGCACAGCCACCTGCGCCGCGAAGAGGAGCGCGCCGCCGACAGCAGTCGCTCTCGGCACGAGCGCGAGCGTCTGCTTCGGCAGCTTCTCCATGTCGATGCGCTCACCCCAGTGGAGGAACGCGACCGTCGGAACATCCTTCGCGTCGTCCTGCCGGTAGACCGCTTGCGTCTCGTACGACTGGTACGCCGTGCCGTCCCACATGGCGGCGACCGACGCCTGCGTCATGGGCCCCTTCGTGATGATCGCCACGAACGGAAGCGGGCTGCCGTGCGTGATCTCAGAGACCGCGTTCACCTGCGCGTCTGTGATGCCCCAGACGACGATGTTCGTGTCGGGGTTCTTGATCTCCTCCCAGGAGATGTCCCCGGAGCGCGTCGCCCAGGGCGTGTAGATGCCGAGCGGCTGCAGCTGCAGCGTCGCAGCGACCTCCGCGAGCATGCCCTGCGCGTCCATCGCGCCCAGGGATGTGCCGGGGGGAGCCACTATCATGGGCAGCGAGTCCCAGGCAGCGCCTGCGCCTCCGTGCTCCATGTAGTTGGTCTTCATCACCACGGGGACCTCACTCGCTCGCCCTCAGAAGCCAGCCGGCCGCCGTTTCCCGAGCACGACTCGGCTACCCACATGTCCGACGCGGGAGCGGTTGTCGATGCCCGCCGAAAGAGCGACGTCGGCCGACTGGCTTCTGAGGGGGAGAACTTCATCGCGGACCGCCACCCAGCGACCCCGGTCCGAGGCTCGCGTTCGTCAACGGCTTCATGCACTCAAGCAGCGAGTTCAGGTACGCATCCGGCACGAGCAGGCCGGCGATGTCGTACTCGATGAACGCGATCGGCGACGGGATCGGATTGAAGATCACGCACCGGATCTGCACCGTGGAGCCGCTGCGCGCGTAGAGCGTGTACGGGATCGAGGCCGCGCCTGGCCGCGTCGGCCGCTGCGGAAGAAGCGACGTGCCCGCGCCCGCCGCGCTCGCGAAGTTCGACGCCGCCGCGATGTTGAACCGAGACCCGTTCGCCGCCCCGAGCGCGGCCAAGAGCGCTGGAGGGATCTCCGGGTTGCCGGGAGCCAGCGGCTGCGTGAACGCCTGCTGGAACGCCTGAATCGGCACCGGATCCAGCTGGTACAGCAGGTTGCCCGGCTGCCGCTGGTCGACGCTGATCTGGAAGCCCATGATCGACGAGAATCGCCGCGCCTCGACCGGCACCGTGTCGCCCGCGTCCACGCCGCTGAACCGGTAGATGTCCGGACGGAGATCGAACAGGAGGAGTGTGAAGGTGCTCGGCACCCGGAACGCCCCAAGCTCGAACGCGAACGGCTCCTCCGGGTTCACCGAGTCGAGGAACATGCCCTCCTCGGGCAGCCGACGGTACAGCTGCTCGAAGGGCACGACCTCCGGGTTCACGAGGAGCGTGTTCAGAGCGCCGCCCGCGAGTTGCACGCGCGCCGCACCGCAGGTGGATCCCTCGCCGGGATAGGGCGCGGGAGGCGGAGCCTCGCCGAGCCCCGGATACAGGTACGGTGCCGGGCGGGCGGGCGGCTGGACCGGCGGAAGGCCCAGCCCCGCGATCTGCCTGTGTGAGAGATGCTGGGGCTGGTTCATGTCGCCTTCCTTACGTCAGACGCACCGGGCCCGGCGGCTGGATGATTCGGAAGCCGTGGAGCCCCACGACGAGGATCCCGTCGGGAAGCCGCGTGACCGGATCGGTCGCCGCGTCCGGGTTCTGCTGATCGACGACGCCCTCGTGGACGTCGTACTGGCTCCCAAGGAACGGGAACAGACCGCCAGCGCCGTACCCAGAGGCGTTGCCGGCGGGCGGGTTGTTCACGTGCGTCGGGCGCACCTTCCACTGGATTGTCTCGCCACGCTCGAAGAAGTCGAGCGCGCCCAGCTGGAACGGGCTGTTGATGCTCTCCGAGTAGAACGAGGAGGGGAGCGGGTCGTTCGAGCGCGGGAACGCCGCACCCTGGTTCAGCATCTCGATGGTGCCGTCGAACTCCATCGACCGGAAGGACGAGTGGTTCGAGGGGCTCGCGTAGATCGGAGCGCCTGTGCCGGGAGCCGCGATGCCGACGATCGGCTGGTAGCCCATCTGCCCGTCGTTGAGATCCCAGGCCGAGTGGACCGGGCGGAAGCGACCGAAGGAGCGCCCCTGGAAGGTTGCGCCCTGCTGCGTGGTCGGGTCGAGCTTCGCGAACTGGAAGGCCGACTGGAAGGTAGCGAAGCGCGCGACGGCCACGAACGGACCGTCTTGAGAGATGGTCTTCGTGCCCTGCGCTTCAGCGATGCTATTCGTGCCGATCGGGATCGACACGATGAGGTCGAAGGGAATGCGACGGCCCGGAATCGACTCGATGTACCGGACGTGGTCGTTGGTGTTCCCCCCACCGATGGACTTGCCCTCGACGCCCTGCAGGGCATTCGCGAGGTTCTGCAGGTCGCGGGTGTTGCGCTCCAACGCCTGACGAATCAGCGCGCTGTCGCCTTGCATCCCGCGCACGGCCTCGTTGGCCTGCTTGGCCTGCGATGCCGCGTACCCAGCCTGCTGCTGGAGATTCTGAACGATCTGCTCGAATGTCGCCACGATATGTGCCTCCGGTTGGGAGTACCGGACGGCGGGGCCGAGAGTACATGCTCCCGACCGTCCCGTCCGTACCATCAGTCAGGTCTGTGCCTCCCGGCGGCCCATTGCGGAGCCGGCCGGGAGTCACTGGTTACGTGAAGGATTACACGTAACCGCGCGAGATCACTGGACGTCGCGAGCGAACAAGCCATCGAAGGTGAACTGGATCACCTTGTTGATGCCGTCCGTGGCGTTCAGGTTGCTCTGCAGCGAGAGCATGTTCCGGCCGTTGGACGGGTTCACCAGGCCGTAGGTCGACGCATTCCCGCCATCGGGAAGGGGCGTGATCTCGGCGACGCACTTCACGTTCTGCCGTGGCGGCAAAAGGATGGCTCGGGCCAGCCGCAAAATTGCAGTGTGATCCGGGGTCCCGTTGTTGAAGTGGATGAGGTCCGAGGAACCGCCGAGGTCGCCCCAGAGGCCGCCGCCGTCCGGGAAGTACTTCGTCGGCATGTTCGTGATGGAGAACTTCTCGCCGGTGCCGTAGCTCCAGTGAAGCTGCTCCTCCGCCTGCCAGTACAGACGGTACACGTCCTCGGTCGAACCGAGGTAGTTGCCCGCGCCCGGACCCTTGAGAGCGCCGTTCGGGTCGGGGATGGGGGCCGTGATGCCCGTCGAGAAGAACGCCGCTGCTCCAGCCTGGGAGAAGTCGCCGTTTTTCTTGATGCTGCCGTTCGCGAAGCCTTCTCCGCGAATCATCGGGTTGCGGAACCACGTGAACACGCGCAGGGCGAGCGTCACGTGCGACTGGTCGGACGGCAGCGTCGAACCGTTCTGGAGGTTCGTCAGGGCGTTGATGTCGTCCTGCCGAGCCGCGTTCGTGAAGAGGGACTGCCTCTGGTTCACGGACTGGATGTTGCCACCGAGTCCGGAGGTCCGGACGAGGGTGTCATAGAAGGGTTGATGCACACGTTCGCGGACGTTCGTCAGCTTTGCCATGGTAGTTCTCCTTTGGAGACGGGTTGATGACCGCGGGCCCGTTTTGTCAGGGTGTCGTCCCTGTATCCCGCAGCCGGTTCAACGCCCCGAGGTCCGGGGTCTGTCGCTTGCGCGACGCCTACCGGACCTGGGAGCGAGAGGAAGTGATCAGCCGCCGCTGAGCACTCCGTTCCCACCGGAACCCTGGAGGATCCCTGCGGGAAGCTCGGACTCCGTGTAGTGCGCCTCGGCCGGGGTAGACCCCGCCCAAAGCGGACCGTTCGGGATCCACTGCGACTGGGTCGGTACCGAGTTCTCCGCGAAACCGTCGCCACTCGGCGAGGCCGTGAAGAACTCGCCCATGCCACGGACTCCCCGCGAGCGGCCCATGCCGGAGTGTGCCTGCGTGAACGACCCGAACCCAGCCGATGCCTGCGTGGCACCCTGACCCAGACCAGCGGCAGACTCCGCAAGGTCGAGGACATGGTCCAGGTTCGCGTCCGGACGGATGCCGTCGTCCACGGGCAGCTGGCCCATGTGCGAACGACCCGGCTGGAGAGCGAGCGGGCCCGCCTTCTCGTAGAAGCCCACACCCTGCGTGCCCGGACCGGCGAAGTACTCGCCCATCCCGGACTGCGGGGTGAAGAACTCGCCCATGCCAGAAGCGGCCTGGGTGAACTGAGGGCCGACCGCCCCGATCGGGACGAACTGCGGCATGATCGAGGTCGCGTTCCGAGCGACACCGAGCCCGGCCGCACCACTTCGACGCAGGTGACGAGGAACGTACCGTCCGCTACCGCGCAGCGCGGACGCTGCACTGTTCGAGTAGCCTTCGAGGTACGAGAGCGCCTTCGTCTGATCCGAGGCGAGGAGCGCTGTCCGGACGACAGACTCCAGCCAGGAGACCATCATACCGGCACCGACCGCCATCCGTGTCTCGGCCTTTCCGGGCACCATGGAGACGGCCGCGATACCGGCAGCGCCGACCACCGCACCGGTCAGGGGCTTCGCCCACTGTCCGATGACGGAAATCTTGCCGTCGGCAGTCATCAGCGCCATGCCCGCGAACTTGGTGCCGTCCGCCGAGACCAGTGCCTTCGCCACTACGCCCGTCAGGGCCTTGTGGATGAAGAAGCCGGTCAGGACGAGCGCGCCCGTCTTCAGCAGCGTCTTGAGGTCGCTGGCGAAGCCGTTCATCGTGTACCGACCGCCGCGACGACGGTTGGCGATGAAGTACAGTCCTTTGCGCAGACGACGGACCTTGCGGCGACCGATCCTGCGCGGCATGCGAACCCTGCGCGACTTTGATCGACGGGACTTCTTGCCCGCCTTGGACTTGCGCTTGCCCTTGCGACTAGGCTTCGCGCGGCCAGCGGCTCGCGCTGCCTTGTTCCGCTTGCGGGTAGCCGCTGCCTTACGGGCAGCCTTGCTCCGCTTCGAGGACTTGCGGGCTTTCTTCTTGGGAGACTTCTTGCGGCCAGCGGCTCGCGCTGCCTTGTTCCGCTTGCGGGTAGCCGCTGCCTTACGGGCAGCCTTGCTCCGGGAAGCCTTGCTCCGCTTCTTGCCCTTGCGGGAGGCGGCCTTCTTCTTCTTCTTCTTCTTCTTGCTCTTGTTCTCGTACATGTGGCCTGCTCCCGAGTTGGGGGTAAATGCGTCCCAGCCTGCTTCTGCGCGCTTGGCAGCTGCCTTGCGCCGAGCCGCGATTCGCGTCTTGGCCTTCTGGTAGGCGCCTTCGGTCTTGTAGTCCTTGGCGCTGATCGCTCCGGCGATGGCCCACGCCGGAATCTTGCGAAGGGCCTTGCCCTTGCTGCGCGTCATGTAGCTGAGCACCCGACCGCCGCGACGCGGGTGGGACAGGCTCGCGCGACGATACGGACCGTAGGCGACGCGCACGCGCCGCTTCGTCTTGCCGCGACCCTGTGTCCGGCTCTGCTTCGGCCACTTTCGCTTCACGGCGGCACGCTTGCGCCTTGCCACCTTCTCAGGCGTGTTGCGCGCCGCCTCCGCGATCTTCATCTTGTCGATGCGGATCTTCGCCTTCTCGATGGCCTTCTTTTCGCGTTGAGCAGCCGCCTCGGCCTGCGTCTTCGCGCGCTCGACGCCCTTCTGAGCAGCCGCGTACCGCTTCTCGGCGGCCTTGATCCGCTTCTGCGCCGCCTTCACGGTCTTCGAGATGCGAGCGCGGCGAGCAGGAGTGGAAGCAGGCGCGGCGGCGGCGGCGGGGGCAGAAGCAGCAGCCTTCCGGGACTTCCGAGCCTTCTTCGCCGGGCCGTAGATCGTCTCGTGCGCAGCCGCATACGCGCGAGCCTCGGCGCCGGTCGGCGGACGCTTGTTCCGGCGCATCGACGCGGCACGGCGGTTCTTGCTCAGTGCCCGCATCCCAGTACCGACAGCCCTGGCTTGCTTGCCCCTCCGGCGAACCTCCGCGAAGTGTTTGGCGCGAGCTTTCTTCGAGTGGGTGGGCGCTGAACCAAGACCAGCGTGCCGGTGGCTGCGCTTGCGCGCCGTGTTCTCGTTCATCTTCCGCACGAAGGCGGCTCGGTGGACGCTGTTCGATTGCATGCTTCCGCTCCTGTTTTCCATGAGCCGCCGAGCACGGGCGACACGCTCGGCTCGTGAAAGGCCGTGAGTTGCGGCGCGAGCAGAGCCATGGGCCCGTGCGTACGCTCCGGGACCGTTGACCGCTGAGAGCGTCGTGACGCCCATCGGATTCGGGCGGTAGCCCTTCGGGCGCGGCGCCATCCGGTACGCCCCGACGTCCGCCTTGCGGATCGGGAATGCGCGACCGTATGCCTTGTGACTTGCCACTTCTTCCGACTCTTCTTGCCGACCCCGCAGCGGGGCCCTGGCAAGGCGTCGGGAGCGCCTGGCTAACGATTCGGAGCCTACCGAGCGCACATGCGCCGGTCAAGAAAAACTTGAGCGGACATGTTTTCCTCGGTAATTCTGCATCTCGTAAATTCAACGAGGGGCCAATGAACATCCTCTATGGCGCGTGCGGGGCCGGAATGGGCCACGTCATGCGATCCGCCGTGCTCGCGCAGCATCTGCAGGAAGCTGGGCATCAGGTGACGTTCGCGTCACACGACGGCGGGCTCCGGTACCTGAAGCACCGCAAGTGGCGCACGATCCAGGTCGCTGGGTTGACCGGTTCCAAGGTAAGCCGCAACGCGGTCTCACCGCTCGGGACGCTCGTCTCCAGCGTCATCCAGATGCAGCGGGGCTCCAGGAGCAACCTGCTGGCGTCCGTGGAGATGACCACGCTGATGCCGGACGTCGTGATCACCGACTTCGAGGCGACCGTCGCGCGCTACGCGATGCTGATGAACAAGCCGCTCATCGCCGTGGATAACTTCCACTTCCTGAACCACTGCCGGCACCCGAGTGCGCTGATCTCCTCGGACTACTCTGCCGCATCGTTCATGTACTCCGTCTGCGAGAGCCGCATCCCTTTCGCACACAAGTACCTCATCACGACCTTCGCGTCGGCTCCAGTTCTTCGGCCCACGACGACCCTGCACCTGCCTATTCTCCGGCCGGAGGTACTGCGGGCGAAGACAGAGGCTTCGTCGGGGGAACACCTTGTCGCGTACTTCAACGACAAGGCGGACCATGCGTCGATCGCAGAGGTGCTCAAGACAGCCGGCATGCCGGTGCGGCTCTACGGCTCGACTCGCGCGCCAGCGACAGATGGACCTGTCACGTTCTGCGAGTTTTCCGACGCGGACTTCATCCGAGACGTCGCCACATCACGCGCCGTCATCGGCGGCTCCGGGTTCACCTTTATGACCGAGGCAATCTTCCTCGGGAAGCCCATGCTGGCCCTGCCGTACGAGATGCAGTTCGAGCAGATCCTCAACGCGAACTACCTGGAGGCTCTCGGTTACGGAGAGCGGTGTCACAGCCTGACCCCAGAGTCGCTGCGTTCCTTCTTGGAACAAGTTCCCCGCTATGCCGGCAAACTTCAGGGATTCCGGCACGACGGCAACCGTGAGCTTTTCGCGTCCGTTAACCGAGCGATCCGGGAGGTCGCCTGAGCGGCGCGCGGCCGCGGGTCAGCGTCGGCGCATGTAACTGACGAGAAAAGCCGCAGTAAACGCGACCCCGCCGACGAGCGCGACACGTCTCCCCAGAGAAGAGGGGCGCTTCAGCGCCGCTCGTGCCTGTGTCCGGAAGCAGTCGATCTCGTTCCACTTCGGCTTGACTGCTGGATCGCACATGCTGACCCAGCTTTCGACGGACTGCTGCGTGTACCCGTGCCGCTCGTACGGCGACATCAGCGCGTACTTCAGCTGCTCAGGCGGCACCTTCGCCGGATCGACGCCTGCCTCTTGCAGCAGGATCAGTAGGTACGCCCACTTCCGCGCGTCGCGCTCCGTCTGCGCCGTTGCGGCTCTCGCTGCCACGGCGGCGCGCACATACGCGGGGACTTCGCGCACCGGCATCAGCGACCTCCTCTACTACGGAGCGCGAGGATGGCAACCAGCGCGGCTCCAGCAGCACCGACGCCAACCATGAGCTTCGTGCGTTTGCTCAGCGCACGCTCTTCGGCCTCACCGAGCGCGCGGTTCATGCGCTCGCGGAAACAGTCCGCTCCGGCATCGCACCCGAAGAACCAGTCGAGCGCTTCCGCCGGATCGATGTCGCGTGCCTTGAGCGCGGCCCAGACCTGCGCATCGGTAGCGCCCGCAGGAATATGCAGACCGAGCGTCAGCCACTGGCGCGCTTGCGCCAGTGCTCCGAGATAGATGGCTAGCTCTTGGAGTTCCTGTACGGACTCCATGTGCTCAAGACTTTGTCCCTCGTCAGCCATCTTCTGCGTGACGATCGCATCGACCTGCGCATGCGTCGGGGGCGGCTGCGGCGCATAGAGCGCAGCCGTCTGCGGCGCGAGGACCGCGTCGGCCGCTGGCTTCGGCGCAGACACTATCTGCCAGACGTTGTCTGCGCCCAGCTTCATGCTGCAGACGGCGAGCATCTGGGGCGGAAGACTGTCGGACAAAACGAACTCGCGCCGGCACCATCCGGTCGACGTTTTTCCAGGAAGCACATTCGCGACGCCGCTCCAGGCTTTCATCCCGTCCTGCATCGCCATCAAGCTCCCGGTCGGATCTCCTCCGTTCAGGAGAGCGCTCGTGACACGGGGGCCGACATCATTCGCGAGAGTGTGAACCGGCTGTTGACGAGGATCTCCGGAGTACCTCGCTTGCTCTCGCACCATCGTGTTCACCACGAGTCCCGCCAGCAAGCGAGCGTAAGGCAGTTGTCCGCTCCAGATCGCTGCGATGATCGGGCTGGCGGCAACATAGTATCTGTGAGCGTCGTCCTGCACATACTGGCGGGGGTCGTAACCAGGAGGGATCAGGAAGCGGACGGTTCCTGGATTGCCGCTGATCAGCAGATCGGCGGTCTCCGTAGCCACGCGGTTAAGCTCGGTCAGTCCGACTCCTCCGCTGAGATAGTCCCACGGCCCAGCAACCGGCAGCGGCATCTCAACCCATCCACCTCCAAGGCCAGAGAAGCTCATCGCTTGCTCCAGATCAGGTATGCGGTGGCAGTCAGCAGCCCGAGCCCGACGACGCCAGCGGAAGTGAGACGCACCTCCGCTTTCTCTTGCTGAGACAGAGCGCTAACGACTGCCAGAAAATCCTTCTGTTCCTGCGTCAGCGTTGGTTTCTGCACGGCGGCGCTCATCGTCTGCTTCTCCTGGAGACGGCCCACCCAGCGAGGGCGGCGCCTCCGGCAGCTAGAAGGCTGTAGTTGAGCATGTCTCGGTGCTCCGCGCCCTTTCGCTTCGCCTCGCGAATCGCCGTACGGAACGAAGCGGCTCGGGCCGCGACCGCTCGCACGGCCGCGCGCTGTTGCGCTGCGCTTGCGACCTTCCACTTGTTTCCGGTCAGTTCCTCCATCTGCCGCTGGAGCTTGTACTGCGTGATGTTGGACAGGACCGTTCGCGTCACATCGCGCTGCACGAGCGCCGACGCGGCCGCGGCCTGCTGCAGCGAACCGGACAGGTACGTCGCCCATTGGGGCGTCCCGCAGTCGCCGACGCTCTCACCAGCGCTGCCGGTGGTCCGCACGCGCCCGATGAACTGCAGGTACTCCTCGTCGGAGTGCACCACGCCTTCCCAGTGCGGCTGGGTACGCGAGTCCATCTGGCTCCCCTGGTACGCGCCGTAGCGCTGCACCCACATGTTCAAGCGACCGGCGAGCTTGTTGTCGTAGCCGGTCCCGGTCTCCCGCGCGTATTCCTCGCCGTACATGGCGAGAACGATCTGATACGGCGTCACGTACCGGCGAGCGTTCCAGAATGCGAGCGCCCCGAGCGCATCGCATGCGGCGTAACCGCCTTGGCTGATCGCGGGAACATGCCCCTGCTGCAACTCTCCCATGGAGAGATCGTACTTGTCGCGGTAGACGACACCGTCGATGCCGTACGCGCCGTATGGGCAGCCGAGCGGCAGCGCGCAGCCACGACCGACGACGGGTCTCTGGTACCGCATGTACTTCGGCCGAGCGCGCTTCGCTCGCACTTCGCTCTCGTTCAACAGGAACGCGGCACCCGATGGGTCTCTCACGATGTCGAGCGTGTCCGCGCTGGGAGATGACGCCGGGAACAAACGAACGCCGTCGTTCAGGCTGCAGCTGCCGCTGGTGACCAGCCACTCCAGGTTCGCGCGCATCAGCGTCTGCAGGTTGCCTTGCATCGACTCCCAGTAGTGCTGGTACTGGAGCCACAGCGCGCGAGCGAGATCGGTGCAGGCTACCGTTGCGGCTTCGGCGGCTCTTGACGCTGCCTCCTGCGCACGGTTCAGCTTCTCGCTATCGCTCGGACCGAAACCGAGCGCGCCCGAGATGATCGGAACGAGCACGCTCGCGATGACCTGTCCAAGTACGGCCCCGATCGGAGCCGGGAGCCCGAAAGCCTGCCCGACGGCTCCAGCGATCCAGCCACATGCCTGGATGACGAGCCCTTGCGCTTCGTCGAAATTGATCGACCCGTTGCTGAGAGATCCGTAGGTCGCCTCGCACAACCCAAGCGGGATACCAGGAAACGTCTGTGCAATCGCGCCTCTGGCACAGGAGCCGAGGAAGGTATTCGGGTTCGCATCCGTGATGATGGGCACCCCGAACTGCGAGAGGTACGCGGTCCCGAGCGTGATCCCCCACTGCTCCGCGTTCTCCACAGTTGTGGGGAAGTTGTGGATGAGCGTCGAGGCGGCAATGAACTCGGGAGGCAGACCAATTCGATCGCAGTTCGCTGCGATGAAAGCCTGCGCCATCGCGACGGCCGCCTCTGGCGTCGGAGCCTGAGTGAACAGTTCCGGGTGATGCAGCAGGTATTCGTAGCCCCACTGGCTGATGTCATCCTGTGGCATCGCGGCGCGGATCTCGGCCACCACTGGCCTGCCGGCAGCCGATAGCTTCTCCTCGTACATGCGTCGGCCAGCTTCGATGCCTGGACCGATCTGGCTCCCCGCGAAAGTGAGCGCCTGGTCCTTCGCCCACTGCCCGAGCGCGGATTGCCCTTGGCTCGTGGTCGGGTCAACGAGCGGCACCCACGTTCGCGGCAGGGAACTCGCAACCGACGCAGGTATGTACCCCTGCGCTCCGGGAGCCACGCTCCTCACGAACGCGGGAGCCGACGCTCCAGCCGCGGTGACGGCCTCGATCGTTCCGATGGTCGCCGGGATGATGTACTTGCCGCCCGGAGCCTGCCCGAGCCCAGACAGCCGCCGAGGCACCCAGATGTGCGGGCCGCGGCCGCTGGAGAAAGTCATCCGGCGATCCCGTCCTTGCCGATCGTCAGCGAGCCCCCGGTCAGGATCATGTGCACCCCGTCCGGGGTGTAGACGAACAGGAATGTCTCCCCGGTTTTCGGGTGCTTCGTCGCCCCGAGCCAGGCGCGAGCAACGGACACCTCGAAGAGCCCCTCGTCGTCCTTGCGCAGCACGAAGTCACCGTCGTCCGACTCCCGATACAGACGCACCTGCACCCCGAGCAGTGGGCCCAGCTGCGTGAAGTGCTTCGGCATCGGCGGGTCGAACTTCACCATCGGTCCGACGACCTCGATCTTCTTGGAGGGGCTGCCCCACGGTCGCAGGAACCCAGGTTCCGCGTAGATCGTGCGGCTCCCCTCGTCGACATGCTTGTAGTCCTCGTACTCGGACAGGTTCTTCTTCCACTTGTTCGAGCGGTACATCTCCGCGCCGCCGACGCCGATCTCCTGCATCTGCTTCGGCCAGGTGAAGGAGAACTCGATCTCCTTCGCTGGTGCGCGGGCGTAGAACGTCTCGAACGTCTTGATCGCCTGCGGCTTGGTATCGACGACCCGAAGTACCATGAACGAGCTACCTCTTCTTTGCGACGTACCAGAGCAGCGCCACACCGGCGGCTCCCGCAGCGAACCAGAGTACCGTCGATGACGGGCCACCGTCGAGCCCGGCCAGGGAACGTGTCCTGCGGACGATGCGCGCCCGATCGACTGGCGCGATGACGCCTACAGCGGCATCACCCTCCCCGACCACCTGCGCTCCGGGAGGCACAGGACGCCCTGCTTCGATGGACGGCACACCGATCTTCGTCGCCGGCCGAAGCTCCGGCGTCGGCAGATCGTCATTGATGTTGTGGCTGCCTGGCACCTCCAGGTACTCGAACCCGCCCGTGTCCGGCTTCCATCGGGAGTAGATCATGCCGTCATCCTCCGACGCGCGAGCATCCCTGGCAGGACCATGGCCGCCACGTACAAGCCGAGTCCGACGGCAGCCACCCACACGATCGGACTGATCGCCTTGCCCAAGAAACCGAGGAGATCGGCGTTCCCGTTCTCCTGGATCTTCTGGAGCGCGGCGAGGCACGTTCGCTTGTCCTCGTTGGTGCCGGACTTGGCCAGCTGGTCGCAGTACTCGATGGCCTTGTTCTGGATCGGGGCTGCGATCTTGAGGACGTAGACCATGTAGCAAGCGCCGAGCACCACGACGATGCCGAGCGCCGCGAGAGCCCAGCCGCCAATGACGATGGGAGCGATGCCCATCCCAGCGACAGGCGGCTCCTTCTTGAACTGGTCCAGGTCACCAGACTTGTTCAGGTCAACGAACGAGGCGAATGTCTGCACCGTGGAGTTCGCGTGCGCCATCACCTCTTCCGGGGTGATGTTTCCGTTGAGCATGGCCGCTTCCATGACGCCGGAGTTGTGCATCGCGAAGTTGTTCACGGCGTTGGCAGCGAACGTCGCGAACGAATCCATAGCCAGGGTCCTCGGAAAGTTCACCGCATCGCCCCAGTCGCCGTTCTTGGCCGCGGTCCAGACGTCGGCCCCTACCTGCTCGATCAGTGTCATCATCTCACCGAGAGCGCTCCGCGCGTCCTTCGCGCGGATCGTCTTGTACTTGCCTCGGAACTCCTCACTGAGCGCCGGCTTCCCGTCTACGCCGTAGACGACATCGAGGAAGGCGAAGAAGGCAACATCGAGGTACGCATGGTACGCGGAGTCGTACTTGCCAGCGGAGAGCCCGTGACCGTCCGCCTCCAGCTTGTCCCACGGGATGCTGGGGCGACCCATGAGGTCCGCGTACATGTTGGCGAGCTTCTCGGTGTACACGAGCTACTTGCCCCGCTTCTTGTCGGTCTTGTACGCCATGTACGCGAAGATGCCGAAACCTACGGCGAGCGTTGCCCACGCCCACCGCGGCACCTGATCGATCGAGGCTCGCACGTCGCGCCCGAAGTGGCCCGGCTTCGCCCCTCCCGAGAGGTAGGCCGTCCACTCGTCCGTGAAGATGTCCGCTGGCGCGTAGTACCCGAGGTTCACGAGCGTCGCTGGATCCGGATGTCCGTGCGGATCCATCGCGTACGTCGCTCCCTTCGCCGTCTGCTGGAAGGCGAGGATGGCTCCGTCCGTGGGACTATCCCAGCGTCCGCTCTGCTGGACACCGAGACGCTGCTGGACCCTCTGGATGGCCGTCGGCATGGGCTCTCACCTCTTCTTGGATGCGCGGTAGATGAGCGCGCCGCCGACGACGATGGCGGCAAGCGCGCCACCATACAACAGCATGTTGGCCTGGGCGGGGTCCTTTGGCTTGACCGACGGCACCGTAGCCCCTCCGTCACCTCCGTCCTCACCTCCAGAGGAGAGCTTCGTTGGGGGGCGCGGCGGGTTCGTCATCTCCCGCGTCGCGCATTCGGCCATGAAGGAAATGCCGCTCTTTGAGTCGACGTTTTCCTGGTACCAAATAATCGCGCCGCATGTCGCGGGACCCAGCTTTCCGTCGGCGTCGATCTGCTTGTAGCCGGCCTTCGCGAGCGCGGTGTTCACGAACTGCTGTGCAGCTGTGATTTGGGCGGCAGTGAAGTCATGGGACGCTGGCACCAGATCGGCGCGCCCGCCGGCCGCCTTATAGATCACGAGAGCTTCGCGCACGGCATCCGACACGTCGTCTGGAACTGCTCCGCCAGCGTCGATGACCTCCGCGGCGGTATCGAACTCGTCCTGCTGCTCTGCGCTCGCCTGGTTGTACCAGCCGATCCAGGTCGACGTAGTACCGAGCCCGGCGATGCCGAGTGAGTTCCCGGAGAGGCTTCCGCTTCCGAGTCCAGCCATCGTGCCGTAGTGCATCATGCGATCCTCGATTCACTTCTTCTTGGACGCACGGTAGACGAGCGCGCCGCCAACGAGGATCGCAGCGACCGCGCCGCCGTACAGCATCCAGTTCGTGCCTCCGCCACCGCCGAGCACGCTGGCCGTAGACGATTTTTTGTTTGTAGTGGTATCGGTCTTGGTCGTTGACGCTGTTGAACGCTTGCTTGGAGAAGTCCACGGGGACTTACCTGCGCAAGCCGCGTCGTACAGAGCGCCTGTGTACGCGAGGTTCGCCTGGATCTGCTGCGCGGTACTGGCAGAGGCCAGCGAGTGTCCGGTAGTCAGATACCAGTCGATCGCGCCGCATGTCCCCTTGCCGAGTTTCCCGTCCGGCGTACCGAGGGTATTGTACCCGTTCGCCGTGAGCACTCGGTTCAGCAGCCCCTGAAGCTCCGAGACGCGCGAGTCGGGAGACTTGAGCGCAAGTCCGGTGGACGCGGTATTCGTCGTCGGCGCGACGTACTCGGAAACGTAGTCCGGCGGCGTGTAGTCGTGTGAGATGTCGTCGGACGGAGTCGGGGACTCCTGATTAGCGGACGGGATCGCGAGCCCGTATTCATCGACGACGACGCCGCCGGGACGCTCCTCTCCGTCCACCATGATCCCCAGGCTGTTTCCGCCGAGACTTCCGCCTCCCATGCCGCCCGGTCCCATCCCGACCTGTGCCGGCATGCCAGGACGCAGCCGCGCGTTCAGGTACGAGAGATCGCGGTACTCGTGCTGCCCCCAGGTCGAGCCGAGTCCAGCCATCGGCGGTCGCGCCTGCGACCACTGCGCGTTCAGCAGGGACAAGTCCTCGTATGCGATAGGTCCGTAGGTCATGTGCTCCTCACTTCTTCCTGGAGGCGTAGATGCCAGCGAGCGCGGCAGCCCCGATGAGGCCGCCGAGCATCCAGGCCATCGTGCTCCCAGTCTTCTTTTTATCGTCCGGATGTACCGGCGTCGGAGCAATCGGCTGGACGCCAGCCTTGCACCCCGCCGGCACCTGCCAGCCGCCGACGTCATCGCGCCCCGCGATCTGACACAGGCTGATGTCCGGGTCCCACTTGCCGGTGAGGGCGAAGAGCGCCCCACAGGTCTGGCCATCCCAGTTCCCGTTCACCGGGATCGGTTTGAAGTCGTTCTTTTGCAGCAGCGCGTTCATGGTGCGCTGCATCTCGGCTACCACCGGGCTGCTCATGTCCGAGGCGCGAACGAAACACGGCTCGTGTCCGAGCCTCGCCGCCTCGCTCGCCAGGTTGAGCCCGGCACTGGCCCAGATCGCCACGAACGGGTTCACAGTCGATGGCGTCGATGGCGTCGATGGCGTCGATGGCGTCGATGGCCCTGAAGGAGTAGCTGGGGTGACCGGCGGCATCTTGCACGCCGCGAGGATCAGTGGTGCCAGTTCCATGACATTCGGGTGGTAGACCGAAAACGCCTCCTGCTGGGCAGGGGTAGCGGACAGGAAGGCGTGCGCCGCTCCACATGTCGCCGCGTCAATCAGTCCGCTGACCACGAGCAGCGTGGCGTTCGCCTTCGCCAGCAGAGTGTTCACTTCGATCTGCCACGGTTTTATTTCTTGTGGCTGCAGCGCCGAGTAGTCGACAGCGAACCCGGTTGTCTCGGCAGCTGTCGCTGATGGCGCGCTCCCGGACACCCAGGACGCCGGCAGATTCACGACCTGACCGATCTTCCACGGCGACAGATTCTGCTGCCCGTTCACCGTGACGAGCTTCATGCCTGGGTTCGCCGCGACGAGTTCCTTCCATCGCGACGCGCTCTTGACGACGGCCTGCGACACCGTGGACGGCCACTCGTTCGCCTTGATCGTCCACTGCGTCGGGGATGTGAGGCCACTGATGCCGCACCCGGACGACTCGCCGCAGCCAGAGGCTCCGAGACCGCCGAAGCCCATGGTCGTGCCGTCGAAGACGCCGCCGCCGTAGCCGCCGCCGTTGAAGATGCCGTCGCGGACGTTCACTTGAATCATCGCTTCCTCCAGAGACACATGCCGCCGAATCCGAGCGCTGCAGCGACGCCGCCGACGACCCAGGGATTCATCGCGGCGACCGTGGCCACATAGCCCGACTCGTCGTCTGCTCCCATGCCGCGCGCCCCTGGGAATCCGTTGGTGAGCATGCCCGGCTGAAGTCCCATGACGCGCGGAGCGTTGACCCGAGCCTGCGCCTCGGCGAAGCCGCCGGTGAGCATCCCAGGCTGAAGCCCCATCACGCGCGGCGGAACCATGCCCATCTCCGACTCGAACGTCATCGGCTGGAAGAAGGCCGCGCCCTCCTCGCTCTCCGGCATCTGCTGGTTGTCGCGTCGGTACATTCTGTGGCTACACGCTGGAAGCGTGTCCCCCGTACTTCATCGCGAGCATCACGACACCGACAGCGAGCCCAAGACCGACGACAATCCTCCACGCGGGAGGCGCAGCGCTTGGCTCGTCTGCGCCGAGCCCCATCATCCCATCGTCCAGCCCGAAGTCGTTCGGGCGCGTCGCCCACTCCAGCCCGAACTGCGGGCGCGTGTAGATCGGTCCATGGTACCGCGTCGGGTACGAGTGGAGCATCACCGTGTACGGGTTCGGCACGCCCGGAGGCACCGGTCCGTTGTACGTGTTCAACGAGGCCCCGAGGCCCGCCATGCAAGGTGCGCACGCCATGTCTCAGCCGCCCTTCTTCTGGTTCGCTACGACGCCCATGACGCCGAGCCCGAGAACGCCGGTGAAGAGCCCGACCGGCACGCCAATCCAGCCCCACGTGGTCGCGTCCTGACGAGACGGCGCGATGGCCTTGCCTGCCTGGTAGCAGAGCGCGC
>Ga0315297_10000763_pt1 | contig 19085 bp, 12 predicted proteins | sample YL17G15_0_MG_FD_203628 | JGI IMG/M metagenome (GOLD analysis project Ga0315297, IMG submission 203628) | Sediment microbial communities from Yellowstone Lake, YNP, Wyoming, USA - YL17G15_0 | ecosystem: Environmental > Aquatic > Freshwater > Lake > Sediment | place: USA: Wyoming | collected... | reverse complement strand
GAGCGCCCCGGTTGCCGCGGCGGCCGGTGCCGCGCCCAGGCGGCGCACGAGCAGGAAGCCGCCGAGCGCTGCCAGCTCCAGCTTCCAGACCGCCATCACATCGCTGCCGCGTTCGGGGCCGAGCGCCCACACCGGCAGCTGCAGCGGGAACGGCAGACCCGTCTGTCCGTTCCCGTACAGAGGCACGCCCCCGCCGATCCGGTCCGAGACCCAGGGCGGCTCCCCCTTTGCCGCGAGGCGCCGCACCTCGGCCCACCAGACGGAGAACTCGAGGGGGAGGTCGCTCTGCTCCGGCGAGCCGGCCACTGCCACCGGCGCACCCCACCCCGACGCGCCCGGCACTCCGGGCCCCACGTGCAGGCCGCGCAGCAGCAGCCGACCCGGAAGCAGCACGAGGGCGACGTCCACCACGATCTGGAAGGCGAGGAGCGCACGATTGCGGCGCCCAAGGACGTGCACGAGGGCGAGCGGCAGCAGGATCCAGAGCGCGGTCGCGGCGTCCATCCGCTATACCAAATCCGAGTCGCCCATGGTCACGTAGAAGCGCCCGGGGAACGTCGTGACGTCGATGTCCGGATGGAAGGAGCGCGCCACCAGCGAGAGCCTGTCCGGGTGCTTGCGCTGCTCCCACCCGAGACGGCGGAGAGCCTCGGCGGCGAGGTCGTCGCCCATCAGCCACATGTCCACGCGCTCGAGCCTGACCGCAAGCGAGCCCGACGTGATCGCCCTGTCGAGCGCCGCCACCGCCGCCGGATCCTCGCCGTCCCACACCAGCTCCGCCCACCTGGTGACCGGCGGCTGCACCCGAACGACCGCCCACGCGTGCACGCGGTCTTGCCGCCAGGCCGAGAGGTGCACGTACTCGATGCCCGGGCGGCCGGAGAACCTTCGTTTCAGCCATGCCGAGTCGCGCACCGCGGCCACCTCGTACCGCGGTGCCGAGCGCCGCCACAGCTCGTCGATCGCGTTATGGTCAAAGCCCTGGCGGATCTCGTGGCCCGTCTGCAGCTCCTTCCGCCTGTGTGCCGATCGCACCCAGTACCCCACCGGCTGCGGCGGCATCCGGTCGCAGCCGAGCCGTGCCAGCCCCAGTCGCAGGTGTCGCTCGCCCGGGAAGCCGAACAGCAGCGCCAGCCCGTCGGGGCCCCCGAAGCTGACGAAGAACGATTCCACCGTCCGCACGTACACGCGGGCCGCGCCGAGGCCGCGCCGCGCCTCCGGCAACGAGAAGTTGTCCACCAGCTGCCCTGCTCGCACGAGCAGATCTCCGACCTGCATCCGCACCGGGACGGCGCCGCAGTGTGCGACCACCCGTTCGGCCTCGTCCACTGCGATCATTATCCAGCGACCCTCGGGCTGTTCTTGGTACTTCCACTGCCACTCCACCAGCGAGCGGCGCAGCCCGAGGACCCGGTTGAAGCTGGCGTTGATGGCGATCTCGTCGCCGGAGACACATGGGTGGACGGCCAACCTAGCCACGGCTTTCTCCCCGAGCCCGGCACCGTGGAACCGCCTGGGGGACCGGCGTGGCAACGGCCGAGGGCGTACCCGAACACTCTGCTCGTGAGATCGACCACGATACCATCGCGCTAGACCAAGTCCGCATCACCCATTGTGAGATAGAAGTTGCCCGGAAACGAATCAGGGTCGAGCCGTGGGTCGAAGGTGTACGCAGCCATGTGCAGGCCGTCCGGGTGCGGCTCGGCCACCCAACCGCATCCGGTAAACACCTCTGCTGCACGCGCGTCACCCGAAAGCCACATCTCGACCCGGTCGGCCCCGGCTCGGCGAGCCAGGTGTCCAACGGCGCGGTCAAGTGCCAGCATGGCGAGGGGACTCTCACCGTCCCACACCAGCTCCGCGAGGGCCGTGGCTGGCGCGGCAGGCCGCACCACCGCCCAGGCGTGAGTCACTCCCCTGCGACGGACCGCCAGGTGGACGTACTCGACACCCGGGCGCTCCACGAACCGTCGCGAGATCCAGGCCGCATCCCGCACGACCCCGACCATGTAGCGATCGCGGGATCGCGCCCAGAGGGCGTCGAGCGTGGGAGCATCAAAACCGACCTGCACATCGTGCCGCGACCACAGCCGCCCCCGCACCGCCGCGTTTCTGGTCCAGCGCTGCACCGGCTGCGGCGTCATCTCCGCCTCGCCGTGCTTCGCGACGCCAAGCCGCACAAGGCTCACGTGTCGTGGCCCAGGAAAGCCGTAGGTCACCGCCAGGCGGTCCGGAGAGCAGAACTCCGCGACGAACCGCCGCACCAGGTCCCGGAATACGCGCGCGGCTGCGAGACCTTCACGGGCACCGGGCCGCGAGTAGATGTCCACGATCTGGCCGGCACGCACGACCAGCTCACCAACTTTGAGGGTCACGGGAATCGCGGCGTAGTGGGCAACGACGTTGCCCGATTCGTCGAGCGCGAGCATGATCTCGCTGCCGCCCCCCAGCTCCCGAAACTTCCAACGCCACTCCTCGAGCGGTCGCCGCAGGCCGAACACCTCGTTGAACCCGTCGTTGATGCGCGCTTCGTCGCCGTCACGGTACACGCGCATGGACGCCCTATCCATGGCTTCGCTCCCAGGACCATGGTCCCAGCAGCCCGCCCGTGGCGGGCTCGACCGCGAGGAGGAGGTAGCGAGCAGGTCTGCCGAGGGCGTTGTAGAAGCCTTCCAAAGCGCGCAAGAACGATGCGGCGGTACCGGCAAAGCCCGCGGCCGGGAAACCGAGAGATGTTGGCGACAACAGCCAGAGGAGCTCACCGGCCGGCAGAGACACGTCACCCTCCGGGAGGGGTTGCGGTCGCAGCGGCGACCGGGTGGCCCTGAGCCCGGCCACGAGCCTTCCCCGCGTGCCGAAGTGCGTACGGAGGAACCGCCTCCTTGAGCGCAGGAAGTGCCCGGTCATGCCGACAGGGTCGGCCGCGTGGCCCCATCCGTGCACCACCCGGGCCGACGGAACCTGCGCCGTGCGCAGGCCACCCGCCGCCGCACGGCGCAGCCAGTCGTTCTCCTCGAAGTAGAGAAAGAACCCCTCGTCCCAACGTCCGACGCGGTCGAATGTCTCCCTCCGAAACGCGAGCAGCGCCCCCGAGACGGCGGGAAGTGCCACCGGCTCCCTCGCCTCCCAGACTCGCCGCCACCGTCGCAGCTCGCGGTGGAAATGACGGCTCCAGAACAGCCGTGAGCGGCTCGCCAGCCAGCGCCGGACCTCCTCCCAGGGTGTCTGAACCTCCGCAGGGGGAAAGAGAAAACCGGCCAGCACGAACTGCGGGCCGACGACGTCCCAACCTCCGTCGAGGGCACAAAGGAGGGCCGCAACGGCACCGTCCTCAAACACAACGTCTGGGTTCCCAGCGACGACCACCCTCGCCGTGCTCGCCGCCACGCCCGCGTTGATACCGGCCGAGTAGCCGCGGTTGGGGAGCAGGAGAAGCTTCTCGGGTTCGAGAGACCGGAGGCACGCCGCTTCCTCCGGGTCCTCGGAGTGATCAACGATCACGACCTCGGGCGTGACCCCGAGCCGCGCCGCCTCCCGACGGAAGCTCGCGACGGCGTCCGCCCCCACCGCCGATGAGCGGTACGCGACCAGCACGAGCGACACATCCGCACTCATGGTGGGTTCCGATCGTATCGCAGGCCGTGATGGCTGCGGGTTCCCTTCATGGCTCGCTCGCGGACCGCCCCTCAGCGACCCAGTACATCGCGTCCTCCACAACAGGGGCGACGCGCGCCTCCGAGTAGAGCCGAGCGACCGAGAGCCCGCGCCGGCGAAGAGTCCGCCAGCGGGGAGGATCGTCCAGGATCGCGAGCGCGGCCTCGGCGAAGCGCTGCGGTTGATCGAACGGAACCAGGACCGCCGCGCTGGAAGCCAGCGTCCGGAACGACGAGATGTCCGACGCCACGACCGGCACCCCGCACGCCATCGCCTCCAACACGGGGAGGCCGAACCCTTCCTGCTCCCACGACGGTGCGAGCAGCACGTCCGCGGAGCGCAGGATGCGGGCAACGGTGCGCGGGACCACCCGTTCGTGGTACTCGTCGGGGGCCGTGAGCGCAGACTCCTCGGCGCTCAGCGGCCAGGGCGAAACGCGCACGAGCCGGCAGGGCGCCCCGCGCGCGCGCAGGGTGCGGACCGCCTCGAGGGCGGTTGCCATACCCTTCCACCGGTTCTCGAAGGGACCCAGGACAGTGATCCTCGGCGGGCGGCCGGGACGCCGGCGCCAGGCTGGTCTCCAGAAGCGTTCGAGGCACGGCGGGATGACGCGCGTCGGCCGCCCGAACTGCTCCTGCACCAGCGCGGCCAGGTGCGGCGACACCGCGATGCAAGGGATCGCAGCCTGGTACGCCTCGAGGATCGCAGGGTGCTCCGCGACGTTGTGCAGGTACGTTGCCTCGAACCCTTGGCAGTAGTGCACCGCACGCCCGGAGGTGACCGCCGCCGCGGCCCGGATCGTGGTCCAGAACGTGGCCACCGTTACGTCGGCGCGGGGCAACTCGCCGGCGTCGAAGCTGCCGACCTTTCTGAAGTCCGCATCGAGCCTGTACCAGTCGGGGCGGTCGCCCTTGCTGACCACCGTCACGCGGTGTCCGCGCGCCGCCAGCAGGTTCGCCTGATGGATGGGCACCTTCACCCCGCCGAACAGCGCGGTGTCCTCGAGGAGGAAGTTGATCGCGAGCGGCGTCTTCACAACCCGGAACCCTCCAGCACTAGACGTCGATGAGGACGTAGAACCCCTTGGTGCCAAGGCTCGCCTCGTTCACTTCCAACCCGCCGCCCAGGGAGCGAAACCGCTCCGGGAGCTCGGTCGTCTGCGGCACGATTCGGTACCTCGTGAACCCGGCCATCTCGAGCCAGTCCCGCAGCGTTGCCTCGGTGAAGAACCGGACGTGCGTGTAGCACAGCAGGCCGACCGGCAGGTAGTCCCACCGTCCCGCGAGGAGGTCCTGCACGATCGAGTAGTGGCCGGTGTTGGGCGTGGAGAGGAGGATCCGCCCTCCCGCCCTGACAAGAGCACGGGCCTTCGCCAAGAACGCGAACGGGTCCACCAGGTGTTCGAAGAGCTCGGTGGCGAGTACCAGGTCGAAGGCGCCCGCAAGCTCGAGGCGCTCGAAGTCGCCGCAGACCACACGGTGCAAAACGCGCGCGGCCTCGCGGGCCGCCACGGGGTTCAGCTCCACCCCCGTCACCCGGCAGCCGAGCTCCTCCTGCAAGAGCCGCCCGGTCTCGCCGCGGGCGCACCCGATCTCGAGAACGTCGCGCGCGCCCTCGGGAACGAACGCGAGCACGTCCGGGCGGGGCTCCCCGTAGTAGTCGATGAACTCGTGACACACGCCAGCGTGACCGACCCCGAGGCCTGCCCTGACCTCCGCGGGTAGGTCGTGCAGCCGCACGAGCTCGGGCACAGGGTACCGGGTCGTCAGATCCGCGAAGGCGCCGCCCGCGAACATCGCGGCCGGCCTGTGCACGGGCCGCACCCCGGGCGGAACCGGTGCACCGGCGAGGATCCTCGCCTCAAGCAGCTCGTACCCGCGCAGCGTGTGTACGCCTTCGCTGCTGGCCCCGAGGACGGCCGTCAGGGGGTACGGAAGCGCGGCTCCGGCCCCTCCCTCGAGAAGGTGCTTCATCGCCGTCAGCGAGGCCGCGGCGATCAACACGTTCGGGGACGCGAGCAGGAGGACGGCATCCGCGCGCGCCGCCTCCCAGCGAATCGGCTCGCTCCCGAACCGCATCACCTCGACCGTCGGAAAGACCCGACGCGCCTGCAGCGTCCGGTACCCGTCGAGGTAGCGGAACTCGGGCGAGCTCTCCGCTTCCGCCGATGAAGGGACCAGGATGGCGAGGCGGCCGGTCACCATCTCCCCCTGCCCGCCTGCCTCACTCGACGACCTTCCACTGGTGGGGCACGACGAGCAGGGAGCCCGTCCAGCGCTCGCTCGTGACGCGGAGGGGCGTCGCCAGCACGACCTGATCGTAGATGTGCAGGCCGGTCTCGTCGAAAAGGAAGCCCGAGACCCTGTAGTTGCCTACCCCGGCCGGGAACGCGGGAACCCTGAGGATCACGCAGTGACGCTCGCGGCCGGCTACCGGTGCCAGGCCGTCCCAGAACGTCGAGGCGCTCAGCATGCACTGTCCGTCCGCGGTGTCGATTGCGATGCCGACGTGGTACGGGGTGTCCGCAGTGCGGCTCCCGACCGTGAGTTCGATCTCGAGCGGCGCGCCTGACGGCAGCGAGCCGGCGGGACCGTCCGCGGCTCCCAGCACCCGCACCGCCTCGAGCCGCCCATGCCCGACCGGCGCAGCAGCCCCCGCCGGCCCGCTCTCCCTCCCCACCTTGGTGGAGACCTGCCTCTTGCCCCGCGTCATCAGGTATGCCCCGTACGCCTCGACGACCTCGTGCGCCGGACCGCTCTGGCGGACCCGGCCCTGGTGCAGCCAGACGGCACGCTGGCAGAAGCTGGTGACAAGGTACATGGCGTGGGAGCAGAACAACACGCTGCGCCCCTCGTCCTTGAAGCGCACCATGCGGTCGATGCACTTCTTCTGAAACGCCCCGTCGCCCACCGCCAGAGCCTCGTCCACGACCAACACCTGGGGTTCCACATGGGTGGCCACCGCAAAAGCAAGGCGGGCCACCATGCCCGAGGAGTAGATTCGGAGCGGCTGGTCAACGAACTCACCGAGTTCGGCGAAGGCCAGCACATCGTCGAGGCGCTCGGCGATGACGTCTTCCGGAAGTCTGAGCAGCGTGCCGTAGAGGACCGCATTCTCCCGACCGGTGAACTCTGGATGGAACCCGAGGCCGAGTTCGAGGATCGCCGCCACCGGTGGCGACACGTAAATCTCACCGGCGTCGGGGACCGAGATCCCGGCGATCAGTCTCAGCAGCGTGCTCTTGCCGGACCCATTCTCGCCGATGATGCCGACCGCTTCCCCGGGACGCACGTCGAGGTTGATCCCATCAAGCGCCGTGAAGTGCGTCAAACGCGCGGTTCGCCCCAGCAAAGCCAGCGCGCGGTCACGCCGTCGGGAAAACAGGGGATAGCGCTTGACCAGGCCGCGGACCTCAACGGCAGCGCCCGGTGCGCCCTCAGAGGCCGATCTTCCCGCCGCGGCTGCGTCTTGCACGCCACGAGGCTAGCACAGGGCGGCTCGGATGGTGCCCAGTCCGGGCATCTTCGGGCGCCAACCCGGACCGCGACGGCTCTGCCCTCGCCGAGGCCCGGCACGAGGAAAATCAGAACGGCCCGCCGGAAGTGGCGGGCCGTTGTGTGTCAGGAGCGGATCGGGCTACGGCGTGGGCTGTGCCGGGATGAAGTTCGGATCGCCGGTCTGGTTGTCGATCACCGTCGCGTAGGCGAGGCCAGGCCCACCGCCGACCACCGTCATCACGGCCGAGACCGCCCGCTCGTTCGGGGGCAGGCTGACCTTGAACGCCCTCAGGAACCGATTTTCCAGCTTGTCCTGGTCCCAGCTTCCCGGCGGAACGTAGAAGTTGAAGGGCGTGGGGTTCCCCTGCCCGTCGCTGGGGTTCAGCAGGTTGCCGCTCTCGTCGTAGAACAGCACCGAGAAGTTGACCCCCTGCGTGTCCGAGAGGCTCACGAACGCCAGGTTGGTGCGTGCAATGTCCTCGCTCGACATTCCCGCGATCAGCATGGTCTTGTTGTTCGAGTCGATCGACACCCCATTGGCGGCCCACATCGGCATGATGTTCTGGCCGAAGGTGCCGTTCGGCGTGAGGTTGTACGAGCGCGCGGCGACGACCGGGTACACGCCCGAGCTGTCGCCTTCACCCATCCCCACGCGCACGATGCCGCTCGTTAGGGTTTCGCCGGCCAGCGACCCGCTGTAGATCCAGGAAACCAGGTCGTCCACGAACAGGCTCGCTCCGGGTGCCAGCGTCACAGTGCGCTTCGCGACCTGCGGCCCGCCGCTCTGTTTGGGCGTGTACTGCAGCTCCCATGTGTGCGCCGAGCTCAAGTCGGGGTTGGTGACCGCAAGGTCGCTGCGCCACACCGTGCCCGCCTCGCCGGCGAGGTGTGCGATCGCCGGCAGGTAGATCGGTGAATCCGCCGGGGTGACCGCCGGGATAAGCGACGGGTCGCCGGTGAGGTTGTCCACCACCGAGCCGTACGCCTGGATATCGGCACCGGGCGGGACGTCGATCTTGAGTGAGAAATCGCCGATCGTGTCGAAGTTGCCGCCCAGGAGCTTCGAGACGGAGTCCTGCAGGTATCCGAACGGCGCGAGGCCCACGGTCGCCGTGCCCCGCTCGGCACCGGTCGCGTCGAAGAGCGTGAACCTGATCGTGCCCGAGCCGCCCGAGTCGTCCCGCAGGTTCAGCAGGCTGTAGTTGGTGCGGAAGCCGCTGCTGAAACCGTCGTTGTGCAGGCCGGTGATCCAGATCGTCGAGGGGGTTGTCCCGGGGATCACCGCTATGCCCGGGGCGAACTGACCGTAGTTGCCGCCGCTCGGGCCCGGCGTGTAGGTGCGCGCCATTACCGCAGGGGCGAGGTCGTCCTGGTTGTCGTACGTCACCCGCAGCGCGGTCTTGCTGAAGTTCTGGCCGAGGGTGATGAAGACCCAGTCGAGGAGGTTGTTCAGGACCAGCGTCGCCTTGGGCCCGATCGGGTACGGACCAGCCATGAACGGGGTCACGTTGTTCTTTCCGACCGGGAGGAACTGGAGGTGGACAGCCGACGTGTGGCCCGCAGGGTTGAGGATGCGGACGTCGGTGCGCCAGGAGGTGCCGTTGAGGCCCTGCACCTTGGCCGCATCCACCGCCATCACCGACTCCGGCCCGCAGGTCTGACCCGCCACCGACACGGTCTTGTTCGCCGTGCCGGTGTAGCTCCCCCGTACGGCGGTGAGGGTCACCGTGCGGTCCCCTCCGCACTTGAACGAGTAGGTCACGGAACGCCCGGTTTGGGTGGAGCCGTCGTCGAACTTCCAGGTGAAGCTGGTTGGGCTGCCGTAGGACATGCCCTGGCTGGCGGTGAAGGTGACCTGAGTGTTGGTCGTGACGTTGGTTGTGGGCGACCACGTGAAGTCGGCCGCCACGGGTCGCACGTCGTCGAAGATGTGCACCACCTTGAAGACGTCGGCCGAGGCACCGAAGCAGTTGGTCGCCGCCATCCGGACGTTCTTGTCGCCGGGTTGGCTCCACGTATGCGTGAACGTCGGCGTGGTGACGGTTGCGTCCACCTTGTCTTCCTGGAAGTCATACCAGTGCCAGGAGTTGGGGCTGTTTGTGCTCTTGTCCGTAAGCGTCACGGGCTGCCCGACGAAAGGCTGCGGCTGGCTCGGGAAATCCGGAAGTGGACCAGTCGGACCCCAGGTGAAGTCTGCCGTAGGCGGCACGGTCAGGTCGCACGATCCGACCACCTGGACCTGCTGCTGACTCGTTCCCGAGCCCTTGCAGTTGGTGGCGACGAGCGTAACCGTGTAGGTCCCGGCGTTCTGGTAGGTGTAGCTGGGGTTCCGATCGGTGGAGGTTCCGCCGCCGCCCAAGATCCCGCCGCCGTCGCCGAACGTCCACGACCACCCGGTTGGCGAGTTACCCGAGAGGTCGCTGAAATGCACGGGCTGCCCCGCGCGCGGCGGCTTCGGGCTGTAGTCGAAGTTCGCCGCGGGCGCCAACGGCGTGGCGCACGTCGTGCCGACCACCACCGTTCGCGTGAACGTGGCCTCGTTGAGGCAGCTGTTTGTGGCGCGGAGGGTGACGGTGTAGTTTCCCGGCTCGGCGTACGTGTACGTCGGCTGCTTCTCGCTCGATGTCCCACCAGTCCCACCGAGGATGCCCCCCCCGTCACCGAAGCTCCACAACCATTTGGTCAGGGTGCCGCCGGTCACGGACGGGATGAACGTCACCGGAGCGCCCGCCGATGGCTGCGACGGGTTGGTCGTGAAGCTGCCTGTGACGGTTGGGCACGTGGGAGGAGGAGGAGGAGGAGGAGGGCTGCTGGCCTGCACCGTCCACACCGGCCCCTGGACGCCGCCCGCCGGGGAGCACGCGTTGTAGGTGATGACCTTCCAGCTGAGCTTGTAACCGGCCGAGAGCGTGACTTGGCAGAAGGTGTTTGCCGTTTTCTCGCAGAGGTTCTGTGTGCCAAGGACCGAAACCTCGACGACGTCGTAAGTCCGGGGCGTCGTGCCGCTGCCCGTCCACCTCAACACGACGTTGCCGGGCGGATACCCGGTCGTCCCATTGGCCGGCGATGGGCTGCTCGCCTGACCGGGCACCTGACAGTCGGTGACCTGGAACGTCTGGGGACCTGGCACCGTGCCGAGGGCGACGAGGTCAACGGAGTCCGAGCTGTCGTTCGCCGAGGCTTTCGCCTGCACGAACTGCACCGTGTGTGAGCCGGCGGCGAGGGTGTTCGCGGCGATCGTCCCGGTGACGTTGGCTTGGCCCGCCCATGTCGCGACCGGCGTCCCGGGCGCGCCATCGAGTTGCCACTGGAATGTGGCGGTCCACCCGGTCGCCACCCTGTACGGCGCCGCAACGCCGATCGTCTGGCCGAGCAGGAACGGCTGGGGCGCGCTCCCCTGGCTCACGGTGATTGGGTTCACCGAGAACGGCTGCGAGTTCACCGTCAGCGAGGCGCACGAGTCGTAGCTCGACGTCAGCAGGCCCGTGAACGCGCCCGCGCTGCACGTCGTGTCGTCGGTGCCCGGGAAGCCGTAGTGGGCCACCATGGCCACCGTGTAGGTGCCCCTCGTCGACAGCGTGACGTTGATTGTCGCGCCGGTGTTCGGCTGTGTTGTGCTATTCGGTGCGGTGACGATCCAGTTGTAGCTGCTCGGGTGCCCCTGCGAGATCGTAGGCGCCGCCGAGATCGTCACGCTCTCGTTCTGCAGCGCCGGGCACTGCCCGCTGCTGCACGCGGTCACCTGGGCCGACGCCTTGGGGCCGGAGCAGAGGAAAACGGCCTTGGACGCGAGGAAATGGACGATACCGGACGAATCGGTCACATCGAGGTCGAACGTGAACGTCCCGGTCGCGTCGGCCGGCGCGGTCCACGTCCACGTCGTGGGCCCTCCGGCGACCGGCTGAGCCGCCCCGCCCGGCGGCGTCGCCGTCAGCACCGGGTTCGCCCAGACGCCTGCCGAGGTGTTGGTGATCGTGAACGTGTCGCCGGGGTACCCCTTGGGGTCCGCGGTGGCGTTACAGATTGGGTCCAGCGTGCCCTGGTTGGGGTTTCGCGCCACGGTGATGCTGGGCCTCGGGGTGGTGTCGAGGCACGAGTCGAGGATCTGCACGATGTCGCCGGAGCCGATCATCGAGCGGATCATGTAGGTGCCGCCGCCCATGCTCGGCGGGTTCTGGAAGGCGCGCAGCATGTTCAGCTTGCTGCCGAACGCCTTGGCGCAGTTGCGGCTGATGTCGTTGATCCCGGGCTCCGGGTCGAGCACCTTGAGCTGCTGCGGGTTGGCGATGTTGAACACGGCCATCTTCGAGTAGTACCCCACCACCAGCACCTGGCCGGCGGTGGCGGCGCTGATCGGGGTCCCCGTGTCGCTGCTGTTCGACCACCGGGTGACGCCGATCTTTTGCGGCGTGCCCGGCTGCGTCGTCCACAGGCTGCCGATGTCGTAGGCGTGGATGACCTGAGCGCTCGAGTCCGCCACGTAGAGCACCTTGTTGTTCCTGTCGATCGCCCACTCGCCCGAGAACAATGCCACATCCGGCGTGGAGGTCGTCCACGTCACCTTGAGCTGGACGGACGTCAGGTTTTCAGGGGTCGTGATGTCCACCACCGCCGCCTGCCCGGAGCTGGACCGCACGAGGAGGTACCTCTTCCCTCCGCCGGCGGTGTTGTCGATGACGTGGTAGCCGGTGAGCTGCGAGTTCCCCGGCGGCGAGCCGAAGTTGGCGGGTAGCGGTACGGTCACGATCGGCATGATGGTCGAGGCTTTGAAGTTCTCCGGGGTCATGGTGCCGCTCGAGTTGATGCCGCTCAACAGGTAGATGGCGATACCGGTGCCCCTCGCCAGGCCCGCACCCACCACGTACACGTTTCCCTGGTCCTTGAACAGCACCGTCTCGTAGAACTCCGGCGCCGAGCCGGCAAGCTGCTGCGTGGTGGGCTTGAACCCCACGTTGAGGAGCTTGGGCTGGTCCACCCGGAGGACGTCCCAGCCGTAGTTGAGCAGCGACAACACGGCGTAGTTGAACCCGTCCAGCACCGCCATGTGGTGCACGTGATCGGTCTGGTACCAGTGGGTGTCGGGGTCGTCACCCCGCCCCACGTTGAGCATCCCGGCCGAGTTGATCGTCGTGTAGCCGCTCTGGAGCGGGGTGGTGATGTCGTAGACGTCGATGTCGTTCGGCTGGCCCCACAAGAGGTACCGTTTGGTGCCGACGGTCATCGTGGCGGAGCGAAGCGGGGAGTTGGCGTCGTAGTCGCTGTCCGAGCCGAACAGGCAGATGTCGGTGACCAACTGCCGGCTGTTGGATCGCTCGTTCATGGTCCCCGGCGGGCTGTAGCAGGCGCTCGAGACGGGGGACGCGGTCAGAACCGCGAGAGACGCGGCAGAGAAAAGCCAGAGGAGCCTCCTCCTTATACTGAGAACGGCCATCTCGGGAGCCCTCCTTACGCCCCGGAGTATAGGCCCCATCCCACGGGTGGTCAAGGAAATCCCGTGATCCCACTCACATGGAAGTGCCAGAGATAGACGTCCCCAGATGCACCTGCGTCTTCGTCTCTTCAACCGCCGAGGGGGAAAAAAACCGGGCGGCCGAAGCCGCCCGGCGTCTGACAGCGATGCAGTCAGAACCTACGGAGTTTGGAGCAGCCCGATGCCGAGCTGCGGCAGGACCTGGCTCGGGAAGCACATGGCGCTTCCGACCGTGGCCGCCTCGGTCATCGTGGAGTAGGTGCCGAAGTTGTACTTGATGCCGACCCACCCCATCGGGTACTGACCGAACTGACCGGTCCCGAAGCCGTACGGCGGGTTGTTTGAGAACACCGAGGTGTCGAGCACCAGCAGCATCCAGCCGTTGGTGTCGAGCAGCCCGCTGAAGTTCGACGAGGTCAACGGCGCACTCTGCGTCTCGAACGGCAGCGGGTTCGGCTCGTTGGTCGCAAAGCCCGACGGGCCGCCGCCACGAGTGCGGAGGTTCTCATTTTCGTCCCACGCGTAGTACAGGAACGGATCGCAGGCGTACGCGATGTAGGTGTCGATGCCGAGCGTCGCGTAACGACCGTCACCGAGGGTCGGGTCTGCGTAGTCCACCTCGCTGCGGTTCTTCCAAAAACGGATCTCGGAGGACAGGCCGCCCGAGTTCAGGTAGCGGAACGCAAACGCCGTCGCCAGAGGCTCACGGTCATCGACGCCCCGGGCCGCCGTGTAGCGACCGTAGAAGTTGCCCGAGCCCGTGCCGAGGGCGGTGCTCACGATGGCACCCGATTCGACGGCCACCGCCGGGACGGACTCGGAGAAGTTGGAGAACGTGTTCACGTAGAAGATGTCACCGACGAGCACGTTCGCCGACTTCGGAACCCCGCCGGTCCAGTACGCACCCTGGTTCGGGAAGACCGTCGAGCACAGGTTCACAACGTCCACCGTCGCGTAGAAGAACAACGGATTGGTGGTCAGATTCGCCACCCACGGCGGCTCGCCCACGGTGGTCGTGGCGCCCTTGCAGTACACGTACCCGTTCGGAATCGCCTTGATCCCACCCTTGAGCTTCGAAATGATGGTGCCGGAAAGGTTGGAGAGATTGCCGTACGGCGGATTGGGGCAGCCCGTCAGGTAGGGGAACGTCGCGTAGTCGATGTCCTGCGGCTGCGGCAACGTAAGGGTGTACGAGTTGGAGGTCGGCCCCCACGGCAACGGCGCCTTCCCCAACTCCACCGCACCAGGCGTCTCGCTCCCATCGTCCCAGAACCCCCACGGCTGCGCCTTGCTGTGATCCGCCGGGTTGACACCCGTGTCAAAAATGTCAAACCGACCGTTGACCAGATCGCGGAAGTTGATCGTCCACACATCGTAGCCGGTCAACACCTCGTCAAAGTCGACCACGGTGCTCGACCGGGCGGTCCATATGGTGATGTGGATGATCTGCGCTGCGCTCGACACGTTGGTCACACCCAAAAGGGTCGTGTACCCGTTCGGATCCGGGGTGCCATCGGCACCCAGCGTCACCACAACGTACGGCACCAGCAGCGTCGAGGCCGGCACGTTGTCGCGTGCGCAGAAGTTGGCGTACGCAACGCCGCCCACCAGGGCCGCCGCCAAAGCCAGAATGATGAATTTTCTCATAGCCAGTTTCCTCCTTCTTTATTTGTTGACCTTCAAGGACTTATCCCTCGTGGCAGCAGCCACTTCGCGCATCCCCCGGCCTCAGCGATCGCATCACCTCCCCGCCTTTATTTTCACTCCTATGCTTCATCAGCATGATCCTAGTGCCCGATACCGAGCTTGTCAAGTCCCCTCACGTGGCGCTTCTCCACCAACGTGTACGACGGGTCACCCTACCAGCCCCCCACTTCGGGTGTCAAGACCCCTGCTTTGTTGGCTTTCCGGGCGCCCCGACCGGCCGGGGGACGAACACCCACACGCCGCCTGGCCCCTTCGGCGTGTCCACGCCCATCACGATGATCTCGCCGCGGCCGTCATGGTAGAGGTCAGCGATCTTGATGTCGAAGGGCTTGGCGCCGCCGAGGTCGATCCCGATCGGGCGTTGCTCGTAGAAGTGCCCGTCCGCGAACTGCAGGAACACACGGACGTACCCCTTCGTGAACGCCATCGCGACGTCGTCACGGCCATCACCGTTGATGTCGCCGACTGCGACCGCCGCGACGTAGTCGAATGGCTTGTTGTACTTGAAGATCGGCTCGATCGTCGGCGTCAGGGTGGGCTTCCCCTCCGCGTCGTGAAATCGGTAGATCACGCAGGCCTGCGCCACCGGCTGCTCGAGCTCCCTCGGGTTGGGCTGCTCGAAACAGGTTACGAGGTCGGCCTGCTTGAAGCGGTCGAACCTGCCTGGCGCGTTGGTGAAAACGAAGGCGCTGAGCGGCATCTGGAGGTTCGCCACCGCCTGCCACTCTTGCCCCCCGCCGAGGTTCCTCCACACGAGGTCCCGCACGCCCTGGCGAAGGGTGGTCAGCAGCAGGTCGGTGGCGCCGTCACCGTCGATGTCGCCGGCGGCCAGCGCGTCCCCGCAGATGGCAGGCGGGAAGCCGATGCTGACCACTTTCCACCCTTCCCGTTTGTTCAGTAAGACCGAGACCAGGCCCTTGCTGACCTTCGTGTTCGTCGCCAGGTCGAGATCCACCTCGGCGAGCAGTGCGATGTCCGGGCGCCCGTCCCCGTCGAAATCAGCCACCGCGAGTGAGCGCGAGGTGATGCTCGGGTTTGCCTGCGGAAGCTTGACGAAGCGGGTGAAATCGCCCTTGCCGTTACCGTAGAGCACGTAGGCGCTGCCAAAGTGGCAGGCGATCGCTATGTCGAGGTTACCATCGCGATCGAAGTCGGCCACGCGGACGGACCCATAGTTCATCTTCATCTGGTCCTGGGTCGGCCACTTCACCGCGCTCCAACGCTGCCAGCTGCCGTCGGCCTGCTGAAGCACGACCGTGGGAAACGGGGACCCGGTGCGTTGCGGGGTCAGTACGATGTCGGGACGGCCATCCCCATTCATGTCGGCGACGTCGAACGACATCTGCCACTTGCCCGATTGGGGCAGACCCTCGTCCCGCCGCTCGAATCGCACCTGGTCGGTGAACGGAGGCAAGACGTCTGTTTTGTCCGCGATGATGAACTTGTTTGCAAGCCCCTCCTCGTGCATCGTGCCGAGCACCTGCTGGTACTGCGCGGCGACCCACAGCCCATGCAGGGATGATTGAGGGTCCTCCGGCGGCAGGTTTCGCAGGAGGTAGAAGCCGTCCTCCTCGCCAACGATCTCAAAGGTGTCGTTCATCAGGTGGGTGAGGCGGGCCCTCTTCTCCCCAATCACGTTCACCATGCTCTTCTGCATCTTGAAGACCTTCATGTACTCGGCCCACTGGCTTTCGGAAGCGTACCTATAACCCTCTTCCTCTGCCCTTTCCCTGGCCTCATCGAGAGTTACCTGGTTCGACGGCGCCGCAGCGGTGGGCGTGGCCTGCGGTTTTGGCGCCGGTGCGGCCTGGGCGGGACCCCCCCCTTGATGGGCCATGACACTCACGGCGGGCAACGCCGCGAGAAACGCCAACGACAGGAAAGACAAGAGCCTTCTTGCAATCACCCTACACCTCCCTAACGCTCCAGGGCACTCACGAGACCGAGCGCTCCAACGGAGTCCACTATCAGACAAGATCCGGAACCTGATGAGCACGGCGGCGGAAGACCGCCTGGCCGACGAAAAACGAAGCCAGGACGGCGCCCGTGGTCACGAGCAGGTGGCTCGGGGGCACGCCCCCGCCCATGATCCCGGCGCGGAACGTATCGAGCAGCCCGACGAGGGGATTGTAGAGGAGGACCGGTGCGGCCTTTGCGGGCAGCACGGCCGGGCTGTAGACGATCGGGGTAAGAAAAAAGAGCACCATCCCGCTCAGGCCCACGAACTGGTTCAGGTCCGGGAGGAAGGCACCCGCGGGCACGAGCGCCAGGGCGACCCCGAAGCAGCCGGCGGCGAGGAGCACGAGGCCGATCGCCAGCCACGGAAGCTGGGAGAGAACCACCTGCCCAAGGGCCGTGGCGATGACGACCAGGATCGCGAGGCCGAACATGTGGCGCAGGAAGACCGAAACCAGCGCGCCCGCCAGCAGCACCTCGAGCGGGACCCGCACGTGGCGCGTGAGGCCGGCCTGTTCGTGGGCCAGCCCCGCGGCCCGCGTGAGCGACTCCTGAAACACGAGGAACGGGATCAGCCCGCTGAGCAGGTACATGGCGTATGAACCACCGCCCGGCCTACCTTCAATTTTCATGCCAAGAAAAACCGAGAAAACCAGAAAGTAGAGGCCGAACTGGACTCCCGGCTCGATGATCGCCCAGGCCACTCCGAGCGCGGAACCCGCGTACCGCCGGCGGAAGTCTCTCTTCGCGAGAACCCAGACGAGCGACCTCCACCGAAAGATGTTACGTTCGATCTCCTGCACGCGCGCTCCTTGACAACCCTGGCTATGGGGCACTAGCATACGATCATGCCTCGGGTCACGGAGCCTAGCAGAGGGGAGACGGGGCTACAAGGCCGCAAATGACTCGGTCCTTCCGTCGTCCGCTCGCCGCAGCCACCGTGGGCCAGTTGCTCCGGCGCCACCGGCAGGAGCGCAGCTTCACCCAAACCGAACTGGCGCGCCAAATTGGCATCCAGCAGTCGGACCTGTCCCGGATGGAGAAGGGCGAATACCGGGTCTCCCTGGACGTGCTCTTCCGTCTGCTCCAGGTCTTCGAGATGTCGCTGGGGGAGTTTTTCGGCGATCTGGCCCAGCAGAGCTTGACTTCGCGCGAGGCGAACCTGCTAGAATCTTTTCGGGTATTGCCGCGCGAAGAGCAGCACGAAGTCATGGATTTCGTGGAGTTCAAGCGCAGCAAGCACCGGGAGCACGAACAGTGACGGGTGTTTCGGAGCGTTACCTCCGCCTGACTCAGCTGGCGCAGCGCGCCTTCACCGGCGGGCGCCTCGAGCGCTCGCTGCGCCTGTTCGCTGCAGCGGAGGACGAGGCCAAGCGGCTGGGCGACCGCGAGCTTTCCGACCGCGCGTTCTGCAACCGGTGCGTCGTGCTGCTGGAGCTGGAGCGGCTGGACGGTGCCGTCGGCGAGCTCAAGCACGTCCTGATGCGCTCCCAGGACCCGTTCACCTCGTGGATGGCGGCCTACTACACGGCCCAGGTCTACGAGGCCGAGGGGAACATCGCGCGTGCCCTGGCGTACGCCCGGCGCGCGAGCGAGCTTGCCGAGGCGTCCGGCGAGCGGCGCGCTCTCAAGGGCTCCGCTAACCTGCGCGGCGTTCTCGCCTTGAGGGACTCCCACTTCCAGGAGGCGGGGGAAAACTTCCGTGTCGCGCTCCAGTTGGCCGGCGAGGACGGCGACGACCCGATCAACCTGGCGGTGGCCCGGGACAACCTGGGGTACTGCCTGATGTGCACCGGCGAGCCCGCGGACGGCATCGCGCTCTGCCGCGACGCCGCGGCGGCCCTCGAGACGCTCGGGACGCGGCAACTCCTGCCCGAGGTGTACCAGGACCTCTGCTACGGCGCGCTCCAGCAGGGTTCGTTTGCAGAAGCACGGGAACTCGGGGAGAAGGCTCTCGCGCTCGCCCATGAGTTTGAGCACGCAACCGTCGAGCGCAACACGCTGATGCTCCTGGCCGACGCCGCGATGGATGAGCAGGACGAGGAGGCAACAGATGCCTATCTGCATTCCTTGTCCGCGTACTATCCCGATTTTCACGGCATGAAGTCGTTCTTGCGCGCTTTCAACGTGCGCGAGGTGATCAACTTGAAAGCGTGATCGGATGATGCGTCGAGCTTTCCTGACCCTGGCCCTCCTCCTGTTCGCCACCGCGGCGATCGCAGCGGGCCCCTACTCCCTGGACCGGAACGGCGTCCTGTGGAGCGGGACATCCCAGCCCGAAGGCCTCGTGCTTACTGCGACCCAGGACGACGAGACTTTGGTCCGGACGGTTATTCCCTTTGAGCTGGGGCTCGCGGGCACCAGTGACACCCAGATCCAGGTTGCAGCCGACGACCTCACCGGGAAGGTGACGGTCGTGTGGCAACGAAACTGGACGGCCGAGCTCTCGGAGATCATGCTGGCCGTTTGGCACAACGGGAGTTGGGAGCGCATCGTTCACCTGACCGACGACATCACGACGCATGCCCGCAACCCCGTGATCCAGCTCAGCGAAGTCTCTACATCGACGCCTGAGCCGGACGGGGGCAGCCCTGTCACGATCTCCGATTCCTTCCTCAACGTACTCTGGTGGGAAGGCACCTCGCAGCAGCACGGGGGCTACGCGCTCCTGCGGCTGACGGCGGAAGCCGGCGAACACGACGAGCTGCTGACCCAGAACCTGGACAGGTACACGACCATCGGCCTGGCCTGCGACACGCCGGCGCCGCCCGCAGCGCTGGAACACCCGCTGTTCGCAGCGC
>Ga0315297_10000762_pt1 | contig 19107 bp, 23 predicted proteins | sample YL17G15_0_MG_FD_203628 | JGI IMG/M metagenome (GOLD analysis project Ga0315297, IMG submission 203628) | Sediment microbial communities from Yellowstone Lake, YNP, Wyoming, USA - YL17G15_0 | ecosystem: Environmental > Aquatic > Freshwater > Lake > Sediment | place: USA: Wyoming | collected... | reverse complement strand
CGCGTGGGCCAGCGCCACGGTGAGGATGCCGACGATGCCGAGCAACACGCCCGCAGCGTACGGCGACCACTCCTCCTTGCGAATTTGCTTCATGATCCAGTTCATATATTCTCCTTTTTAAGAGTTATTCTGAATAAATTTAAGATGGCGAACTAATCTTCCTGTTCTTCAGCATCCTGTCCGGCCTCAGGGTCCGACCGGATAAGCTTGTCAATGGAAGCCAGCAGTTCAGATGCGACTTGGGGCTTGACCAGGATATTCTGGAGGATGCGGCGGGAATCGGGTTTTAAATGGTTGATATTTGGCAGCATCTCAATTACATCGACCGGATATTTTTCCGTAACGGGAACGCGCTTGGGATCCTCAAAAGAGATTTTGACCCAGCCCTCCCGCTTGAGAATAAAGAATCCGCCTCCAAGCACGATCACTGCAAGGACGGCGATCAGGATGATATTGCCAATATTGACGGGCGTTTTTCCCAGGGCTTGCGCGTCGTATCTCTGGGAGTAATCCACCATGTCCGCTGCCGGGACAAGCGCCGCGGGCGGCGAAGTTGGTGCAGCCGATGAGGCGGGCAAATCAGTGGCTGCTGCGGCGCTACCACCTGTGCCAACCTGCTGCCCGAGAGTGGTGGCGTAGATTTGGGCTTTTGCCAGCGTGTCCGTGGGGTGGCAGCTTTTGCAACTTGCGTTTATATCAGCGAGCGGGGCCACCATCCCGGTGTGGGCAACGACCTTGTCGGTGGCCTGATTGTTCCCAGCGTGACACAGGTAGCAAAAATCCCCGAAAGCATGCTGGGTGTGCCACGTGGTGCCGTCATTATTTACCGGATCCTGAGCCTGCGTTTCGTGGCAGTTCTTGCAGGACGAGGCCTGCGATCCGCACTGTGCCTTGGCAGGGGTGGCGGTCACAAGGAAAAAACCGCCCGCCGCCAAAAGCATGCCAAGGATTAGGAAAAAGAAGGGGGTTCGTTTTTGGCGCATGCGCACCTCGTTTACACAAACAGATTATGAAAACATGAACTTGACTTAATCAGGAACAAATTCATCCATGAGGTCTGCGTGATGCTGAATTCGGTCGCGCAGCACACTCCGCAATAGATCCAGCGCGCTGATGACACGTTTGTCGTTCAGGGCATAGAGCAGGGTCATCCCCCGGCGCGTGGCATGGACAAGCCCTGCATCCCGGAGGACCTTAAGATGGCGGGAAACTGTAGGTTGGGGGAGTTCGAGCTTTTGGGTTATTTCGGTAACATTGCAGGGCTGTTCAGCAAGCGCGTATAAAATGAATAAGCGTGTCGGTTCTGCCAGTGCAGAACAAAGTTCAGCGTGCAATTGGGTGATTTCCTGAGCCAGATTTGAGGTATCCATGGTTATGACCTTATTCGCATAAAGGGATATACTCTATCATATGCTTGTGAATATACGTACTAATAGTGTCCAATGTCATGTATAATATTACAAAATGTAATCTATATTGGACACCCCCTGTTTTCAATCCACACTCCATGTCTTCTTTATCCCCCTTGAGAACGAAAATTGCACTAAATTTCCGTGCTTATACATTCTTTGACTTAACAATGAAAAAACCGGGGCGCTTTAATGGCGCCCCGGTATGATTTACCCGGAAAGTGGAATTACTTCCCAGCGCGGATCTTTGAGCCGCTCAGCGGAGCGCCAAAAAGTGGGGCGAACACACAGAAGTCGAACAGCCCGGCCAGCAGCGGAACCAGACCGACCACTGCCATAACGATACCACCTGCGCCGTGGATTCCCAACAGACCCCAGGCGATCAGGGCAATGCCTGCCGCGACACGCGTAATGCGACCAGCGGGTGAAGCCATGAAATTGACAAACGGATTCATTTTTTATCTCCTATTTCATTTGGATTGATTTGTACTCCAAGTATAGGAGCGTGGGGCGGATCTGTCTGTGACAAAGTCACACAACTGAATGACCCTGCAAGGTCGCCCGATCCAATATTTTGACCTTACCCCTTGCGACCTCAAGAATTCCCCGGGCAGAGAAATCCTCCAGGATGCGGCTGATTACTTTGCGCGAGCTGCCCAGTTCAGCGGCGATCTCCTGGTGGGTTATTTGGACCTTGTCGGAAGTGCGGCTGCGTTCCAATAAAAGAGAAGCAACGCGCAAGTCCATGCGGCGGAAAGCCACTTCCTCGACGATTGCCATCACCGCAGAAAGGCGCTGGGAGAGCAGCTCGAATACGAACTCCCGCCAAAGGTCGTAACGCTTGACCCAGTCCCGGAAGATGTCTGCCGGGATCATCACCGCCTCGGCTTCCTGCTCCACCGTGGCAACTGCGGGGAAGTTTTTCTGGCTGAGGATGGCGTTGGCGGTCAGGATGCAGGATTCGCCGTTCCCGAAACGGTAAAGGGTGATCTCGCGCCCTGTCTCGCCAATCTTGTACACGCGCACCACTCCCGAGATCATCAGGGCGATCGCATCCACATGGTCACCTTCAATGAAAACATTGCGCCCCTCGGGAATCCTGGTGAAGAACGCAACCTCCTGGAACTCGCGCAGCAGGCGCGGGTCAGCCTCCTTAAGGAAGGGCAAGGCGCGCAAGATGCGATCATAATGATCTGTATTTATCATTCGCCCGGATCCATGACAAGTGTGGACAGGAATATAACGGTCAAACTGAACGGAGTATAAATATGGGCAATTATTTCTTCTTTAAATGCGTAGAAAGCGGGTGATCACTTTCAGCGAATCCGGAGAGCACAATTAACAGGTTTGCACTGGTCTTCCCCGCGTTGCGCCATTGATGGCTGAGGTGGGCAGCAAACAACAGACTGTCCCCCGGGTTCAATAGAAACGTCTGTCCCTCGACCACGTATTCGATACTTCCCGCCAGGCAGAAAACGAATTCATGCCCGGTATGAACCATCGGCGAGGGACCGCTGTCCGCCCCGATATCCAGGTTCAACACGAACGGCTCCACCCGCCCGACAAATTTCTCGCCTCCCCGCCCCTCCCAAATACCGCGCATAATGGGGACACGCACCCCTTCCATGGCTCGCAGGAAAATGATCTGTTGACGCTCCGCCTCATGCATGAAGAAAGATGTTACCGGCATATCCAGGGCTTCAGCCAGCTTGTAAAGGGTGCTGACCGACGGGGAGCTTAATCCCCGTTCGATCATGCTCAGCGCATTTGCTGAAAGGCCGCTCTCCCGGGCAAGGAGGCGCATGGAAAAATTGCGCGATTCCCGCAACTGACGCAGACGATCCCCCAGGTCATTTGATTTTCCGGTCCGCATGGATCTCTCCTTGATAATCATATTCGCCTATTATAAAACCAATATTCCAGGCGCCTCACAAATACTTGTACAAAAATGCACAATCTGTCATATTTTCCTTTGCATACAGCCTCTCCACATGACAAGGGACACACCCTGATTGTTACGATTATCACATTCAATCCAACGTCGTTAGGGATATAGTTGGTCAAGCATATATGCATATCCATATTTATCGAAAAAGGTAAGCAATGGAAATCACACCCCTGCAACAAGAAGTCACCCACCTGCACGCGGAAGTCTGCTCGGCGCTCGCTGATCCGAACCGCATTCTCATTCTCTATGCCCTCTCTGAAAAACCATATACGGTCAACGACCTTGCCACCACGCTTGGTCTCCCCCAACCCACCGCCTCACGGCATTTGAAGGTGCTGCGCGACCGCAACCTGGTTGAAGCCATACGGCAGGGGATGACCGTCGAATACCGGCTGGCTGATCACCGCTTGATCGAAGCCCTCGACCTGCTGCGCGGCGTCATGCGTGACCGCATCACCCACCGCGCCTCGCTGGTCGAGGATTATGTATGAAATAACGAGCCCTGAATGGGCTTGTTCGTCCATTCTTCATTCAACCTGTTGTGAAAAGGAGAAATTATATGGCACAACCCGAAGTGATCGTCCCCGAAAATGTTCTGAAAGCCATCGGCGGAAAGCCCATCAAGAACAAGCTTTCCATGGTTGTACTGAGCGGTGACCTGGACAAGGTTATGGCCGGTTTCATCATCGCCACCGGCGCCGCCGCCCAGGGCATGGAAGTGACCATGTTCTTCACCTTCTGGGGCATGAAAGCCATCCAGAAGGACGGAATTATGACCGGGAAAAGCCTGTTCGGACGCATGCTCGGCTTGATGAACCGCGGCGGCTTGAAAGCCATCGGTCCCAGCCGGCTGAATATGGGCGGCATGGGACGCTGGATGTTCAACCTGATGATGAAACAAAAAGGGGTCGCCTCCCTGACCGAGCTGTATGAGTCAGCCGTCGAACTGGGTGTAAAGATGATGCCATGCCAGATGAGCATGGAGGTCATGGAATATAACCCGGCGCAGGATTTCAAACCCAATGTCACCGAGCCTGTCGGCGTGGCAAAGTTCCTTGAAGAAGCCGACGAGAGCCGCATTACCCTGTTCATCTAAGCCATTGAAAGGATTATTGTCATGAGCGTTCTGGATCTCAAGGGCCTTTTGTGCCCGATGCCGATTGTCAAGATGGCGAAAGCCATCAAGGATGTTGAAGTTGGACAGACCCTCGAAGCCATTGCGACCGACCCCGGTGTGATGGCTGATGTACCCGCCTGGTGCCGCAGTACCGGAAATGAACTGGTAACCCTTGAAAAAGTGGACAAGCAATTCCACTTCGTGATCCGGCGCGGCAAATAGCTGGAATTATTCCTGGCGGAGCAATCGCAGCCAGGAATCACTTTGATAGAGGTATTGAATGAGCTTTCTTCTCCTGACACAATTCACAGCCGCGGCCGCGGCGATCTTCTGCATCACGGCTTTTGCTCTGCGGCTGCGGACCTTCACCCGGCTTACCCTGCCCGGAGACCGGTCCACGCCAAAAGGCGACCCGGCCAAGGGCGTGGCTTATGCCCTGACCCTGGGAATGATGCCCTGGGCCAAGGAAAGCACCCGCCGCCATGCGCTGGCATACCTGCGCGGTGTCGGATTCCACCTGGCAGCATTTATCAGTCTGGGGGTGCTGCTCCTCAGCCCGTGGCTGGGACAGGTTCCAGGCCCGGTCCGGACCGGGTTGGCAATTCTCACCGGCAGCGGTGCGCTCCTGGCCTTCCTTGGATTCCTCTCCCGCTTCGCGGAAAAAAGCCTGAAAGCCTTGAGCACCCCGGATGATTATTTTGCCGTCCTGCTGGTCAGCATGTTCCTGGCAGCGGCAACACTGGCAGTTGAGAATTTATCGCTCCTGCCGTTGTTTTACATGACAAGCGCGCTGGTATTCGTCTATATGCCCCTGGGTAAAATTCGCCATTGCATCTACTTTGCCTTCTCGCGTATGTTCTTTGGTAAATTCTTCGGGCGCCGCGGGGTCTTCCCCCACAGCCAGCAGAAGGGGACCGCATGAGCGAAAAAACTGTCACCGCCCTGGGCATCCTGCAAAAGCAGATCAACCAGCCCCTGGTGGCGGCGCTGGAAGTGTGTGCCCGTTGTGGGATCTGCACGGAGGCCTGCCATTATTATCAGGCTGAACCGATTGACGCGCACATGCCGTCGATGCGGGCGGAAGAACTGCGCAAGGTCTACCGCTCGGAATATGACTGGTTGAGCAAGATCTTCCCGGCTTGGACCCGCTCCGAAGCGCTGAGTGATGAAAAACTCGCCGCGCTTGCCGAAATGGCCTTCACCAAGTGCACCCTGTGCTCCCGCTGTACCATCAACTGCCCCATGGGCGTGGATACCCCCCTGCTGATGACCTCCATCCGGGCGATGGCCACGGCGACCGGTAACGCACCTGAAATATTGGAAATGCTGGCTGATGCAGCCATCGAGAAGGGCCGCGACCCTGGCAGCTACCTGGGTTTCTTCCTAGACAGCATCAAGGACATGGAGACAGAACTGCAGGAACTGACCGGCAATCCGCAAGCGCACATCCCGGTGCAGAAGAAAGGCGCCCGGGCTCTTTATGTTGCCCTGGCGGGTGCACATACCATCCTGCCTGCCGCCGCCATTTTCGATGCTGTCGGTGAGGATTGGACCCTGAGCATCTACGAAGCCGCCAATTACGGCGTCTTCCTGGGTGATGCCAGCCGGGCTAAAGCCATTGCCAGGCGCATCGTGGATGAAGCCAGGGATCTCGGGGTTAAGGAGATCATCATCTCCGAATGCGGGCATGCCTACCATGCCATGCGCTGGACGGCTCCCAACTGGTTTGGGGAGGAATTCACCTTCCGGGTGCGCAGCATCGTCGAGGTGATCGCCGACTACATCCGGCACGATCGGCTGAAGCTTGACCCCACTGCCAATCCTGAACCCATCACTTACCACGATTCATGCAACCTGGGTCGCAAGGGAGGCGTGCTCGAAGAGCCGCGCTTGATCTTGAAAGCCGTCACCACCAACTTCCGTGAGTTGACCCCGAACCGGGAGGAGGCATACTGCTGCGGCGGAGGGGCTGGTCTGGTGGCCAACCCGGATGTCATCGACCTGCGCATGCTGGCGGGCAAGCCCAAGGTGGAACAGGTCCGCCGCTCCGGAGCATCCGTTGTCGTGGCAGCCTGTGAAAACTGCCGCCTGCAGCTTGGTGATATAAGCTCTCACTACGGAGCAGGTTTCGGCGTGACCGCGATCGCCGACCTGGTGGTCAAGGCTATGCGCCTACCGGGCGCTGCGAAGACCATCGAATCCTCGATGACCTCTGTCACCTCTGAAACAGAACCAGCCAGGAAATAGGTTTCATTTCCCCTCCAGGTAACGAACCGGGGGTTGAGAGAGCTTCGCCTCTCCAACCCCCGGTCATTTTTATATCCTCTATCCGTGACCCGGCGTTACCCCATTTTGCCGGTGAGATAGGCGTCGGTCAGTTCCTTTTCGGGGCGGGTAAAAATCTTTTGCGTCGGTCCAAACTCGACCAGTTCTCCCAGCCAGAAAAGACCGGTGAAATCCGAGACGCGCCCCGCCTGCTGCATGTTATGGGTCACGATGACGATCGTGTAATTCTTCTTGAGTTCGGCGATCAGGTCTTCGATGCCGCCGGTGGCAATGGGATCAAGGGCGGAAGTGGATTCATCGAACAGGATCACCTCCGGCTTGACTGACAGCACGCGGGCAATGCATATCCGCTGCTGCTGACCCAGTGAAAAACCCAGGGCATTGGCTTTCAGATCACCCTTGACCTCATCCCACAGCACAGCGTCCCGCAGGCTCTGCTCCACGATCTCGTCCAGGTGGGTTGCATTCCGCACCATGCCCAGCACGCGCGGACCGAAAGCCACATTGTCATAGATGGATTGGGGGAATGGATTCGGTTTCTGAAACACCATCCCCACCCGCTGGCGGAGTTCGGGCACATTGTAATCGGGGGCGTAAATGTCCCTGCCCTCCAGCAGGATCCGCCCTTCGATGCGCGTACCCGGGATGGTATCGTTCATCCGGTTCAGGCAGCGCAGGAAGGTGGATTTGCCGCAACCCGAAGGTCCGATCAGCGCGGTGACCTTGCGCGGCAGGACCTGCATGTTGATCTTGGAAAGGGCGGGTTTCGGACCGTAATAGAAGTCCAGGTTGGAAATTTCGAAAACAGGAGTCTGGGGCACGGGTCCATTTTACACGATTTCCCCTGAAACAGATTTTTATCCCTTATAATCTGGGCGATGAAATTATCCCATCTCCTCCTGCTGGCAACCCTGATGGTGGTCACCTCTTGTGGACGGGGTTCCGGGCAGCCGACCTCCCCCGCCAGTGCATCCGCATATATCCAGAATAAAGGTTCTGACACGCTGGTCAACCTGGCCCTGGCGTGGGCGGAGCGTTACCAGGCGGAGCACCCCGAGGTCAGCATATCGGTTACCGGCGGCGGGTCCGGCACCGGGATCGCCGCCCTGATCAATGGAACGGTGGACATTGCCAATGCCTCGCGTGCGATGACCGCGGATGAAATCAAGCAGGCGAAGGCGAACGGGATCACACCGGTTGAATTTGTGGTCTCGCGTGATGCCATCGCGGTCGTCGTCAACCCTGGGAACCCGGTCAGGCGTCTGACACTCCAGCAGATATCTGACATTTACAGCGGCAAGATCAACAATTGGTCCGGGGTGGGCGGCGAAAACCGGCCCATCGTGCGGCTGTCGCGTGAGACCAACTCAGGGACCCATGTTTATTTCCTGCAAACGGTCATCCGCCTGGGTGACAAAAAAAACCCGACCTTGTTTTCCACTGACACCATGCTGCTGGCATCCTCGGAGGGCATCATCAACGAGGTGCGCCTTAACCCCAACGCCATCGGTTACGATGGACTGGGTTACATTCCCAAGGACCTGGCGGGCAGCGTGATCGCAGTGGCGCGGGATGCCAGTGGACCCTACGTCATCCCTTCCATCGCCACGGTCAATGACAACTCCTACCCGGTATCGCGTGACCTGTACATGTACACCGCCGGGACCTCGGCTGGAGTGATCAAAGAGTATATTAATTGGATCCTTTCACCCGAAGCCCAGGGTATCGTGGCTGACCTGGGTTTCGTACCGATCAAATAACCAAGTGAGACTGGACACCAGGCATGAACAAGACGCTCAACAGGCGTGAGACCATCATCAGCGCGATCATAAAGACCTGCGGCTATTCAGCAGTCCTTTTTGTCATTCTCATTTTCTTCTTTCTCCTGCGCGAAGGCCTGCCAGCCCTGTTTGAGGTAAAGCTGGGTGCCTTGCTTGCCACGCGCTGGTATCCCATCGAAAACCACTTTGGCATCCTGCCGCTGATCACCGGTTCCCTTATTGTGACCATGGGAGCCATGCTGGTCGCCATTCCATTCGGGATCGGGACGGCGGTTTTCCTCTCAGAAATTGCCCCGCGCTGGATGCGTGAAATCCTCAAGCCGCTGGTGGAACTGCTGGGAGGCCTGCCCTCGGTGGTGCTCGGCTTCCTGGGAATCCTGGTCCTTTCACCGTTCCTGCGGGTGTTCCTGGACCTGCCAACCGGCCTGACCGCACTTGCCGGCGCGCTGCTCCTGGGAGGGATCTCCATCCCGACCACCGTCTCCATCGCCGAGGACGCCCTGGATTCCGTCCCGCAGGGCTACCGGGAAGGGGCACTGGCCCTTGGCGCCACCCGGTGGCAGACCATCTGGAGGGTGACCCTGCCTGCCGCCTGTTCGGGAGTACTGACCGCCTTGATGCTCGGCATTGGGCGCACCATCGGCGAGACGATGGCGGTAATGATGGTCACCGGCAATGCGCCGGTGCTGGCAATCAAGCTGGCTTCCATTTTCCACCCCGTTCGCACCATGACGGCGACCATCGCCGCCGAGATGGGCGAGGTGGCCAAGGGCAGCACCCATTACCATGTGCTGTTTCTTATCGGACTGGTGCTTTTCATCATTTCCCTGGGAGTAAATATCATTGCCTCCTCGGTTATCTTCAAATCCAAAAAACGGGCTGAAAGGGTGCTGTCATGAAACGCCGTTTCCCTGTTGATCGCTTTCTCATCCAGCGACTGGGGGTGTCTGTCATCACGTTGACCGCGCTCCTGACGATCGTCCCGATCATCGGTGTGTTCTCTTACATCATTGCCAAGGGTGCCCCTGCCTTATCCTGGGAGTTCCTGACTGCCATGCCGAACAGCGGGATGCGCGCCGGGGGCATCCTGCCGGCCATCGTGGGGACATTCTACCTGACCCTGGGGACAGCCGTGTTTTCAGTACCCCTCGGCATCGCGGCTGCCATATACCTGGCCGAGTATGCAAAAGAGAATTGGCTCACGCGCCTCATCCGCATTGCCATCATCAATCTGGCAGGAATTCCCTCGGTCGTATATGGTTTATTCGGACTGGGCTTGTTCGTGCTTTTCCTGAAATTTGGAACCAGCATCTTGTCTGCTTCGCTGACCTTGTCGATCATGACCCTGCCGGTGATCATCAGCGCGGCTGAGGAAGCCCTGCGGGCAGTGCCGCAGTCCTTCCGCACGGTGAGCATATCCCTGGGCGGAACACGCTGGCAGACCATCCGCAAGATCGTGCTGCCCCAGGCTTTGCCCGGGATCATCACCGGGGTCATCCTTGGCCTGGAGCGGGCTGCCGGGGAAACTGCGCCCATCCTGTTCACCGGCGCGGCTTTCTTCCTGCCGCACCTGCCGGGCTCCATACTGGATGCCACCATGGCCCTGCCCTACCACCTGTTCGTGATATCCACACAGGTACCGGGTATGCCGATCCAGATCCAGTATGGTACCGCGCTGGTGCTCATCATTTTTGTCCTGGGCATGAACCTGGTGGCAACCGTCATCCGCTCACGCGCAAGGGCGAAGAGGCAGTGGTAAATCAAATAATGGCGACGATTAAGATAATTATTCAGAATCTTTCTTTACAATATTCGGATGGCACCGAGTCTTTGCGCGACATAAACCTGGACATCCCCGCCAACGCCATCACGGTCCTTTTCGGACCCGCGGGCGGGGGAAAATCCTCCCTGCTGCGCTGCCTCAATCGCCTGAACGACCTGACCGAGGTGCAAACGATATCCGGCAAAATCCTGCTGGATGGCGATAATATTCTTGATCCAAAAACGGATGTGATCGCCCTGCGCCGCCGGGTCGGGATGGTTTTTGCCCGTCCGGTCGTCCTGCCCATGTCCATCCGCCAGAACCTGACCTATGGATTGGAACTGGCGGGAGAGAAGCGCAAGTCCCGGATGGATGAAGCGCTGGAGCGCGGGCTTAAACTGGCGGCGTTATGGGAAGAGGTTCAGGACCGCCTTGAAGACCCGGCCATCGCCCTTTCCGGTGGACAGCAGCAGCGGTTGTGCCTGGCGCGCGTGCTCGCCAACCAACCGGAGGTCATCCTGATGGACGAACCCACCTCAGGTCTGGACCCGATCTCCACCGGCAAGGTTGAAACCGCCTTGCAGGAGCTCAAGAAGAATTACACCATCATCCTGGTACCGCACTCTGTCCAGCAGGCGGCACGCACCGCTGACTTCGCAGCCTTCTTTTTGCAAGGCGAATTGGTGGAGGCTGCCGAGGGTAAGGAGTTGTTCACCCATCCCAGGCAAAAACGGACCGAGGATTACGTTGAAGGACGGTTTGGATAGGTATTCGTTGGGAATATTTAATCTTGGGCAAAGACAAATTCGGGAGAAGGTCAGGGATATATCGCGCTGACAGCGCCAAGGAGCGAAGGCATTATGCGAAAAACTTTCGAAAACGAAATCCAGAAGTTGAAGGATGAACTGCTCCTGCTGGGTAGCATGGTCGAGCAGCAGATCCTCGGGTCGGTGGAATCGCTCAAGAAACGGGACTTGGATGCCTCCCGCCGCATCCAGGACACCGACCTGCAGGTCAATGCCAAGCGCTATGCCATCGAAGAACAGGTGATGATCGTCATCGCCACCCAGCAGCCGATGGCGCGGGACCTGCGTCTGCTGGCATCCATCCTGGAGGTCAGCGGGGAACTGGAACGCATGGGCGATTATGCCAAGGGCATCGCCACCATCAATATCCGCATGGGTGGCCAGCCGCTGCTTAAACCCTTGATCGACATCCCGCGCATGGCGCAAAAAGGCGCCGACATGCTGCACCGGGCGCTGACGGCTTTCATCAACGAGGATGTCGCCGCCGCCACTTCCATCCCCGCGGAAGACGACGAGGTGGATGAACTGTATACGCAGATCTACCATGAGCTGATGATGTTTGTTATCCAGGATCCGAAGACCATTGAGCGCGCCAACTGGCTGCTGTGGGCGGCACACAACCTTGAGCGCATGGCTGACCGCGTCACCAACATATGCGAACGGACGATCTTTATCGTGACTGGTGAAATGAAGGAAATTGGGTCTACTAATAAGTGATCCGGGTTTAACGATTTGAGAGACGGATATTCTCCGTCTCTCTTTTTTTTCCACGGTTCCCCGGTTTTAATCAATCTTTTACAGCAGCCGATCGCCTCCATCCACGCTGTCCACCCGGAAGTGGCAGCCCCTGCTCTGCCTGTTGTGACGGGCTGCCTGGCTGATGACCAGTCCCACCTCGACGGCGTTGCGCAGTCCGATGAGACCATCACTCAGCTTGTTCGAGCGGTAGAAGGTCTCGGTTTCGTTTTGCAGGTGGCGCAGCTCGCGGATGGCGCGGGAAAGCAGGTCACCTGAGCGGATGAGACCCGCGTAGTACCACATGATATTCTGGATGGTCTGCATATCCCCCTGGATGAGGGCCGGGTCTGATTCCTGGGTCAGGTTGGATTCGTCCCAGGCAGGGATGTCATCGCGGGCTGGGATGGCAGGTGCCGGGTCTGAAGCGAAGCGGGATTCGACATCCCGGGCGGCGCGCGAGCCCCAGACCAATCCCTCCAATAATGAAGTAGATGCCAGGCGGTTCGCTCCGTGCAGCCCGGTGCATGAGACCTCTCCAACCGCGTACAGGTTGGCAATGCTCGAACGGCCCCACTGATCCACCGCCACGCCTCCACAGAAATAATGTGCAGCCGGGACGACCGGGATGGGCTCGGTGGTAATGTCAATGCCAACGCGCTTGCACTCCGAATGGATATTAGGGAAACGCGCCTTTATTTTTAAAGCCGGCATATGCGTGGCGATGTCCAGCAAGACATAGGAATAATCGTGGGTTTCCATCTCCGTGTGGATGGCGCGTGCCACCACGTCGCGCGGGGCAAGGTCTTTCCATTCGGGTGAATAATTTTCCATGAAGGTGTTGCCCTCGGGGGTTAGCAGGACACCGCCTTCGCCGCGCAGCGCTTCACTGATCAGGAAGCCCTCCGCTCCCGGAACAGCCAGCGCAGTGGGATGGAACTGGACATACTCGGCATTAAGGATGCGCGCCCCGGCACGCGATGCCATCGCCAGCCCGTCGCCGCGCGCCCCGGAGGGGTTGGTGGTGTTGCGGAAAATGCGCCCGATCCCCCCGGTGGCAAGGATGGTCGCCGCAGCCAGCGTGCGGTGAACGGCTTTACCCTTGCGGTCAAAGACATAAGCCCCGTGGCATTCCACCGGCCTGTAGGCAGACAGCGGGTCGCGCGAGTGGTGCGGAAAAGTGATCAGGTCGACCGCGGTGGCCTCGGTCAACACTTCCACGTTGGGATATTTACGCAGCGTGGCGGTCAATCCCTGCATGATGGCCCTCCCCGTCCCGTCCCCCACGTGCAGGATGCGCCGCCGGGAGTGCGCGCCTTCCTGGGCGTACTCCAGGTCGCCGTCTTGTTCGCGGTCGAAGTTGATGCCTGCTGTTGCCACCAGCACCTCCTGCAGCAGGCCTGGACCTTCGTCAGCCAGGATGCGGGCAGACTCGGGAAGGGATGCCCCCGCGCCTGCTGCCAGGATGTCTGCCACAAGCAAATCTGGACTGTCATCCAGCCCGCGGGTGATGATTCCTCCCTGGGCATAGCGCGAGTTGGACTCCTGAGGGTCAGGTTCGCGGGTGATGAGAATGACTCTCCTGCGGGGATTTTGAGCCAGCTTCAGGGCGGCGGTTGCCCCGGCGATACCGGAGCCGATGATGAGCACTTCAGTGGTTTTCATGTAAAACCTGTCGTTTCATAATAATTAAAATCCCATGCCTTGCCGGGAAATTCATCCTGCCGAATTCATAAAAGGCAATCAGCCGATTCCGATCATGCGCTCCACGGCCCGATATGCCTTTACCCGGATTTCCTCAGGTACCTCTATGACATGGCGGTTGAACTTAAGCGCATCCCGCGTTTCTTCCATGGTGATCATGTTCATGTGCGGGCAGCGTACCATGCACAGGCGCAGCATATCCTTATCCGGGTTGGCGGCGGCGATGTTGTCGCCCATGGCGCATTCCGTCAGGAGGAGGTAGTGGGGTGCCTGCGACTGCTGGACATAACGGATCATGGCGTTGGTCGAGCCGGAAAAGTCCACCGCGGCGATGACCTCGGGGCTGCATTCCGGGTGGGCCAGGATGACCACGTCCGGAAACTGGGCACGCACGGTCTCGATATCCTTTAGGGTGAACTTCTCATGGACCTCGCAGCGACCGCGCCATCCGATGAGCTGATAATCCAGCCCGTCGACATCCTGCCCCCCGGTTTCCTTTCCAGCAGGCAAACGGGTGGCGGGGAAGATGATGTGCTTCCCGGTCTCGCGAGCCACGTTCTTTGCCAGGTATTCATCCGGCAGGAAAATGACTGAGTCAGCGTGCAGCGATTCGATCACCGCCACGGCGTTGCTTGAGGTGCAGCAAATATCTGACTCGGCTTTCACATCTGCATAGGTGTTGACATAGGTCACCACCGGCACGCCGGGGAATTTTGCCTTCAAGGCGCGCACGTCCGCGGCGGAGATGGATTCTGCCAGGGAGCAGCCGGCCCGGTCAGCCGGCAGGAGCACGGTTTTGGAGGGGTTTAATATTTTTGCCGTCTCAGCCATGAAGCGCACACCGCAAAAAACAATAACGTCCCTGTCGGTCTGGGCGGCTTTGCGACTGAGATCGAGGGAATCACCGGTAAAATCGGGGATGGAATGGAACAAGGCGGGTTCCATGTAGTTATGACCAAGGATGACCGCGTTGCGCTGCAGTTTAAGTTCATTGATCTCCAATGCAATCCCCGCCTTGTAGCGCAGTTCAACATCGGGGACAACCCGGCTGAGCCTGGTCTTCATTTTTTCATACATTTCGTTTTCGTTCATCACGCTTCCTTACCAATATTTAATGGGGGTGCATGGTTTGCAAATGGGAACCCTGCCCACCCATTTACCCGAGGTAATCAAAACTCAGGTCAAACACCTTAACGGAATGGGTCAAGGCACCAATCGAGATGAAATCCACTCCCGTCCCGGCAATTTCACGGACAGTTTCCAGGGTGACATTCCCGCTCGCCTCCAGCCTGGCGCGACCCGCGTTCAATCTGACCGCTTCAGCCATGCTGTCGAGGGGCATGTTATCGAGCAAAATGCGTTCCACCCCCAGCGACAGGGCTGCGCCCACATCAACCAGCGTGCGGGCTTCAACCTCGATCTTCAATCCAGGCGCGCCTGCCCGGGCGAGGTTCACCGCAGCCGCGAGTGACCCGGCAAAGTCAATGTGATTGTCTTTGATCAGCACCATATCGTACAGCCCGATGCGGTGGTTCTGACCGCCGCCGCGTTTGACGGCGAGTTTATCCACCAGCCTCAGCCCCGGGGCGGTCTTGCGCGTGTCCAGGATGACGGCCTTTGTCCCCGCGGCTGCGTCCACGAAAGCACGCGTCAGGGTGGCGATGCCGGAAATGCGTCCGAGGAAATTAAGGGCGGTCCGTTCAGCGGTCAGCAAACTGCGCGCTCTACCGGCAATCAGCGCCAGCACCTGGCCGTTCGCCACCCGGGTTCCCTCTTCCACCTGGGGCGTGAAGTCAACCCGGGGATCCAGCTCCTGGTAGACGGCCTGTGCCACATCCAATCCGGCGATCATGCCTTCCTGCTTGGCGATGATCTGACCGCGCATGACAGCCTCGGGGGGGATAATGCTGTTCGTCGTAACATCGCCGGGACCAATATCCTCTGCCAGGGCTGTGCGGATGACAGCCAGGATTTCAGAGGGAAGGGCGGTTTCACCGGACATGAATGTACTCTATCGCCATATGGGTATTCCTGTCAAGGAGAGGGGAACGACTCTAATGATAGCCTTACTTCACACCCAGCCTCATGCAAAAGCATGGATTTCAGGTATACTCCCTGAGAATATCTCCATGCACAATTTTTAAGGAGGCCCGATGAATAAAAAAGTATTTCTTCCACTGGCAGCCCTGGTCCTGGCTGCCCTGGCCTGCAGCTTCTCTCCCAATTTATCACCCTTATTATCCACCTCAACTCCCCTACCGACCGACACGCCCGTTCCCACATATACATTTTATCCGACATATACTTCTATCCCACCGACGATTGCACCCAGCGATCAAAACATTCTCTTCCAGGACGATTTTTCGGATGTCAACAGCGGATGGGATCGGAGTTCAAATGAAAGGATGTCCACAGACTATGCAATCGGCGGGTATAGGATTAACGTAATTAAGGAGCAATGGTCAGCGTGGTCGAACCCAGATCAAAGCTTCCAAAATGATGTCCGCATCGAAGTGGATGCAACCAAGATCGGCGGACCGGATGATAATTACCTTGGGGTGCAATGCCGGTACCAGGATGTGGATAATTATTATTATTTTGACATCTCCAGTGACGGTTATGCAGGGATCGGGATCGTTAAAGCAGGGAATGCTGTGATCATATCCCCTTCAAGCGGTAAAATGACCAGCGACTCGAGCGTCCACCGGGGAGCTGCGACCAACCACATCCGGGCGGATTGCATCGGCACTACCCTGACCCTGTACATCAACGGCAACCTGGCGGCAACGGCAACTGACAGCAGTTTCACCGGGGGTGATGTCGGGGTGGAGGCAGGTACGGGCAAGGACGGTGGTACCGACATCTTGTTTACAAATTTCTTCGTGTATAAGCCGTGATCCGTCTTTATCCCCGGCTCCCGCTGAGATGATTGTGGGATTGGGTGGCTGTATATCCCGGGAAAAAAGGCTGGAGTATTAACAGCTTGTATTCAATGCTGTCAATTTGCACAGCAGAAGTACATATCTTACAATATTGTTATCACCCAAAAAGAGGAAAATAAACCCCGACCATTTCAGGTATACTTCCTGAAAAATATCCCATTCTTATGCATTTCAAGGAGACACGATGAATAGAAAAGTAATATTTGGATTGGCAGCCCTGGTCCTGGTCGTCATGGCCTGCAGTTTATCCCCTGTGACGACTTCCAAAACACCCACTGCCAACCAGCCGGCAAATGGAGGCGTTTCCGGCAGCCAGACCCTGTTCAAGGATGATTTTTCAGATGTCGGAAGCGGTTGGGACCGGACCACCAACGAATCGTATTCCACGGATTATGCCAGCGGCGGTTACCGGATCTATGTCATCCCGGAATCATACTCTGCCTTTGCCAATCCCTATAAGACCTTTCAGAACGATGTGCGCGTCGAAGTGGACGCCACCAAAACAGCCGGCCCGGACGATAATGCCTTCGGGGTGCAGTGCCGCTACCAGGATGTTGATAATTACTACTTCTTCTATATCAGCAGCGATGGTTATGTCGGGATCGGGATCGACAAGGCTGGGGAGAAATCGATCATTTCCTCCTCGGATGGGAATATGGCCGGGGACTCGAATGTCAAACAAGGCGCGACGACCAATCACATCCGTGCGGATTGCGTCGGCAGCACCCTGACATTGTATGTCAACGGCAGCCAGGCAGCCACGGCATCTGACAGCAGTTTCACCGGCGGAGATGTCGGCCTGATCGCCAGGTCGTTCGCCACCGGCGGGACTGATATTTTGTTCAAAAACTTCCAGGTGAACAAACCCTAATTTTCTCAACACCTCCAACTCCTGCAGGTCAAACCAGCAGGAGTTTTTATTTTCCACCGAATGCCAATATCAGGATATTCCGCCTGCCAATTCACTGTGATTTGTTACTCAACTTTATTTGTCTTCGGGGTATCATATGGTTTCAGGCGAGAATCCTTGATTGGAGGCAGGCATGCGAGACCTAAGCAGCGAAATCCTTGAACTGATCCGGCGCACTTCTTCGGATTTGCCGCCGGACGTGGAAAAACCGCTGCGCGCCGCGGTGGAGAGGGAAGCAGCAGGCTCGGCAGCGCGCGGCGCACTCGAGACCATCCTGAAGAACGTGGAACTCTCCCGGGAAAAATCAAGCCCCATCTGCCAGGATACCGGCACGTCCATCTTTTATGTTAAATACCCTGCAGACTGGAGCACCCTCAATCTGAAGCAGCAGATCCGCGCCGCGCTGGCGGAGGCCACCCGCAGGTCTTATATGCGCCCGAACGCCGTGGATGCGGTATATGACAAGAACAGCGGGAACAACCTGGGCGGGGATGATTTCCCGTATATCCATTTTGAAGAAGTCGAAGGTAATCAGCTGACAATTGAGTTGATGCTCAAAGGTGGCGGTTGTGAGAACGTCGGCGCACAGTACTCCCTGCCGGATGCACGCCTGGGTGCGGGCCGCGACCTGGCGGGTGTTCGCAAGGCTGTGCTGGACGCGGTTCAAAAGGCGCAGGGCCAGGGCTGTGCACCGGGGATCCTGGGTGTCTCCATCGGCGGCGACCGCGGTTCAGGATATGTCAAGTCGAAAGAGGTACTACTGGAAACGATCGGTACCCGCAACCCGGATCCAAAACTGGCCGAACTGGAAGAACGCCTGACCGGTGAAGCCAACCAGTTGGGCATCGGTCCGATGGGCTTCGGTGGAAGAACGACCGTCATCGATACCAAGATCACCGGTCTTTCCCGCCTGCCAGCATCCTATTTTGTCACCATCTCGTACATGTGCTGGGCATACCGCCGGCGCAGGATGACGCTGAAGGGGGATGAGGTCAACTACCAATAATCATTTGACCATCGCCGCGGGTCATACCCAATTCCCCGGTGTTCATGGGTCAACTGCAGAGGATAAAAAAATGCGTAAAATCACAATCCCCATCAACGACGAAATCATCCGCAGCCTGGAGGTCGGCGAACCGGTGGAGTTAAGCGGGATCATGGTCACGGGACGCGACGTGGTCCACAAATGGCTGATCGAGACTTTTATTAAAAAGACCCGGCAGCCTCAGGGAGAGGACCTCCAGGTGTACGAGGCGCTAAAACCGATCCTGGCTGGTGGAGTCATCTACCACTGCGGACCGGTTGTCTCAGGCTTGGATACCAGGCAGTATAAATTCGTGGCTGCCGGCCCGACCACCTCCATACGCGAAGAGCCCTACCAGGCGGAGGTTATGCAGCACTTCAACCTTAAAGGGGTGATCGGCAAGGGCGGCATGGGGGCAAAGACCTTAAAAGGCTGCCAGGAAGTACCGGGCGTGTATTTCCATGCCATTGGTGGCGCGGCGACCTTTATAGCCCAATCCGTGACCAGGGTGCTGGGGGTCTACAAACTCGATTTTGGTGTGCCGGAGGCCATCTGGGTGATCGAGGTCAAAGATTTCCCCGCGGTGGTGACCATGGACGCCCATGGCCAGTCTCTTCATGAAGTGGTTGAGAAAGACTCGGCCAAGATGCTGGCGGAGCTGCTGGTGAAATAATAAATAAAAC
>Ga0315297_10000760_pt1 | contig 19126 bp, 18 predicted proteins | sample YL17G15_0_MG_FD_203628 | JGI IMG/M metagenome (GOLD analysis project Ga0315297, IMG submission 203628) | Sediment microbial communities from Yellowstone Lake, YNP, Wyoming, USA - YL17G15_0 | ecosystem: Environmental > Aquatic > Freshwater > Lake > Sediment | place: USA: Wyoming | collected... | reverse complement strand
CTTAATTTCGATTGGGGTTGCGAATCAGGGGTGCATTCCGGTTGGGCCCAGGTCGATGCAGAGAATGAGACCGAGGCGCTCCTGTCAGTTCCCCCGCAGCTGCGTTCCAAATCGCGTGCCGTCCGGTTGAACAAGTTCACCCCCGAAATGATCCAGTCTCTCCATAAATAATTCGATGGGGTGGGACGTTTAGGATTTTAGTTCAGGCCGCCGTCCTCCACTGGTGATGATGGCGGTCTGTTTATTCTTGAAAGTTGGCATTCCATCACGGCGTGGATCCTGCCAACTCTCGCAGTCAATAAAATAAAAAATGTGAAAATATGGAATACCGCGAACTGGGACGCACTGGCTGGAAGATTTCCGCTGTCAGCCTGGGCACATGGGCCATGGGCAGCCAGTGGGGCACGGTGGATAAACGCGAGTCGCTTGCCGCTCTTAACCGCGCCCTGGACCTGGGTGTGAATTTCTTTGACACCGCTGATGCTTACGGCAGCGAATCCTTGCTGGGGCAGCTGCGCTGGCAAAGGCATGAGCCCTTTTACATTGCCACCAAGATGGGCATGGGCGTAAATCCCGACCCGCATGGATACACCCGGCGCAACCTGTCTGCCTTTGTCGAGGGCAGCCTGCGCAGCCTTGACACCGAGACCATCGACCTGATGCAGTTGCATTGTCCGCCCATCGAGGTCTACAATTCCGAAACTTTCGGCATCCTCGACGACCTGGTGAAGCAGGGCAAGCTCCGACATTATGGCGTCAGCGTTGAACGCATCGATGAGGCCATGGCGGCGATCCAGTTTCCCGGCGTACAGTCGATCATGATCATCTTCAACTTGTTCCGCCAGCGCCCCATTGAAGATTTCTTCCCCGAGGCCCGGCGCCGCAAGGTCGGCATCCTTGCCCGCGTGCCCATGGCTTCCGGCCTGCTCACCGGCAAAATGACGGCCTCCACCACCTTCGCCCGTGACGATCACCGCTCATTCAATCGCACCGGTGCCGCGTTTGATAAGGGCGAGACCTTTTCAGGTGTGGATTTTAATCAGGGGCTGAAAGCCGTTGAGGAGCTGCGCCCTCTGGTGCCTGCCGGTTGGACCATGGCTCAACTGGCACTGCGCTGGATCCTGATGTTTGATGCCGTGACCTGTGCCGTTCCCGGCGCCAAGCGTCCCGCTCAGGTCGAAGAAACTCTCCAGTCTGCCAGCCTGCCTCCCATCCCGAAAACCGCCATGACACGCCTCCGCGGGATCTATGATCAGTACATCCGTCCCGATGTGCATCATTTATGGTGATGCCCAGATTAGTCGCCAACCTTAACTCCCTCCTCAAATCCTGCGCGCTGGTAGCTTCATGCTAGCCAGCAACCCATCGACGACATGAGTCGTCGGTGAGATTTGGGGAAGGTTGGGGTAGGGCTTAATGTCTAAAAACCCTTAAAATTGGGGAGGTCGGGGTGGGGCTTCTTTCTTTACTTCCCTTCATTCAACTTATCGATCTTCGCCAGGATTTCCTGGCACTTTGCCAGGGCAGTCCCATCATCATTTGAGAGCCACCAGCTGGGGTCACCCTTTGATTTAATTCCCACCTTTACCCTGGCATGCGGGAACTCTTTTTTAAGCTTGACCTTGAGCAGGTCAATGTATTTTCGTCCCATGCCCTTGTCAAAGTCGAACCGTTCGGATAGCTGCTCCACGCTCAGGTCCACGCGGATTTCGCGCGGCCCCCTGAATTTCCCCCCCGGAATGAAGATGGGTTTGTCGTTCTTGTCCATGGAACTCCTTGCCGATCTTCGCCAGTTTCGATTGCATCCCTGCATCAGGAATAATGGTCATTGTACTTCACATGGGTAAAATACCTGTTCAGCATTCATCTACTGGGTTGCTTAATTTCATTCATATCAACGTCCGCTACCGATCCAAACATATTATTAACTTGTATAATACACGCATAATAATTGTCTCCAACCTGCAGCCTACCATGGTTGATCCATCACCTGCAGGTCCTTCCATGCGAATGTCTATCAATCCTCTGACTGGGGCGGAAGCTGGTCCGCCCTCGGGACCATGCTGTGGAACCGGTATGTGACCTACCTGGAAATTCCCCCCGGCGGGAAGTACCTTTATGCCGCCACTGACGGCGAAGGGATATTTTGCCTGCAGGTGAAATAAGGATCGTGACGGACCCGCTGACTGTCTTCGGATTGCCACGCATCCCAAGACCACGGGATGCTTGCCTGATAGTGACCGGGCTCACCCGGGCAGGATGGGTTTGTTGAAAGGATTATTGGTATATGTACAAACGATCGGGTTGGATTGAACTGGGGTTTCTGCTCCTGGCTTTCGTCCTTCTCTACTTCGGGATCCGTTTTAATCTTCCCACCCTGTCCAGCCTGGGTTCAGCCAGCGTGGGGGCGTTCGCCCTGGTTGCCGGCATCCAGGCCATCCGCACCGGGCGCTTGGGGTTTGAGACGCACCAGAAGAACTTCGGGCGGATTTCCCTGTATACCGGGTTCTCCGCCCGGCTGTACGGGGGGCTCTTCATTGCCTTTGCCCTGCTGGTCTTTGTCTTAACGGGTGCAGTCTTGTTCCAGCCGGGCGGCGCGGGTGCTTTTTGGGCCGCCATCCTGTCCAAGACATGGGGCTGGGGTCTTATCCTTGTCTGCATCGGGCTTGTGGAGGTTGCTTCGGGGGTAATCGATCTCGTTTCTGGAAGCGCGGGCTACTACAAGGGGCTGGCGGATAAAGTTCAGCGCATTAGCGGATTCGTTCCCCTCCTTTTCGGGTTGGGGCTGCTCGCGGTCGGCACCCTGCTGATCGTCCTGCCCGCCCAATCCCTGAACCTTGTGAAAGGAGCCCTGGCGTATTTTGTACGCTGGCTCTCGCGTTAGGTTGTGTTCCTTTCACCCAGGGATTGGATTATTCATTTAGGCGGGTCGAAATATATCGTTCCATCCGAGATGACTCTCCAAATGGGAGAAACCCGGGCTGACTTTTTATTCGTCCTGAAATAGATATCCCACCCCTGGAAAGCATGTTATGTTAATATTTACTATCATTGAGTGGAAAAAAGGAAAATCATGAGCACCTGTCAATGCCAGGGAATTGAAACCAGGTTCGACCGGAGATATGTTGCCGGGAGGCTCAAGGAATATCGCAAGAACGGTCCCAAGGAGACTACCCGGCAATTGATCGATGCACTGCAGGGTGAGGGCTTCGCCGGGATGACGCTGCTTGACATCGGCGGAGGAGTGGGGGAAATCCAGCACGAGATGCTCCGCCAGGGTCTCAGCCATGCCACCGATTGCGAAGCCTCGACCGCCTACCTTGAGGCCTGCCGGCAGGAAGCGGAACGCCTCGGGCAATCCACCCAGATCAGTCACCTGCAGGGCAATTTCGTCGAGCTGGCAAAGGACATTCCCCCCGCAGACATTGTGACCCTCGACCGGGTCCTGTGCTGTTTCAACGACATGTACAGCCTGGTCAACCTGTCGGCTCAAAAGGCGAAAAGATTCTACGGGATCGTTTATCCCATTGACAGGTGGTGGACCAGGTTGGGGTTGACGTTAACCTACAATTTTCTCAACTGGCTCCAGCGCAACCCGATGCGCATGTTCGTGCATCCCACCGAGGCTGTGGAGGCTGTTCTTAAAAGTAATGGGTTGACCCGCTGTTTTTTTCGCGAGATGGGGGTCTGGCAGGTTGCGGTTTATTCCCGTTCATAAAAACCAATGGATGGATGGATTGCCCACCTGTTGTCAGGGTCGCAGTCCGTCTTCGCTAAAGGGAAGACGAAGTCAATACGCGATTGACCAGGTCAAGTCGTTCCAGGGGGATATCCCAAAGATCCCATGAGATCGACAATCCGGCTGTCCCGGCCCGCCGCGCGGCTTCCAGGTCGGAAGTGATTTGTTCATCGTCCAGCGCGGTGACGCCTTCGATCTGCACCAGTTCAATTCCTGCAAGGAGCGGAACTCGACAAGCCTGTACACCCCGCCGCAGTTCCTTTTCCAGTGCGGTGGAGGATATGCCATTCTTTTCAAGCAGCCTTCGGGTGGCAGGCAACGGAAGGTCGATCGTATTGCTGATCCAATCCAGGAGGCGCGCAGGAGGCAGGTCTCCGGCCCTGGTGAGATAATCGGAAAAAACTGACAGCTCATAAGGGATTCCCGCTGGCGCCCGTGTGTGGGCATAGCTCATCACCTTGATCCAATCAACATGGTCACTCAAAGCCCCCAGGTCCTGCCCGACCATGCAAGCCAGGCTGGGTGAAAAACAATCCAACCCGATTTCCATTCCCGCATGCCTCAATGTTTGGCAGAGCATCGCCGCCAGGTCATTCACACTCTGCTTGCGGAACTCCAGGAAGTCCTGCAGAGATCGCCTCCTTTCCCCTGCAGGATGCGCATGTGCTGCGCTTATTAGCGTCCGCACCAGGGATTGTCGTCCTGGGCTGGTTTCATCCAGCTCCATGATCGTCTTCCGCACCTGTTCAAGGTCCAATCCGGCAGCGGCTGCCTTGGTTCGGCAGTGTTCGCAAAAACACCCCAGGTCATCCAAGGGATGGGCGGCAGGGGAAGGGAAGCGGATGCGATCAAGGAAGAAACCCTGGTACACACCCTCCTTTAGCAGTTCCTCCATTCGCTGGGAGAGGGCTTCCTGTACCTCAGGATGGTTTGGGCAGGCAAAAGTGAACTCTGGCTTGCCCTGATATCCCGGCACCGTGTGACCTCTCGCCCCGATCACCTGGCACTTCGATCCCGGGTGGAAGAGGTCATCCCCGGTCAGCAGGGGATGCCAGCGCATGAAGCGCATCCCCTGGCGCTCAGCTTCCTTCCGGCACGCCTCCAACAAACGAGCGGGCAGGTGCCAGCCGATCAACAAGTGGCTGATGGGCAGGCGGTCGGCAGCTGCCTGCAGTTTTGCCGCCACCGCAGGGATATCCCGCTCCGGCAGGTCAGGCTTATCTTCCAGGTATTGCAGAGAGATCACGGCAAGCTGAATTCCTTTCGTAAAAATAAGTAAACCGCTCTCCAGCAGGGACTGGACCGGGAGGCGCTCACAATATATTTATAATTTGTAAACAAGATCTCACCGGGAAAACCAATAATTTAAATAATATAAACTGCGCACTTATTCAAGTGTGCCAGTTGTTTAATTATTTGATCGTGGTGAAAACCTTTTGGGACAAAAAACTTTACACTTCATCCTGCTTGGTCAACTGGTATGCCAGCAGGATGGGGACGGTGGTGATCAAAATGACGAACAGGGCAACTACATTGGTCACCGGCCGGTCGCGTGGGCGGCTGAGCTGGGCCAGGATCCAGATTGGTAACGTGGCCTGTTGACCGGCAGTGAACGTGGTGACGATGACCTCGTCAAAAGAAAGGGAGAAAGCCAGCATCCCCCCCGCCAGCAGGGCGCTGGCGATCGTCGGCAGGATGACATGGCGGAAGGTTTGAAATGTATCCGCGCCCAGGTCCATGGAGGCTTCAACAATAGAGAACCCGGTGCGGCGCAGGCGGGCGATCACATTGTTGTACACGGTGACGATGCAGAATGTCACGTGTCCAAGGACGATGGTCCAGAAACTGAAATCCAGCCCCATGATCTTCAGCGCCGACCGCAGGGCGATGCCGGTGACGATGCCGGGCAGGGCGATCGGCAAAATCACCAGGAACGTGATCGCTTCCTTGCCAATGAATTTTCCGTGATGGACAGCAAAAGCCGCCAGCAATCCCAGTAGGAGCGAGAGCGCGGTGCTGAAAGCCGCAACTTTGAGCGACAGGGACAGCGCACTCCACAGGTCGGTACGCTGCATGGCTTCGGCGAACCATTTGACGGTCAGCCCGGGAGGCGGAAAGGTGAAAGCCGCATCTTCGGTGGTAAACGCGTACAGCCCGATCAACAGGAGCGGGATGTGCAGGAACAGGATCGCCCCGATCGCCGCCAGGCTCAAGCCCAGGGGGGCGCGGTTTTTAGAGCGCATCGAAGGCTCCCAGGTTGCGCGCCACCAGCAGGTAAACTGCCATCACCGCCATGGGCACCACGGTGATCGCCGCAGCGAGAGGAATGTTCCCGGCGGTCCCCTGGTAGCGCAGCACCGCCTGTCCAATGAACAGGCTGGAGTTTCCGATGGTGCCGGGGATGATGAAGTCCCCAAGCGTTAGCGAAAAGGTGAAGATCGAACCAGCCACCACCCCGGGCAGAACCAGAGGCAGGGTGACCCTCCTGAAGGTTTGTCCCGGCCGCGCCCCCAGGTCCGCGGAGGCTTCAAGCACGGATTTGGGCAGCCTCTCCAGGGAAGAATGGATCGGCAGGATCATGTAAGGCAGCCAGATATATATAAAGACCATCCACATGCCCAGCATGGACATGGACAGGGAAGGGCCACCGATCGCCGGCAATTGCAGCACTTTATCCAGCAAACCCGTCAGCCCCAGGTGGGCCAGAAACCACGAGATGATGCCCTCTTTCGCCAGGATCAATTTCCAGGAATATACCCGCACGATATAACTGGACCACAGGGGCAGGATCACAGCCAGGTACAGCAGGGCTTTCAGCCGCCCGGAGGCATAGCGCACGCTGAAATAGGCCAGCGGGAAGGCGATCACGATGGATGCCAGTGTCACCGCCGCCGCCATGGCGGTCGTCCGGATGACAATATCCACGTTGCTGGGGGAGAACAGCTCACCGTAATTCTCCAGGGTGAACTGGTTGATGACCTTTCCACTGAAACCATCATAATGGAAGAAGCTTTGCAGGATCAACGCCCCCACTGAACCAAAGTAAACCATCCCCAGCCAGAGAAGCGGCAGTGAGAGCAGTAGGAAGATCGAAAACCGGGGATGACCGTGAAAATACCTGGAAAGTTTCCTTGCCGCTGATGCGGGTCGGGGGTTGGGAGCAGCCGCAGCCACCGCCATCCCTTACCGTCCTGCCTCGACTGTGCGCGTGGAGCTGTGCTCCCAAACAGCACGCACCCGCATGCCGGGTGCAGGCTGCACCTTGCGCGGCATCCCCAGGTTTTGTTCCACCACCGTCAGTTCGCCGGTTTGATCCAGGACGATGGTATAGCGGGTATACATTCCAAGGTAGATGCTGTCCCGGATCACCCCGTCAGCATAATACTCCGACCCGCTGGTGACAGCCTGTGGATCGCGGATCTCGATCTTTTCCGGGCGCACGGTGAGGGTCTGCACCTTCCCGGTTATTTTCTCCGCCAGCGCTCCGCTGATCACATTGGAGGTCCCGACGAAACCCGCGGTGAAGATGGTTGCCGGGCATTCGTAAATATCCGCCGGCGCTCCCACCTGTTCCACGCAGCCCTGGTTGAAGACAGCCAGGCGGTCGCTCATCGTCAGCGCCTCCTCCTGGTCGTGGGTTACATAGATAAAGGTGATCCCGACCCGCTGCTGGATGTTTTTTAGTTCGATCTGCATTTGCTGGCGCAGCTTGAGATCAAGCGCCCCCAGCGGTTCATCGAGCAGCAGCACCTTGGGCTGGTCGATGAGTGCGCGCCCCAGGGCCACCCGCTGACGCTGTCCACCGGATAACTGGGACGGCTTGCGTTTCGCCAGGCCCGGCAGGCGGACCAGTTCAAGCATATCGTTCACCCGCCTGCTGATCTCCGCCCCGGTTTTTCTCCTGATCATCAGGCTGTAACCGATATTCTCCCCAACGGACATATGCGGAAACAGGGCGTAATCTTGAAACACGGTGTGCACGGGGCGGTCGTATGGTGGAAGTCCGGTCACATCTTTGCCGTACAATTCGATGCGTCCCGAGGTGGGCTGCTCGAAACCTGCGATCATCCTGAGGCAGGTGGTCTTGCCTGAGCCTGAGGGACCCAGCATGGTGAAGAATTCCCCGTCGAAGATCTCCAGGTCCACGCCGTTGACGGCTGCCACCTCCCCAAAATGTTTTTCAACCTTCAAGAACCGGACTGCGATCAATTTTTCTTCCACACGCACCGCCTCCATGAGCCCCATGAAAAAATATTGTAAAAGGCGGATCGCAGGAGCATCCGCCTTTTACAAGGAATGGGAGATTACTTGCCGCCCATGATGGCTACGTACGCGGTTGTCCACTTGTCATAAGTGACGCAATCGCTGCTGCCATCTCCGCAGTTGGCGATGGGGGTTTTCCAGAATGCGATCTGGCTGAAGTAATCGTAGCCGTTGGTCTTGCAGCCCTGCTCACCCAGCAAGGCATTGCCGTTGCATGCGCCCGGTACCACCGGCAGGGATCCGAACCAGGACGCCAGGTCGCCCTGCAGCTTGCTATTGAGCGACCATTCGAGCCATTTATAGGCGCAATTGGGATGCGGCGCGTTGACATGCATCATGGTCGTATCCGCCCACCCGGTGGCGCCTTCCACGGGTATGATGCTCGCCACCGGCTGTCCGGCGAAGACCAGCAAACCCACCTGGAAGGGCCAGGTGCTTGAAGCCACCACGCCTTCATTAGTGAAGTCATCCACTTGGACATAGGCATCGTGCCAGTAGCGCCCGATTAAAGTTCGCTGCCCTTGCAGCAGGGTAACCGCGGCATCGAACTGGTTCTGCTTCAATTCGTATGGATCTTTGATGCCCAACTCGGGGTTGTGATACTTTAGATAAAGCGCGGCATCCGCGATATAGATCGGGCCGTCATATGCCTGCACACGTCCCTTGTTGCTCTTCCCATCCGGCAGGGTCATCTCGTTGAAGACCACATCCCAGCTGTTCGGTGGCGTGCTGCCGAACACCTTGGTGTTATACATCAACACGTTGGGTCCCCACTGGTAGGGAACGCCGTAATGCTTGCCGTTTACCGTATGCCAGGGGGCATTCTGCAGGCGTGTATCAACCGTATTCCATGATGGGATGAGCGCAGTGTTGATCTCTTGAACCGTTCCCCCCGAAACAAGCCGCAGGCTGGCGTCCCCCGAAGCGGTCACCAGGTCGAAACCGCCGTTGTTCATCAGAGCCACCATCTCGTCCGAGGTGGCGGCATCCTTCACTTCCACGAGGCAGCTGGTATCTTTTTCGAACTGCGTGACCCAGTCATAGTTTGGATCGGTCGCGCCGCGTTCAATGTAGCCCGGCCAGGCTACGATGGATACTTTGCCTTCCCCCTGGCCAATGCTCTTCATCGGTCCTTTGCCTGCCCCGGTCCCCGTACTGCCACAAGCCGAGCTGAAGATCAGGATCGCCACCAGGGCCAAAGCCCACCAATTTTTCTGTAACATAGCTCCTCCTTGGCAAATATAAGAGAAATGAATTGGACTGGATGATTGTATTGGATGATTATGGGGACCTCTCTTCGGGACACCTCCTTTTCAAAGTCAATCGTGCCTGATAGCTTTTGCCTTAATATCTCGGGATGATCAATAAGAATTATAGCAGAAGAGTTGCCTGGAAAGAGGTCGTTGATTTATGCAGATATTTACTCTATACTACACTCATATCTCAAGAAGCATGGTTTGTTCTATATGAATTTTGAGGAATAGAAAATCGTGACAACTTTCCAACAGACCGCACTCCTGCTGACCGTGATCTGGCTCGTCCTGGTCGTGGTCCGATTCCGTCGCTCGACCGTGGTTTTGATCGCCGGGCTCTTTGCTCTTGGAGCCTATGCGCTTGCTGCTTTTATTTTGCACAAGGTCACCCTGGCTGAGCTGGGATTGGATTTCCCCTCTTCATGGCTGCGGACGGTCGTTTTTGCCCTCGCCGGGCTGGTGATCATGCTCGCCTTCAGCCCCCTGGCTGACCTGCTGGCCTCCCGCTGGTTTAGCAAGCCGCCGACTCTCCAGGCATTCGGTGCCATTCAACAATCCAGGCTTAAACTCATCGCCGGCATTCTTGCAGCCTGGGTGCTGGGAGGCATTCTGGAAGAGCTTGTCGCCAGGGGTATCGTGCTGGGGTCGGTCGTGTCGCTGCTGACCCCATCACTCGGCGCACCGGTTGCTGTCGGAATCGCCATATTCGTTGCCGCCCTGGGCGCCGGGTTGATGCACCTCTACCAGGGTCCCCGGGCTGTGGTGATCGTCACTCAATTGTCGATCCTGTTTGGTATTCTGTTCGTGGTCAGCGGGTACAACTTGTGGGCGGTCATCATTTGCCACGGACTGTATGACACCATCGCGTTTATCCGTTTCGCCACCAAAAAATCCAAATACTCTGACCTGGGTGGAAGCCAGGTGGTCTCGTCTTAAGCCAGGATCCATAAAAATACCCGGAATATGAAATGGTCTTCCTACCGATGGGAAATAAGTTGAACAAACTGATAAAAATACTCAAACGGGCACCCGTGGATATCGATTTGGCAACCCCAAGGAAGATGATCTCACGGGAGCATGCTGGCTGCCCCTGGAATGAAGCCGGAAAGACTGATGGAAGATAAGAATAATCCTGCCCGTTTTGACCCGCAGCGGGTTCGGAGTTTTGTTTACCCGCTTGGACTGGTAATTCTGGTCCTGGTGGCTTTATTGTTTATTGAATTCAAACATCCATATTTTTTCCTGCAAGATGATAACCGGGATTACTACCTACCATATTTTATTCACAATTATCGCAGCCTATTAAATGGGGAATTAGCCTTTTATAATTTTCATCAGTTTTTAGGCTCTCCTGAACTGGCCCTTGGACAATCTGCGGTACTCTATCCATTAACTTATTTATCTGTTTTTTTAAGTGCCCTGGTTTTCGGGCACTATTTTGCAGCTATTGAGATCCAGGCCATTCTGCATCTCCTGATCGGGGCGGTTGGTTTTTATAAATTCCTGAGATTTTTCGATATTGAGCAAAGGGTATCCTTTTGGGGAGGATTGACCTGGTCATTAAGCAGCTTTATTGTTTACGTTTCAAACTCATGGATCGTTGTTGCCGGACCCGCCGCCTTTTTTCCATGGATGCTGCTTTTCAGTTTTCGTCTGTATAAAACTCCGTCACTAAAAGCAGTCGCGTGTGCCGTGATCGTCAGGTTGCTCCTTTTTTATACCGGGCATATCCAGTATTTCATATATTCCATGATCTTTGAATTTATCACGGTTTCCTTGTATGTCATATTTGACTCTGAGCGGGGTAAAAAATGGTCCGCGCTGATTAAATTTCAAATAATATATTTTGCCGGATACAGTTGTGTCTTTATTTTCTCATTACCCCTGCTTCTCCCCTTCTGGCATCAAATGACGATCTCTGCACGAAGAAGTGACCAACTTCCTTTTATTATGTTTGTCAGCGAATATTTCCCCGTGGATCAGTTGTTAAAAGGGCTTTTCTTCCCGTTTTTACAGGCAAATGAAAATACCTATGCCTCGTGGAGAAACCTCTTGAATCTATCCCACATTGGTTATCTCCCAATATTGTTTTTGGGTCTGGGAATGATAGAACGAATCATCAATCGCTCAAAAAAATTCATGCTTAATTCAAAGTTATTGACTGTTTTTATCATACCGGCGGTATTGGCTTTTCTTTGGGCAACCAGCTGGGCATTTAATTTGATCATCCATGTCATACCAATACTGAATCGTTTTCGTTGGCCCTTCAAGCTTGCCTTTTATCTTGATTTCTATCTGATTGTTATCTCGGCATTATTTTTATTTCATTTCCTGGCCCGGCGCTCCTGGAAAAATACCACGAAAAGCATATTATTATGGTTGATCATTGTGCTCCAGGTTTTAAACCTGGTTTTCCTTTATACCGCCTTGCCATACAAGGATTTTGGTGAACACCATGCCGACACCCTTCCCTTGAAGGAAAACCTTCAAGGGTTATTGAAGGATGGTCGCATCATTTCTGTCGGCTTTGATACCTGGACACGCACCCCTCAAAATGATCATCCTTATTTCACAGCGCTCACGCTTGGTTTCAACTACGCAACGCTATGGGGACTGGATTATTTTGCCGGCTATGAACCCTTGATTTCGGCGTCAAATGCCAGGGCCGGTCTTGGATTAAAAATCACCGGGATCATTGGAGCGGGGGATCAAATTCCAATTGAGTATTTAAGAAAGGCGGGCGTAAAATGGCATATCGTACCTGAGGGCATTGCACGGGAGTATGCAAACAAACTTGGTGCCTTTGGAATGATGGAAATATATGCGGATGAAAACAGGGTGGTATTTTCTGATGCGCAGGCCTATCCAATGGTTTATTATTCAAACGGGGAAAAAAATGAGGCTTTGGATTACAAGGTGACAACCAACACCATTGAAACGAATATCGAATTTCAGCAGCCTGAAATAATTGAATTCAATTTTTTATACAATCCGTTTTTTGAGGGTTTTATTGATGGGCGCAAAGCCCCACTGGCACCCGTCAATGATATTCATATCAGCCTTTCAGTGCCCAATGGAAAACATCACATACTAATTAGGTATCAGGATCCATATTTTCTGACCGGTACTTATATTGTGCTGGGCTTCCTGTTTATTTTGGTCATTATTTGGGCAATAAAATATGTACAAAAAAGGAAATTTTTGATGGGGATCTCGTGGATCCCGCTGTAAACCAGTCTGATAAAGCCCGCGACTTGTTGTGCCTGTGCCCCGATCGAACGCAAGGAATATTTCAATCATAGCAGCCCTGATATAAACAGGAGAATACCGTGTCAAAATGGATGGATGGTTATTTAACTGCCAACGGTTTAAAGATCCATTATTACCGCACCGGTGGGGACAAACCTCAAATCATCATTAACCACGGCGCAGGGGATGACGGTTTGTGCTGGACGCGGGTGATCAAGGAACTGGAAAACGATTACGACGTGATCCTGCCGGATGCGCGCGGCCACGGAAAATCCGCCTCCGGAAAAGGGAACTATTCCACCGCGCAGCGGGTTGCCGACCTCGCCGGTCTGGTCCAGGCATTGGCATTGGATCGCCCGGTGATCGGTGGTCACTCCATGGGTGCGGACACTGCCCTGAATTTTGCAGCCGCCCATCCGGAAATGACCCGCGCCATATTCCTGGAGGACCCGCCGATCTTCCTTCCAGGGGAAAAGTTCAGCGATGGAAAACAGGAGCTCAAAGGGGAGGACATTGGCAGGCTGATGGCCAGGTTCATGCGCATGTTCAAATGGATGCCCGGGTTTGTGGCTGTTCCAATGGCAAAAAAAGGATCCCCAACTTACCCCGATGACGAGATTTTCCCATGGGTCAGGTCAAAACAACGGTTGAGCTTTGACTTTTTGAATTCCATGCCTTCCATGCGGATGGATCTTTCCGCCCCCTTTGAAGTATTTAAAAAGATCACCGTTCCCGTCCTGCTGTTTATCGGTGACAAGGAAAAGATGGCCATCGTCTCGCAGGAAACCGCCCGCGAGGCCGCCAGGGTGAATAATAAAGTCCAGGTTGTTCACCTGGAAGGTGCCAGCCATGATATTCGGCGCACACGGTTTGATGGCTATCTTCCCTCACTGAAGGGATTTCTCGGAACGCTGGATTATTCCTGACGATCCGACCGGGATTAAATATCCAAGTATCAGCAGCGACATTTTGCCGTTGGCTTGCAAATCGTTACCGGTGGGTCCTTGATCCAGCCTTTGTGTTGGCAGACATATCGTTCAACAATTTTAGATCTACAGGTGGTGTGAAATGGAAAGCATGCTGATTCAAAAACCGGGGGAGATCCTGTCTGTCAAGCGGGAGGTGCCCGACCCCGCCTCCGGAGAAGTGCTGATCCAGGTGCGGGCCAGCGGGATCTGCGGAACGGACCTGCATATTTATAGAGGCGAATACCTGGGAGCCTACCCGGTCATCCCGGGACATGAATTTTCCGGCGTCGTCACCGCTGCCGGCAGCCAGGTCACGCGTTTCAAGGTGGGCGATCGCGTGGCGGTTGAACCCAACATTGCCTGCGATAATTGTGTTCACTGCCTGAATAACCGCCAGAATTTCTGCCTGAACTGGCAGGCCATCGGCGTCACCCTCCCGGGCGGCATGGAGCAGTACGCGGTTGCACCCGAAAAATCCGTCTTCAGCATTGGCGACCTTCCGTTTGAGCACGGGGCGTTCATGGAGCCTTTATCCTGCGTGGTGCATGGCATCGAGCGCCTCCACATCCAGCCCGCAGACCATGTGGTCATCCTCGGTACCGGTCCGATCGGTGATTTGCTGCTCCAGGTGGCACGCTTGCAGGGCGCAGCCTTTATCACCGTGCTGGAAAGCAATCCCGGTCGGGCGGAGTTGGCACGCCAGCTGGGTGCAGACCAGGTGGTCAATCGCGTGGAAGATATCCCAATGAATGCCTTTGATGTGGTCATCGACGCCACCGGAGTTATCGCGGTCATGAACCGGAGCATCGATTTTGCCCGCCGCGGCGGCACGGTGCTGTTGTTTGGGGTCCCCCCCTCCGAAAAGAATATGGAACTGGAGGCCTTCAAGATATTTCAAAAGGGACTGACGCTGCTGTCCTCCTTCACCTCGGTGCGCAATTCATTCCAGGCTGTCAGCCTGCTGCAATCCACCCAGGTGAAGGTGGAGCCTCTCATATCCCACCGCCTGCCTCTAAAAAAGCTGCGTTGGGCCTTGGAACTGATCGAAAACCACGATCCCGGGGTTAGAAAGGTGATCATGCTGCCGAACGGATAAAATAATAGGCTTGAGAGGAGCATGGATCTGAAGGGTTATTGCGGGCCGCCATGAGCCCTGGTTTGAAACCATAATAGAAGAAATAGAAAAAATAAAATAATTGCATCGAGGATTTCATGAGCAAAACGATTGATCGCAAGTGGGGGGTTCTCATCGCCATCGGGACAGGTTCCTTCATGGCCGCGTTGGACGGCAGTGTGGTTAACACCATTTTGCCTGTCGTGCGCGATGCCTTCCATAGCAATGTCGCCGCCATCGAGTGGGTCGTGACCGTCTACCTTCTCGTTTTAAGCGGGCTGCTGCTCACCTTTGGGCGCCTGGGCGACCTGCGCGGGCACAGATCTGTCTATGTATGGGGTTTCGGCATCTTCGTCGTCAGTTCAGCATTGTGCGGCGTGTCCTGGTCATCCGGGATGCTGATCCTCTTCCGGGGACTGCAGGCGGTCGGAGGAGCCATGCTGGCCTCCAATGCCCCGGCGATCATAACCGGTAACACCCCCACCGAGCAGCGCGGTCGTGCCTTCGGCATGGTGTCCACGATGACATATCTCGGTCTCACCGTCGGGCCGTCGCTGGGAGGCTGGCTGGCCCATGCGTTCAATTGGCGCATGGTATTCTATATCAATGTGCCGGTCGGGGCGTTGGCATTGACCTTCAGCCTGGTCTTCATCCCCCGGGATGCCCCCGCGGAAGGGGTGCAGCGCTTTGACCTGCCCGGCGCGGCGGTTTTTCTCGCTGGATTAACCGCCCTCATGCTCGGTTTGAACAAGGGGGCCGATTGGGGCTGGTCTTCTCCCGCTGTGCTGGGATTGTTGGCCGGAGCGCTGCTCCTGCTGCTTGTTTTTATTCTGATCGAACACCGCTCCGCCTCTCCCATGCTGGATCTAAGCCTGTTCCGCGTCCCCTTGTTTTCCACCTCCACCGTCAGCGCCGTGCTGAATTACATTTGCGTTTTCAGTCTCGCCTTGTTGATGCCCTTCTACCTCATCCAGGGTCGGGGCCTGGATCCAGCCCAGGCTGGATTGATTCTCACGGCACAGCCGGTGCTGATGGCGATCACCGCCCCCATTAGCGGTCTGCTTTCGGACAGGATCGGCTCTCGCCTGCCGGGGATGCTGGGCATGGCGGTGCTCGCAATGGGATTGTTCCTGCTTTCCAGTTTCGGTCCCTCCACCGGGTTCTGGCTGGTGGCGTTCGGGCTGGCAGTTGCCGGTACCGGGACCGGCATTTTTATCTCCCCCAACACCAGTGCCTTGATGGGGGCGGCGCCCCGCTCGCGCCAGGGCATTGCCTCGGGGGTCCAGGCGGCGGCACGCAGTTTTGGCATGGTGCTGGGAATTGGTTTGGCCGGGGCGATTTTTACAACCAACCTGGCCCGGAACATACCCGATGCCCTTTATAAAGGCATCAGCCTCGGATTCTTGGTGGCTGCCGGGGTGGCAATCTTGGGGATCGTGATGTCTGCCATCAAGGAGAAGTGAGGCACTGGTTCAAATTCGCGCCAGGGCGCGGAAGGGATTGCTGACGGTCAGTCTCCGGGTATCCGCCTCGTTCACGCCTGCCGCCCGCAGGCTGGGCAGGAAGGTTTCGCAGAGGTAGGTGAACGGCTTGGGCTTCCCGCCGCCCGGCTCAGCCGGCGTGTACCAACCCCGGTCATGGCTCAAGATCACCTGTCCGGTAAAGCCGGCTGCGATCATGGCCTGGATGCGCTGGATATGAAGCGGGTCGTTCTCCCAACCAATCCCATCATATGAGATCCAGGCTCCCCGGTGGGCAACTTCCAGGTTGAGCGCAAAATCTGTTTCTGCCTGCGCATGGATGGAGATGAAGCGCTGCGCGGGAAAACCGCATTCCTCGAGGATGTCCAGCTGCTCCATCACAACCCGTCCGCGGATCGTATGGCTGCCGATCGCCGCCCCCGCCCGGCTGGCTGCCCGCCCGGCCGCGCGCAGGATCTTCTTTTCCACTGGTGTCAGCCCGTCATCCCCGGCGCTCAGCTTGACCCAGCCCGCCCGCACCCCAGTTCCACCGATGAAACCGTCCAGTTCGCCCAGCATCCAGGCGTACAATTGCTCTTCGGATGCAGCGTGGGCCCAACCCGGCACCCACGGCTGGCGATAGATCCCGGTCGGCACCACCACTGGCATCCCGGCCGCGCGTGAGACTGCTGCCACTAGGTCTGCCCGCCGCCCCACCCCCTCCGGGGTGCATTCGACCAGCGCGCTCACCCCTGCAGCCGCGGCCTTCTGCAGCTCGGGAGCCATCAACGCCACCACCTCCGCTTCGGCGGCTTGCCCATGCCCGGGCGTATCCAGGCTGCGCAGGTCGACGAAAATGTGCTCGTGGGGCAGGATGAGCCCCAGCTCTTGCTCTGTTTTCGATCCAAGTGTGGTCACTAATTGTGCCATTGATTCCTCGCATTCTTGCAATTATCACAAGAATTTTATCAAATTCTGGTTTCTATGGTAAGACCATGGCCCGTCAACCCTGGAAATTTAGCAGGTAAAACCCCAAATGATGTACTCATAGATGTTTATTATAATAAGAGTAATTAGATAGTATTGAGTGATATATCCATAATTGGCAAAAGACAGGGAAATTTCCGAAGGAATTGATAATGAATCAGGGCATCCAGACTATCATCTATCCAGTCAAAGATAAAGATACCGCCAGGGAGGTATTCACAAAGCTTTTGGGAGTCGAGCCGTATACGGATAGCGTCTATTATGTCGGCTACAAGATTCGAGACCAGGAAATCGGTTTGGATCTTAATGGACATTAGCAAGGATTGACAGGACCGGTCGGCTACCATCATGTGACGGATATAAAGAAAAGCGTTCAAATCCTCCTGGAGGCTGGCGGACATGTTCAGCAGGCGATCAAAGATGTCAGCGGAGGCAAGCTGATTGCAATAGTTAAAGACAGTGATGGAAACATGATCGGGTTTATTCAAATGCCTTATGGCATCCCCGGGAGCCTGCTTTTACCGGGTCCACAAAGACGTAAAAGAAAAGAATAAATGCAATTCCATGAATTCAAGATGCCGCTGGCACCCTTTATATGTGTTATTGTTTGAGACCTGTGATTTATCACCTGTGGTTTATACCCTGGTAATCTAAGGCGGGGTAAAAGGAAAAATAATATGAAGAATGGAATAATGTCATCATGGATTTTGTTTTTGCTTGCCGGACTGCTGGTGGCTTGCGGTGGCAAGCCCTCTACTCCCACCATTACGCCCACCGTCGGCATGATCGTCTGGGGCGGTGATCATCCAAGCCTTCAGATGGACCTCATCGGGACAATTGCAACCAGCCCTGTAAAGTTAATCGAGGTGAGAGGTGTGGCGGTTGATCAGGCTGGGAACCTGTATGTCGTTGACAAGGGCAATTCGCAGGTGCTGAAATTCGACCGCACCGGCAAGATCCTTTTGCAGTGGGGCAGCCAGGGGACGGGTGATGGTCAGTTCGATATGAGCGGCAACGGGACCGGGTTTGTGGCTGTGGACTCGCAGGGATATATTTATGTTACCGACACTTATCATGTCCAGAAATTCGACAACCAGGGAAAATTCCTGACCAGGTGGGGGACGGAGGGCACTGGCGATGGCCAGTTCATGCTGGCATTAATGCTTGCCATCGACCCGCAGGATAACATCTATGTTGTGGACCTGGACAATGATAATGTTCAAAAATTTGACAGTAATGGCAAGTTTCTTCTCAGCTGGGGGGGGTAATGGAACAGGCGCGGGTCAATTCATGCGACCCACCGCAGTGGCTATCGATCTGCAGGGGAACGTGCTGGTGGCTGACGTTGGGACAGGCAGGCTGCAAAAGTTCGACAGCAGCGGCAGGTTCCTGGGACAGGTTTTTCTCGGGGCTGTTGACAATCTGGTTATTGGTCCGATCGCCCTGGCTGTAGGAGCCCAGGGACAAATTTACATTGGGGAGTATGCCCAGGGTCGCGTTGATGAATTCGACAGTTCCGGAAAGCTGCTCGCCGCGTGGGGCAATACAGGTACTTATGAAGAAAAGATGTCTGAGGCTGGTGGCCTGGCGCTGGATAAAGACGGCAGTATTTACGTGGCGGATGCGTTCAACCACCGCGTCCTGAAATACCGGCAGCACTAGGCCCGCCCTCTCGATTCGCACATGGTGGGGGGTTTCCTTCTGCCACTGCTCTTTCTTCAGCCCGGGTGCCATTAATCTCGCCTCCCTTTCGGTGGCTTGTCCATTCCCGGGCGTATCCAGGCTGCGCAGGTCGACGAAAATGTGATCCGGGTGCAGGATGAGCCCCAGCATTTGCTCGGATTTTGCTCCATGGGCGTTTATCAATTATTCCCTTGATCCCTTTTATTTTTTCATATGTGAATAGAATTCCCTCAATCCAACTATCCCTGCAAAGGCCTGAATGGAGGCGTTGGTACGCCAGCATACCCGGGGCTGATGGAGCTTGATTTCCCCCGGTTTCAAGCGTTGAATCAAACTTGGATTTGCCATATACTGTATATTAATCCCGTTCATTTCGATCCGATTCTTTCCCGCTCGGATTGAATTTTTTG
>Ga0315297_10000759_pt1 | contig 19129 bp, 13 predicted proteins | sample YL17G15_0_MG_FD_203628 | JGI IMG/M metagenome (GOLD analysis project Ga0315297, IMG submission 203628) | Sediment microbial communities from Yellowstone Lake, YNP, Wyoming, USA - YL17G15_0 | ecosystem: Environmental > Aquatic > Freshwater > Lake > Sediment | place: USA: Wyoming | collected... | reverse complement strand
CGCCCTTGATTCTTTCGAGAATTATCTCCGATGAGAAGAATAATCTTGTCGCTCCCTCAAAAAAAACGAATACGAGTGCAACGTAAAGAATAAATACAAATAATCTTTTTTTGTTTGATAGTCTTGCAGTAATCATGCATTCCAGCCAATTTTCCGCATGAATCTCAAACCGGACAGGTATTCCTTACCACTGCTTTTCAAAAGAATGGGGGTCAAAGATGCGTTCTGCTGATCGCCAGTAACTTTTATCATCCGACTTCTTCCGTCGAAGACACAAGAAGTCTCCGTGAAAAGATCTGTATAAAAAAGCAACGGGAGTCAGTACGGCAAAGTAGATAACAGCAAGGATTATTTTCGTATTGAATGCTCCGATTAATTCGGCAAATTTAAGCCAGATCGATGCTATTCTAAACGATATTTTCCTTAAAAAAAGTCCGGTAAACAACAAGAAAAGAGCAGCGTATATAAGGCTCGTCTTCTGCAATGCGATTCCTGCAATCAGGCAGGCCAGCGCAAGAACACCGGTAGTTTCCAGGGCTTTTTCGTTCGAAATATGACTTTTTATGATAAGACCCCCCATCGATCCGGGATAAACTGTCATGCAGTATATCTTCGACGAGTTTCCCGACTAAAATAACGTATAAATAAAAGGAGCTATCGCAGAACCGCTTGAGAAAACGATCAGAAGTCCAAAGAGCAGCAGTATTACAATAACAGGCAAAAGCCACCATTTCTTGCGTTCCTTTATGAAACGCCACAGATCTATCATCAAAGACATCGTTAAATCCTCTCAAAATAAGATAGCCGGACTATTTTAACCTGTTTCAACCGTCTAATCCAATACATATTCATGTTTCCAGTCTTTATCTTCCTTCCACTCAGGCTGTTCTTTTTTGAAAAGCAGAAAATTACCTATTACCAGATAGTCCATTTCCGTCCTCATGAAACATTTATAAGCATCCTCCGGCTTGCACACGATCGGCTCTCCCCGGACATTGAAACTCGTGTTTATTATTACCCCGCACCCTGTCCTCTCCTGAAATGATTTCAGGAGCTGCCGGTATAAAGGGTTCGTCTCTCTGTGCACCGTCTGGACTCGTGCCGAATAATCAAGATGCGTGACGGCAGGGATATCTGAACGCTGATAATAAAGCTTTTCACGCCAGGGAAGAGCATGATAATCATCCGGCAATGGTCTTCTGCGTTCGCTTTTCACATCAGTGGTCAAAAGCATATAAGGTGATGCTCTGTCTATATCAAAATATCGACCGGCTTCTTCGACAAGAACTGAAGGGGCAAAAGGCCTGAAACTTTCCCTGAACTTTATTTTCAGGTTAAGCCTCTTCTGCATTTCCTGATTGCGTGCATCTCCAAGGATACTCCTGTTACCAAGCGCCCTCGGTCCCCATTCCATCCTTCCCTGAAACCAGCCTATGACATTTCCCTGTTCAATGAGTTGTGCCGTAATATTGCAGAGATCATGAGCGTTTTCATAATATTTTGCATCCGCTTTAAACTTGCGGAGTGTTCTTTCAATGTCGGATTTTGAAAACTCCGGACCCAAATAAGCCCCGTTCATCTTGTCACTCGTTCCGTCTGCTGTTCGGGTCTTATTAAAATACATATGATATGCGCAATAGGCAGCGCCTAAAGCTCCGCCCGCATCCCCTGAAGCGGGTTGTATCCATATGTCATCAAAGAGCCCGCTGCTCAGGACCTTTCCGTTCGCTACGCAATTCAGAGCAACCCCTCCTGCCAGACACAGATACTTTGATCCCGTAAGCTTTTTTGCCTCTGTGGACATTCTCAAAACTATCTCCTCGGTTATCCTCTGTATAGCCAGCGCCAGGTCACAGTGTTCCGGTAAAAGTTCGCCATCCGGCAAACGCCTTGTAATGTTAAATAGTTTCCGCCATTTATCGTTATTTACCATCGTTAAGCCGGTCGTGTAATCAAAATATTCCTGATTAAGCCACACTGAACCATCCTGTGCTATATCAATTAATTCGTCTTTAATCAACCTCACATACCCGCAAAATCGCTCCGAATAAGGGTTACCATAAGGAGCCAACCCCATTAACTTATATTCTCCTGAATTTACCCTGAAGCCCAAAAAATAGGCAAAAGAGGAATACAGCAAGCCCACGGAATGCGGAAAAAGAAGTTCCCGCAACATGGTGATAGTATGATCCTTCCCGTGTGCGATAGAAGCAGTCGACCATTCCCCTACGCCGTCTATAGTGATAATGGCGGCTTCTTTAAATGGTGACGGGAAAAATGCACTTGCTGCATGCGAAAGATGATGTTCGGAGAAAAGGAGTTTCATATCTCCTTTTTTTATCTCTTCGATTTTTGAAAGCTCGCTGAAAATGATTTTCTTTAGCAGTATCTTTTCTTTTATCCAGACTGGCAGTGCCGACAAAAATGATCTCACCCCTCCGGGGGCAAAGGCATAGTACGTCTCGAGTAACCGCTCGAATTTCAGAAAAGGCTTTTCATAAAAAACCACGGCATCCAGTTCACGGAGGGACAGGCCGGCATGATCGATACAGAACTGTATCGCATTACAGGGGAATGAGGCGTCATGTTTTTTCCGGGTAAACCGTTCCTCCTGAGCAGCAGCAATGATCTTGTCATCAATAACAAGAGCTGCCGCCGAATCATGATAGAATGCTGAAATACCTAAAATCTTCATTTTAGAACCCCATATTATGGCCTGAATGTAGCGGGCTGACTTGTCTTTCCATCACCGGAGACATATAGGATATCGATCTTTTCGACCTTTTTCACCCTGTTATATTGAAAAACGTAGTGATGCGGGATGGGATAGCAGCCCACATATGACCCCATATACAGGCACCGCAGGAATGTTCCGGTCCTTGCATCCGTGATCTCGATTTTCAGACGGTCCTCCGTGGGTCTAAACTGTACCTCCGGCAAAGGGAGATTGCCGTCGACTTTCAGTTTTTCCGTAACATACATCCGCGCCTCTCTGCCCGACAGCACCTTTACGGAACTTTCAGAAACCTCATCAGGCCTCAGATCAAGATTGTTCAGCAGTATTATCTTATCGAAATCATTCCTCTCCAGATAAGGCAATGCTACCGCACTGGAAAGAGACCTTAAATAGGGGAAATCTTTTTTCAGCATTCTTCTGTAGATATCTTCCAGATTGCTGAAGTAATGGGCAAAATTTCCAACCACCAATATCTTTTGATTTCCTGACTCGATAATCTCATGTGATGCCCGTTCATACTGTTCGGACAGTCTCATGATTACCTTCTGTCCGTTCATGATTTTCGCAGTGGAACCATAGAGTATTGGCAGAAGCAGCAGGAGAAACACGGTGAAGAGGAGCTTTTTCTGTTTTGAATACAGGGCGCTTAAAATATAGGATAGGGAGAAAGAAACCACGGCAACAAAAGAAAGCGCCTTGTTTGCGAGAAGGAATCCTCCTTCCGGATAGAAAATAAAAGGGGAAATGACAATAAGAAAAAGGCTTGCACTCAAGACCAGTATCCTTACATTCAGGAACGCTGTTATGGCAAGAAGGATAAAGGGCAGAAACGGGAAACCATAAAGACTTTCTGAAAGATCCATCGGTATCTGAAAAAGTCTCTGCATGAAATACAGGACAGACCTGTCGGTAGACCCGGGATAACCACCCAGACTTCCGAGCATAAACATCCTCCAGATAATGTATACGATAAGAACGAGCATATAGGGAAGTGTCTTGACTGTTCTGTTCTTTATCGGACCGGATGCCGCTAAAAATATGACGGCAGGCAGGAATGTATAGGCTTCTTTATAAAGAAATGAAAAGAGTGTAACGGAGACGGATGAAAAAAGCAGGAGATTCCCCTTCTGCATTTCCCATTTCTTAAAAAGGTATAATGCCAGGAGCGCAAGAAAGAAACCCCAGAGGTATTGTTTCCTTGTTATCCACCCTATATCAAAAGAGACCGGAAGCGAACAGGCGAGCAATAGCGCCCCTGTCCATGAAAAAGTAGCCGGCAAATAGATACGGAGGAGTTTATAGAACATAATACAGCACAGGAAAGCCGCTAAAAGATTATGGAGATGATAACCGAAAGGGTCCATCTTAAACAATAACCAGTCGACTTTAAAGGATATCGGCATCAAAGGGGTAAAAAACATCTGATTGGAAAAGAGATAGGTATCTCTGTCAAAAAGGAGACGGAGGGTATCAAAGCTCGAACAGAATATGTTGGCTGTATCATCTACGATAAACCATATATGGAGCAGCCGGTAGTTAAGAACTGTCAAAAGTATAAGAAAAGAACCCTGATAGAACATTTCTTTTGATTTTACGTTGGGGAGAATCTGTTTCATGGCGTTTGTGCTATTGTATCAAAAAAGGTTTCATATCCGGCTACCATATTTTGAACTGAAAAAACTTTGATTCTTTCAGCCCCCAGTTCTCTTATATGGTCCCTCAATTCTTTATTGTCAGTGAGCTTCACAAGCGCATCAACCATAGCTTTTTCATCGTTGATAGGGATGAGAAATCCGTTTTCTCCATCTGTTATAATATCTCTCGGCCCATAGGGACAGTCTATTGATATGACAGGAACACCGTTTGCCATAGCTTCTAAAATGATATTGGGAAACCCTTCAAAGAGGCATGTATGAACAAATATATCCGACTTGCTGATATATTTATACGGATTTTTCTGGTACCCTAAAAACAGCACATCGCTCTCCACACCCAGTTCCGCAGAAAGGATTTGAAGGGACCTCATCTCAGAACCGTCACCGATGAGCAACAACGTTGCTTCTCTTTTCTTCCTGACCTGAGAGAAGGCTTTTATCAAAAATGAAAAATTCTTCTCCCTTTCGAGTCGCCCGGCAGCCGAAAATACGGTAAAACCCTTTTTCCTTTCAATAGCAGCATCTTCACAGGACATCTCTCTGATTATCGGCACATCAACTCCATTGGGGATAACGGCAATCTTTGCCTTCATCGCATGGAAATCTGCTATGCATTCTTCCTTCATTCCGGAGGAGTTTACCACAATCCCGTCAGCAAATCTCAGGAAAAGTTTAAAAATTGCTTTGAGGGAAGTTCTCCGTATTACATCAGGCTCAAAGTACCGCAAATATTCCGTAGAAGGGCCTCTCGGACTTGCTATTACTTTCATTCCGAGATGGTATAATTTATTAGCAAACACCAAAAGCGAAGAGGGATAGTGCATCATCCCGAAAACAAGATCCGGGGTTTCCTTTTTCAGCAGTGAAGCCACCCTTCCGACATCATGGAAAAACCTGCGGTAAGTTGTAAACCATGTGCTAATTCCGATATCCTCAAGAGGGATGAACTTCTCAATACCAATATCACTGAAATAAGTAAATATATTTTTTGAGGTAACGAGACAGATTTGAAACCTTTTTTTATCTATTCCACCCAGAAGATTAAGAGACGTTCTTTCCGCACCACCGAATGTATAAGTGGGCAGGAGAAATAAAAGTCTAATCGCGGGTTTTTCTGCATTGCTCCTAAAGCACATCAGCAAAGCCACTCTTCAATTTCTTGAACGTCCAGACACCGGTTACTGCTGCCAACACTGTTGCTGCCGACAGATATATCATGCTCCACGTCTCAGGCAACGACCCGTGCAGAATAACACTGTGATAGGCCTCTGATAATGCCGTAAAAGGATTTAAGTATACGACGATTTTTAATTTTTCGGGGACAGAGTTGAGAGGATATAAAATGGTTGAGAGATAAAACATTACCTGCAGCGCCACTCCAAGGAACTGCACAATGTCGCGGACGTATACCGACAAAGCTGAAAACAGTAAACTCAATCCGGATGTAAATACTATCTGCAAGATCATCAGACAGAGTATGAGAACGACCTGCAGAACGGAAACATCCCCTTTCCAGAGAAAATAGGCGGAGAGAAAAAGCACGATACCGATCCCGTAATTAATAAAGGCGGACATAACGGAAGATAGTGGGAACAGATAAACGGGAAACATAACCTTCTTAATGACATGCCTCTTTTCAATAATTGAGGAGGCGCCTCTTGTAATCCCTTCCTGAAAGGCAAACCACGGCAGGATTCCGGAAAGAAGAAATGCAAAAAAAGGAACATCACCTGCATCGGTCTGGATCTTCATCTTGATAATCTGAGAAAATACTACCCAGTAGAGAAATATGTAGAGTAACGGCTGGAGGAGTGTCCAGAAAATGCCGAGCAGGGAACCTGCATATTTTTCCTTGATATCCCTGGCCAGCAAAGGAGGAAGGAGTTTATAGACTTTTATTATTTTTTCGATCGTGATAACCATCCGGATTCTCTTACCATCGAATTCCTCTGTCTTTCAGTATTTTCTGTATCGTTTTATCACCCATTCCGGCTGCCTGCTGAAAATCACGTATTGCTTCCTGCTTCTTTCCAAGCCTGTAATATGCAGCGCCCCTGTTATAAAAGGCTGAAGCATCTTTGGGATTCAATGCAATTGCCATGGCAAAATCTTTAATTGCTTCCTGAAGCTCATTCTGCTCACCATAGATCACTCCTCTGTTGATATAGGCATCGGTATACCGTCTATCGAATTGAATTGCCCTGCTGAAATCCTCCGAAGCATTCTTCAGTTCACCTTTATCTTTGTAAAATACTCCCCTGCTAAAATATGCCTTAGGATTATGAGTATTAATCTCCAGGGATTTGTTGTAATCTGAAATTGCCGCAGAAGGGTTACCGGAAGAATAATATGACAGTCCCCTGATATAGTAAGCTACTGCATCGCTGGAATCTATTTCAAGCGCACTGGAACAGTCTTTAATCGCCTGATCGTATTTATTCAGTGCATGATATGCTTCACACCGGTTACTGTAAAATCCGGCAGAGTCCGGGGCTTTTTCTATTGCCTTGTCGAGGTCCTGCAATCCTTTCTGATACTCACCGATCCTGAAATATGTTGAAGCCCGGTTATTGTAAACTGCTCCTCGTTCCGGATTCAATGCAATCGCCTTCGAAAAATCTCTTATTGCAGACTGATAATTACCGGCTTTCCCGTAAACCAGCCCCCTGTTATTATATGCCTCTTCATATGTGGGATTAATCTGAATGACCGCGTCCAAATCACGGATAGCCTCACGATATTTACCCGTCATTATAAAGGCGTTAGACCTGTTCAGATATGCATCCTTATCCTGAGGATATTGTTTTATAACATACGTCCAAAGGGTTATTGAATTTTCCCAGATTTTTATCTGATTGAAGGTCATTATGCCAAAAATACACGATATCAGGACAAAGGGCAGAGAGAGAATCGCTATTTTCAGATAGTGTGACTGTTTTTTTGAAACAATCTTGTCAACAATATAAGCTATTCCAAGTCCGGTTAAGATAAAAAGTCCTATGCCCGGGATATAGGTATATCGGTCTGCTGCAGCCTGATTGCCTACCTTTATAAAGCCGAGGACCGGCAGCAAGGTTATGATATAAAAAGCCCAGAGAACCATGAAAATTCTTTTTTTCTTCTGCCAGGCCAGGATACAGACAATGGTTATGGAGACAATTACAAGAAGGGCAACTATAACTTTCGCAGAAAATAACGGGAATTCTTTTGGATAAGGATAAAGAGGGGAAAGCCCGGCAGGAAATATCAATTTCTCGAGATAAAAGAAAATGTCATAGATAGATATAACGATGTTCGTACGGCTGAATGGCTTGAGAGCGCCACCTGATTTCTGGGCTATTAGGGTAAGAATGGTTGACATAAGGCTGATCACGAAAAAGGGAATTTTTTCAATAAAAACTTTTCCTTTTGAAATACGGTCTTCACGAACAGCAAACCGCTGAAACGGATATAAGTCCAAAATCAGGAGTACAAACGGCAGGGTAACGGCCATCGGTTTGCTCATAATCGCCAAAACAAAACTGAGCAGGCTGAAGACATAAAATGAAGACGGCTTTCCGCCGGTTTTCCGACGTGCTGCATAGTTTGCATAGAAAAAAATGCTTAATAAAAAAAACAGGGTGCACAACACATCCTTCCTCTGTGCTACCCATGTTACCGATTCAACGCGTGTCGGGTGTATCCCGAACAGTAAAGCCGCTATTCCCCCCACGATGATGGCATTCCGAATGCTGCCGTCATCGGCTTTTAATGATAAGAATTCATTGTATGCAGCAAAGCGAAACAGGAATATAACCAGCATGCATAGTATAAATGTATTTATACTATGCATAAGAATGTTCGTCAGATGATGTCCTGATGCCCTGGAACCCCACACCGTGTAATCAATTGCATGTGAAAACCATGTTAAAGGATGCCAGTTTGATGCATGGGACTGAAATATCCATTTAAACAAATCGCCGTCTATGTGCTGAATTGCCGTGTTCTGGTACACATATATATCGTCATCCCAGTTGACAAAATCATTCTTCAAAGACGGCAGAAAAATTATAAAAGTCAGGGCGGCTATACAAATTGCCGCCGTTAATTCTTTTTTGCTTAAAAAGATATATCTCGTTTCGTGTTCTTCCCGTCTATCCATCTTATTCATATATTCATTTCCCTTGGAATTACTTCTCTCGGAATTTTGAGGGGACATTTTATTATAATAAATTTACGAAGAATAAAACTCTCCTTATTGCTTAAATAGAGTCCGTCCATAAACTATGTTTTACATAACCGGTCAGGCAGGACGATGACAAACCCGGAGTTTATAAACAAACTTTAAACAGGCTGCTTTGCATTATATGCAATTTTTGCAAAATGTATTGCATGATGGTTTTTAAAGTACCGATGCCATAGACAATACTGCGTCGCAATTTTATTGAAGAAGCTTCAGGCATATATCGGCAGGGAACCGGGATGTCCCCTATCCTAAATCCAAAATATACAGCCTGTAAAAGGAACTGCGAATCAAAAACAAAATCATCGGAGTTGTTGTGATAGGGGATAGTCTCCAATACTCTTTTTGAATACGCTCTATAACCGGTATGCCACTCTGACAGATTCTGTCCTGTTATCACGTTCTCTATCAGGGTCAGAAACCTGTTTGAGATATACTTGTAGAGAGGCATGCCTGATTCCAGGCACTCTCTGCGTGTTCTTATACGCGAACCCAGGACAATGTCGCAGATTCCGTCTGAAATCAGTTTAGCAAAGACTTGGGCAAGCCTGCTGTCATACTGATAATCCGGGTGTATCATGATTACGACATCAGCCTGTCGTTTCAATGCTTCATCGTAACAGGTCTTTTGGTTAGCTCCATAGCCCCTGTTCCGGTCATGGATAATGACCGTCAATCCGAGTCTTCTTGCTATCTGCACGGTATCATCCGTACTTGCATCATCAACAAGGATAATTTCATCGGCAAAACCTTCGGGAATATCTCCAAGGGTTTTCCCTAACGTTGCAGCAGCATTAAAAGCAGGCATTACGATGATTATCTTCGACTCCATATTTTGCCTAAGTTATTATGATAGCAGAATTCTCGAATGAAGTATCAAAATGAACCGCTTAATCGTGAGAGTATTGCATGTGCCGTGTCCCTGATATTCTGAGGCACATTTTTTTCTTTCAGCAGCTCTGTCAAGCAATATTTTTGTTTTTCTCTATCCCCTCGAATAGAATATGCCCATGCTTTATTAAAAAGGATAAGATAATCGGGTGCCCTGAATTCTTTGGCTTTCGCGTAATAATACTCGGCATTCCCCTCCTCACCGGATGTAGTCAAAAGTGTCCCCATGATAAGATATGGTTTATTAAAAGGAGGATTTAATGACACTGCCCGCTTCGCAAAAGGCAGCGCCTTTTCAACACCGGCTCCCTCCATTAACATAAGGTTCGCCATATCGGTAAGAGCACCGATATTATAGGGGTCTACTAACAGGACCTTCCTGAGATATGCAAAAGATGAATCATAGTTTTTTTTCATCATCTGTAGCTTTGCCATTCCATGGAATGCTGCAGGAAAGCGATGGTTTATATGTAAAGCCTTCTCGTAAGCAGTCGCGGCATCCTCTGTCCTTCCACCCGCCCGGTAAGCATCTCCCAGCAGTGTATAAACGGTTACCCGGTCCATTTCATCGATTTTCCTTAAATCAGCTACCTGGTGATAATCATTTATTGCATTTTCAAAATCATTGTTCAGATACCTGTAGTATCCTTCAAGAATTTTGAGTTTATAGGAGTGTGGTGACATCCTTCCGAATATATCTATTATTTTCTTGCCTTCCGGACCCCTTTCTAATAATATTTCCATGAAACCAAGCCTGTAGAGTGCATCCGTCATATAATATGGCGCATTCCTCATACTTGCAATCCTTATCGTGTTCCGATAGTAGGTATCGGCGTTCTGAAAATCGGCTATTGTAAAGTAACTGTTAGCAAGGGCCAAATTCGCTCTCGGGTTATCGGGGGTCTTTTGAAAATCATGCATCCAGAATGTCACAGGGTCCTTCCAAATAACGTTTCTCTGATACGTACATACGCCGAGAAGAGTAGCAATTAAAACCCCGCCCGCCCAGAACGCATACTTTCTGTTACCTATCTTATCGAGAATAAAGGGAGTGACCTGGGCAGCAACGCCGAATGATAAACCTGCCAGAGGCAGATAATTGCGGTGTTCAAAATAAAGATCTACTCCCACCGCGATAAAACTCTCAAGTGATAGAGCGACGAAATACCAGAGGATTCCGAATGCCAGAAAGGGATATCTTCTCATCCTAAGGAGAGAAAAGATTAGTAGCCCGGCTATCAGCAGAACGGAAAAAAAGGTCGTTACAGGGTCAAAAAGTGTTTTAGATACCGGATACCCCCATTGGTCAAAAACAAAAAACGCCGGATAAGGAACTGCAAATAAAAACAAATACCTGCTGATGACCCTGAACTCCGTAAGAATATGTTCAAGAGGGCTCCAGTATACATCAATCGCCATCCATCCCTGATACGAAATAGGTTTATTAAATTCTAAAAAGGTCTTTCCGATATGCATAGCCGTCTTGAAGAGAGGCAGATAAAAATTCAGGCCGATAAAGGCACAGATAACGATTCCCGTAACAATGGCGCCCTTAATCAGAAAAATCTTTTTATTATAGCGGGAGATAAAAAAATAGTCATAGAGTAAAATCAAAGGCACGGCCAATACCGCATTTTCCTTTGACAGTATGCCCAAAAAAATGGAAATGAGCGTCAATCCATAGAGAAGGGTTTTACCGATCAGACTCCGGGTTGTGGAAGCAATGATATACGACAAAAGTGAAAGAAGGACAAAAAATGTTGCGAGTGAAGCCATCCTCTGTATTATATAAGCCACGGCATTGATATTGAGGGGATGCAGGGCGAATATTGCGGCGGCGAAGAATGCGACAGGGAACCCATATCGGTCGAGTCTTTCCCTAAGATCGGGGAGCCTCAAAGTAATGAAGGTAAGAACATAGACCAGGAGGACATTGAGAGTATGAATAAGCAGATTAAAGAACCTGAAATTGAATGGGCTATAGGGATCGATCTTTTGATTAATATAAAAAGAAAGAAAGGAAATCTTCCTCCATCCTATCTTGGCAAGCAGTCCATCGATGCCGATCGGCCGGTTAATCTGAAAATCATCAAGGGCCCAGATACCATTCAGAGAATTGGAATAGGCAAGGAATATTGCCGCCGCTAAAAAAGTAACGGGAAAGAGGTGTTTTAATCCGGCATGCTTTAACACTGAACAGCATTTCCCTTTCATATAAAAGGTTGAAGATTTTCAGGTTCGGTCTTTACGCTGCAACCACGAATGTTTTCGTGATTGCAGCTATATCTGCATCTGAAAACACCTAATATTCAGCCGCTCCGCTTTCCACCATTTCGGAACGCCATTCCTTGTACCAGTTGTCATATACGTATATCCATGTCGTTTCAATCTCCTGCTCTGTTTCCGGTACCGTGAACGACACCTTCTTGAATTTATATGAAGGCACTGAATAGACTAAGCTCATTTCAACTTTGGCTATATTCCCCTCTACCTTTATATCCTTTATCTCAAATTTGTGATATTTAATTCTTCCGAGCGTGCTGATATAAGCATGGATATCCTTCTTTGCACGGAAAAAAGGATCCTGCATATTAAATATCTTTTCATAGTCCTCTTTCACGAAAGCCGTCCAGAACTCTGTCGCCCGCTCTCTCAGAAGGGCTATTTTCTGCGGTGAGCCCATATCATCGGAAAGACTTTTCGTCTTGCTCGCCATACCGGCACAGCCTCCTGTGAGCAGACTGATTGTAAGAAAAATAAAGATGATTTTTTTCACGATTCTCACCTCGCTGTCTTGATTGAAAATTTCATGACAAGGAGCTTTGCCTCTCCCATGGAAAGGTCGTCTGCAGGCAATCTGTAGGCCAGAATAGAGTAGGTATCCCCTGTCTTAATGAAGTTCTCGGATGCATATCCAAAATAAGAAGTATTATATCTCCCCGGTTCTTCAAGCGGGATATCCCCGGGCTGCCACGTCTCTCCACCGTCGAGAGAATATTGCAGATAAATGTTGCTTCTTATGTTTCTGTAATCTACCCAAACGGCCGCTACGGTTCCGTCATCGGAAGCGATGATCTGAGGATAAACCGTAGTGGTAGTGGTAAAAGGATAATGTCTCAGGGATATCGGTTTGCTCCAGGTATTCCCTTGATCTTTTGAAATAATAATATAGGTATTGCTTTTCTGACCCATGGTCCCTCCGGAATATGCAAAATACATATGACCCTGAGCATCTGACGCTGCCGTCATATAACTTAACGATATCCCCTTTAAATCATCATAGTCCGAGCTATTCCACGTTTTTCCGCCGTCGTCAGAGAAGGCTTTTTGCGTCACCGGACCTTGCTTTGTTGTGCAGTACCAGAAGACGTACAGTCTGTTTCCTGTTTTTAGAGGTTTGATATAGGTGGTAACGGTTCCGGGAGTCTCTTTGATAACTACCGGGTCAGTCCATGTTTTACCGTTGTCAGTAGTCTTTCTGAAAATCATATAGAACTTTTTATCCTTTAGCACATAAGAAAAGATATAGGCATTCTCCTCGTCAACCAGCAGGGTGGGATAGATAGCATATCCATACCCCATGGTCAGATTCTGAGGGCTGGAGAACGTCATGCCGTTATCATTCGATACCGCCACGTAGTTGTGGTACTTTGCCTTCCCAACCGCCCTTTCACCGTACCAGAGCACATATACATTTCCTCCGGAGTTCGAACCGATCCGTATTCTTGGCAATGCCTCTGTCTGGTTGTCATCCAGAAGCACGGGGTCCGAGATCGTATCGCCGCTCCCGGCTACCGCTCTGAAATAAAGCTTTTTCCTCCCCCCGGTTTTATCTATCCATGCAATATACAGGGCATCCCCGTTCCTGTTGACAGTAAATCCTGTTGAAGCCCTCCCGCTTTTGTCATTTATCACAAAGTCCTTCTTTAACGATACATTTTTCATATGGAAATATCCGTCCATATCCGTATACGACGTCCATATGTTCCCTTTATCATCCTGCTGGAGGAAAATTCCCTCGAACCGGTTAAAGGTGTCCGGAAAAGGCAACTGTTCATCAGCTGCCGCCCTCATAGGTGCAAAGAGTATCAAAAGAAAGATCAAAACCCTTTTCATGTCCATTCCTTGTTATACCTCCAGTAAATTAGTAACCATTCAGCTACAGGAATTTTTCTGCGGCTGGAATCCGAATGTTTTCGGGGTTAACTTCTGCAACTGTTATAAAAAAAGTTTTTTCATACCAATTTCACGATAAGGTTATCAAAAAAAAGAGAGGGAAATTATGATTTTCCCTCTCTTAAAATCAAGCCGGACAAATAAAACCGACTAAATCATGGACAGACTATATCGGACCACCAAGCGAACTATCAGGCCTAATCATGTTAACGCCTGAATCGTTTCCGTCTGAAGCTGAATAGCTGTTTCTCAACCATATGAAGTTGTTGACCGCTCCTTTTGCGTCAAATCCCACACCGGCTGATGCAGATTCAGTGTATTCAAGCTTTCCAAAAACTGCCTCGTTCGAGCTGTTAACATAACAGTTATCAAAGTCATTAAATTTAGCTTTGCCGTCTAACGGCTGGAGATATGTCCAAGCCTGATGGCCTGAACTCTTCCACGGCACGAATACACCGGGATCAATAATCAGATCAAGGTTTATAGCTGCGGTACAGGTAACATTAATCGGTGTAGTGAAGCTTAAAGGCTGTTCGTTATTGTCATAAATACCACCAGCAAACGTGAGATCAGTCTCTGTTTCCGTCATAGTGTTAAACTGGAATGCTGTATTTATATCCATTCTCCTCTGGTTTGCTGTACTACTATCACCTCGACAAGTTATATCATTCAGATGTCCGTTTGAAGGATCGATCGGGGTTACATAGAATCTTGTCTTTACATCATTCGGGCTAAGAAGTACCACTGGTGCATACTCGGGAACTACTTTAGAAGTCCCTGGGCTCATGTTGTTTATTACTTCGCCTAACAGGTCATTTCCATCGCTAAAATCAAGCGGATCTGATTGTGATGTGCCAGTGCCGCCACTTGCATTATAAGCGATATAACCCCATGCACCGCCTCCGTCTAACTCGAGGACAATTGCTTCACCGTAAAGGCTGTTATCATTGTTCTCTCCGCCAAGGAATCCGGTATTATTATCTACAAGGAGATATGCCCTGCGAGGTCCAGGTATACCGTCACCCATATCGAACCTTGCATCCCCATAAAGAGATGGATCGATACCGGTAGCTGTATCAGAAAACATAGGTTTGCCACCATTGATTTTTCCGGATGCATCAAAGGTAACGATATCATTCTGTGATGTAGCTCTGCTGAAGTCTCTCTCAAGGCAAGCCACGTTTAACCATGTGCTTGACTTATCAGGGGCGTAATCTGTTGTGTTTTTGTAGACGTACTGATAGTGAAGTTGTAAAGGAATACCCGCAATGTTATATACGCCTTCAAACGGTACTCCGGCTGTATTCACAACCGAAATGATGGTTGAAACACTAGCACTCTTTGTAACCCAGGGGAACATAATAGCGTCTGCTTTCGCATCTTTTACTACTACACCAAATGAAAGCAGAAGAGCTACACATACTAAAACCGATAAAATCACTTTCGATCTCATTAACTATACCTCCTTTTAACTTTTAATTTTACTTTTACCTCAGTCTACAGCCAAGAACATCCCCGAGAAAAATCCCTGTATGGTATACCCTTGCGTATCACCTCCTTCGCTTCTAAGTATCTCTGCAATCTTAAATGCTATCAATGATAGCTTATAACTATGAATTGACTCCCGATGTTTAGTACCTTTTTTCTTTTGCGTAAATTTTAAATGAAGGAGTCACCTTTGTCAAGCTTTTTTTTAATTATTTTTCCTTATCATTCTATAGTTAGAGAGTATAACCATATTATTCCACACCTGTCAAGTACATATGATAGAAAGGCTCAGTGTATTATTATGCAAAAAACAGACCAGATTCAATCCAGTGTAAATGCCTGTCTTTCGGGATAGAGGGCGTCCCTGTTTGTGTGTTTTCTGCATCATTTCTGTGGATTTTGTGCCATATGTATTGCCGTTATTATTATGAAACCGTTTAAAATCTTCATTTTCTCTTTTCAGGTTGGGCAAAGCCTTCATCAGTCACGGCTTTTTCTTTAATCAAATTACCGGCGCTTTTTATCCTATTCATATAATCTGAGGTTACCTCTCCTGCTTCCTTCTCGTTTCTGATAACATGAGGCGTGAGGAGGATTATGAGCTCGGTTCTATCGGTCCCTGTTGATGTATAAGAAAAAAGATTCCCGATTATAGGGATTTTGCTTAGGAGCGGAATGCCGTTTTTCTCTTTTGTTGCATCTTCTCTTATAAGCCCACCGATTATGATCGTCTCTCCATCCTGCGCAATGAGAGTCGTAGTCGTCTCGGTCTTATCTATCGATGAATAGGCCTGTCCTGCGATAGTCGCAGGTTTGCCTACTGAAGAGACCTCCTGAGTCAACTCAATTGAAACCAGCCCGCTGTCATTAATCTGAGGTTTTACCTTAAGAATTATACCGATATCTTTGTATTGTATTGTCGATGTTGTAGGAATTGTATTATCTGCAGTTGTACCCGAAACATAAGTAGTCGAGGAAGTCGCAAGAGGAACTTGTGATCCAACCTGTATCCTGGCCTCGCGGTTGTCCAGCACGAGTATATGAGGCGCTGCGAGGACCTTGCCTTTCGAACTTGTCAGGGCAGCCGTTAACTTGGCTCTTACATGGCCCGTTGGGTCCGTTCCTATAAAGGTAAATCCGGTACCGGCATTGCCATCAAAGAGTGAGCCCCCCGGTATGCCGATCAAGGTGCCGGTCAGGTTCTTGATATTGAGATCCGTTTGTAAGCTCCATGCAAAACCGAAACTCAGGTTGTCCGATAGTGTTACCTGTGCTATGAGTCCTTCAATCACCACTTGTCTCGGCATGGTATCGATCTTCTTAAGGGTCTCTTCGATAAATGAGTAGTCGGAAGGCGTTGCAAGAATTACAAGCGAATTGGCTATTTCATCGGCAAAGACCTTCGTCTCAGGGGACACAAAGCCTCCTCCGCCTGTGACTGTTGCTGAAGCGCCTGTCTTCGGAGCAGCAGACTGAGGCTGCGCAGGGACCGTGCCGGTTGTCTTTGCCGGAGCAGGAGAAGTCTGAGACGGAGAATGAGACGGAGTGGAAGCAGTTCCCGAAAAAATCGACTGCAACAGGGAAGCAATATGGGTTGCCTTGCTGTTCTGAAGCGGATAGACAAATATCTTCGGCTTTGCTACAGCAAACATTTTATCAAAGACCTCAATCCATTGCCTGATGTAATCGAGCTGCTGCTGAGAAGACGCAACCACGATAAGGGCGTTCATGCGGAATATCGGAAGGATCCTCAATGTCCCACCCTGCAACTGAAGGCCCAGCGCATTTTCGATATCAGGCATGGCCTCTTTCAGTTCAAGGTTCTTGAATGCGAACATCTCTATGGCAACCTTTTCCGGCGCTTTGCCGATCTGGGAATACACAAGCTCTTTTGATACCTCGGACAAAGGTATTATTCTGTAAAGTCCGCTTTCTTCCACAAACCCGATGCCGTTCAGCCTGAAGATGATCTCCATGACGGAGAGCACTTCGTCTTTGGGGATGGGTGTGACGGTCCTGAAGTTGACCCTGCCCTTCACCTGCGGGTCTATGATGTAGTTGACTTTGAGGACGTCTGCAAAGATCGTCTGCACCACCTCGAATATATCAGCATCGTCAAAAAAGAAACTTACGGTAGGAGACGTCTTTTGAGGCTGTACGGGTTTCTCCGGCATGGCCTGCTGTTGTTGAGGTTGAGCGGATAAAGGTTCTTCCGCCTTAGGCTTCAGCGCTTCGGTTTCCGGCTGCTTCGTTTCCGGGGCCTTTATTTCAGCTTCAGCCTGCGGGGTTTTATCATCTCCCGGAACCTGTGAAAACGACGGCGGAACAATATACAAAGAAAGTATAAGACTGATGAGAGTAAGGTAATACGCCCTATAATTCAACAACGCCTCCTGAGACATTTTTTATTTATTATACTGCAAGTAACAATAATTTATTACCATTTTTATTGTCAAGATGAAAACGCGTTACCCTTAAGACTTCATCACATGATCCGGCGACTGTTCCGTTCATCCGACTGTTCGGGTTGACTTATACTTTCATGAAAATGTACTCTCAGAAACATATTGTCTTTTATTCAAAATGAAATGGTCGGTAAAAAATTAAAAATACTGCAAGTCACCCCTTTTTATTATCCTGCATGGGCTTATGGAGGAGCGCCCAGGGTAGTCTACGAACTCTCCGGGTCATTAGCGAAAAGAGGGCATGATGTGACCGTCTATACAACTGACGTTCTGGACGAAGCATCGCGGTATAGTTGCAGCGATAATCGGACAACTGTTGAAGGTGTGAAGGTAATTTATTTCAAAAACCTTTCAAATTCGTTTGCCTATAAACATCAGGGTTATCTTCCTTTGGGCCTCATGAAAACCGTCAGGGAGTCTTTGTCGGGCTTTGATGTGGTCCATCTCCATTGTCATCGCCATCTTCTTAATAATGTTGTCCGCCATTTTGCAGTGAAACTGAAAAAACCATACATATTCTCTGCTCATGGGACCGTCCTGCGAATTCAGCGTAAAATGTTCATAAAAGCGCTTTATGATATTCTGCTTGGCAATAAAATCCTGAAACACGCATCCCATTTTGTTGCTGTTTCCGAAAGAGAAGCTGTGCAGTACCAAAACAGCGGAGTGCACAAAGATATGATCTCGGTTATTTACAACGGAATTGATGCCCATAATTTTGACGGCCTGCCTGCAAAAAATCTCTTCAGAAATCAATACGGCCTGAAAGATAGGAAGGTTATCCTGTATCTTGGCCGCATCTCGTCCGAGAAAGGTCTGGATTTTCTGGTGAGGGCTTTCTCATCAATCAGGAGAGATGATACTGTTCTTGTTATTGCAGGCAATGATATGGGGTTTAAAAAAACCGTAGAAAAGGTCATTGAATCGGAGCATGCAAGCGGCAAAGTTATCTTTTCCGGACTGCTTGAAGGGGACATGAAAAAGGCGGCTTATCAGGACGCCGACCTCGTGGTGCTTCCGTCATCCCATGAAATATTCGGACTTGTTCCTTTTGAAGCGATCATGTGCGGCTCACCGGTTATTGTCACCGATACCTGCGGATGCAGCGAAATTATCGGCAAGGAAGATATAGGTTATGTTGTCAAATACAATGATTTAAATGGACTAAGGCAAAAAATCATGGATATTTTAGAAAATAGGGACATTGCAATGGGAAAAGTAAAAAAAGGGCAGAAGGTTATAAGAAATGCCCTTTCCTGGGAGGGAACCGGATACCGCTATGAACAGATGTATCTGGACACCGTTCTAAAAAAATAATACCTTTTTGAAAGGCCCATATTCTTTTTATTACGGAACTCCCAATCTTACTGACTATTTTCCTGCAGGATCATTTACCGCAATAGATATCCGATACCCTGAAAATTCCTTCAGGACTATTGAGGAAAAAATCCGCGATCTCGTTTTACATGACTATAATCTGTTTGCCCTCATCTGG
>Ga0315297_10000758_pt1 | contig 19129 bp, 33 predicted proteins | sample YL17G15_0_MG_FD_203628 | JGI IMG/M metagenome (GOLD analysis project Ga0315297, IMG submission 203628) | Sediment microbial communities from Yellowstone Lake, YNP, Wyoming, USA - YL17G15_0 | ecosystem: Environmental > Aquatic > Freshwater > Lake > Sediment | place: USA: Wyoming | collected... | reverse complement strand
CGGCCGGTTCCTTTCCGCAAGTCGCCCCGCCGCCCGGGCGACGTGCCCGTGCTCCTGGCCTCCAAGGCAAAAGCCGAGCGCCTTCTGGGCTGGACGCTCGGCCATTCGGACATCGAGACCATCATCGCCACCGCCTGGCGATGGCACCTGAAAACCGCTCGGACCTAGAGGCGCGCCAAGGAGCGGAGCATCTCCCGATCACATCACAAGGAGGACAATATGGACAGCCAAAGAGTCGGCCTCGGGCCGCGCGCCGTTGCCCTTCTCTTAGATATCCTGGCCGTGGTTCTCATCATCTCGACCCGGGAATGATGGTATAATCCCGGCCCAAGGCCGATCCTGAGCGACAACGGGTTCGGCACGAATAAGCGCAAAACATGACCATCCTTGAAGCCTTGATCCTGGGAATCGTCCAGGGCTTGACCGAATTCCTGCCCGTGAGCAGCTCCGCCCACCTTGTCTTTGTCCCGGCGTTGATGCGCATTCCGCCGAACTTGGCTTTTGACGTCCTGCTCCATGTGGGCACCCTGCTGGCCGTGGCCGGCTATTTCCGGAAGGACATCCTGGCCTTGATCAAGGCCTTCTGGACCAGCCTGGCTGACGCTCTCCAAGGAGACTTTCGCTGCGGCCTCAGGCAGGATCCGTTCAAGCGCCTGGCATGGCTCATCATTGCCGGCTCGGTCCCGGCGGCCGTGCTCGGCTATCTCTTCAAGAGATTTGTCGAGAGCCTGTTCTCGTCCGTCCCGGCCGTGGCCATACTCCTGAGCGGAACGGGCGTTCTCCTGTGGATTGCGGAAAAGGCCCAGCGCCGCGATAAAACGATCCGGGATATTTCCCTCCGTGACAGCCTGGTCATCGGCCTGGCCCAAGCCGCGGCCATCGCCCCGGGCATTTCCCGTTCCGGGTCCACCATTGCCGCCGGATTTTTCTGCGGACTCGAACGGGAGACGGCGGCCCGGTTCAGTTTCCTGTTGTCGACCCCCGCCATTCTGGGCGCGACCATCCTCCATATCAAAGATATCTCGACCGGGTTCCATCTGAGCCCCGGCGTGTTCCTGGCCGGGCTCGCGGCTTCCATTCTCTGCGGCTGGCTGGCCATCCGCTTCCTGTTGAACATTATCCGAAAACGATCGCTCAGGATCTTCGCCTATTATTGCTGGCTGGTAGGGGCCGCTGTGCTGGCGCTTTATTTATTTTAGATCCTCGGGTGATTCAGCCTTCCAAGCATGTTGACTCGATCATCCCGGCATGGTATAAAGTCTTGAAAATTATGAATGCCAAGGTCAAAAACACAGCCATCGTTCTCTTGAGTGTCGCTCTCGTCATCGCCTGGGGCTGCTCCTCGGGTCCGACTCCCTCCGCCAAGCCGAAAGCGCCTGCCGTTTCCAACACAACCCAGGAGTCGGCCAAACCCCAGGAAAAAAGCACGGCGGCCGAAACTCCATCCCAGCTGACCAAGACCGAGATCCCGGCCAGGGAAAAACAGATTTTGCCGGCGCTTACCGATACGGCGGAACAGGACAAAACCGCTGCGCAGGACAAGGACGACCCGGCCTCCTGGATGGAAGAGGCCTTCAACTCCTGCCAGGAAGCCGAACAGCTCCGGGAAAAGGGGGATTTCGAAGGCGCCCTAGCCCTGCTCGACGACGCCTACGCCTTTTTGCTCAAGATGGATCTTCCTCCGGATTCGGCCCTCCAACAGGAAAAGAACGACTTGCGGCTGATGATCGCCAAGCGGATCCAGACCATCCACGCCTCGCGCATCAGCCCGCCCAAGGAGAACCACAAAACCATTCCCCTGGTCGAAAACAAGTACGTCCTCCAGGAGATCAATTCGTTCCGGACCAGGGAACGCCGGACCTTCGAAGAAGCCTACGAACGCTCCGGGCTCTACCGGGACATGATCGTCCAGGAATTCCGCCAGGCCGGCATCCCCGAGGAGCTGAGCTGGCTGCCCATGATCGAGAGCTCGTTCAAAGTCCGGGCCTTGTCCCGGGCGAGGGCCCTGGGCCTGTGGCAGTTCATCTCCTCCACAGGCTCGCTTTATGACCTGAAAAAAGACAGGTACGTCGACGAGCGAATGGACCCGCTCAAGGAAACCCGGGCCGCCGCCAAATACCTGTCCACTCTGCACAGCCTGTTCGGAGATTGGACCACGGCCCTGGCCGCCTACAATTGCGGCGAGTTTGGAGTCCAACGGGTCATCCGCTCCCAGCAGATCGATTACCTGGATAACTTCTGGGACCTGTTCGCCCAGCTGCCCTATGAGACGGCCCGCTTCGTCCCCCGGTTCATCGCCGCCCTGCTGATCATCAACAACCCTGAACAATACGGTTTCACTCTGCCGACCCCCTATCCGCCTCTGAAGTATGAAACCATCAAGGTCAACCACGCCGCCAAGCTGTCGTCGCTGTCCTTGAGCCTGGGGCTCGACCCCTCGGAACTGGCCTTTCTCAACCCCGAGCTTCGCTACGATGCCACGCCCGACTATGAGTACGAGCTGAAGGTTCCCCTGGGATACGCGGACAGGGCCGGCCAGGCCATCGCCTCCCTGCCCAAGTGGGTTCCTCCCGAGGCCACATATTTCCTGCACTACGTCCGCAGCGGGGAAACATTGGGCTTGCTCGCCGGGCGCTATCACACCGGCGTCACGGCTATCGTTCGGCTGAATAGCCTGCGCAGCGCCCGGTTCATCAGGCCCGGCTGGCGGTTGAAGATTCCGGGAAAGGGCGCCGCTTCGTCCTCGGGCGCGGCCGTGGTCGCCGCCCAGCCGCCGGCACGGCCCGCCGTTCAGGCCGCCCCATCCCCGGCCGAAGCTCCCAACGGAAATACCTACACGGTCGCCGGGGGGGATACCTCCTACGGGATCGCCCGGAAGTTCAACCTGTCGCTCGAGGAATTCCTGGCGGCCAACAATTTGACCGTTGATTCGGTCCTCATGCCCGGCCAGGTCGTCATTATTAAAAAGAAATGAAGGCCTGAGGATCAAAAGGGAAATTTAGTCGTATTTTAATAGACGCCGCCCTCATCGGGGGGAGGCGCTCGGGAATGGCCTATTTAGCCGAGGCCTTGCGGGCTTCCTTGAGCTTGTCCTTGGCCTTTTTGACTTTCTTTTTAAATTCCGAGCCGACGAGCTCCAGCATGGCCATCGCCGCGCCGTCGCCCGGCCGGGGGGCCAGCTTGACGATGCGCGTGTATCCGCCCGGCCGCTCGGCGAAGCGCGGGCCCAGGTCCTTGAACAGCTTGGACACGGCGTCCCGCTTGGTCACGAAGGTCAGGGCCTGCCGACGCGTGGCCAGGGTGTTTTTCTTGGCCAGGGTGATCATCTTCTCGGCCAGGGGCCGGGCTTCCTTGGCCTTGGCCAGAGTGGTCCTGACCCGCTCTCTTTCCAGGAATGAGGTCACCAGGTTGCGCAGGAGGGCGCGACGGTGGGCCGAGGTGCGTCCGAGTTTCCGGTAGTGTACGAGATGCCTCATTCCTCCAACTCCTTGGCCGTCTCGGTTTCCGCGCCCCTCTCGCCGCGGATGCGCTCCAGCAGCTTGGACTGGAGGTCCAGATTGAGCCCCAGGCCCAGGTTGCCCAGCGTCTCCTTGATCTCGGACAGGGACTTGCGGCCGAAATTTTTGGTCTTGAGCAGCTCGTCCTCGGTCTTCTGGACGAGCTCGAAGATTTTCTCGATGCCGGCCGAGCGCAGGCAGTTGTTGGAGCGGACCGACAGCTCCAGGTGTTCGATGGGCTTGGCCAGGATGTCGATCTGGGAAATATAGGGGATTTCCCGCTTGGCCGAGGACGGCTCCTTCTCCATGGGCTCGTCCACGATGTTGAGGAAAATGGCCAGGTGGTCGCGCAGGATCTTGGCCGCTTGGGACAGGGCGTCCGAGGGCGAGATAGCCCCGGTCGTCCAGATCTCCAGGGTCAGGCTCTCGTAGTCGATGCGCTTGCCCACGCGGGCCGGCTCCACCTTGTAGTTGACCTTCTTGACGGGCGAATGGGATGAATCCAGGGGGATGTAGTCCAGGCTGCGCGACTCGTCGAAATTCTGGTCGGCGGGCAGGTAGCCCCAGTCGTTGCCGACGATCATCTCGATGTCGAGCTTGCCGTCCTTGTCCAGGTGGGCGACGGGCACGTCCGGGTCGAGGATGGTCACCTCGGAGCTGTGAACGATGTCCGAGGCCTTGACCTCGACCGGCCCCTCCTTTTTGAGGGTCATGGTCTGAGCCTGGCGGCCGTTGAGCTTGAGGGGGATGCTTTTCAGGTTGAGGATGACGTCGGTCACGTCCTCGACCACGCCGGGGACGGTGGAAAATTCATGCAGGACGCCCTGGATGCGGACGGCGGTGATGGCCGCCCCCTTGATGGACGACAGCAGGATGCGCCGCAGGGCGTTGCCCACGGTGATGCCGTAGCCCCGCTCGAACGGCTGGGCCGAGAAGCGCCCGTACTTGTCCGTCAGCGTGTCGTAATCGCACTCGAGATATTTCGGTCTTTGAAAACCCAATTCACTCATGAACCCTCCTTTTGCTCGGTCTATGACTGAAGCAAAATTGTCTCGTCCTCATCACTTGGAATACAGCTCGACCACCAAGTGTTCCTCGACGGGCAGGGTGACGTTGGCCCGGGTGGGCAGGGCCAGGACCCGGCCGGTCATGCTGTCCCGGTCGACCTCCAGCCAGCCGGGAAGGGTTTTGCCCTTGTGGCCGTCGACCATGGCCTTGAGATACTTGGATTGAACCGAGCGCTCGCCGAAGGCGATGACGTTCCCCACCTCGACCGGGTAGGACGGCACGTTGACCCGGCGCTCGTTCACCAGGAAGTGGCCGTGATTGATCAGCAGCCGGGCCTGGCTCCGCGATTCGGAGAAGCCCATCAGGTAGACGACGTTGTCCAGCCGCCGCTCCAGGGCCACCAGCAGGTTCTCGCCGGTGATGCCTTTCTTCTGTTCAGCCCTCTTGAAAAAGAGCCGGAACTGCTTCTCGGTCATGCCGAAGTACCTCTTCAGCTTCTGCTTCTCCCGGAGCTGGATCCCGTAACCCAGGATTCTCCGCCGCGCCCGGCCGTGCTGGCCCGGGGCGTAGGCTCGGCGCTCGACCGGGCACTTATCCGTCAGACACTTGTTGCCTTTCAAGAACAGCTTCGTCTTTTCGACTCGGCAGCGACGGCACACGTTTTGATTGCTGTCAGACATGCGTCTCTCCTTTGTTCACCTTGGGCGCCCCGGCCTAGACCCGCCGCTTCTTCCGGACCCGGCAGCCGTTGTGGGGAATGGGCGTCACGTCCTTGATGGACTTGATCTCCAGCCCGGACGTCTGCAGGGAGCGAACGGCCGATTCGCGTCCCGCCCCCGGGCCGGTCACCCGGACGTCGACGTAGCGCACGCCGGCCTCGCGAGCCTTGACGGCCACATCCTTGCCCGCCAGCTGGGCGGCGAAGGGCGTCCCCTTCCGGGCGCCCTTGAAGCCGGAGGTGCCGGCGCTCGACCAGCAGATCGAATTGCCCAGGTGGTCGGTGATGGTAATAATGGTGTTGTTGAAGGTCGACTGGACGTGGGCCACGCCGAACCCGATTTCTTTCCTGGCTTTTTTCTTCTTGACCGGAGTTGCTTTAGCCGCCTCTTTGGTCGTGGGCATATGATCCTCTCCTCGTTATTCGGCTTTGACTTTCTTTATGGACTTGCCCTTGGGCCCCTTGCGGGTGCGGGCGTTGGTCTTGGTCCTCTGGCCGCGGACGGGCAGCTTCCTTTTGTGGCGCAAGCCGCGGTAGCAGCCGATGTCCACCAGGCGCTTGATGTTCATGGCGACTTCCTTGCGCAGGTCGCCCTCGATTTTCTCGCGCTTCTCGATGATCTGGCGGATCTTGTTGACTTCCTCCTCGGTGAGCTCCTTGACCTTCTTGTCGCGGTCGATCTTGGCTTCCTCAAGGATGGCGTTCGACTTGGAGCGGCCGATGCCGAAGATGTAGGTCAACCCGACCTCGATTCTTTTATCCGGGGGGAGTGTGATACCGGCGATTCTAGCCATGGAGCACCTCTTTGCTTAGCCTTGTTTCTGTTTATGCCGCGGATTGGAGCAGATGACTCTCACCGTCCCTCTCCTCTTGATGATCTTACAGTTCCGGCATATTTTTTTAACTGAAGCTCTCACTTTCATGGGCGTTATCCTTATATCATTTGAAACGGTAGGTGATGCGTCCCTTGGTCAGGTCGTAGGGTGTTAGCTCCACCAGGATCCTGTCCCCGGGCAGGATGCGGATAAAATGTTTGCGCATCCGGCCGGAGATGTGGGCCAGGATGACGTGCTTGTTGGCCAGCTCCACCCTGAACATGGCATTGGGAAGAGTTTCGATGACCGTTCCCTCGGCCTCGAATACATCCTGCTTAGGCATAGTTCTTCTCCTGCCTCCGGCCTTCGGCCGATAGCGCCGGGTTATCCCAGACGGTCAGAATCTCGACGCCCGCCTCGGTCAGGACGACGGTGTGCTCGAAGTGGGCGGCCAGGCTGCGGTCCCGGGTCACGGCCGTCCAGCCGTCGGCCAGGATCTCGACCTCCCAGTCGCCGGCGGCGATCATGGGCTCCAGGGCCAGGGTCATTCCCGGCCGCACCTTGGGGCCTCGACCCGGCAGCCCGAAATTGGGCACCTGAGGCTCCTCGTGCAGGGCATGGCCGATCCCGTGTCCGACGAACGACCGGATGACGGACAATCCCCGGCTTTCCACGAACTCCTGGACGGCGTGGGAATAGTCCGAGACCCTTTGACCGTCGTGGAGCTCCTCCAGCCCGCGGGTCAAGGCCTGCTCCGCGGTTTCGATCAGGTGCTGGGCGTGCGCGCCGACCCGGCCGACCGGGAAGGTGACGGCCGCATCTCCGTAGAATCCCCGGTAAAGCACGCCGAAGTCCAGGCTGACGATGTCCCCTTCCTCGAGCTCACGTGACGAAGGGATGCCGTGGACCACCTCTTCGTTGATCGAAGTGCACAGCGCGGCGGGATAACCCCGGTAGCCCTTGAAGGCCGGCTGAGCGCCCAGCTCCTGGGCCCGGGATTCGGCATAGGCGTCCAGGTCGATCGTCCGGACGCCGGGCTTAATCCGGGACTTGAGCTCGCCCAGGATGCGGGCCACGATCTGGCTCGCCTGCCGCATTAGACCGACCTCCTCGGGTGATTTAAATACGATCATCCGCGCGCCCCGCTTGTCCTGTTCCCGACCTTGGCCAGTTCGCAGTCGATACGGGCCGTCAGGAGGTCGAATACCTCCGGCACCGCGCCGGCGGCCTTGACCACGGCGTAGGCCTTCTTGGCCTTGTAGAAAGCGCGAACCGGTTCCGATTCTTTTTTATAAACGTTCAATCGTTCGGCAATGACCTCGGGCCGGTCGTCCTCGCGGCGGACGAGCGCTTGGCCGCACACGTCGCACACGCCGGGCGTCCGGGGCGGCTGAACGTCCCGGTTATAGACGGCTTGACACTTGGGACAAACCCAGCGGGCGCTGAGCCTCTGGATCAACAGCTTAAAATCCACCAGGAGTTCCAAGGCCAGCTCGGGCCGGCCGGCCTCCATCATCTCCAGCTCTTCAGCCTGATGGATATTCCGCGGGAAACCGTCCAGGATGTAGCCGCGGCGGCAGTCCTGGGAGGCGATCCGCTGCCGGACGAGCTCCAGGACGATGTCGTCGCTCACCAAGATCCCCTGGTTCATCATCGCTTCGGCCCGGAGACCCAAGGCCGTTCGCTCCCGCACGGCTTGGCGCAGGATGTCGCCCGTGGATACCCTGGCAAACCCGTATTTGCTGGAGACCAGGTCCCCCTGAGTTCCCTTGCCGCTCCCGGGCGGGCCGAGCAGAATAATCCTCATGGGCAGCGATCCTTACCGTCGACCTCGGATCCGGCTCCGGCGCATGAATCCGTCGTAGTGGCGCATGACCAGCTGGGCCTCGACTTGCTGAAGGGTGTCCATGGCCACGCCCACGACGATGAGGATGGATGTGCCGCCGAAATAGAAATCGATGTTCATGCCCTGGGTGATCCATTTGGGCAGGTTGGCGTCCAGCCACGGCCCGACGAGGGGAAGGGTGTACACCTTAAACCCGGTCATCATGAACTCGGGCAGGATGGCGATGGCCGCCAGGTACAGGGCTCCGATCAAGGTGATCCGGGACAGGAGGCCGTCGATGTATTCCGACGTGTTCTGGCCGGGCCGGATGCCGGGGATGAATCCCCCGTACTTTCTCAGGTTCTCGGCCACATCATTGGGGTTGAAGATGATGGACACGTAGAAATAGGTGAAGAATATGATGGAGGCGATGTAGAGAACATTGTACAGAGGCATGCCCACGGAGAACTGGCGCTCGATCACGGCGAAGAACGGCAGGTGGATGAGCCGGGCTAGGGTCGAGGGGATGGTGATGATCGAAGCGGCGAAGATGATGGGGATGACGCCTCCGGTGTTGACCCGCAGGGGCAGGTGGGTGCTCTGTCCGCCGTAGATCTTGCGGCCGACGATCCGCTTGGCGTACGACACGGGAATGCGCCGCTGCCCGCGTTCGACGAAGACGATGAAGGCGATGACCGCTGTCATCAAAACCGCGAGGAGTATCAGCCGCAGGGGGTCCATGTCTCCGGTCCGCAGACCGCCGACGATGCTCTCCAGGCCGCGGGGAATGCTGACCACGATCCCGGCGAAAATGATCAGAGAGATGCCGTTGCCGATCCCCCGCTCCGAGATCTGCTCGCCCAACCACATGATGAAGACTGTGCCCGTGGTCAAGGTGAGAATGGTCAGAAGCTTAAACCCCAGCCCGGGACTCTCCACGAGCTTGAACCCTCCCGGCCGGCTTTCGAGCACCATGGCGATGGCCAGGGCCTGGATGATGCAGATGAACAGCGTCCCGTAACGGGTGTACTGGGTGATTTTCTTGCGCCCGAGTTCGCCCTCCTTGGACAGCCGCTCCAGGTAGGGCCAGACCACGGTCAGCAGTTGGAGGATGATCGAGGCGCTGATGTAGGGCATGATCCCCAGGGCGAAGACCGTCATGTTGGACATGTTCCGACCGGAGAACAGGTCGACGAACCCCAGAATCGTTCCCTTCTGGGTTTTCCATAATTCCTCCAGGGCCTGGCTGTTGATGCCCGGGTTGGGAATCTGGGAGCCCAGGCGGTAAACCGCCAACATCAGCAGGGTGAATATCACCCGCCTGCGCAAATCCGGGATGCTGAAGATGTTTCGGATGCTGTCGAGCATGGCTAACTTCCAATGAGGACGGCTTGCCCGCCGGCGGCCTCAATCAATTTTTTGGCAGATTCGGAAAACTTGTGGGCATGGACGACCTTGGACGAGGTGAGCTTGCCCCGGCCGAGGACCTTAACCCGGTCGGTCGGACCGGCCACCAGCCCCGCCTCCACCATGTCCTGGAGGGTCACTTCCGGTTTGGGGATCTTATCCAGCCGGTCCAGGTTGACCGGCCGGAATTCCTGGCGAAAGATGTTGGTAAAGCCGCGCTTGGGGATGCGCCGGATGAGGGGCATCTGGCCTCCCTCGAAGCCCCGCTTGCGGGAATAGCCCGTGCCGGCCTTTTGTCCCTTGTGTCCGCGGCCGGAGGTTTTGGCCGTGCCCGAGCCGGGCCCGCGGCCGACGCGCTTGCGGTTTTTCCGCGAACCGGGTGCCGGATGTAGATTGCTCAGTTTCATTTTTTCTCCAAGGCCTCCACTTTGACCAGGTGCACGACCTTGCGGATCATTCCCCGGACCTCCGGGCAATCCCTGCGGACGACCGAGGAGTTGATCTTCCGCAGGCCCAAGCCCTTGACCACCTCCCTCTGGGGAACCGGATGGCCGATCAGGCTCCGCACCAGGGTGATCCGGAGCTCGCCCAGGGTGCAGGCCTCTTTGATCCCGGAGGAAGGACGAACCTTCTTCTCATTCGTCGGAGTTTTCGTCACTGCCATATCGTTTCCTTTGTCTTGTTTCGGTTCTTGGCCACCACTTCGGGGCTCTGGATCCGCTTGAGGGCGTCCATGGTGGCGTGGGCCACGCTGATGGGATTGGAAGAGCGCAGGGACTTGGTCAGGATGTCCTTGATCCCGGCCAGCTCCATGATGACCCGGACCGCGCCGCCGGCGATGACGCCCGTTCCTTTGGAGGCCGGCCGGAGGATGACTACACCGGCGCCGTGCACGCCCTGGACGAGATGCGGGATGGTCGTCTCGGCCAGGGGAACGGTCACCATGGCCTTCTTGGCGTCCTCCACGGCCTTGGCGATGGCCTGGGGGACTTCGCGGGCTTTACCCTTGCCGATGCCCACCAAGCCCTTGCCGTTGCCCACGGCGGCCAGGGCGGAAAAGCTGAGGTTCTTGCCGCCCTTGACGACCTTGGTCACCCGGCGAATGGAAATGACCTGATCCTTGTAATCCAGGCCGTCGTCCTTGGAAAAAGGATCGCCTTTCCTGGCCGGATTGCCCGCTCTTGACTTGGAATTTTGATATTGCACGCTTGGTCCTCCTTGGGTCCCGCCGGCTTAGAAAGCGAGCCCGCCCTTTCTCATGGCCTCGGCCAGAGCCTTGATCCGTCCGTGATAGGGATAAATGCCCCGGTCGAAGACCACCCGGGTGATGTGCTTGGCCTGGAGCCGCTGGGCCAGCAGGGTGCCCAGGGCGTCGCAGGCCCCGCGGTCCTTGGACTTGGGACTCTTCTCCTTGAAGGCTTTTTCCAGGGTCGAAGCCGCGGCCAACACCGAACCGGTGCTGTCATCGACCACCTGGGTGTAGATGTAGCGGTTGCTCTTAAACACATGAACCCGGGGCCGGTCGGTCGTGCCCCGGATCTTCTTGCGAATGCGCGTCCGAATGCGCGCCTTTTTGCTTTTCCGGATTTCCGTGACGTCTTTAAGCACCGCTCACCCCCGCCTTTCTTTCTTTTTTGACTAGCCGTTCGCCGAGATGCCGAACACCCTTCAGCTTGTAGGGGTCCGGGCGCCGGAAGTTCTTGATCTCCTCGGCCACCTGCCCCACCCGTTGCTTGTCGATGCCCTTGACCGTGACCAGGGTCGTCTTGTCGACCACGATCTCGATATCCTTGGGAACCGGATAGAGGACCGGCTTGGAATAGCCCAGGCTCAGCTCGAGGTTGCCTTTGTCCACTTTGGCCCGATAGCCGACACCCACGATCTCCAGCTGTTTGACAAAGCCCTGGGACACGCCCACTACGGCGTTGTTGGCCAGGGTTCGGCTGAGGCCGTGCAGGCTGCGGGTTTGCTTGCTCTCATCGGAGCGTGTCAGCCAAATCTTGTTGTCCTCGATGCGGGCCGTGATCCCGGGGAACAGGGGTGATGTCAGCCTGCCCTTGGGGCCCTCGATCTCGAGCGTCTTGGGCCCGATTTTCACCTTGATCCCTTGGGGCATGACGATGGCCAGTTTTCCTACGCGCGACATGGTCTTCTCCCGTGTTGTGTTCGCCTCACCAGATATAGCATATGACCTCACCCCCGAGGCCCAGCTCTTCGCACTTCTTGCCCGTGGCCAAGCCCTTGGACGTGGAGATGATGGTGATGCCCAGCCCGTCCAGCGTCTTGGGCACCGAATCCCGGGTGCAGTAGATGCGGCACCCCGGCTTGCTCACCCGGCGGATGCCGGTGATGACCGGACGGTTCTCATCGGTATATTTCAGGCTGATGGTCAGGACACCCTGCTTGGGGTCGTCCACCACCTTGAAATTCTTGATGTAGCCTTCGTCCCTGAAAATCTTGACGATTTCGACCTTCATCCGCGAGGAGGGAATCTGCACCTCTTTCTTCTTGGCCAGGGCCGCATTCCGGACGCGGGTCAGCAGGTCGGCGATTGGGTCTGTTTGGCTCATTGTCCTATCCTTTTGCGAATTCTACCAGGAGGCCTTGACCACGCCGGGAATTTCCCCTTTCAGGGCCAGTTCGCGGAGGCAAAGCCGGCACATATCGAACTGGCGATAGTAACCCTTGGGCCGGCCGCAAATCCGGCAGCGCCTCTTTTTACGGATGGCATACTTGTGGGGACCCTGATACTTGACCATTGAGGAGATCTTAGACACGTTATCCTTCCTTTATCAGGCCTCTCGAAAAGGCATCCCGAGTTTTTTTAGCAAGGCGAAGGCCTGGCTGTCGGTCCGGGCGGAGGTGACGATGGTGATGTTCATCCCCCGGCTTTTTTCGACCTTGGTGTAATCGATTTCGGGGAAGACGAGCTGGTCGCGCAGGCTGAGGGTGTAGTTGCCCCGGCCGTCGAACGACTTGGGCGAAACTCCCCGGAAATCCCGGACCCGGGGGAGGACGATGTTGACCAGCCGGTCGTAGAATTCGTACATCCGCCGCTGGCGGAGAGTGACGTAGCAGGCGATGGCCTGGCCCTTGCGGAGCTTGAAGGCCGAGATGGATTTCTTGGCCCGCCCGATGGCCGGGAGCTGCCCGGTGATGAGGCTCAGGTCGTTCTTGGCCGCGTCCAGGACCTTGCTGTTCTGGATGGCCTCGCCGACTCCCACGTTGATCACGATCTTCTTCAGCTGGGGGACGGCCATGGGGTTGGTGATGCCCAGTTCCTTCTGGAGCTCGGGCAGGACTTCTTTCTTGAATTTCTCTTGAAGACGGCTCATGGCGGTGCTCATTTCTGTTTTTCGATCAGGGATTCACACCGGGCGCAGACCCGGATCTTGGATTTATCCTCCAGGACCTTGGTCTTGATCCGGGCCGGACGGCTGCAATCCGAGCAGTACAGCATGACGTTGGCCGTCCGCAAGGGCGCTTCCCGGTCCATGATGCCCCCCTGTTTCTGTTTGCTGCGGTCGGCGCGGACGAACTCCTTGCGGAAATTGATCCGCTCCACGATGATCCGGTCCTCCTCGGGCATGACCTTGAGGACCTTGCCCGTCTTGCCCTTGTCCTTGCCCTTGGTGACGTAGACGATATCGTTCTTCCTGAGGCGAATCTTGTTCATCACAACACCTCCGGGGCCAGGGAAACAATCTTCATGAACTTGCGCTCCCGCAGTTCGCGGCCCACCGGCCCGAAGACCCGCGTCCCGACCGGCTCTCCGGCTTTGTCGATGACCACCGCGGCGTTGTCGTCGAAGCGGATGTAGGACCCGTCCTTACGGCGGACTTCCTTGCGCGTCCGGACGACGACCGCGTGGATGACCTTGCCCTTGGGGATCTTGCTCTCGGGGTCGGCTTCCTTGACCGTGGCCGAGATGACATCCCCGATGGAAGCCGTCAGCCCCACGCTCCCGCCCTGGGGAGTGATGCACTGAATCCGCCGGGCGCCGGAGTTGTCGGCCACCTTCAGCATCGTTCGCATCTGAATCATGGTTGATTTCCTTCCAGGTCCGCCTCGACCTCGCCCGGGATAGCGGCGGCTGTCGGGCCGGTGATCTCCAGAACCCGCCACTTCTTGCGCTTGCTGATGGGCCGGGTCTCGACGATGCGGACCACGTCCCCCAGCTTGCACTTGTCCGATTCATCGTGGGCCAGGAAGGTCTTCTTCTTGCGGACGATCTTCTTGTAGACGGGATGCCGCACCTGCCGGGAGACGAGAACGGTCACCGTTTTCTTCATCTTCTTGCCGACAACCACCCCGATTTTGGTCGTTTTCCGTTTGGGCTGTTGAGCGTCCATGGTCTATTTCGTCCTTTGGCTTTTCTGGGCTTCGAATTCCTTCAAGACAGTCTCGATCCGGGCGATGTCCCTCTTGATGTTCCTCAATTTGCCGGCGTTTTCCAGCTGACCCAGCGAATGCTGGAAGCGGAGCTTGAACAGCTGATCTCGCAGCTCGGCAGCTTTAACCTTCAATTCCTCATCGGAAAGCTCTCGGTATTCTCTGGCCTTCATTGGTATTCTCGACTTTCGCGGGATATGAAGCGCGTCTTGATGGGCAGCTTATGGGCCACCAGCCTCATGGCTTCCCGGGCAACGTCCTCCGTAACCCCTTCCAGCTCGTACAGGACTTTGCCGGGACGGACGACGTCCACCCAAATTTCCGGGTCACCCTTGCCCTTACCCATGCGGACTTCAGTCGGTTTCTTGGTCACCGGCTTATAGGGGAAAGCCCGCAGCCACAGCTTGCCGCGGCGCTTGATATAACGGCTGATGGTGATCCGTCCGGCTTCCAGCTGGCGGGCGGTCAGCCAGCAGGGCTCCAGGGCCTGCAGGCCGAACTCGCCGAAGGCCAGCTCGGCGCCGCGGGTGGCCTGGCCGCGCATCCGGCCCCTCTGCTGCTTGCGGAACTTGACTTTCTTTGGCATTAACACGGCTAAATCTCCTCAATCTCCGCGGCCTGAGAGATCATCTTGGGCTTGTCCACATCGCCCTTGTAGATCCAGACCTTGATCCCGATCTGGCCGTAGGTGGTGAAGGCTTCGGTGAAGGCGTAGTCGATGTCCGCCCGCAGAGTCTGGAGGGGCAGCCGGCCCTTGAGGTACCATTCCGTCCGGGCGATTTCAACTCCGCCCAGGCGGCCGGAACACATGACCTTGATGCCCTTGGCCCCCATCTTCAGGGCGATGTCGGTGGCCCTGCGCATGGCCCGGCGATAGGCGATCCGCTTTTCCAGCTGAACGGCGATGCCCTCCCCCACCAGGATGGAGGCCAGCTCCGGCTTATCGACTTCCCGGATGTCCACGTAGACTTCCTTCTTGGCGATGCCCTCCAGGAAGCCCTTGAGGCTCTCGATCTCCTTGCCTCCCCGGCCGATGATAATGCCCGGACGGGCGGTGTGGATGATGGCCCGGATCTTGGGCCCGACCCGTTCGATGACCACTTCGGCGATCCCGGCGTGATAGTACTTCTTTTTAATCTCGGACTTCATCTTGAGGTCTTCGTGGACGAGCCGGCTGTACTCCGTGCCCCGGGCAAACCAGCGGGAACTCCACTGTTTGTTGAAACCCAGTCGGAATCCGTGCGGGTGTGTCTTCTGTCCCATGGCTTATCTCCCTTTCCTCTCGTTCAGAAAAACATGGACGTGGCTGGACCTTTTAATAATCCGGTAGGCCCGGCCCTGGGGCGCCGGACGGATGCGCTTCATCCGGGGGCCGTCGTCGATGTAAACCTCGGAAATGTACAGGTTGTCCACGTCGATGTTGGAGGATTTGGTCTGAGCGTTGGCCAGGGCCGAGCGCAGGACTTTCTCCACGATAGAGCCGGCCTTCCTTTTTTCGGTGAATTTGAGAATGGTCAAGGCCTCGCCCACGAACCGGTCCCGGATGAGGTCCGCAACCAAGCGGCACTTCTGGGGCGAGATTCGGATGAACCGTCCCGTTGCCTTGGAAACGAACGTCTGATCTTTCATCTTACTTCGCTATCCTTACCGTCTTGGCCGCCTTGGAGGTGTGCCCCTTGAACGTCCGAGAGGGCGAAAACTCGCCGAGCTTGTGGCCGACCATATTCTCGGTGATGAATACCGGGATGAACTTCCGCCCGTTGTGCACGGCGATCGTCAAGCCGATCATTTCCGGAATGATGGTCGAGCGGCGCGACCAGGTCTTGATGACCTTCCGCTTCTCGCCCTTGGCCTCGAACTCCTTGATCTTGTCAGCCAGATGGCTATCGATAAAGGGACCTTTGCGCAGCGACCTACCCATTATTTGCTCCTTCTCCGGACGATGAACATCTGAGTCCGCTTGTTTTTCCGGGTCTTGTAGCCCTTGGTGGGGATGCCCTCGGGGCTGACCGGGTGGCGGCCGCCCTTGGCCTTGCCCTCGCCGCCTCCGTGGGGGTGGTCGACGGGATTCATCGCCGTGCCGCGGACATGGGGCCGCCAGCCGCTCCAGCGCACCCGGCCGGCTTTGCCCTGGGAGATGTTCTGGTGGTCCAGGTTGCCGATCTGGCCGATGGTGGCCCGGCAGTCCAAATGGATCTTGCGGATTTCCGAGGAGGGCAGGCGAACTTGGGCGTAATCACCCTCCTTGGCCAGGATCTGGGCGCCCGCGCCCGCGCTCTTGGCCACCTGTCCGCCCTTGTTCCGGCGCAGCTCGATGCAGTGGATGACCGTGCCCATGGGGATTAACCGCAAGGGCATGGCGTTTCCCGGCAGGATGTCGATCAGGTTGTCGGACGACAGGACCGCCTGACCGACCTTGAGGTCGGCCGGGGAGATGATGTACCGCCGCTCGCCGTCCGAGTATTTCACCAGGGAAATGAAGGAGGAGCGGTTGGGGTCGTACTCGATCGTTTCCACCACGCCCGGGATTTCCAGCTTGTCGCGCTTGAAATCGACCACCCGGTAAATAGCCCGGTAGCCGCCGCCGCGATGCCGCATAGCCAAGTGGCCGCGGTTCGTTCGGCCGCCCGACTTGCCGATCGACCGGAGCAGGGGTTTGAACGGCCGAGAGGTCGTCAGTTCCTCGTAGGTGAGGCCGGTCCGGTGCCTGATGCCCGGAGTCGTTGGTTTATATGCTTTGATGCCCATGTTAGGTCGCCTCGAAGTATTCGATCATTTTTTCGCCCGGCTTGAGCCTGACGTAGGCTTTCTTCCAGTCGCTCTTCCGGCCGAGATTCCGGCCGACCCGCTTTTCCTTGCCGTGGCAGTGCTGGGTCCGGACGCTGTCCACCTTGACCTTGAACAACTGCTCGACCGCCTTCTTGATCTCGGTCTTGTTGGCCTCGCGGGCGACCTCGAAACACACGTCCCTGTTTTTGTCCTTGAGCACGGTGCTCTTCTCCGTGATCACGGGCCTTCGGATAATCATATACGCGTCCTTTATCATTGCAGCCTCACCACCAGGGATTGGAAGGCCGGTTCGGTCATGACCAGCCAGTTATGCTTCAAAACATCAAAAACCGTCAGGATCTGGGGGTCGACGACCTTGACCCTGGGGATGTTGCGCATGGCCCGGAACAAGTTGGTGTTGGTGTGGCTGTCCACGAACAGGACCGAATCGAGCTTGAGGGCCAGGAGAAGCTTGCGGGCTTCCTTGGTCTTGGGCTCAGCCAGGGCCAGGCTGTCCAGGACCAGGATGCGGTTCTCCTTAGTCTTCAGAGACAGGGCCGACTTCAGGGCGTTGGCCTTCATCCCCTTGGGCAGACTGTAGGAATAGTCCCGGGGCTTGGGCCCGAAGACCGTGCCGCCCTTGCGCCACAGGGGCGAGCGGATGCTCCCCGCTCTGGCCCGGCCGGTGCCCTTCTGCCGCCAGGGCTTCCGTGTGCTGCCGGTCACTTCGCCCCGGACTTTGGTCGAGGCGTTGCCCTGGCGCTGGTTGGCCTGGTAGTTCACCGCGGCCTCGAACAGCAGGTGCTCTTTGACCGGATAGGCGAAAATTTTTTCCGGAAGGGACACTTCCTTGGTTTTATTCCCGCTCGTATCTATGACCTGAAGTTTGTGCATGGTCCGCTCGCTTCAGCCTCTCACTTGGAAGCCTTGGAGAAATTTCCCTTGCGGATCAGGACGTAGCCCCCGCTCGGACCGGGGATGGCGCCCTTGACCACCAAGAGATTGTTGTCCTTGTCCAGCTCGACCACGATCAACCTTTTGGCCGTGATCCGGTCATGGCCCATCTGTCCCGCCATCCGCTTGCCCTTGGTCACCCGGGACGGAAAGGAGGAAGCGCCGATGGACCCCGGCCGGCGGTGAAACATGGAGCCGTGGGTGTCCTTCCCCCCGGCGAAGCCGTGGCGCCGGACGACGCCCGCGAAGCCCTTGCCCTTGCTGGTGCCCGTGACGTCGACCGCGTCCCCGACGGCGAAAATATCGACCAGGACCTGGTCGCCTTCCTTGAGCTCGGTCGGCTCGGTGCAGGAAAATTCCCTCAGGACCCGCAGCACCGGCCCCCCCGATTTCAGGAAATGCCCGGTCTGGGGCTTGTTGGGTTTGCGCACGGGACGCGGATCCACCAAGCCCAGCTGAAGGGAGGCGTAGCCGTCCTTGTCCTTCGTCTTCTTCTGGATCACGGTGCACGGCCCGGCCTGAATCACCGTAACGGCATAGGCGTTCCCCTGGGCGTCAAAGCTCTGGCTCATGCCAATCTTTTTACCGATCAGGCCTTCCACCATGGCTCATTCTCCTCCGGTTCCATAGGCTTGAATTTCGACGTCGATCCCGGCCGGCAGGTCCAGCTTCTGCAGCTCCTCGATCGTCTCGTTGTTGTACTCGCTGATGTCGATGACCCGCTTATGGATCCTCATCTCGAAATGCTCGCGCGACTTCTTGTCCACGTGCGGCGAACGGAGAACGCAAAAGCGGTGAATCCGCGTCGGCAGCGGGATGGGTCCCGCGATGTGAGCCCCGGTTCTCTTGGCTTTGACGACGATATCCTTGACGGATTGGTCCAGAAGCCTGTGGTCGAACGATTGCAGCCTGATTCGAATTTTTTCCATGGTCTTTTTCCCCAGCAACTAGTTACTGGCCACTAGTTCCTAGCTCCTTGTTCAAAGCCTTTCATTTGATTAGAATCTCATCTTCCAGTTAACAGTCACTAATTACTAGTTACTAGTAACGAGTGACTATTCTAAAATCTCGGTGACGCTGCCGGCGCCCACCGTCCGGCCGCCCTCGCGGATGGCGAACCGCAGCCCCTTCTCCATGGCCACGTCCGTGATCAGCGCGATCTCCAGGTTCACGTTGTCCCCCGGCATCACCATCTCCACTCCCTGGGCCAGCTTGCACGACCCCGTCACGTCCGTCGTCCGAAAATAAAACTGCGGCCGGTATCCCGTGAAGAACGGCGTGTGCCGTCCCCCCTCTTCCTTCTTCAAGGCGTAAATCGACGCCTTGAACCGCCGGTGGGGCGTAATCGACCCCGGCTTGGCCAACACCATCCCTCTCTCCACTTCCTCTTTATCCGTACCGCGCAGCAGCACGCCGACGTTGTCCCCGGCCATCCCTTCGTCCAGCAGCTTGCGGAACATCTCCACGCCCGTCACCACCCGCTTCTTCGTCTCCCCGAACCCCACGATCTCCACTTCCTCGCCCACCTTCACCTTCCCCCGGTCCACCCGGCCCGTGACCACCGTCCCCCGCCCCGAGATGGTGAAGATGTCCTCCACCGGCATCAGGAACGGCTGGTCCACCAGCCGCACCGGCTGCGGAATGTGCTTGTCCACCGCCTCCATCAACTCCAGTATCTTCTTGTTCCACTCGTTGTTCGGGTCTCCCCCCGACTCCATCGACTTCAGCGCGCTCCCCCGGACCA
>Ga0315297_10000757_pt1 | contig 19129 bp, 33 predicted proteins | sample YL17G15_0_MG_FD_203628 | JGI IMG/M metagenome (GOLD analysis project Ga0315297, IMG submission 203628) | Sediment microbial communities from Yellowstone Lake, YNP, Wyoming, USA - YL17G15_0 | ecosystem: Environmental > Aquatic > Freshwater > Lake > Sediment | place: USA: Wyoming | collected... | reverse complement strand
GACATCAAGCTGGAGAAGATCACGGACAAGTCGACGCGCCTCACGCTCGTCGGGCTCTCCCCGACGGAGAAGGAGGCCGTGAAGGCGCTCTTCGCGCGGGCGGTGAAGCCGGGGGCCTTCAAGAAGGCGTGGACATCGGAGACGGCGCTGCGTGAGATCCATCTCGACTCGCTGCGGGAACAGACGGTCGCACTCGACGCGCCGATCTCGCAGGTGCAGGACTTCCTGCAGAAGAAGCTGAAGCCGCATCGGAAGCAGGTGTCGGTGGTGCGCTTCGCGAGCGGGCGGCTCGAAGAGCTTTCCGAGGCGACGCTTCAGGTCATCGACGGCTCCGGGGAAGAAGTGCCGGCGATGGCAGTCGAGGCCCAGCCGACGCCGCCCGTCGAGAAGGAGGAGAAGCCGAAGCCCAAGAAGGAGGACAAGCCCGCGGTGGCGGCCACGGTGGCGCAGCCGGCGCTCGGGTGCCCGGTGCCGGAGTTCGACGACGTCGAGATCCGCGCGACACGTGTCCTCAAGGCGTTTCTGACGCCGGAGCAGATCGAGGACTTCAACCGGCGACAGCAGTTCGTGGCCGTCGGCGCGGACACAGGCCACAGGTACCTGCTCACGTCGCGGAACTCGAAGCACGCCTTCGAGCAGGCGAGCTTCCGCTCGCTCTACGACATGGACGAGCGGCAGGCGCTCTGCGTACATGACTGGGAGGTCCCCGCGGCCGAGGAGCTTCTCGGGCTCTACCTGCATGTGTCCCTGCCGGGGCTCGAAGGGTTCGTTCGGTCCATGCCGGACCGAGACGGGGTGCTGCACCGGTGAGCGACGAATCCGTCCCGCAGATGCTGCACAATGCCCTCGCGCTGCTCAATCGCGAGTTTCCAGCCGCCAAGCTCGTCGAGGTCCGCTTGGAGTTCCGGAGCGGTGAGCGTCACGGCGAGAGGTACGGCCTCGCATCAAACTGGACCAACGAACCGATCTGGACGCTACAGGTCAACAACGACCGCGAGTCCCATTATGTGCTGAGTGAAGCGCTCGCCGTGCTTCGGGCAAAGCTCGCTCGCAAGGCGCAGGTGCCTGGGTTCGCCGATCGCGTCGCGACCATCCTTCGCGAGATCCCGGACGAGGGGTTCGAGAGGAATGACGTGCTCATGGCCGCGCAGGTGATGCTGGAGAAGGAGCGCAGCGGACGATGAACCGAGAGTCGCTGGTCGTCGCTGGTTGTCTTCTCCTCTGCTGGCTCTTTGGCTTCGCGTGCGGAAAGGCGTAGGCGGCTGGAATGAAGCAGCCAGACACCGCTACTCCGGCGAAGCCCGTCACGGAGGAGGCGAGTCCTCTACCTTTTGGAATGTTCACGCAGGACTCAGGCGTCATCTTCTCGTCGTGGCCTCCGGAAGACTTGTGTCCGAGCCAGCGTGATCTCGCGCCCGATGATCTGCGCGCACTCGGTTGGTATTCGCCAGATGAGCTAGCGGCGCGGATAGTCGCTGCATTTCGTTTGGCGGCGAGTGTCTGCGACGACTTAGTACAGCGCGCGAAGGCCGACCGCGAGCAAGCTATCAACCGAGAAGACACCGCTGTTCTCGGGCGCGAGATGTCAACGGCGATGGCCTGCCGTGACGCAATCCTCGCTCTAGGTGAGCACGCCGGAAAGTAGTTACATGGCATCCCTGAAGCATCCTCGCCCCACCATCTCGGAACCCGCAGTTCTGAACTACGTGGTCTTTCACGCCGCCGATTGCCGCCGACTGCTCGACAAGTGGTGCCCGTGCGGCTGCGGAGCCGAGCAGCGAGCGCGAGACGCTCTCTATCGAGCGGTGGACGGATGCTCAGACACTAGGAGACAACCATGAAGCAACCGAAGATACTGATTGAGGTACACTCAGATCCGCGAACCTGTCTCTGCGGATGGGTCCGACCGGTGCGAGCCGGGTTCGCAAAAGACGAGATGGGAAACGAACCGATCGAGGTTCCAGAGACACGGTTCTATTTTCTCTATGACTGCCCGCAGTGCGGCGCTCGGTGGAACATGCTTCTGGAACGGGTGGATTAGGCGGCACCCGTGAAGCAGCATGACCAACCGAAGCCGCTCGTGCACTGGTGCGTGTTCAACGACGGGGAGCCGGTGTGCGGGGCGAAGATGCCGGAGCCGCCGACGAGAAAGCCGTTCTCGTGGCCCGACCACTACCCGCGGGTGGCGACGTCTCAGAAATATGTGACGTGCGAAGCCTGCAAGGAGCACTGCGCCGGTCCGAACAAGGCGAACCGGTGAGCAAGAAGGAAGAGGAACATGAAGTTCAGTGAAGTGATCGCGGCGCTGGAGGACGGGAAGAAGGTCAGGCAGTCCGGCATCGAGGGAGACTACTACCAGTTGGTCTCGCCGGGTCAGGGACTGAATCGCCAGTTGGTGTACGTGTATCAAGACGGCAGCTGGGAGAACGCGGAACTCAGATTCAGCGGTCACATGCGCAACGACTGGTCGGTGGTCGAGTGACGCACAAGGCGTGGAACGTGGTCGTCATCGAAACGGAGCCGGAGACGGCGTGCGCGCGGTGCAAGAACAAGAAGGAGTGCCGCGACGTACTCGGTGATGGCACGAAGCTGTGCTTCAGCTGCGCAACGTCGGCTGAGAAGGAAGCGTACGGACGTCGGATGTTCGGGTCGCCTTCCACCGGCTTGCGCGAGACAGCCGACCGTCTCTTCGATGGCCTGAATGACAAGGAGAAGGAACTCGTCAAACGTAGGTTCGCCAAGAGGGAGGGGAAGTAGATGAGCAGCACCGGTCGCGGCAGCGAGCGCGAGGAGAACGACGTCTACCTGACGCGCTACCCGCTCGCGCTCGCGATCTGCGAGAAGCTGAAGGCCGACGGCGTCATCGTCGCGCCGAGCGTGATGATGGAGCCGAGCGCGGGGGGAGGCTCCTTCGTCAGTGCGATGGCCGAGACATGGGCCCCGCGAACGCTGTACTGCAACGACCTCAACAGCGGTCTGATCTTGCCGGAGCACGAGGACCGTGCCCGGTTCTGCATCGAGCGCGCCCACCTGGGCCGTCACGAGAGCCACGGCAAGCTGATCTCGCTGGAGGGCGACTTCCTGCAGATCGAGCAGCGGAATGTGCCTGGGATCCAGGCCATCGTGGGCAATCCGCCATTCACCTTCGCGGAGCAGCATGTCCGTCATGCGATCTCGCTGCTTGCCCCTGGTGGAGCGCTCGCCTTCCTCCTTCCTGTGAACTTCCTCTCGGGCATCAAGCGTGTCGGCGGGCTCTATCGGGAGCACCCGCCCGAGTACGTGTACGTGATCGACAAGCGCCCGCAGTTCGTGGACGGCTACCGGATCAACAAGCACGGCAAGCGCGTGAAGAAGGGGACCGACTCGAACGAGTACGGCGTCTTCGTGTGGAGGAAAGAGCGCCCCGAATTTGAACCAGTGATCCGGTGGCTTCAGTGGTCGAAGTACTTGCAGAGGTTCAAGAACAAAGTCGAGAGGGTCGAGATCCAGGTAGGACAGAACGTGGACACGGACGACGAGGACGTGGCAGGCTCCGCGACCGCAGGAGAGACAGAATGAACCGACGACTTATCGCGTTGCTGCTTTCGCTCACGCTCGTTCTCGGAATACATGCCGCCGCCGCTGACCAGCGGAGTGGTCTGGAGCGCTGGCTATTCGCGACGGCGAACAAGCTGGAGCACTCATCGGCTCCAGGCGAAACGCGAGAGGACTACGAACGGCGGCTCGGTGGCATGTCCGCCGCGCTCGCTCGCGCCACGAAGCCCTACGCGAACGGGCAGGGCTGGACGACGACCGAGCTAGGACTCGCGATGCTGACGCTGTGGCACGCGGAGACGTTGTTTGATCAGCGTGTCCACGCTGGTATGCAGCACCCGAAGTGGACCCAGGACAAGGGGCGCGCCCGGTGCCTTGGTCAGATCCACGTCTCGCTCCTTGTGCCGCAGTCGGAATGGGAGAAGCTGGTCGGAACGGACGAGGGAGCGACGCAGATGTGCGCAGATGCAACGGCCCGGATCTGGGTTGCGCAGGCCCGGCAGTGCGGCGTCTGGTACGGTCAGCGAGCCGATCGGAACAAGGTAGCGAAGGTCTTCGCGGCCTACGCGAGCGGCGGCAACTGCCGCCCCGGAGAGCGCGACTGGGCGCGAGCAGACAAGTGGTTGGCCGGCATCGCGCAGCGACCGGATCGGAGCCCGGTGAAGGGCTATCGCCGGGCGGCCCCTGCCGAGATCCCGTCGAATGTGAAGGAGGACGCTCGAACGCTTGCGACCGAACTCGCTCCTCCCGGTGGCCACAAAGTCGGCGCGCAGTTTCCCGTGTGGGGCTCGTTTCTGTTGCTTGTCGAGAAGCACGCCGAGGGCAAACTCGGAGTTTCCGTTCTGATGAAGGAGAGCACGTAATGTCACCCGAGAAGGCCGCGAAGAGGCACCCGCACTGCGGCGTGGAAGGGCACGGACCGGCACATCGGTTCGACGCGATCGACTGCTACGCCTGTATGGAGTGCGACGAGTGGCTCGAAGAGAAGTGCACCGAACCGGACTGTGCCTTCTGCAAGCAGCGCCCGGCTCGCCCGCCAGCGCCCGGCGCGGCCTCGTCACCTCCGTGAGTCTCCTGTGCCGCAGGGCCTCCGAGCGCACTGATCGGCGCCGCGATCCCGGCCATCGCCTCCGGTTTTAGCGCAGAAACGCCCCTCCTTCCCACGGGCATACGATCGGGCTAGACTACGGCACATGTTCGGCAACGCCCCCAGCGTCTTCGACAACGTCGCCCCAGAACACAGGCCGGACTCCTCGGGTCCTCCTCTACATGATCAGATCGCCGGGGTTGGCGCAAGCCCGGACGGTCTCGGGGCCGGTCCGGGCGGCATGGGCGCGTACGCTCGACCGACGGCCGGGACCGGCGAGTACTTCGTGCCGGCAGACGGCATGGGCGCGTACGCCAGGCCCACCGGGATGGGCGGACAGATCGATTTCTTGGAGCCGGCCGATGCGTCCCCTGCCGCGGCGATGCGCTCGGCGGGCATCACGGCGCTCGTGGCGGCCGTTGCTTTCGGTGGCGGGCTCGCGTTCGGCGGCCCATGGGGCGGCGTGTCCGGGATCATGGTCTCGGGCTCGGCATTCAACGTGTACCGCGCCCAGAAGTGGTGGGGCAGCGCGGACGCGAGCGAGAAGCACGAGGCCGTCGTGAGCGCGATGTTCGCGGCCATCGGCATCGCTGCTGGCGGGTACACCGCGTACCAGGCGTACCAGGCGAAGCGGTAGGAGCACACATGGCAGGCGATGCGGCCCCGTCCGGGGCAACGATGGTCGACGCGCAGCTGACGAACGTGCGGGTGCTCAAGCCCGCGCCGAACTTCGAGCGGAACTACCAGGGCAAGTCAGCGATCATCCCCATCGCTTTCCCAGGGACACGTGATCCTCGTGCGGAAGAGAGCGCGCCCGGCTTCTCTCCGAATCTGATGAAGGGCATCGCGGTTCCGCAAGGCGCGAGGGTGCTCCTCCAGTTCCCGATCTGCTGGGCACCGCTCGGTACTTTCCCGAACGCGGTCAACCCCTTTCAGTTCTACAGCTACCGCCTCATCTGGCGGTACCAGAACCTCAACAGCTACAGGAACCCGGCCGCAAAGACGCGCCGAGCCCCGTACCACTTTCCCAGGCAGAGCCCTGGAGCGCCGGAGACAATCCTGGGCGTTCCTGTGCCCCGCGTGACCATTCCTGCGTCCTGGCATGTGGTTGCGTACCAGCAGACGGAACCGCTCACAGGTGCTGGCAGTCTCGTTGTCCGAATCGAGGACATCATTCCGCGGTTGGATTCGGTCGCGGATTTCGTGCAGCCTCTGCTGCCCGACGGACAACCCGGCGTCATTCAGCAGGGCGTCCTTGATCCGACCGCGACCGGGGGCGGACAGATGCCGATCTTCGCGCCCTTCTGGACAGACGCAGAGGGTGACGAACTGCTCATCCTCGCGAAACGTGTCGGGGCCACTGCCCTTCCTGGGGACGTCTGGGACTTCACGAGCGGGTACAACGGCGTGTCTCCGCCACCGCAGGGAGACCTCGCCTTCTCGAACATCTACGGCACGGGCGACGGGCGGCACGAGTCGTTCCGCGACCTCGGTATCTACATGCAGACCGGGACGACGCCCTGAGCGATTTCCACATGTCCGACAACTACAGCTAGAAAGAGAGCAAGCACATGCACAAGGGAGCCAGGATCAACGGGGGAGACTACTTCGACGACATCGCGCAGCGCGAGGACGCGGGCGTGTTCGGGGGCCTCGGCGTCGAGGACTACGAGGGCATCAAGGAGTCGATCAGCCCCGACGGGCTCGTCATCCGGATGAACTGCCGGGTGTGCGGCAAGCAGCACGACGTCACCCTGGAGTGGCAGGAGCTTTTCATCGTCGGCAGCAACGGCCCTGGACTGTCGCCGATGATGCCGCCTGGGTGGACGTACAGCGAGAACAACGCGAAGCTCTACCCGACGAACATCCCGTGCTCCAAGTGCGGGGACAAGCTCTGCCCGCAGGTGACTCCAGACGAGGCGCGCGAGCGGGTGAACGATGCGGTTCAGCGAAGCATGATCCCGCCGCAGGCGCTCGCGGGCTGGAGGCATCAGGTGGCGATGTACCGCGGCCACCAAGGCGGCTGACGTCCAGCCCCAGCACATGAGCGCGTGTCCCGAGATCCGCTCGCCCCTCACCGTCGAGGAGGCGGAGGCCGTCATCGAGCCTTACTTCCTCGCGGTGCGGGATGTGTTCGTCGGGAACGGGGCGACGAAGTGCAAGCGCGTGACGCTGGAGATCGCGCCGTGGATCCACGATTCGCCGCGGCACTTCGCGGCGACTGAGGAGAGCGGCAAGCTCATGGTCGTGTCCCCGGAGTTCGCGGAGCTTCCGGAGGACACGGTCATCGCGATCCTGAGCCACGAGTTCGGGCACGCCGTCGACTTCCTGTACCCCGGTGAATACATGCTCGTGGACGACGGGGAGCTTGTGAAGATGCCGCGCGTGCCGCCGGGCAAGCTCGATCTGAAGGGCACGCAGGCGAGCGTGGCGAGGTCGCGTTCGTGGAGGGACCGGGACAAGGACACGATCGAGCGCACAGCGGACTCGATCGCTGAGATGTTCACGGGGCACCTCATCGGGTACTGCGGCCCGTGCGAGCTTCAGTGCTTCGATCGAGGGCACAGACCTCGGAGACCGGGACTGCGGTGATGTACGGGAACGAGATTCTCACTACCGTCCACAACGGACGGTACGGCACCTGGCCGGTGTCGATAAATCCCACGTACACGAGGACGGTGTTCCTCTACCAGAGGCGCGATTACACATACGGCAACGAGCCGTCGCGCGAGACGTTGCGCCGTCAACTCGACGAGTTCAAGCGTCTCACAGAGACGACGCTGGAGCAGAAGCAACGGATCTCGCGCGAGCGAAACCGTCGCCATATCAGGAGCGCCAAGCTGTTCGCTCCGCCGCCGCTCGTCGAGACGATGTTCAGCAAGCCCACGTTCGTGCGCCGCGCGTGCGGCGGACGATGGAGAGTGAGGACACCATGATTGCGACGGTAACAGGGGACTCGCGGTGCCAAGAAGAGATCGCGCCAGGAGATCGGTACCTTCTGTTGATCCCAGGGCTGCCGATCGAGCGCCAGCCGGATGTGGTCCATACGGTCGCTGAGATCAGCGACGGGTTCGTGCGTTGGGAAGAAGGGGGCCGCAGCGGAGTCGGGGTCATCCGGACTGGGCACTGGAGACGACTGCCATGACGCCGATGAAGTGCTCGAAGCACGAGCTACGACCTGGGGAGCTTGCGGATTCGCCGCGGTACACGCGGGCGCTGCGAGAGTCACTGACCTGCTGGCGCTGTCGGCTGCTCGCTGTCAGGGCTTACGTCAAGTACTGGGTGGACACGAACATCGATCTGATGCCCTAGTACCTACCGGTAGGGCTCGTCAGGCGTCCACGGGGCTGCTCGTCGAGGGCCTCGATGACGGCGACGCGCGTGGCGAGTTGCCCTACGTCGTGCTTGATCCCGTCCATGCCGTTGCGCAGGCGCTCCTCGCTCGCGAGGATCTCCTTGCGCAGCACTTGCTCGGACTTGAAGTAGAAGACGAGCATCGAGACGATCATCGCGCCGATCGTGAGCCCCATCTGCAGCCACGCCTGGGGCTCCATGATCACCAGAACCTCTTGAGGTCGTTCATGGCGCGGCGTCGGGCCTCGCAGGGTGTGCACGGCTTCTGTCCCATGGCCCGAGCGATGGGTTTGGCCACCGCGGCGAAGGCGTCTCCGAGACGGAGGGAGCCCTTGGGGGCCTGGTGGGTCCGGTGGGCCTGGGCGAACGAGGCCACGTCATGTGACGAGCGCTGCAGCCCCCCGACGCCGCAGACCTCGCAGTAGACGTCGATGCCGTCCTGTCGGGTGCCGACCAGCACCCATTGGATCTCCGGCGAAAACCGCTGCATCCTGGGACACATGTTGGTGCAGCTTCCTCCGGCCGACAAGCCCTGTTAGCATGTGCCCCGATGTCAACGGCCCCCTACGTCCTGGGAGGAATCGCCGGGTTGGCGCTCGTGAAGGCGCTGTTTCGGCCGCACCGAGCGGTCGTGCGGGAGGGCGGCGTGGCGGCATGTCCCGGACCGAACCGGTACCGGGTCTGTGATGCGAGCGTGGCCATTGACGCCGCCGCCGGGACGGACGTCTACGCGACGGCGAGCGGCCGCGTCGCGGCGCTCGGGGACCGGTTCGTCCACATCGCGGCACATGACGAGCCGGTGGTGCTCATGTACGACGGCGTGGTTCCTTCGCTGGTGCGGGAGGGACAGTACGTCGGTCGCGGGCAGAAGATCGGCGAGTCGAAGGGCCGCGTCTACCTCGGCGTCACGCAGTTCATGCCCGGCGGCAAGCTCGTGAAGATCGACCCGTCCTCGTGGCTCGCGTCGCGCGGGCAGAAGATCGCGGCGACGTACACGGGGCCTGGGACGGCGTGGTGCGAGCAGGGACGTCACATCGAGGTGCCGGCGAGCGCCGGGACGGCGTGCAACCTGTACGAGCCGGAGCGCGGCGGCTTCGCGCTGCTCCCGGTGACCGTCAGCGTGGAGAGGTAGTCCATGTCGAGATACGGCACGATCCTTGGCGGCTCAGCCAACGCGGTGTCCTTCATCGTTCAGGGCGCGACACCGGAAGCCCTGCTCGCCGCGTCTGGAGTGGCCGGGCTCGCGACGTTCGGGCCACTGCAGGATCCGGTCATCACGTCGATCGCGCTCACGGGCGCGGGCGACGGGCACATGTTCTTCCTGGAGGTCCAGGGCACGTCAGGCGTCAATGCAGAGGGCGGCCTCGATGCCACCACGATCAGCGCCCAGGGGTTCATTGGAGCGGAGGCCGAGGTACTGACGAAGGCACTTCAGGCTGTGCAGAACGCATCCCCTATCGTGGATGTGCAGATCGCGGGCTCCGCGAAGGGACAGAGGGTGCTCGGAATCGTGATCTCGGGGACGCTGCTCGGGGGCGGGGGCGGAGGAGGGTTCAACTACCCGAACCGGGTGGACTGTTCCGTGAACTCTGCCCACGTGCAGGATCCGTACGACGCTACCCCTGTGCTGCACGCGCAATCGGGAGGGAACGTCGCTGGCGGCTATAACGGCGGCGGAGTCGGAAACAAGACCATCCTCGGCTACCGCGTTGGCGACTTGCTGCCTCTCTCGCAGCTGGTCAGCGTCGAATACACGTGGCTCGATCTGAATCCGGCGACGAGTGGGCTGCCTGTCTACGCCAACTTCGTCATCGCCTTAAACGGTCTTCTTGGCTCCGCGATCTACAAGATCGGAGTCATCGATCCGGCATCCCCGGCAGCGCTCGCCAACGGATCCACGGTCGTTAACCCTGACGGATCTCGTACGACCACGTGGCTTGCCGCCAGTATGAACCTGCTTCTCGTGAACGCCCTGGCCTCTCCTGGCTTCGCGGTCGGTCCTCCGTTCGTTGCTCCTACCGTGTCTCTTGCTCCGTTGCCACCGGCAGGAAACTGGCCGAGCAACAGCTACTCGCTCGCGGCCATCCTGGCTGCATACCCCGGAGCGACGCTTGCGGAGGCGTCGAGCCTCGACGGGGGGCTCCCCAAGGCCCCGAACAAAACGCCGGCCTTCATGCTGGTCACCGGAGACTCGACCAACCAGATCATTAGAGCCTTCAAGCTCTCGGACGTGAAGTTCAACGGGGTCCGCGTATGAGCTACACGCCGGTCACGAACAACCCGATCGACGACACCACGCCGGAGCCAACAATGGGCCCTACGTCTGCGCGCCCGTTGTTCCCTGCGGTGACGCAGATGTACTTCGACACGACGCTGGACGAACCGATCTGGTGGAACGGATCCGGTTGGATCAACGCGATGGGAGCCTCGGTATGACCGTTCGTGACAAGACCGGGACATCTGGCCGCGGCACGCCGCGCGTGCCGCCGGCCGGCGGTGGCGGTCCGCCTGGGCCGCAGGGGCCGCAGGGACCGCAGGGAGACGTCGGGCCGCAGGGACCGCAGGGAGACGTCGGGCCGCAGGGACCGCAGGGAGACGTCGGGCCGCAGGGACCGCAGGGACCGCAGGGACCGCAGGGACCGCAGGGACCGCAGGGAGCCTCGAACGGGTTTATCTTCTGGGGCGCTGGCACCCTCGCTCTCACCGCGGTGACACGCTTCCTGCGTCCCGGCTACCAGAGCGGGCTCGCTCCGACGACCAGCGTTCGCATGCCCATCACGCGAGCGGGCACGCTGCAACGGTTGTTCGTTCGCTGCCGCGTCGCTGGAGCGGGAGTGAACAACATCACCTACACCGTGCTCCTGAACGGAGTGGCCACTACGCTTGCCGTGTCAATGCTGCCGACTGCCGTGTCCGCGTCGAACGTCGTGAACACGGTAGCCGTGGCTGCTGGAGACTTCGTCGAGCTTCAAGTCACGAAGGCCGGCGTCATCGTCACGACTCCGACAGACGTCGAAGTCGCCTTTGAGGAGGCCGCCTAATGGGAACGCATCGCTTTCAGCTGGACAGCATCAACGCGACCGAGGTCGGCAACCTCTCCGAGCCGGGACTCGTGGCGACATCGCTTGCTGCGCGTCCGCAGATCGACGTCACGCTCGCGAACGATGCGTTCCTGCCGGATCTGACAGAGGCGATGGCTCAGTTCGGGTACTCGTTCGTCGCGAGCGCTCCGACGACGCCTCGTGCGACGTCGAACCTGCTCGTGGACATGAGCGACCCAGGCGCGACCACCACGGTCGCTCCGGCTGGCACGATGCGGGCACGGTACGACAACACACAGAAGGCGCTCGTCATGTCCGTGGACGGCGGAGCGTACTTCCCGCTCGCCGTGAATCCGGTGAACGGCGCGAGCTTCTTCGAGGACTTCCTCACTCAGAGTGGCACGATCCTCGGCGCGACCAACTGGATCGGTCTCACGAGCGGCGCAGGCTCGGCAGCGAACGTCGGCGGTGGCGCATCGCCCGCAACCCTGAACGGATCCAGACAGGGCATCCTCACGATGCAAACCGGCGTGACCACCACCGGTCGCGCAAGTGCCCGTCAAGCAAACCTCGCCTACTCGAACGTGGCAGGGGTAGTGGGGGGTAACAGTCGCCTTGAGTTCTCCGCGACGCTCGGTGACGTGCTCCCGTCCGCGACCGAGGACTACACGGTCATGTTCGGCTGGTCCGACAACGCGGGTGTCGCCGGCTACGGAACGAGCGCTGCGCTGTTCGTTATCGACAGAGCCGTCAGTGCGACAAACTGGTGCACCAAGACCCTCGGAGGCGTGGGTTCGACCACGCTCGCGACCGCTGTGCCCATCTCAGCCGCCGGCACCTGGGACAAGCTCCTGATCGACATCTCCGCCGCAGGGGCCAAGTTCTTCGTCAACGGCGTTCTCACCAACACGCACGCCCTCACTCAACTTCCGGCAGCGACCGTGGGCTGGGCACCAATCACGAAGATCGAGAAGATCGCCTCCGTCCCCGGAACGGCCCAGCGTCGCCTCCATGTCGACTACGCATCCTGGTCCTACAGACTCTCTGCCGCGAGGTAACCATGTCGTTCATCTACGTTTCAGCGATCAAGCTCCGAGCCGACGGCACCACCATCAACTCCGACAACTGCACCGGCTCGCGCACCGCACTCGGCGAGTACGCGCTCGATCTCGGCACGGACATGTCCGACGACGAAGCCTTCTTCGTGGTGCAGTCAATGAACGGCTCGATCCTCGACTACCTGTTCCACCAGGCTGTACTTCAGCCCGATGGCAGCACGGTTATCGTGAAGTTCGCTGCTCCGGCCGGCTTCGCGCTCGACAGTGCGTTCGGGCTCATCGCGTACAAGTTCCAGGCGGACGCATGATCATTCTCTGGGCAGCATGCAAGTGCGACGCGGCGGGGAACATGCTCGCCTCGTCGAACATCGCGGGCGTCGCCGTCGCCGGCCCCGGCGTCTACCGCGTCCAGATGGTGAACGAACTCGGCCCGAACGAATGCAGTGCGGGGGCCGTGCCCTGGTACGTCGTTCCGTCTGCGGTCCCGATGGTCCGGTTCGTCTGCGGCGTGGACCCCGCTTTCCCCGACATCATCGTCGTGAACGGCTTCGCCGGGATCCCTCCGGTCGCGTCGGACGGCCCGTTCGATCTCATCGTGTGGAGGTTCGCCCCGTGAGCGTGAGGCGAGCGCCTAGACGACTTCGCCGGAATGTGCCGGAGGGGATGCACGTCTGGTTCCTGGAGGGGAGGTACGACGATCACGACTTCACGGGGTACATCCTCACGAAAGAGGACTCGCGCTACTGGGAGGTGACCGACGAAGCGAAGAACTGGAGCGTGGGGAGAACAAACTCGCGGGGCGAGGTGATCTCTCCTCCGCACCACCCGCCAGTCCCTTGGTACCGAGCCGCGCGAGTGGAGCCGGGGGACGAGAGGTACCCGGCCTACGCGGAGGAACTGATCCCTGGACGAGTCAGGATCGCGACATGGGAATGGAGGATCAGGCCGTCAGAAACTCGCCCCGAATACCGATCAGCCACGGAAGGAGGGAGATACAAGAGTCTGCTCGCCGGACAGTTTCTCGGGATCGTCGTGAACCCGAAGCTGCTGAAGCCAGCGCTGGCCGTAATGCAGCACGACAGCCACGTGCACATCCTCCGCATGGACCGGGCAGGGTTCCCGGACGAAGGTAACGGGAGCTACCAGCACGGTTGCTATGACGACTTCAGCAGCGCGGGCTACGGCTGGCCTTGCGACGTATCGGGATGCGTGCGGGTACACACCGCTCAGGGCGTGAGGACGAAAGGCGCCGCCTACGGCACGGCTCTCTACACGTCGCTGGTGCTCGGGGCACACCTGCAGATCATGCCAGGGGAGTACGAATCGGACTGCGTCTCATCCGGCGACATCGACGGTGTCGGCCGCTCGACAGAGGCTCAGAAGTGGTGGCGAGACAACTCGCCCCCGTTCCGCAACTACGCCGAAGCGCACAAGCACGAGGGAGACACCGACGGCGGCGGCGACGACGGCGACGAAGAATGGGAACAGGTCGCGGAAAACGAAGTGGATCTAGTGGGCCAACTCGGGCAGCACGTGGTCGGTAGGATCGTCGAACCGGAGGAGGACGCGGACCTGGATGATCTGGATCTCACCGAAGAACTGAAGCGGTTCGTTCTAGGTAAACACGTTGGCGATTGGGACGACGAGGTGACATATGTAAACACCATCCGTGTCGACGTGGCTGTCAAGGAAGACCCCCACGGCGATCGGCACTTCAAGGTCGTGAAGGCGCGAGAGATCAACGTCGACTTGCGCGGCTCGCGCCCGCCCGAGAGCGAGCACGGCTCTTACGGGGCCACGGGCAAGTACAACATCCTGCGGTACAGCGCCGCGCTGCGCTCCGGTCTGATCATCGCCGCGGCGGCGCCGGACACAGAACTTTGCGAGGTCGCCCCCGCCGATCTATGGAAGGAGATCCTGGAGGACCGCATCCAGATCGACGAGGCGTACCTGGAGCCGATCCTTGGGCTCGACGTGCGTGATCTTCCTGTCGAGTCGATCCACCTGCTCGGCGTCATCGCGCAGGAGGCGGGGGCCACCAACGAGCAGCTGGCTCAGCTACGTCTCCGATGGGAACTCGGGCTCGATCCGAACGTAGCGGTGAGGCAGCTACAGCTGCTCCCGAATCAGGCTCGATCCAAGGCTACGGCCGCGCTCGCGGAAGCGGCGGAAGCTCGGGAGAAGTTCGGCTGGTCGCGATGGGAGAACGACGATGACTAGCAGGAAGCGCGCAGGCGGTTTGTTCTGGTACCTGATGGGACACGACCCGGATCATCACCCCATCGCTGGCATAGCTAAGACCGCCGCGCGTGCTACGCGCATGTCCTTGCTGGACAGAATCAACAAGGAGTTCAAGAGCCGCAAGCCCCCGATCGTCTGGACCGATGCGATCCTGCTCGAACACATCCCTGCGAAAGACGCGGCAACCGCAGAGGGCCTGAACGTCGGTGACGTCGCGATCACGAAGTACGAGTGGCGGCTCACCGCGCCATCGGCGGTGCGCAGAGGGGAGTCGTTCGGTGCTGGTGTCCCCACCGGTGTCCCCAAGTTTTTCGGGGAAGCGATCGGTGCGTCGCTCGGGATCGTCGTGAACCCGAAGCTGCTGAAGCCAGCCATCGTGGTGAACTACACAATGCCGCGCGTGGCGGTCTACCGGATGGACAGGGCGGACTATCCGTACGAAGGAGAAGGCTGGTACGAGAACGGTTGCTTCAACGACCTTGCCGGAGAGACCGGCGACGGCGGCTACTACGAGGAAGAGTACGGGGGCGGCTACTACGAGCAGCGAGACGGAGAGGAAGAAGAGAGCGAGTATGAGGGGAACAGGCAGGGAGCAACTCCGGGGCACATGTGGACGTGTCACGAGAGCCACTGCGTGCGCGTGCACACCGCCGCGGGTGTGACGAAGGATGAAAAGAGCAAGGGGTGGGGCGTGGCCCTGTACACGGGACTGCTGCTCGGCGCTCACTTCAACTCGGTGCTGGAGATCGATGACGACATCGCGAATTGCATCTCCTCCGGGGAAGTCGTCGGGATGAGGCGCCCGGACGCTGGCAGATCCGACGACGCGGCTGCTTGGTGGGACAGGCAGAACCGCCTGGGGCTGACCGAGAGGAGCGTAAAGACGAGACGCATCTCCAGCAGGAAAGAAGTGAAGATCATCGTCGACACATACAGCTACGACTCCGCGATCGATAACGGCATGGTGATCGCGACTCTGGGCGGCGCAGTCGAGAGGCTCGATCCGGAGTACCTGTGGCAGCGAGCCAGGGACGGCGAGTTAGAAACCGACGACATCTCCCTCGGCGCGATCCTCGGGCTCGACGTGCGTGATCTTCCCCTCGACACGATGAATCTCCTCGGGATACTGGCCGAGAAGGGGGGAGCTACGGCGGAGCAGCTTGACCATCTGCGCCTCCGCTGGGAACTGGGCCTCGATCCGAACGCCGCCGTCCGACAGCTGCGTCTTCTGCCGAATCCTGCGCGCCGAGACGCGGAGGTAGCCGTCGCCGAGGCGCAGGAAGCGCGAGATAGATTCGGTTGGTCGCGATGGGCGGACGACGTAGACTAGCGCAGCTAACCGGGGTATTCTCCGCGCGGCAAGGAGCACCATCATGTCGATCAGCACATTCGTTCTCTCTCCGCCGGGCTTCACACAGAACACGATCACCCGCTTCGTGCAGTCGTCCGAGCCGGGGGACATCGAAGCCGGTATCGCTGCGGCGGTGGCCGAGATCGTGGCGCTGAACACGACGATCACGCCCACGGATGAGAAATACGGCATCGCCGCGGTGGACATCGCGGGCGGAGGCGACGGCCACACGTTCGTGGTGCAGATCACGTTCACGACGAACCAGGCGAACTTCCTCTACGGGGTCGTGCTCGGGGCCTCGACCCCATCGTTCATTCTCCCGACGGTGCATGCCGGCGCGTACCTTGCGTCGGACAAGGACTCGCTCGCCATCGCGCAGCAGGTCACGTACGACCGGATGCGGGCTTTCGATCCTGGTCAGGGCAAGCAGTTTACCGTCATCGCGAACTCGTTCGCTGGCGCAGCGAAGGGCACGCGCTTCATGGGGCTGGTGGTCGGCTTCGAGGGGACTCCCTGATCATGCCGACGACGAGGGGGAACGCCCAAGATGCGAGGTACTACGTCTGGGAGATGTCTGTTCGCGACCGGAAGCAGCCGCTCCGTCAGGTGAACAAGTCGCCGCTCTTGCTGGAGAAGGCGAAGCAGCTGGCTCGCATCGGCGCGCAGAAGGGAAAGCACGATCGCGCGGTGACGACGAGCCCGACGTCGCCGAAGGGCTTCCGGATCGTGGCGCAGTACGCGGCCGGGGCCGGCAAGGACGTCGCCATCATGTACCGACGCGGCTCGGGCGGCGGCACGCGGCGCAAGAAGGTCGCTCGGGAGAACGCTTCCTCGGAGGACAGCGCGCCGGATCCGGTGAGAGGCGTCACACTGACCGAGGAGGAGTTCGTCGTTCAGGAAGCCGTACCCAGCGAACCCGAGGAGCCGGAAACCGAATCGCACCGACATGTGTCGGCTGACGAGGTGTAGCTCGTGACGAAGGGCCTCACGCCCTGGATGGAGCAGAAGGTCGCCGACCTTCTCGCGTACGGCAGAAGCATCGGCATCGAGGCTCGCGTCTCCGAGGGCTTCAGGACGTGCGCCAGGCAGAACGCCATCTACGCGGGCGGGAGCAGCACCGCGACGGGCGTGAGTGGATGCCATTCCTGGCACGTCTGGGGCCGCGCCGCGGACCTGCTCATCGACGGCGGTACCCGCGCCGACTACGCAGCCCTGGCGGCCGAATGGAAGCGCTGGGGCGGGATTTGGGGCGGGGACTGGACCTCCCCCGCGGACGACTGGGGTCACTTCGAGTGGCACCCGGACATCCCGGACATCCACGACCTGTGCCCCCGCGGCGCGGGCGCGGAGGCATGTCCTGACCCGAACGAGCCCTGGCCCGAGGACCGGCCTCTGTGGGCGCGTCCGGGGGTCAGGCTCCTCGGAGGAGCCCTCCTGGCGGCCGGCGGCATGTACCTGGCATATTCCCTCGTGAGACGGTAGGCTCCTGGGGTTCCCGCCGCGCCTCTGCCGGTGGGGAGTCTCGTCACATGCCCGCGCCTCGGCCGGGAGGAAAAGGAAGCCACAGCCATGTTCATCCCGTCAACCACGCTCGTAGACACTGAAACGAACCGTTACGACTACCTCCAGGCCACCGAGGCGTCCGTCATGGAGGACTTGTTCACAAAGTACATCGCAGCGCTGGACGCTGCGAACAATGTACCGAGCAATCCGCAGCTGGGCATCCTCGACGTCGACATCGCGGGCGGCGGCGACGGCCACACGTTCGTGCTTCGCATTCTGGTGTCGGAGGCCGTGAGCATGGCTGGCTGGTCGGTCGCCCAACTGCCGAATGTGAACGGCAGATTCTGGATGGGCTCCGATGCGGAAGCGTTGGAGGCGTACCAGGAGGCGGCGATTGCCTCGCTGCTCGCGATCACCGGAGTGGCAACCAATGTCGCTGTCGGCACCGCTGGCGCAGCGAAGGGCACGCGCTTCATGGCGTTCATCGCCGCTGTCTCGCCCCCCCAGTGATCTGAACAGAAAGAAAAAGGAAACAAGAACATGAACTACGGAATCATCACGAACCCAAGCGCCGCTCAGGTCCAAGCCGTTCAGAGCGCCGATCCGACGGATCTGCAGAATCTCGTCAACGCCGCCCTCTTGGCGGTCGTCTTCCCGTCCGCCATCACAAACATCACGCTTGCCGGTGGCGGCGACGGGCACACGTTCGTCGTTCTCATCGAGTCAGCGCCGCCTGGTGCCGCGCAAGGAGGGCTACCTGGCAGTGTTTTTGGCTTTGCTGGAGCCCAGGTGCGCTGCTACCTGGCTGGCACAGGCGAGGATCTGGAGGTGGCTAAAGCTGCGTCCGGCTTGCCTGCTCCCATTCCGGCATTTCCGCCGAATGGACCGATCCCCTACGTGCTGTCCGACGAGCAGGTCGCCGGGAGCAGCAAGGGTACTCGCTTCATGGGCATGACGGTGTTCGCCGCGTCGAGCCTGCCTATTCCTTTGGGTGCTCCGATCGCGCAAACGTCGCTGGTCAACGGCTCTCTCGCCGCTGGCCCTAACTTTCTCAATATCACCTTCGTGTCGACTCCGCCAAGCAACGGTTTCGGGATCGTTGGGGGCAATGTCTTGCAGTACGTTGGAGGCGTCGCCATCGAAGCCCTCGCAGATGTGAGCGTCGTCGTTACGGGCACCGGCGGCCCGTTCCCGGCACTGGTGAACGTCGAACTCGTGCAGGATCCGCTCGGTGCCGCCGTCGTGCTGGCGTCCGAATTAGTCCAGCTATTCTCTGCAGCTGACAACGAGGAAGCCGTTTCGTTCCCGTCGCTCGCTTTTCTGCAGCCCGCCGGCATATCGCCTGCCTCCTCGACACTCGGAGTCCGAATTACGGCACCGACGAGTTTCGCGGGCGCCGCGGTTGGCTACCTGCGCGTCGCGGCTCGGTAGTAAAAAGCGTCGCCCGCTCATCTCTGACCCAACCGAGAGGGGGATCCGGTCGGGCCAGGGAGCGGGCGACGCCTCAGTGTACTACGGAAGCCGGAGCGACAGCCACACGTCGCGATTGACGAGCCCAGCAAGGTCAAGAGCGAGGACCCCGTCCTTCTTCGCTGACGTGACCGGCACCAGCACCTGCTGCCCGTAGAAGTCCTTCAGCACGATCACTTCGGCCTCCGGGTGTACGCCCACGACGCGGCATCGGAGCCCCACCACTTCACGGGAGACACGGGCGTGCCTGACTCGCGAGACGTGAGGTCGAATCACCGAGACCGTCACCACCTCGCGCCCCCGGCGAACGGGGACCTTTCGCTTCTTGGCGGCGGGACGCTTCTGGGGCTTCCGGGGGCGGGCTGTCGTCACGGTCGCTTCTCCTTGGCCTGCTCGATCAGGGAGATCACCGTACCCTGCATGCCACCCGTCGCGCCACTCGCGATCCTGACGGCCGCCATGCGTCGGAGCTTCTCGTAGAGATCAGGAG
>Ga0315297_10000756_pt1 | contig 19137 bp, 14 predicted proteins | sample YL17G15_0_MG_FD_203628 | JGI IMG/M metagenome (GOLD analysis project Ga0315297, IMG submission 203628) | Sediment microbial communities from Yellowstone Lake, YNP, Wyoming, USA - YL17G15_0 | ecosystem: Environmental > Aquatic > Freshwater > Lake > Sediment | place: USA: Wyoming | collected... | reverse complement strand
ATCCCGTTTCGCAATGTGATATCCGATCGGCTTACAGGGCTCATCTGACGCTGAGCTTCCTGGCCTCTCGGGCTGTCTCCTTGAGCATCAGAGTGTCTCCGACTCTTATCGGGCCCATCACGTTCCGGGTGATGATCCTGCCCTTGTCGCGTCCATCTAGCACCCTGACCTTGACCTGAGTAGCCTCGCCCGTCATGCCCGTCCGGCCGACGACTTCAACCACATCGCATGGAATGCTATCTTCTGCCATTTGGACGACACCCTCACTTCTTCAATTCGGCTATCTTCTTGGCGAGGTCTTCCATCAGAGGCTTGCCCTTGCCTGCGTCCAGGATCGCAATGGATGCTGTCGGCTTTTCCAGCCCGCACGCGTTCCCAAGCTCCTCTCTGCTCGGAACGAAAGCGAAAGGCACGTTCCTCTCTTCGCAGAGCGCTGGCATGTGCATCAGTATCTCCGGTGGCGTGACATCCTCCGCCATGACCACAAATTGCGCCTCTCCTCTCTCGACCAGCTTGGTGACCTCGTTCGTCCCCTTGCGCAGCTTTCCGCTGTCCCTGGTGAGCTCTACCAGCTCGTACGCCTTCTCGCTGATCTCCTTCGGGGTCTCGAATTTCACAAATGCATTCTTGCTCATTTGATTTACCTCCTTCGGACGCCTTCGCGTCTTCATCATTCACAGGCTCTCTATGTTGAACAGAAAGCAGATACTGCCAAACGGACGGCGGTATAAAAGACTTGTTGCCGGACGGTTCTATAACAAATCAGCGGATTACATGTAGTACGCACCTGAATATCATATCCGTATATGGTTACTGGATGCTCGTCCGCTCACTGGTATTCCGTCTCAAGGACCCCCTCCCAAACGAGGCAAAGTTTCTCATGGGGGATTTCCGTCTGGCCGTGAACAGTGCGATACGCCTCGGGATCCAGTCGAACGCGACATCGAGGAACACGCTGACCAAACTGGCGTATAAGGACTTCCGGAAGGAGCATCCGAATATGTTCGCTCAGCATCTCGTATCGTCTTTCGAGGTAGCGGGGAGCGTGCTGAAGAACTATCGGAGGAGGCTCAGGAAAGATCTCCCGGCCCAGATCCCCTTCGTCAGGAGGATGTTCATGAAGGCGGAGAACCAGGCGTACAAGCTGGACAGAAAGAGCGGCGTACTCGACCTTCCCATCAGGGCTGGATGCCATGTCCAACTCAGGCTCATTCTCAGCGACTATCATATGAGATATCTTGACGACAAATCGTTATCGCTCGGCTCATTGACCCTGCTCCCCGACAGGGTCATCATCGCCATCAGAAAGCCTCCTCCCAAACCATATGTCCCCGAATCCGTTATTTCACTCGATACGAACGAGCGCAGCCTAGATGGCGTGCTTGCGAAGGACGATAGTATCGAGAGGATTGTCAAGGTCGAATATCCCGAGGTCGCAATCATCCAGGATAGGCATTACAATCGCCGGAGGAAACTCCAGAAGAAGAAAGCACATGACCGGCGGACGATGAAGAGATTGTGCAATCGGGAAGGTAAGCGGGAGCATCATCGGATTGATTACCGCCTACACCAGACGGCAAACGCCGTCCTTTCGTTCGCCGAGGAGAACCGATCGTCGATCATCCTCGAAGATCTCACCGGGATAAAGCCCGACAAAGGGAAGGCGTTCAATCGCCGCATTAGCATGTGGCCTATGCGAATTTTGCATCAGATCATCGAGTATAAATCAGCCTGGAGAGGCATCCCAGTGATCAAGGTCGATCCAAGATACAGCAGCAGGAAGTGCCCGGCATGTGGGAAAATACAACAATCCCGAAAGGGCATCGAGTTCGTCTGCGGATGCGGGTGGCACATCGACCGCCACATCAACGCCAGCATCAACCTGCTGAGAACAGCCGCCCCTGGGTGGGCGGCAGGGGGCCTACGGTTCGGCCCCGGCGCGTCCCAGCACGACGTCGTGACGGTCCTCTGCGGTCCGAACAGGACCGTAAGTCCTGAGCCGAATGGGACGAGTGACATGCGGGCGGTTGTGTGAAAGCCATCCCCCACTATTGTGACAGAACTCAACGAGGGGTTATGTAGGGGTTCCTGTAATGGGGAAAATGCAGGCGCCTGAATCCGTTTTGCGATTCGGCGTTTCGCAGGGTGAACGTAATGAAATTACTGATAATCGGAGCAGGAGCGATAGGATCGGTCATCGCGGATGTTTGTGCAAAGGACAACGCGTACGATGAGGTCATTCTGGCGGATCTCAAGAGGGAGATCGCCGAGGATGTCAAGAAGCGGTTGGGCGACAACAAGAAGATCACCCCCATCGCATTGAACGCCAACAACGTCGTGGAAATGAAGAAGGCGATGAAAGGTGTGGACATGACCGTCAACGCCACCCTTCCGAGATTTTTCCTCAAGATTATGCAGGCGTGCCTGGAGAGCGGATCGAGCTACCTGGACATGGCTACGGATCTCGCCGTATACAACGAATCGCCGGGAACGGTCGTCAAGAGGATACCGCTCGACATGCAGCTGGACATGGACCAGGCCTACAAGGACCAGGGGATCGCCGGTATGCTATGCTGGGGAGCAGAGCCAGGTGCGGTCAACGTCTGGGCGAGATATGCGGCTGACCAGATGGATTCGGTCGATACGATACAGGTCAGGGATGGAGACACCGCGACCGTCGAAGGGCACCACGCACTAGTTTCCTTCTGGTCCCCCGACACCTTGATCGAGGAGGTCGCCTTCATGAACTCACTCGTGTGGACGAAGGGGCGATTCGAGAGGCAGGCCCCGCTCACCCGCAGCGAGGAATGGGAATTCCCGCAGCCGCTGGGAAAGCAGAGGGTCTGGCAGGTGGATCACGAGGAGATCCAGACGATGGGCAGGTTCATGGGCAAAGGCGTCAAGGAAGTCAACTTCATGCTCGCCCTGAGCGATGAGTTCGTGACCGCGCTCAAGGTTCTGAAATCCATCGGCATGGTCAGTCCGGACCCGATCGATGTCAAAGGCGTCAAAGTCGTTCCAAGGGACGTCATTACATCTCTCATGCCGACCCCGACTGATCCGACCTTCCAGAGCAAGATCAAAGGTCATGGATGCTGCAGCGTGAAAGTAATAGGGAAGAAGAGCGGCAAGAAAATCCAGCACTACCTCTGGAATGTGATGGCGCACCATGAATGCTACAAGAAGTATGGCGGGACAGCCACAGCCGTCCAGACCGGTCTGCCTCCAGCCGTCGCAGTGATCATGCGCGCGAAGAAGGAGATCACTCTGAACGGAGTCTATCCTCCGGAGTCCCTAGACCCGCTCCCCATCATCAAGAGGCTCGAGGAGTTCGGTTTCATGACCTCCGAAGAGAAGCGCGAAATCGTTTAATCGATCGGACCGGCAGGGAACTGGTGTCAGTCCCCTGCCCCCTCTATTTATTCATTTTTTACCGAAGTAGTCGAATCTCCGAGCCAGGAGGCAACTCCGAATCTAATCATGGGGATTAAGTACCTTTATGATGATTCATCCCCCCCTGCTGGGGGTCTGGAACCCTGTCAGTAGGATCATTGGGGGCTTGAAGGAAGATGAAAATTGTAATTGTCGGAGCAGGCGGAGGAGTCGGCTCTGTAATGGCGGACTGGCTTTCGAGACGGGATGACTACGACGAGATTGTGCTCGCCGGCCGCAAGAGGGACACTCTGAAACTGACCTTTGACAGGATGAAGGGCAGGGAGAAGGCGAAGATCGCCGTCGTGAACGCCGGCAATATCAACGACATGAAGAAATGCTTCAGGGGTGCGGACATGGTCGTCAACTCGACCCTGCCCAGATACTTCCTGAAGATCATGAAGGCGTGTCTCGACACGAATGCCAACTATGTCGATATGGCAACTGATCTCGCCGTGATGAACGAACCGCCAGGGCAGATTGTCAAGAGAGTGCCGCTGGATCTTCAGCTGGAACAGGACAAAGCGTGGAAGAAGAAAGACCTCGCTGCGCTGCTCTGCTGGGGGATGGACCCGGGCGCCGTGAATGTCTTCACGAGGTACGCCGCCGACAAGATGGACAAGGTCGACGAGATCAAGATCCGCGATGGGGACAAAAGCTGCGTCGAGGGCTTCAACAAGTTCTACGCGCCGTGGTCGCCCGACACCCTGATCGAGGAGGTCGCGTACATGAACTCCCTCATCTGGACGAAGGGCCACTGGGAGCGCCGGGAGCCCGTCACTGTGCAGGAAGAATGGGAGTTCCCCAAACCTGTCGGGAAGATGAAGGTCACGCTCGTCGACCACGAGGAGACGCAAACACTTCCGAGGTTCATCGGCAAAGGTTGCAAAGAGATGTCGTTCATGCTTGCTCTTGGAGACGATTGGCTCAACGTCGTAAAGGCGCTGAGGATGGTCGGCCTCGTCGACAGTAAGCCCGTTAACGCTCGTGGCGTGAAAGTCGTGCCAAGGGACGTCATCGTCGCCTGCATGGCATCACCGGTCGATCCGGCCATTCAATCCAAGACCCGCGGCAACAGCTGCGTGGGCTCGGCCGTGATTGGATGGAAGGGCAACAAGAAGTACATGCACTACATCTGGAACACGATGAGCCACTACAAGTGCTGGCAGACCTACAAGTCGACCGCGACGCCGACTCAGGTCGCAATCCCGACCGCGATCGCAGTCACCCTCTTCGCACAGGGCAAGATCAAGGAGAGGGGAGTCTACCCGCCCGAGGTCCTCGACCCGCAGATGGTGATGAAAGGCTTCACGAAGTACGGGTTCGAGTGGAACCAGCTCAAGACGAAGATCGACTAAAGAAACACGACGATGCCAAGAGGGGACATCTCTCCTCCTGGCAATTTCTCATTTTTTTATTCTTCATCTGCCTAGTTTCTTCTCTTTCTCGGCGATGGTAAGCTTCGTCTTGATAAGTGTGTCCGGGTTCAATGAGATGCTGTCTATCCCGCACTCGACAAGGAACTCCGCGAAATCGGGGAAGTCGCTCGGCGCCTGCCCGCAGATGCCGATCTTCTTGCCGTTCTTCTTCGCCGTCTCGATGACGCTCTTTATCATCCTCTTGACCGCCTGGTTCCGCTCGTCATAGAGGTGAGCCACCAGCTCGGAATCCCTGTCCAATCCCAGTAGGAGCTGGGTCAGATCGTTCGACCCTATCGAGAATCCGTCGAAAATCTTCGAGAACTCGTCGGCTAAAACGACGTTGCTCGGGATCTCGCACATGACATAGACCTCCAGGCCGTTGACGCCCTGTTCGAGCCCGAACTCCTTCATCGTCTGGATCACTTTCTTCCCCTCTTCGGGGGTCCTGCAGAACGGGATCATCACTTTGACGTTGTTCAGCCCTTTCTCGTCTCTGACCATCTTGAGCGCCCTGCATTCCAATTCGAATGCCGCCTTGAATTTCGGGTCGTAATACCTCGACGCCCCCCTCCAGCCGATCATCGGGTTGCTCTCCTTCGGCTCGTAGAGCTCGCCGCCGAGGAGATCGGCGTACTCGTTAGTCTTGAAGTCCGAGAGCCTCACGATCACATCATTCGGATAGAACGCCGCCGCTATCTTGGAGACACCGAGAGCGAGCTTCTCCACGAAGAAGTCCACCTTGTTGTTCACACCAAGCGTCCTCTTCTCGATTTCGGCGACCGTCTGACGCAGCGATGCGTCGCCATTCTCCGCCTTCTTCCTGAGCTCCTCGAAATTGATCAGGGCGAGCGGGTGGATCCCGATGTGCGAGGCGATTATGAATTCGAGTCTGGCGAGGCCGACGCCGTCGCAAGGGATCTGCGCGTGGAAGAAGACGTTCTCAGGCATGCCGACGTTCATCATGACCTTGGTCTTCGTGTTAGGTATGGACTCGAGGTTGACCTTGTCGACCCTGTATTTCAGAAGGCCTTCGTAGACGACCCCGACTCCCTGGGACGTATCGATTGTGACATTGTGCCCGGTCTTCAGTATCTCCGTGCCGTTGACGGTGCCAACGATGGCGGGGATCCCGAGTTCTCTCGAGACGATAGCCGCGTGGCAGGTTCTCCCTCCTCTGTTCGTAACGATTGCGGAAGCCATCTTCATGATCGGCTCCCAGTCCGGGTCGGTCCTGTCGGTAACTAGGACCTGGCCCTTGCTGAATTCCGAGATCTGCAGGGCGGACTTCAGCATGTTGACTTCTCCCTGGCCTATCTTCGAACCGACAGCCTCTCCGCGGACCAGTATCCCCCCCTTCTCCTCGAGGATGTAATTCTCGTAGACCTTGCCCTTCCTGATCGAATGGACCGTCTCGGGTCTTGCCTGGACGATGTACAGCAGGTTCGTGATGCCGTCCTTCGCCCATTCGATGTCCATCTGCTTCCCGTAATGCTTCTCGATCATGACTGCCCATCTGGCAAGCGTTATCGTCTCTTCATCCGTCAAGACGAAGTTCATCCTGTCGCTGAGCTTGACCTCGATCTCCTGCAGCTGCGCCCCCTTGACGTAGTTCATCATGTGGAGCTTCTCCCCGAGCCGCTTCTCGACGATCGGGTTCGTCGCCTTTTCTATCAGGTCCTTCAGCACATAGTACTGGTCCGGGGAGACTCCGCCCTGGACGATCAGCTCTCCGACGCCGTACGAACCCGTAATGAAAACGACCCTGTCGAATCCGCTCTCCGTATCGAGCGTGAATATCACGCCGGAACAGGCGATGTCGCTCCTCACCATCTGCTGGACGCCGACCGATAGCGCGATCCCAAGCTGGTGGAATCCCTTGTCGGCCCTATAGCTGATAGCCCTGTCGGTGAACAGGCTTGCAAAGCACCTTTTGATCGCCGTCAGAAGAGAATCCCTCTCGTCATCGTAGTAGCCGCCGACGACATTGAGGATGCTTTCGTGCTGGCCAGCGAACGATGCGCCCTCCATGTCCTCCGCTGTCGCGCTCGATCGGACTGCGACGTGCGGATGGCTCACTCCGAGCTTCTTGCCCATCTCGCCGTAGGCCGCTAGGATTTCCCTCCTCATATCATCGGGGAAGTGCGTCTCCTTGACGAAGAGATCCCTGATTGACTTCCCCCTCTGGGCGACATTCTTTGGATTGCTGGTATCGAGATCTTTGAGTATCTCGATCATCCTCTTCTCAAAATGGTTCGACGCGACGAATCTCCTGAAAGCCTCAGTCGTCACCGAGAATCCGTCCGGTATATTGATCCCCTCGGAGGTCAGCTCGCGAATCATCTCCCCGAGCGAAGCGTTCTTGCCGCCGACTAGAGGGACGTCCTTTATCCCCGTCTCTCTGAACCATAAAATATTGCGCTTGGCCCTGTCCGTTCCCTCTTCCGGCGAACTCATTTCACATCAACCTTGTGGGTCACTGCGAACTCGTCGTTCGCTGCGCGCCAGTCGGGACGAATGCCTTCACGGCGCACGATCAATCGGTCTCAATTCAAAGCCAGCTGATTCCAACATTGGAGCGGTTGTGCCATCGCATTACCGATCGGCACGCCTGTCATTGAGGGAGGCGTAATTAACCCTTTCTATCCCCAGCCAGAGTGTGTAATTGAGTGTCAAGAGCTCCTATGATGGCCCGTTCAAACGTAATTCTATTCAAGATATCATTGACAGAACCATCTCCACGGAGTCTCTCAAATCATCGGCGTTCGCCGAGAATTTTTCATACAAATCTAGGAAAGCCTTATCAATAACCACCTAGTCCCGCGCGGTATGATGAACAGGAAACCTGCTGAAGAGAATGGCAACAAGATGCATTCTAGGCTGTCCATTTTCTGGGTTCAATTCATGATTATCACACTGTCGAGCATCGCCCTGGCAATTACTCTCCCTGGACTCCCGGCAGGGAAGATCGAATCTTGGTACTTCTTCCATTCATCGGTGTTCCAAGGATTCTCCGCGCTCGCGGGGATCTGCCTCGTTGCGACTTTCTTCTTCTATGAGCGACTTGAGATGCATCTAGAATCGCTGAAACAGACCTGCGTGCAAGCGGCGAGGAGATTGAGGCGGGGCGGGATGGGCCTTTTCGACGAGGGCACGATGCTCGGCCTGTTGCAGGACACCAAACGGAAGCTCAGGCAGCTCGAACTGGAGGCTAGCGAGAAGCACAACGAGGCGGAGCTGCACAAGATAAAGGAAGAATGGAATCTCCTGTACGGTCCGTACGTCTGGGTCTTTGAATCGCTTGAGGAGATAGCGCACGCGGAAGAGAAGCGCTCTGTTCTCTCGGGTTTTATTCGGGAATATTTCGTCCCGATGTTCGCTCCAATCCTCTGGTCCTTGATATCGCTCAGCTTCGCGGACCTCTTCTGGGGCAATTCCTACACTCTGGCTTTCTCGATTTACTTCGGCACCTCGCTGACTGTTCTGATGATCGCGAGATTGATATTCGGCACAATCTGGGGTGCTTGGAACGAGATACTCTCTAAAGGGCCCAATCCATCGGATTTCATCTTCAACAGCCTTACGATCCTCAGTCTTTCAAGCGATTCCATCGAATCGATGACGGAGAACAATATCGGACTGGAATGACCCCGCCACACAGTTGCCCTAGAACGCCCTAATCCAAGCAGAAATCTTAAACTGTAAAACCCAGCATTCCCGCACCCCCTCAACATGAGTTCGCGCAACCATAATCATCCCTGGCGCGATACAGCTACGGTTGAAATGAAAGTCGCGATGCTGACCTACAGCCTTCGACCGAGGGGAGGGGTCGTCCATGCTCTCCATCTCGCCGAAGCCCTTCGAAGTAAAGGCATTGATGTTACATTGTTCTCCCTTTTTCGACGAGACTCGCAACCCACTTCAAGGAGTTTCTATCGGGAAACGCATGTGCCAGTAACCTTATTCGAATTCACCTGGCAAGAGGACATTAAAGAGCGGTTGCGGGCCATGACAGAAGCGTTCATCGACGGGCTTCCCCGCGACTTCGACATCTATCACGCCCAGGACTGCGTCTGCGATACGGCGTTGCAGATGCTTGCCGCCGAGGGGGCAATCCCATCACATACCGTCCGTACCGTTCACCACGTGGAAGGATTCCAGGATGCCTATCTTAACAAATGCGAGATGACAGTGCTCCTAGGTAACACGGTGAAGATTACAGTCTCGGAATACTGGAAAAAGCAGCTCCATGATAAACACGGGTTGGATTCCATCGTGATCTACAACGGTGCTGATAATAGCAGATTTGGAACGACATCTCCTCCCCGCGAACCCTTCGTTCTTTTCGTCGGCGGCATGGAATCTCGAAAAGGTCTCGAGTTCGCAATCCAGACGTTGGAGGTTCTTGTCAAGAAGGGACGAGGATTGCGTCTCATCGCAATCGCGAGACCGGGTTTCAAAGGCGTCGAATCGAGAGCATGGTTCGATCATTTGATTGAGCGCTGCGGCCTTGTGGGGAAGGTCGATATCCATGAATTGATCGATGATGAGGAACTTACCAGGCTGTACGCGACCGCGTCCGTCTTCTTCCTTCCCACGAGGATGGAGGGCTGGGGTCTGTCGATCATGGAGGCGATGGCCTCAGGATGCCCGATAGTCTCGACCCCCGTCGGAGGGATCACTGAACTGGTGCATTCTGGAGAGAACGGCCTGCTGGTCCCGGTCGGCGATGTTCACGGGTTCGTGGAAGCGATCGAGCACCTTCTCGATGACAATGTCCTGAGGGACCGGCTGTGCGCGGCGGCCAAAGAGACGGTCAAGAGATTCTCCTGGGGCGTGAGCGCCGAAAAAACCATCGAGCTGTATAATATGGTCATTTCTGCCAGAAGATGAATCCCCTCGTCAGTCCTTCGGGATTTTGATGTGGAAGATGCTCCCCTTGTCAGGTTCGCTCTCCACCCAAATCTTCCCGCCGTGGTTCTCAATTATCCCCTTCGCAATAGGCAGACCAAGCCCCATCCGGTCGACTTGATGGGAAAGCTCCTTCGCGGCGACAATGTGGAACCTGTCGAAAATCTTCTCGAGGTCTGAAAGGGGTATGCCGATGCCGTTGTCCCTTATCCAGATGTGGACCATCTTCCCCTCATCTGCCATGCCGACCTGTATCTTCCCTCCCTCCGGGGTGTACCTGATGGCGTTGTTCAGAATGTTCTTCAGGGCGTCGTGAAGCTTCTTCGCATCCATCCTCGCGGAGCTGACCTCGCCGATCGTGACTACGTCAATCTCCTGGTGCTTCTCCTGTGCCAAGGGCCGTTGAGAGGAGACAACCCCCTCCACGAGCGCTCTCACCGATGATTCCTGCTTCGTTATCTCCATCGCGCCCTTCTCGATCCTGGCCACGTCCAGCATCGATTCGACGATATCATAGAGCCGATCGGTGTTCACTTTAATCGTCTGCAGTTTCGAGAGGACCTTCGGGTCCATCTTGTCCTTGTACTCAGAGCCCAGGAGCTCGAGATACCCTCTCATGACAGTCAACGGGGTGCGGAGCTCGTGCGATACGACGTCGATGAACCTCGTCTTCATCTTGTCGACCCGCTGCAGCTCCTGGAAAGCCTCGGTGAGGGTTTGGTACGACCTCTCCAGCTGGTGCTGCAGCCTGACCCTTTGGGTGACATCCGCCAGGACGCCGATCGCATGCATCTTTCCGCTCATCATCGGCACCGGCTGCAACCTCGCATGGAGGTAGCATATCCTGCCGCTCGAGCTCTTGAACCTCATGTTCTCCGTGTCGGTCTCCTCGCCGCCGAGCGTCTTCCTGACGACCTCGTCTATCCCGCTTCCCTTGAATCGGTTTCCCGAGAGGATGTTGTCTCCGATCACATCGTCAAGAGGGATTCCGCATCCGAGCATCGAAATGGCCTGCTTGTTCGCATTGATGATCATCCCGGTCGAATCGATCATGATGATTCCTACCGGGGCCAAGCTGAAGACCGACTGGATATCTGTCTTCATCTTGTCTATTTCGTTTATCAAGTAGTAGATCTCGAGGACGAACAGTGCTCCTCTCAGGAATTCCAGTAATTCTTCATCGATCTTCTTCCATGATTCATCTTGTCTCTCCCTCCTGGAGATTATGATCATGTCCTTTATGTCGTCCGCCTCGCTCCCGAAGAAGACTGCCATCGAGCTGACGCCCCAGCTCTTTCCCCATTCCTGTAGCAGGGACGGTGCGGAGCTCAGGTCCGGGAACCACATCAGATCGTCGTCTACAAGTCCCTCTATCCATTCCAGCGATGATTGGTCAGGGGCCGCAATCGACCCGAGATGTGGAGTGGGGTCACTGGACGCAAGGAGCTCTATCGAAGCCGAATCGCGCCTGTATCTGAAGAACAGCACCAGATCGGATTTCAGCAGAGGAGCCATTTCAGATCTCAAAATGGCGCACATCTTTGAGGTGTCATAGCTGTCCTGCATCAGTTTGTTGAGCTTCTGAACAGCTTTGAAAACCGTGATCTACCCCTCCCTGATGCCCCTATGACCGCTTCTCCGCTAAGACCATTGCCATGCAGCAATCGACTGACTTGAGATTCCGGATGACTGCCCTCTGCGTCCTGATGGCCTTCCCGAATCTCCGTTTGGGTAGAAAAATCATTTGACCGAGCCATGCTCGGCATCCTGTTCGGTAGCCAGTCGATCCCTAGAGTTCTATCTTCCCCTTGGACAATAGCTGCTTCAGTGCGCTGTCGGCCGCCTTGTCGAGCTTGTCCTTGTCGAGCAGCTCCTTCCTTACCGAAGCGTTCACCTCTGCGAGATCCCTGCGCTGCTCGTCCCTCTCAGCACGCTTCGTCGCCCTTATCTCGAGGATCTTATCTCTGAGATCCCTCGCCTTGTTGTGCTGGGCGTCCGCTGCCTCCCTCAGTTCTATGAATTCCTGGTGCTTCTTGTCTGCGGCTGCGATAACGATGCCGATGTCGTTGACGACCGTATCGAGCTTGGAATCGATCTCCCTTCTCTCGTTGACATAGAGCATCAGGTGCTGGTGCTCCGAGTTGGCGAGCTTGAAAGCCTCGTCGATCGTATCGTCGATCTCCTGGACCGACAGCTGGATCTCTTTCTGCTCCTTTACGAGCCCCTCCAGTTCGCTGATTTGCTTGTAGAGGTTCCTGATCTTCTTGACCAGCTCCGCCTCTTCCTCGATGGGCACCGGGATTGTCTGCTGCTCCATTTCGAGCCTGTGCATCTCGCGCTTCTTATCGGTCAGGCTCATCCTCGCTTCCTTGTTCATGCCAGACCGGAGCTTTTGCTTCATCGCGATCATCGATTTCGCTTTCAGCTGGAGATCGTCGCGTTTCTTCTTGTGATTCCCGACCTTCGAAGAGAGCGACCTCCGCTGGTCCCTCAGATCGTCGAGGTATCCCCTGAGTTCCTTCTTCTTGTCGTTGAGGGCATCCCTCTCGACCCTGATGGCCTGCGCCTGCTGACTCAGCTCGTCGCGCTTGGTGACGAGGGACTGGAACTTCTCCTCGGCGCTTCTCAGTTCATCGATCTTCTTCTTGACGGCCATTCAACTCACGTCTTTCTTCTATTGCTTTCTGCTTCCCGAAAGATTCGGTGGTAGAAATCCCTTTCCGCCTCAGTCCGACGTCCGGTAATTCTGCCAATCTCCGACAAGGCGCACGCCGTGCCCCGGTTCGTCCTTCAGCTGGATGCTTCCTTTCTTGACTTCAGGCCCATCGCAGACGGGCGCGATGTTCAAATGGGAATCGAGATCCACGTATTCCGCGTCTATACCGCACGCGAAGTGAGCCGCCGCGGCTATGGAGACGCCTATGTCCCCCATGCACCCCATCATTATCTCCAGGCCAGCGTCCCCGGCCATGCCAGCCATCTCCACGGCGGTGCCGATGCCCCCGCATTTCATGAGCTTGATGTTGATGATGTCCACGGCTTCGAGGTCTATCGCGCGCTCAAGGGATTCCTCGTTCACCACCGACTCGTCCGCGCAGACCCTCACCCCCCTTTTCCTCAGGGCAGCCAGCTCCTCCATCCTGTCCTGCGGGACCGGCTGCTCGAAGAAGTCCAGGTCGAGGGGGGCAGCCTTCTCCCAGAACTCAAGGGCCTTCCCGAAATCGTATCCTCCGTTCGCATCTACGAAGATATTCATCTTAGGCCCAACCGCCTCTCTCACCGCCTTCGTCCTCTCCAGATCCTCCATCAGGGACTTCCCGACCTTGACCTTGATCGACCTGAATCCCTCCTTGGACAGGGCGGCGGCGTCCCTCCCCGCTTCATCTGGATGCCTGATGTCTATCGTGGCATCGGTGGGCACTTCTCTCGGAGATCCTCCGATGCAGGCGGCCAAGCTAACGCCGTTCAATTTGGATCGGAGGTCCCACATCGCGATGTCAAGCGCTGCCGCGGCTGCCGGGCTGATGTCGCGCACGTCGAGTTCGACCTCCTCATCGAAATAAGTCTCCGGGTCGATCTGCATGTTCTTAGCCCTCGCCAGCCCCTTCAAGCAGGCTGAGACGGAATCGCCGATGCTGTTGGCGGGAGTGCCAGAACCCAATCCGACAAACGACCTATAGCGGGTCTCGACTACGAAGACCTCCGCCGTTTCCTTCACTCCTGATGATATCTCGAACCGCTTCCTCGGAAGGCTGAGTTGATGGAAATCCAATTCGACGTGCAACTGAAGCTACCTCTCCCCCTTCTTCCTGCCCCGCACCAACTTGATAACATTGGTGTCAATCGGAGCATCAATCGCCCGAGCGACAGTGTCGCATTTGACTCTCAGCAGATAAGCGATTGCCTTCCAATCATTTTCGGAGAGTGCCTCGAAGTTGGCCATGCCCTTGCTGATTATGAGGTCGGCCTTCTTGAGCCTGCTGACTATCTTCGAGTTCTTCCCCCTTGTCCAGAGGTTGATTCCGACTGCCACATCCTCGGTCTCAAGGATCTCATCCACAAACTTCTCTATCCCGAGGCCTCTCATATCCTTTTTCGTAACATCCGTGAGGATCGGCTTCCCCTTAATCACCAGGACGATCCTCCCTCTCCCAAGCCTCTCGATCTCTCTAAGGAGGATCTTATCAAATACGATCTCTCCGCAGTTGTCTGCCAAGAAGACGATCTCCTTGGACTTCTTGACCATCCTCTCGATTTCCTCAGAATCATCCGATCCGAGAGGCTCGGTCATCAGCTCCTTGAATGTCTTCTTCAGCGCTTCAGGCGAGCCGATACTGCCCTCGATTCCGAAATCCAGGAGATTCCCGATTATGGAGATCCTCATCGCGGCGGTCAAGGGATTCTTCGATCTCTCCACGAATCTCTCCGCGACCGGGAGCAAGCTCAGTGCGACATCGTTGCTCCGCTTCTTCAAGTCGGAATATGGGTCGTCCTTTCCGATCGCAGCGTAAGCGCACTGGTGGATCGCCGAGGCGAATTCCGCCGAGGAGATCCTCTCACTGGCTTTCTCGGCGATGACCGATGAGCACTCTCTGAGAGCTTCCATGGCTCTTCCAGGGGCACACAGCTCGACCTCATAGACAGCCCTCCTCAGGAGGCAGGGGACACATTCGGCAGAGAGCTTCATCTGGATCACTTGTTCTTGCCGAGGGCTTTCTCAGCGTGCTTCTTGAAAATCTGATCCAGCTCCTTCTTCAAGGAGGGCTCGAAGCCTGGAGACTTGTGCTCCGCGAGGATCTGCTTTGCCTTCTTCCTCGCGTTTGCGACCATCTCCTCCTCCTTGGGGACCTCCTTGCTGGAATGCCCAGAGACCAGCTCCGGGATGATGGTCTCCTTCTTGAAGTTCCTCAAAGTGTGCATGTTCCTGAGGTATGTGCCGCCTGGGCCGACCTCCTCGATCGCCTTCATCGCGAGCGAGTTCTCGTCGACAGTAATCCTTTCTACAGTCCGGATGATCGACTTCCAAGCCTCGCAGTCCAGGACCATCTGGATGCACGATTCGACCCCTGAGCGGTTGATGCCGCCGATCCCGACGACGCAGTCCGCCCCAGCCATCACGGGGATGAGTCCGCTTATCGCTTTCTGTATTCCGACTTCGTATCCCGGCACGGCACCGGAGGCCGCCAATCCCCCCATCTGATTCGGGAGGTGGTACCTATGCGACAGCTGGCACGCGCCGGCGGTCATGAGCGCTCCCTCGATTGAGCCTGAAAGGAACACGCCGCTCCGCATATCCATCGATCCCGATTCGAATGAGTAGATCGATGGGGAGCCGGGCTTTGCCATCTGGCACACGGCGATCGAGGCGAGTATCTCCGCATTCCCCTGGGCTATCGCCCCCGGCATCGTAACAGGCCCGCTCGACCCGAGAATTATCATGACGAGGTGGATGTTTGGCAGACCCGCCCTCGCATATGCGACCGCACCGTCGATTTGGTTCTGGTCGAGCACCAGTGGGCTGACCGGGGTGTGCGTGTTGCTGATTATCGGTTTCCTCTGCAGCTCCTTCTCTGAACCCATTATCGCTGATGCGTACTCGATCTGGAAATCCGCCTCCGGGGTCCCGTGCGCGCCGTGCTGGATGTGCTTTGTCGTGTTTTCTAGTGAGGCCACGAACTCGAAGTGTGAGCAGACCGCAGGGTCCTTGTCGGTCGCGGAGACCATCGGCCAGTAGAGCTGGACCTGCGGCAGCGCGTCTCCCATTTTCGCAAGCTGTATGCAATCCTTGTAGGTCGAGTACCTTCTTTGGCCGGTTTCGAGATCGAATACCTCGACCGGCTGGCCGTCGGTGCATCCATAGCTGATCCTCGCAGGGTGCGGCAGGTCATTCTTGCCATCCCTGCTCGCCAATGTAAGCTCATGCGGCGCCTTCTTGACCCATTCCATGAGCTCGTCCTCGGTCATCCAGACTCGCTTCTTCTGAATATCGACCCTGGAGACATGCTCTTTGATCATATCGAGGACGGGCCTGCTCTCGCAGAGAAAACCCACCTTCGAGAGAATGTCAACGGTCAAGTGGTGGATCCGATCCAAAGCATCTTCATCGAACAGTTTGAGCAATGGCGGGGCCATGTTTCCCAATCTTCCTGGAAGCGACCTTCTGCCGTTTCCCAGCAGGGAAAGTCGGTACTGATTTATTAACCCCGCAGTCAGGTGACGATAGGGTTAACATCACTTCATCCAATCCATAGATGTAACGAACTGGGTTGCGAGCTATATCGTCGGGTTATGGATATTCGCGACGACATGGCTTTAAAATCGAACCAACCTTCTTCGATATCGATCATTACTTCTTGTATAGACCGAGCTCGCTCAATTTTTCCGGCAGATATGTCTTGGTCACATACTCAAGTCCGTACTTCGCCAGCGCCTGCTGCTCTGCCTTCTTCCCTATCTCGAGCATGGTTTCGATCTCGGTCTTCCAGAATGGGTCGTTGAATCTCGGGTCGGTGAGCTCGGCTTTCAGCGCCTGGACGTCCTTATCGGTGAGCTTGTCAGTCGGCAGATTGTAGTGCAGGATGTCCGAGGCCGTTATCCCAACGAACTCCGTCGACGGTGTGGCAAGGTATTCCGAAATGTGCGCGGTCTTGATCGCGCCGAATGCGATCGAAGCGTGAATCCTGAATGACCATGGGTCCCCATCGGTGAATGTCGCCACAGGCAGGTTCTTCTCTTCAGCAAGACGCTTGATGAACCTCCTCGTCGATCTCGCTGGCTGTCCCTTCAGGTGCACGAGCACCGCTCTCGCGTCCTCGTCGAATCCGTTCTCGACCAGCCTGTCAAACATACCGCCCGTCTCGATCGCTAGGATGAAGTCCGCGTCGATGTCCTTGAACTCGACCTTGTCCTTCTCGACATTGTAGGGGATGCCGTAGCCTGAATCGCCGACGTCGTCCCTGCAGTTGATCTTCTTCTTCCTCCCCTTCCTGTCAATCTCCGTCAGAGTGATGTTCCCGATGACGCTCGCTCCCGCCTCTTCAGGCCTGAGCTTGAAGTCCTCCCTCATGCAGCCCGTCACGATCTCCAGGTCCTCGGCCAGAAGGTTGCTCTCGTCCTGCGCGGTGAACTTAGCCTTGTCCCAGCCCTCGGAAATGTAGTACATCTCTCTCAGGGTGGATGACTTGTTCTGCTCGATCATGTCCTCTATGAAATCGAGCATGTACATCGTCCTGAGGAGCATCTGCGCGCCCTTGAGCTTCTTTGCCGTACGCGCCCCGGATGCCTTGCCGTACTTCCAGACGCCGTTCTTCGGGTCGAACCTGATATTGCTCTTCGTCCTGAGCGGGATGATCATCTTCGGGATTTGCCCCTTGTCCAGCTGCTGGTAGATCATCTCCGCTATGCCTGTGAGTTGATCGATCGCCAGCCTGAACCTGCTCTCGTCCGTTCCCCTTTCATTCGTCATCTGGGAGCGCCTCCTTTTCCTCGTCGTAGTCGGCCTCTTCCTCTTCTTCCTCCGCCGCCTCGCCCTCTTCGACCAGGGTCTCCGTCATGATCAGCTTCTCGACGTCCCAGTCTCCCGGAAGAGGCTCCGCGCCGATGACCTGCGTCGGATCTATCCCCGTCACGTAGAGCACGTTATCGTCATATGCGTCTTTGTCCATCCCGGAGAGCTCGAGCAAGATTTGCATCTGCTCAGTGGATGGCAGGCGCTTTATCTGCCAGGAGAGCACCATGCCCTCCTTCTCGATGGTCGGCTCAGGTTTCGCCTTCGAGATCAGGAATCCGTTGTGGTTCGGGAGGACCATGATGAGGGACATGGTCCGCGCGGTCGGCGTGTAGTTATAGATGTTGATAGTGACCTTGTGCCTCTTCTTCTCGTACTCGATTTTATCGTCTATCCAGACGATGTTCATTATCTTGGTGATCGTCCCGCCGAGCTTAGGGATCGGCTTCTTCACGATCTTCGCGCTCTTCTCCGCGATCTTCGGGATGATCTCCGCGACGATCTCGAATTTCAGCTTCGTCTTCTCCTTGCGGCTCACCTTGCTCAGATGCGTCTTGAGGCTCCTGCCACAGGCTTTCAGGGCGAGCTCGATCTCCTGGCGTATTACCTCGATGTCGGCTATCGCCTCTTTCGATTCTGATGTGAACGGTATCTTCGTCGAGGCGACGTGGACGAGTATGATCGCGGGGCCATACGGTATTCCCTGCCCGCCTCTCTGCTCGAGCCCATATCTCCTCCAGTCGACCGTCTCGATGGCCTTCGTTATGACGCAGGCTCCCTGCTGGTACATCAGCGGGACGCGGTTGGCGAATCTCAGTATCTGAACCGGATCATCCTTTTTCATTTCCCCGCCATAGACTATCCCTACCTCGACAAGGAAAGGATGTCCGGCATTCACCCGCGGCTCCCTCGTGACCGGAGGCGCGTAGAAATCGGCCTTGATCTCCCCGAGGACGTTCTTGAGCCCTTTCTTGATCAGCGAAGGGCCGATCGGGCTGAGGCAGTCCGTCTCGGGCGCCATGATCTTGACCTGCTTGATTGCATCCAGGATAGACCTCGCCTGGTCCAGTGTGAGCTGTTTTGGCTTCAAGCCCTGAGGTACGCCGGCCGTTTCCAAAATCTCTCTAGCTACGCGGTTGGAGATCCTCGAGAAGTTGTCGACGAGGAAGTTCACCATCTTCTGAGATTCCGTGTCCCTCGACATTCCGAGCATCTCGCCCAGCTCAATCCCTTCCGGATGGGGCTTGATCTCCTTCGTCTGGGGAGGCATCACCTCGGACGCCCTCTCGAAGACGATGGTCGATCCCTCAGGCGGGACGTAGGTTATCCTCGCATGCGGGTTCACGATCGCTGTGCCCTTCAGATATTCCATGATCGATTGTTTGCCGCCGATGTACTTCCCCTTGAGATGGACCTCCATCTTCGTGCCGTGCTCTCGCTCCCAGACGATGAAGTCGTCCTTGACGATCTCAGGCAGGTTCTTCTTCGTATCGAGCCTGAGTTCGATGTAGTTCGCTGCGTGCGCCCCTTCGGTCTTCGACCATATCTTCGCGAACTTGCCAGTGGTCAACTGCGAATACATGACGACGGCCGAGATCCCGATACCCTGCTGCCCTCTTGCCTGCCTTATCGAATGGAACCTCGAACCGTACAAGAGTCTTGCGAAAACGTTCGGGATCTGCTTCTTCACTATACCGGGTCCGTTGTCCTCCACGACGACCATGAAGTCATTCTGGTTCTCCTTCTTGACTTCCACGTAGATTTCCGGCATGATGCCAGCTTCCTCGCATGCATCCAGCGAGTTGTCTACGGCTTCCTTCACGGCGGTGATGAGGGCTCTTGTGACGGAGTCAAAACCGAGGATGTGCT
>Ga0315297_10000755_pt1 | contig 19142 bp, 18 predicted proteins | sample YL17G15_0_MG_FD_203628 | JGI IMG/M metagenome (GOLD analysis project Ga0315297, IMG submission 203628) | Sediment microbial communities from Yellowstone Lake, YNP, Wyoming, USA - YL17G15_0 | ecosystem: Environmental > Aquatic > Freshwater > Lake > Sediment | place: USA: Wyoming | collected... | reverse complement strand
TCATCGTTACCGGGGACAATGACATGCTGCAAGCTGTTTTGCCTCGGGTGAAAACCCTTGCTCCCCGGCGAAGCTTCACAGATACTGTCCTTTACGATGAACAAGCAGTGGAGCAGAAATATGGCATCAAACCGGAACAACTCGCTGACCTCAAAGCGCTGGCCGGCGATGTCTCGGACAATATACCCGGCGTGCCCGGCGTCGGTGAGAAAACAGCCGCCAAATTACTTCAGCAATATGGCAGCCTCCAGGGAATCTACGACCATATTGAGGATATAACGCCGAGCAAGTTGCGGGACACGCTGCGCGAATATCGCAATCAGGCTTTCCGGAACAAGGAGCTATCCACGATAGTTAAAGATGTTCCTATCAAGCTGGACTTGAAGACCTGCCAGGTTAGCCACTACGACAGGAACGAAGTAGCGGGGCTTTTCCAGGAGCTTGAGTTTGTTAACCTGCTTCCCAGGCTGCCCCAGATGAGAGCCGAGGGCTTGCAGCCCTCCGTAGGGACGGGTCTTGTACCCGCCCACCCGTCGGCAATCAAGTGCCAAATGGTGAATACCGAGACAGCCCTGGGAGAACTCATAGGCGACCTGGGAAAAGCACAAGATGTTGCTATCGAAGTTGAGACTACTGGCGAAAAGGCCGTGATCGCCGATTTGATAGGCATGGCCATATCGCCAGGCCGGGGAAAGGCGTTCTATATACCTCTGGGGCACCAGGGCTTGAGCCAGCCGCCGCAACTGCCGCTGGCACAAGTCACAGGCCGACTGAAGCCGGTTCTGGGAAACGCCAGCGTGGGGAAGGTCGCTTATGACAGTAAGCACGTTATGGCAGTGTTAGCTGGCTGCGGGGTGAAGCTTGAGAATCTGGAGTTCGACCCCATGCTCGCATCCTATCTCTTGGGCGAAAAGAACCTGGGACTCAAGGCGCTGGCTTTCAATAAACTGGGCATCGAGATTGCGACCCCTGCTGAGTTAACCGGCACAGGCAAGAAACAACGCTCCCTGGCCCTGCTGGAGGCAAGCCGGGTTGCCGACTATGCCTGCGCCAGCGTGAACGTCCTCTGGAGCTTGAGGGAGTATTTGGAGGCCGAGCTGCGACAGCAGGGGCTGTGGCAGCTTTTCATCGAAGTTGAGATGGCTTTGGTCCCGGTGTTAGTAGCAATAGAAGATAATGGCATTCTTCTGGATACCGATCTGCTCCGCGAGATGTCTCTGGAGATGGGCAAGGAGCTGCTCAGGCTGGAGAAGGAAATCTACGGCAGTGTCGGGCACCAGTTCAATATCAATTCGCCCCAGCAATTGGGCAAGGTGCTTTTCGAGGACCTCCGGCTGCCCCAATCCCGCAGAACGAAAACCGGCTATTCCACCGAAGCCTCGGTCATGGAGGCATTGAGAGGCGTTCATCCTGTAATTGAACTCATACTGCAATACCGCCAGCTCAGTAAGCTCAAGTCAACTTATGTTGATGCCCTGCCCGCCCTCATTAACCATAAGACTAGGAGGGTGCATACCACTTTCAACCAGACCGGCACGACTACCGGCCGGCTCTCCTCCAGCGACCCCAATCTCCAGAATATACCTATAAGAACTGAGATGGGGAATAAGATAAGGAAAGCCATCATAGCTCCGCCCGGGACGTACCTTCTGAGCGCAGATTATTCCCAGATTGACCTCAGAGTCCTGACCCATCTTTCTCAGGACCCGAGTCTGATCGCCGCCTTTGCCCAGGACGAGGATATCCATGCCACGACTGCCTCCAAAATCTTCGGCATCCCGGTTGATGAGGTGACCGCCGAGATGCGCCGAAATGCCAAGACGGTCAACTTTGGAGTCATCTACGGCATGAGCGATTACGGATTGGAGCAAGCCACCAATCTCAGCCGGGAGGAAGCTGCTCAGTTTATCGCCCTGTACTTTGAGAAATATCCTAAAGTGAAGGAATATCTGGAAGCCACCAAGGAACAAGCCCGCAAGCTGGGCTATGTGCAGACAGTGCTGGGGAGGCGGCGGTTCCTGCCCGAAATCAATTCTGCCAACCGGATGGTCAGGGAGGCTGCCGAGCGCATGGCTATAAATGCGCCGGTACAGGGCAGCTCTGCCGATATCATCAAAATCGCCATGATAAATCTATACCGGGAGATGGAGAAGCGGAATCTCAAGAGCAAGATGCTGTTGCAGATACACGACGAGTTGCTCTTTGAGGTGCCCGAGCAAGAAGTGGCGGAAATGAAGTCCCTGGTTGGTGACCTTATGCCCCGGGCTTTTGAACTTCGTGTCCCCGTCAAAATAGACATCAAGCTGGGCAAAAACTGGGCCGAGATGAGATGAAATGCCTGAGCTGCCTGAAGTAGAGACGATTAAGAACGAGCTTCTGCCCTGGGTGGTGGGGCAAGGCTTCACTAAAGTCACTATTCTCGACGCCACGCTAATATGCGGGTGTTCGGCTAAGGAAGCCCGTCAGGGATTAGTCGGGCAGAAAGTAGAAAACCTGGAACGCCGGGGGAAGTATCTCATCTTTCACCTGTCGAATGGCAGGTCGCTGATTATACATCTCAGGATGACCGGCAGCTTGCTGCTAAATCCCGAAGGAGTTGACCGCTATGCCCGGGCGGTCTTTCATCTCTCCAACGGGCACCGCCTTGTTTTCAGGGATCGGCGTCGACTGGGGGTGATGTGGCTGGTGGATGATGCCGATACCGTGGTCTGCAAGCTGGGTCCCGAGCCCCTGGACAAGAGCTTCACCGCGGCCGTTCTGAGGAAAAGACTAAGCAGGCATCACATTCCGATAAAAGCCGCCCTTCTCGACCAGCATATCATCGCGGGAATCGGCAACATGTATGCCGATGAAGCCCTCTTTGCCGCTCGCATTCACCCCCTGAGGAAGACAGACGGCTTGTCATCTGCGGAAGTGCGAACTTTATATAATTGCATCCGTAAGATTCTTCGGGCAGCCATCGGCAGCAAAGGCGCCAGCGTGGATACCTACGTCCGCCCCGAGGGCGAGCCGGGCACAGCCCATTTTGATTTCAAGGTTGCTCATAAGGGGGGCGAACCCTGCCCTGTTTGCGGCTGCCCCGTCGAGCGGGTCGCGGTGCAGAACCGTGGCACCTGCTTTTGCCCCAGATGTCAGCCCTTGGTTCCAGTCCTCTGATAGAAAAGTCGGCAACGACGGGATTTGTACCAGCGACCAAAGGCTCATAATAGTCAGGCCTGGAAGCTGAATTACATAGCGTCTTTGAATTCACGCTGCGATAACAAGCATCCGGGTGTTGTGGTTTCAGAAATTGCAGGGAATAGTGGCTTCTTCAGCCGTAATTCCTTCGTCTTGAATAACATCTCAAGAGGAGCTCCGACAGGTCATGTTTCCACACTTTCACGCCTATTGCCAATCTACTCATTCATGGCATACTCGCCGTTCAAAACGGAAACATGCTGCTGCCATACACTGTCATATTGCTCGGGATTTGGCACTGCCTTAATGAGCATGATCTTGACACAATAATCTCGTTGTGCATCCTTGGAACTATGATTGCCGTAGATTTGCATGGCAAATTGGGCGAAGTCACGCACCATGAAATCAAACATCTGGTTCAGAATGTCCGAATCGGTTCCGCTGATACTGGCCTGCTCGAGGATGAGCTGGCCGTACACAACAATGGAGAACATCTCGCCCAAAGGTAGAGACCACGAGGGGTCCATATCCTGGGCCTCGTCCGGGCCTGCCTTCTCCAGCATCTCCCTGAAAATGCCTATTTGCTTTATGAAGGTGGCCACATTGAGCAGACCCTTATTAGCCTCGAAGACAGGCTTATAATCGTGGAACTGTATTTTCCCCAGTCCCTTGGTGGGGCCCTGATTGAAGAGGAACAGGTCGTCTTTTTCCGAAAGGTCCGGAGCTACCGGTGGATACTCGGCGGGGTTGAAGAAGTAATTTCGCATGAACTTGCGGATGAGCTGGATGTTCACGTGGACCGTTCCTTCGAGCTTGGACGGGCCCATGATATCAGCGGCTGCCATGTGAAAGTAGGTGTCCTTTTCAAATCCCTTGGCTGCGATCACTTCCCAGAGCAGGCTGACCACCTCTTCGGCCTGCAGGGTCACCTTCATCTTGCTGGTGGGGTTGTAGAGCAGGTAGCGGCGGTCGTTCTGGCTGGAATTCCTGAAATAGTCAGTGGCGCGGCGCTGGTAGAGCTTCATGCCCACCAGGCGCAGCCAGGCATCCATGAAATTCTTCCGCACGTGGGGCATGTCCGTGACCCGTATGCCGTAGAGGATGCGGTTGGATGCATGAGTGATGGCCTCGTAGAAGCAGTGTTCAGCGACCCCGATGGACCCGGGACCGATGTTGAATTTGCCGATGTTCACTGTGTTGAGCGCACAGTCCCAGGCGTGGGAGCCCCGGGAGAGGATATCGTCCTTTGTGATGGGATAGTCGTGCAGAGCGAAGTTGGACACGTATTCTTGGTGGGAAACCACGTTCTTCTTGAGCTCGTAGGCCTTGTGGCGGTAGTTGGTGACGAAGAAGGTGTAGTCGTCCGTGCCGTTCTTGATCTTGCCCAGGGTGGAGACCATTTCCGCTTCATTGCCGTTGCCGATGTAATATTTTTCCCCGTTCGCCACCCATGTGCCGTCGGGCATTGGTGTCAGTGAGGTTTCCGTGGAATAAATGTCCGCGCCGTGGTCCCTCTCGGAGAGGCCGAACGCAAAAATCGCCCCTTGCTTGAGGAGCCTGGCTGCCTTCCTTTTCGCCTCTTCATTCTGACTCATCCAGATGGGGCCCAGGCCGAGGATGGTCACCTGGAAGCAGTACCAGTAGCCCAGGCCGTAGAAGGACAGGAGTTCGGCATATTCACTGTTGCGGGCCGTGTCCCAGCGGCAGTCGGGATCTCCGCCCGCATATTGCTTGGGCGTCAGCAGCTTGGCAAAGATCTGCTCCTTGCCGATGAATTCCACAAACTCCCTGTACCAGACCTTCTTCGTGTAGTCATCGAGAATCCTGGCCTTGCCCATCTTTTCGAAGAAGGCAATAGTCTTGTTCATTATGGCTCTTGATCCCTCGTCGGCCATGAGGCTTCTATACTTCTTTGGCTGTAGTAGATAATTCATCATTTCTCCGCTCCTGCTCGGTGGTTCAAGAACTTTACTAGAATCAGTCTATGCCGGTCAAGAATATTCTGCTACATAGTCACAGAGCCGTGGCACCTGCTTCTGTCCCGGATGCCAGCATTTTGGTTCCGGCCCCTGCTACAAGAGCTGGCAACAGCGAGCCTTGCACCAGCGACTGAAAACTTCCCGATCCCTGAGTTCATCCAGCGGTATCTTTACCCTACGGATGACCTTGGCGATACCCCGGTGAATTTCTATGCTATCCTCAAGCTTCGCTGAGCTAGCGAGTGTTATAATCTAAGCATAAGATTTAGTCTGCAAATTCATAGGATAGTCTGGGGTTATGAAGAGGGAGGAGTACAGATGAGTAAACAAGGCGTCAAGCATATAACGGTACCGGGACTCAGGTTACATCTAAGAAGGGGTGATAACCAGAATATTCTCTGGATAAACAGCCAGAAAGTATTAATACTTAATACTACAGCAGCCGATTATGTTGAAGCATATATCGATGCCATGCGTTCCACCTCACAATTCGACCAGGGGGTAGTTAAGTCCAAGATCATAAAAGCGATAGAAGAGAAATACCCTACGGTCACGAAGGAGAGAATACTGAGCGATTTTGATACTTTGTATGCTCAAATACTCGCCATAGCTGAGAACAAATGCCCGGTCTATGACCTGGGAATCGGGCAGCAAGTCATAGATGTGAACAAACTAGCCGCACCGCCAAGAGTAGACCTGGCACTCACTTATAGATGCAACAATAAATGTTCGTACTGCTATACGGGTGGCTCGCGTAGAACCAGGGAATTAGGCACGGCGGATTGGACGCAAATACTCAATAAGCTCTGGAAAGCCGGGGTGCCTCAAGTGGTATTTACCGGTGGCGAGCCTACGTTAAGAGACGATTTGGTCTCGCTGGTCAGTCATGCTCAGGAATTCGTGACCGGCCTGGTTACAAACGGACGTTTGCTGCCGAAGCTATCTAAAGGCCTAAAGGAAGCAAGCCTGGATTACGTGCAGGTCAGTATTGAATCCAAGGACCAGTCTGTACACGATGAGATGACCGGTGTGCCCGGCTCCTGGGCAGAGACTGTAGATGGAATCCGGGCAGCGGTAAGAGATGGTCTCAATGTCTACACCAATACCACTCTTACCAGGCGTAATGCGGACCATTTCGCCTCTACTATGGAATTCCTGGCCTCTCTGGAGGTCAAAGGTATAGCCTGTAACAGTCTGATATGTAGTGGCTTGGGATGTAAGGCAATTGAAAAAGACGGGCTCAGTGAGGAAATGCTGAAGGACGTCCTGCAAAATGCCTGTGCAAAAGCTAGAGAGTTGAAGATAGAGTTTAACTGGTATACGCCCACCTGCTATAAGAAGTTGAATCCCGTGGACCTGGGCTTGGGAACAAAAAGCTGCTCGGCGGCTCAGTACAATGTGACCATCGAACCGGACGGGACCGTCATTCCCTGTCAGTCGCTCTTCAACCACAAACTGGGGCATATTAGAAAGGACAGCTGGGAAAAGATCTGGAGTAACAAGTTTGCGAAGAAGATCAGAAATCACTACTTCATCAGCGACGAATGTAAGTCCTGTAATTTGCTGGAGACTTGCGGGGGTAGCTGTCCCCTGGCAACAGGAGAATTGAAATGAAAAGAATCGTATTGATAGCTGCAATATCCTTTATTGTTTTGGCTTTGCTGCCTGTTCCGACATACGCTGATGACACCGGTACCTATGAAATACTGAATTACACTGTTGAACTGACTCCTTTAACTGATGGTAGTGTAAATATGACCTACTACCAGGAATGGCTGTGCACTGGCGGTCATATGCCCTGGGTAACAGTCGGAACTGCAAATAGTGATTTTGACATCATCAGTACCGGAGGCAATGTTGAATCTGCCAGAGACGATAGTAGCGGGGGTTGGCACGGAGTCTACCTGACACTGGATAAAGATTATACTTCCGGTGAGACGTTTGCTGTATCCTTTTCAATAGTCCAGCGAGACCTCTTAGAAAGGTTGACCGATGAAGGAAAGTGGAGGATAGATTTTACCCCCGGATGGTATGACAATTGCGTTACAGACAACCTTACGATTACGTTAAACTCGCCAGTGCCGGTCGGCTCATATAGTTTTGCACCTCAACCTGCTCAAGTAATAGGCACTATCATCACCTGGCAAACCAGTCTAGATAGAGGAGATACGTTTAACGTTAGAATGGAATCTTATGATGGAGGTTTTCTTCAACCTTCAGAACCTGCTGGTCCTGGTTTCAATTGGGCGCGGGTATTAATACCCGTTCTCTTAGTCGGTCTTTTGCTTGTTATGGCGACTAGAAGCAGGAGAAGAGACAAACCTTCTACTTCGGAAGAGTATATCTTCGATGAAAAGGGCAATCTGGATGACCGGTTAAAAGAGGCAAGGGAGAAATGGGACAAAGATAAGAAAGGCAGTGAGTTCTCTGACAAGGAACAAGCCAGATTCGACGAGTTTGTGGCTAAGAAGAAGTTGGAGCCCGATACTAGCGGAAACTACTACTACAATGGTAACTTCATTAACCCCTGGATATTATTCTGGGCCTTGAATAGTCTCTCTTACCGTAGACCTATTATCGATGTATTCACAACGGGAGGTGCAGGGGGTAGAGGCGGTTCATCCTGCGTTGCCCATTCCTGTGCTTGCGTCGCTTGTGCGTGTGCCTGTGCCTGTGCATGCGCAGGGGGTGGCGCTGCCGGCTGTGCAAAGAAACTGGACTATTACGATACTACGGGACTCGGGGAGGAGGATCACATTACGGGGAATTCCAGTCCAGCCAGCGGGTCTGAAGGGGAGAATGCGAAGGCGAAACGGCAGAGCAAAAGTCTTCGAAACTTATAGCACTGGGGCGAAGAGAAGACGGATTATTGCCAGGGAAAAACATCGGGATGTTTGCCCTTCCATGTGTACGCTAGGGTATAGTTACTTCGAATAGTAACTCAAATTCATAAGTACTGTCCAGAAACGGAGGTCACGATAATGTCTACTCCAACTATCTTGGGATACGCAGCGAGGGAGGCGGGACAACCGCTTGAGCCGTTTACTTATGAGGCACCGAAACCTGGTGAGCATGATGTCCGGGTTTCTGTCACGCACTGTGGTCTTTGCTATACGGACATCCAGGGTATCGACAACTATTATGGAGTGGTCACCTATCCCTTTGTACCTGGTCATGAGATAATCGGGTATGTGTCTGAAGTGGGCAAAGCTCCTTTCGGTCTGAAGGTAGGCGACCGTGTGGGCATCGGGTGGCAAGGGCGGTCCTGCGGTCAATGTGAGTGGTGCTCGCGTGGTGAAGAACAATTATGTCTTGACATCGTAAAATCAGGGACTTGGGTACCCTATGGCGGCTTTTCGTCTTCTGTTGTCGTGGATAGCCGCTTTGCATATCTGGTACCTGACACCATGCCCTCCGAAGTAGCCTCCGTACTCATGTGTGCTGGTATTACTGTCTACTCCCCGCTCCGAGCACATGCCACACAGCCTTCACAGAAGATTGGCATCATTGGGGTGGGTGGTCTAGGCCATCTCGCTATCCAGTTCGCACATGCTCTTGGCTACAATGTAACGGTCATCTCTACCTCTGCAGTGAAGAAAGAAGAGGCAATTGCTTTTGGCGCCGACCACTTTATTGGTTCGGATGACCGGGAGACTTTGGAGCAGCACGAATTTGGCTTTGACTTGCTGCTATGCACTGCTCATGGGGCCGTCCACTGGGAACCACTACTAGAGATTCTGAAGAAAAAGGGTACACTGGTGCTAGCCGGCTTCCCAGAAGTATCGCTCAATCCGACTGACCTTGTCGCTCACCAACTCTCAATTACTGGCTCCTTCCTCGGCAATAGGGCTACTATGAGGGAGATGCTCTCGTTCGCACAAGCTCATGGGATTAAGCCTTGGATCGAGTTGATGCCCATGTCAAAAGTAAATGAGGCAATTGAGAGGGTGAAGCAAAATAAAGCCCGCTATCGAATTGTCTTAGTCAATGATTCGATCGGCACAGTTGGCTGATTCAAGGTAATAGGAAGCTATCGTATAAAAACGAGCATTTGCTGCAGCGTCGGGATCAGCCCCTTCTTCTCAAACAAAAGTTCGGGAACTGTCCCCCAAGGCCTGGTTTACTTTAATTGAACCTTTATTTCCACAAGTTGACAGAAAGCCTACCTCAAATTATTATCTTCTGTTTCTAACAGCTTCCATTACCGAAAGAAGAACTCCGACACCTATGAGAGAGTAACCTATCGCACGAGAATCACCGAAAATAATCCCCAGAACCACCAAGGATATACCGACTATAGCGAGGTTTGATGGTTGTTGATATTGCCTTCCCCTGGCTATAAGCAAAAGCGCCACAATAACAACCAGGGCAACGATTGAAATGGCTATCCATACTGGTTCCATGAATACCTCCTTTTAGAAGTACTGACTACTTTCAAAGATTATAGCACTGAGAGCAAAGAGAAGATAGATTACTACCGGGGAAAAACATCGGGATGTATCTTAGTTCATAGTAGAAGAAGACGCACACAAGAAGCCTATCGGTAAAAGTCGCTACTTAAGAAGGCAATGATGCCTGCGATTCTTCCCTAACAGACGATGCAGTTACGTGGGATTGCCCCCCCGAAATCTATTTCTGTTTTCTGCTCTCCAGGAAGGCTCGTATCATCGATACTTCCATACATACTATGACAAGAATCAACCCAAAGGATAAAACGAGCCATATTATGGGTGTGAACCCGCCAAGCCTCACATCTAAGGCTGCAGTCACGATGCCGACAATGAATAATGCCAATGCCGGCCATTCGAGGATACTATGATATCGTGAAAACTTCTTGCTTTCTATCTCATAGATTTCTTCTTTAGACTTCTCATTTGCCATAAGTTCACCTCCCAAGGTTGGTTAAGTCTGAGAATACCCTAAATATACCGGATATGCCGATAATGGACACAAAGATCTCAAACTACTCCTGCTTTGCAGACACCAGGGCCCACTTTTCCCTGTAACTACCTCCTTGTTCAATTTTGAATCCTTCCAGTATATCGTCCCACTCGGCTTGATCTACATAACCAAAAGGAGGGCCGGCACCCAAGCTAAGATATGCCTGCCCTTCTCTCTTCAGGATGCGTTTGATTTCGTTCACCGCTTCTTTTCTATGTTCGGCCATCGAACACAATAGACCGTTGGCAAGAACGAAATCGACTGATCTGTCTTTCATAAAACTCACATCGGAGGCAGACGAAGCATGAGCTTCAATGTTACGATACCCACTTTTCCTTGCCTTCTTCTCTAAAGCTCGGATACAGTTTTTGCCTAAATCAACTGCATAGACTTTTCCTTTTGAACCGACGAGTTCGGCCAAAGCGAATGTATAATAACCTGAGCCACAACCAAGGTCAGCAACCACCTGATCATCTTTAACATAGGGCTCAATAAGTTTCTTGGGTGATTCAAACAGCCTTCTGATTGGGTCCAGAAAGGCTGGCGGTCTCCTCAAGAACAACCAGTTTGACCACTTCAACTTCCTTTGATCTTTTTGCCGGCACTCATTGCCAGCTGTACGTTTTTCTTTGCTCATACCCATATGCCTCACTTCTTCTTAATCCGGTTCGCCCCTGATTTCGGCGGTGCTATCTGTCTTGGAGTTCTACTCACATGATTACGATAGGCCTCATCGTATTTCTCAAGACAGTAACGTTCTTGGTGTTTTGCAGAAATGCTAGGCAACACTGCCCACATAATTGTAACTAATAGGAAAATACATGAAGCTGAAGCTATGCTGACACCAAAGTATACCATGACTAGCAGTGCATAGCGGGGACGTCCGCAATAACGATATGCTTCTCGAGCGACAGGTTTAATGTCTGGTGGAATGGCGATAATCGAAGCTAGAATCTATTACCGCTGGATGAGCGTCAGGATGTTTGCCAAGCGATCTGTACGTTTATTAGGCTATCGGTTCCTGTTTTTCACCTGGTAGCGGATCAGTATCCTGATTGCCTTGGCATCTGGCTTTGATTGGTATTCTTCCTCGTGTGGGCCGGCTATTTCATAGCCATTCGTCGTGATTAATTGGTGCAAGCGCTCAATGGTTTTTCTATTGACATAATACGACGGCTCAAATAACATAGGGTCGAGGTGCATCCTTGAAGATAATTCGTTTTTGTCGGATTCTGGGGTACACGTTATCAATGTATTTTGTTACTCACCTGATCGTGTTCCTGTTTCTATTTCCGATCGGGACTCCATTGGTCGCTATCAATCCCAGAAACGGACCGCTTATCAAGAAGAGAGTGACCACGATGTTGTTTACGATCATAGGTCAGCGGCTCAAAGTGTCCGGGTTGGAGAACCTTGAGCCAGGGAAGAATTATGTTATCGTCTCCAACTATCCCGGATCGTACGCCGGTTTTGCCCTGATGAATATGTTTCCCGATGCCTCGATACTGGTCCATGCATTTCTCTCGAAAGTACCCGTAGTAGGTTTTCTCCTGCGGGCTACCGGAGCGACATTTGTTCAACAGAAACGGTTTGGGAGAAGCAGACAAGCGATAGACGAAACACTAAAACGTATTGGGAATCGCAGTATCATCATTCTCCCCGAAGGAGGACGCTCCCCTGACGGAAAGATCCACCAGTTCAGGCGGGGATTCATATACATTCTCAGACACAGTTCGATGGACCTACTGCCCGTTACATTGAGAGGCTTCTATGCTCTAAAGCCGAAGAATAGACCGTATTTGGACCCCGATTCGGAGCTGGAATGCGTGATACATAAACCTATCAGCCATTCCGATTTGAAAAGCCTGGACAATAGAGCATTGCTGAAGACTACCCTGGACATAATAGAGAGCGCCTACAAGCCTTAGTCAGTAGAGAGTCAATAGGGTTGTCGCTCTGACTTCGGATGCCATCCCAGAGGCACAACTATTAGCTCTTCGTTTCTGTTTCCTTCCAACGGCGGGTACAGATATTTGATGCTATGGTGCTTGCTTATTCCAGAGAACGATTGCTGAATCTTTCTACTTCTGAAGCACGCCAGCCGATAATACCAGCAATGCGACACCCAGTAGTACGATGGTTGTCTGTGCAGACACTGTGTTCAGAATAGCCAGCAGTATAGACACAATACTCAGCACAACAGCTACGGCAACACATATTCCTTTGCCCCTGTTCATAGTTAGTGCTCCCTTTTAGTAGTCCCAGGTTGATTATTCCAATATCCTATTCGAACCCGGTGCACTCGACCTGTTTGCAGATATTGCCGAAGGCTCATTGGCCAAACCATGATTTCAAGGCCACAGGGTCCTCAACCTCCATTATTCTCAATATGTCCCTGTGCATCCCACTTTTCAATTTAGTAACTATCGGTCTTTCCTTGTTCAGTCCCCTGGCAAAGGACATCGCTTCGCTCATTAGTGCGTCCATAGTGCAGGCTTTCACTATAATATGGCGTGCTTCGCACTCCTCAGCCGTCAGTCTCCTGGCAGTGAGCTGCATATCTTCTACTAAATCCATCGGTATGGCTTTCTTCATCAAGGCGGTGAAGCTGGGGATAAATGGTATGCCGAGGTCCACCTCGGGAAAGCAAAGGTACCCGCGACCTTTCCTCATGAAACGGAAATCGAAACAACATGCCAGCACGGCTCCGCCCGCAAAGGCGTGGCCAGTAATCGCAGCCACAGTGATCATAGGATAGAAAAGCATGGTCTTAAAGAGTTCTGTCAGCTTTGTGGTGAAAGCATCCGCGACACTTCGTTCGCCTTTCTGAATAAGCGGCAATAGCCATTCAAGATCCAGGCCGTTAGACCATATCTTCTCGTCGCTTGACCTGACTATCAATGCCTTAGCATCCGTATCCTTCTCTATTTCGTTCAGCACCGATAGAAATTCGGTGACGGAACTCATATTGAATTTGCTCTCATTCATGGTAAGCAAAGCCACCTGTCCATCCAGCCTGTATTCATACATACCCATTATCGGATACCTCCTGACAGCGAAACTAAGCCTATCCCATAGCTTCGTGGCTGTCAATTACGGTGGGGCGTAGCAGAGATCAGAGTCGTCGGGCGGCTTTCCGAGGGTCTGCGTGGTGAGGCGACAAAACAGGCTTTTGTTACTTGCCACTGCGCCTCGGTTTTATGAATTCTTCTCTTTTACTGTCTAGGGCCAGCCAGGTTCGATGGTATCTTGATATGCAGTTATGAGGTCAGTGCTGTTCATCACTATATTGCCGTCCGCTACCTCATACGGAACTGAGGCCTTGGGATAATTGACACAAGCTCCGCTGATTCCCGCACCTGTTTGCGCCTGGAACTTGGTCGCGCACCTATCGCATACCAGAATGTCTTCGTCAAGGGAAAAGCCTATGGAGTGACATGGCGGGCAGACATTTGCCCGGACATACATTTCTCCACTCAAATCATAGGCCATGAAGGTCATATTGCCATCTTGTGTTTCCACCTTGAAGTGGACATTCCGATTGTTTTCGACCTCGCTTACTGGAATAGATATGATATCGCCGGCTACCTGCGGCTCAATCCACGTTGCCTTTATTGGTCCCGATGGCGTACCTCCTGAGCCAGAACAGCCAGCAATCACTAGTGCCAGCGAAAGTAATAGAGCTCCTATCATTATTCTTCTTAGCATCTGTTTATTCTCCCTTCTGTTCAAATGAATTCCTTGTTTAGTCTCTCTTTCTTGACTCCCTCTTTATGCACGCCCTGCCTTCCTCTTGTGATATCTCTATATCCCGCAACAACTCGGAGGTCTGGGTTTGTCGGTGCTGCTGCAACAACCCGGGGCAGTGGGCGTGCCAGAGCCGCCGTGACAACTGGGAGTGGTCGCCTCGCCTGATTGTGTTGCATTGACGGTATCCTGATATGCAGCTACCAAAGCAGCGGCTTGCATTGTTATGGTGCTATTGCCAATCTCATAGGGTACGGCTGCCTTGGGATAGCCGACACAGGCCCCTTTGACTCCTGCACCAGTTTTTGCGTCGAAAACGGTCCCACAGGTATCACAGACCAGAGTACCCTGCTGGAGAGAAAAGCCTATGGAGTGACACGGTGGACAAATATTGGCCCGGACATATATTTCTCCATTCAAGTCGTAAGCCATGAAGGTCATATCGTTATCCTGTGCTCTAAAATCAAAGTGGGTTATCGTGTAATTCTCGACTGCACTTATTGGAATAGATATGATCTCGCCAACTACCTGCGGCTCAATCCATGTCGCTTCTATACGCTGGCCATTTTGTGTGCCATTACCACCACATGCGACTATGCTCGAAACCAGTATGAGCGACAGCAACACCAGGACGGGCATTATTTTCTTCAACATTTATTGCCTCCTTTTTGACTAATCTTGTCCACGATTTGACCATCTTGGAGAACTACGATTTCTCCAGCATGCCCCGCTATCTCGGGGTCATGGGTAACCATGACAATGCTGCGACCTTCTCCGTTCAGTTGACCGAACAAAGCTAAGATTTCCTTTCCAGTTTTCCGGTCCATATTGCCTGTTGGCTCGTCCGCTAGAATAAGAGACGGATCATTAACCAGGGCTCTGGCAATTGCCACTCTCTGTTGTTCGCCGCCGCTTAACTGACTGGGCTTGTGTTCAGCCCTTCTCTCCAGCCCCACTCTTTTCAAGATATCCAATGCCTTCTGGCCCTTACTATTCGCCCCGCAGAACGTTAGGGGCAGAAGGACATTTTCAAGAGCAGTAAGCGACGGAATCAGATGATATTGCTGAAAAACGTAGGCAATCTTCCCTCTTCTGACATCAACAAGGGCATTCTCATCCAGGCTGTCGATGCGTTGACCATCCAGGATCACTTCGCCACTGGAGATATGGTCCAGACCGCCGATGATATTGAGAAGAGTGGACTTGCCACTTCCAGAAGGTCCCATAATGGCTATGAAATCACCTTCATTCACAAGAAGAGAGATGTTATTCAAGGCAACGACTTTAGCTGTGCCTTCTCCATAGATTTTCGATACGTTTTTGACTTCCAGCATTCTGCCACCTCACAATGATCTGAAGGAATCGGCGACCTTAGTCCTGGAGGCGCGAAAAGCAGGGTATACACTGGCTATGACAGCAATAAGGGTAGCCAGAGCCAGAGAGGGGAGGAAATACTGAGGGGCATAAGTGATGGCTACGCCTCCGAAAATCAGCGGCCCCACTATGTATGCGAGCAGAGTCCCGGCTACATATCCCAATAAACCTCCTGCTACCCCTATGATAATCGCCTCATAGAAGAAAATCTTCATTATCTGATTACGTGATGCTCCCACTGCCTTCAATATGCCGATGTCCTTGATTCTTTCGTGAACCGAGGTCGTCATGGTGTTGACCACGCCAAAGCAGCCAACAGCCAGTGTGATTGCAGCCAGGGCGAATAGAAACTTGCTTACCTTTTCCAGCATACCCATCTCGGTCTCGGCTATTTGCGTTACCGCCACTGCTCGAACCCCCGCCATGTTCTCGTTAATGGCACTGGCAATATCGGATGTAGGACAGGCATTACACAGTGCACGAATGTCTATGGAAGAGACCAATCCCTCCTTATCGAATGCCTTTTGTGCTGTTTCCAGCGGAACAAAAATCTGATAATCTTCGTTTGAACCTGTCTCCTCAAGAATTCCGGTAATGGTGGCCTCCCTCCCGTTCAGTGCAATTTCGTCGCCCACATTGAGTTTGAGTAGCTCAGCGGCTACCGCCCCAACCAGTACCTCGTCTGGGGCTTCGAGGTACCTCCCTTGCCAGACCTTCCACCATGTCTTGAGCAGGCGCTCCTCTCGAGGGTCTACTCCCACTACTATTACGGACGTTCCATTTACCCTGGTGTTCACGTAGAGTTTCGGGGCAATCGTGACAATATCTCCCTCATCTTCGATGTTCAACGCCTCTCTTATCATGCCGTCTGCTATCTGTCTGATCCCCGGCAGCTTGTCCTCAGAAATGTAATTCTCGCCAACTGCCAAAGTGCCGAGGCTTAAACCGCCTAGTCCTATATCGATATCGCTTATGGCAGGCATGACCATCAAGTTGGCGCCATATTTCTCCAACTGACCATAGATATTCGTCTGTCCGGCAAGAGCGATTGTCAGCACGGCGATGATTGTTGTAATGCCGATAACCACGCCCAGCGAGGCATACAGCACTCGCTTCTTCCTTCTCATAATGTCTTTCACAACTAATTGGTATAGTTTCATCAACCCTCCTTAATTGCCCAGGTAGCGGCATCTCGCCTATCCCCGGCATGACTGGCCATCGTTTCGAATTTCATCTATTCTTTCCCTCTATGTGACACACTGGACTGTTCTGGCACTCTTGACATTCCAATTGCAGAGTGGAGTGCCCAATACCAAACTTCTGGCTCAGTGTTTGATTAACCTTTTCCACTATTTCGGCACTGTTGCTAACCATCCGGTCCTCTATCAAAAGATGGCAACTCAGGGCATATACGCCAGAAGTAATGGTCCACAGATGAATATCGTGGATGTCTTTCACCCCCTTTATCGCCTTAATCTCACTGGTTATCTGGCTCACGTTGAGATTCTTGGGGACTGTCTCCAGCAGAATATTGCTCGCTTCCACAACTAGCCCTACCGCCCCTCTCATGATTAATACCACGATGACAATAGTAATGATGGGGTCAATAAGGCGCCATCCCGTGAGCAGGATTATCGTAGCGGCAACAATCACACCGATAGAGGAAACAGCATCCGACCACATATGCAGAAACGCACTCTTGACATTCAGGTTTTGGTGTCTGTGGGAGCGTAGTACCGCTAGACCAATTACATTGGCAAGTAGTCCAACTACTGCTACTACTAACATCAAACCGCCCTGTATTTGGGGCGGCTCAATGAAACGTCGGTACGCCTCATACGATATGTAGGCGCTTATCAGTATCAACACTACTCCGTTGGTCAATGCAGCCAGAATCTCGGCCCGGAGATAACCGTACGTTCTGGTTTGGCTTGCCGGCCTCTTGGCAAGGTTAAGCGCAAATAGACTCAGTCCCAGAGCGAGTGTATCGGTGAACATGTGAGCCGCATCGCCAATCAGGGCTAAGCTATTACTCAAAATTCCACCAATGAGCTCAACTACGGCTATTGAACCTGTGATACAGAGAGCAACCAGCAACGGATGCTGGTTAGCCTTTGTCACAGAATGGTATTCGTGGAGACGCTCAGTCATTTCGATTACCTTCTCGTATACTTCTTTTAGTTCACTTTCGGGAGAGGCTATCCTCGGTGTGAATGGCCATCGTCTCGAATCTCATATTCCCTCTCCCTGGCTGAATACCGCTTCTAGAAGCGTCTTCTCCTGCAATTCGTCAAAGGGAGACACTGTTCCAGTGACACTCTCCAAGTTCTTCAGACGCTCCTCGCATTTGTCTTGCTCTTTCAAGACGAACCTGATGGCTTCTGCTACAGGGTCAGGCAAGTTACCGTGCTCCAAATCCATGAGCGGTTTTCGGTGGTCCCCTGTTATTCTTCCCGGAATTCCCACCACCGTAGCTCCGGGAGGCACTGACTTTAACACCACTGAGCCAGCACCAACCCGAACTCCGTCCCCTATTGCGATTGAGCCTAAGGCTACCGCACCGGTTCCCATGACCACGTTATTGCCGACGGTGGGGTGGCGTTTGCCCCGCGTCAAAGTTGTGCCCCCTAGGACAACCCCCTGGTAAAACAAGACATCGTCTCCAATCTCGGCAGTCTCCCCGATGACTACCCCCGCTCCATGGTCGATAAAGAACCTCTTGCCGATTCTGGCTGCGGGATGAATTTCAATGCCTGTTAGGAAGCGACTGAAGTAAGAAAGGAGACGAGCCAGGAACTGGAGCCTGTGTTGCCAAAGGAAGTGGGCGACACGGTAGAGCCAAAGGGCATGGAGTCCAGGATAGCAGAAGATAACATCCAGCGTGCTCCTCGCCGCTGGGTCCTTGGCGAAAACCGTTTCAATATCTTCTCTTACCGTCTTGAACACGATACTGTCCCCTCCTGGATTCATGGGCTTGGTGTTGTCTGATAAAGCTCCTGGAAGAGCCACGTGGACAGGTAGCGCTCTCCAGTGTCAGGTAGGACCACTACGATAAGTTTGCCTTTATTTTCTGCTCTCATGGCTACTTCCAACGCTGCCCAGGTTGCTGCGCCTGAAGATATGCCAGCCAATATCCCTTCCTCCTTAGCTAACTTCCTGGCCATTATTCCGGCATCCTGATTGGTAACTCTGATAATCTCGTCAACCAAGTCTTGCCTGAAGATTTGGGGCACAAATCCAGCGCCAATACCCTGAATTCTGTGAGAGCCAGGCTTGCCCCCGGAAAGAACTGGGGAATCAGCGGGCTCAACACCAATAGCCTCAAATTCAGGCTTCCTTTTCTTTATGACTTCAGCAACTCCTGTGATTGTCCCTCCCGTTCCCACACCAGAGACCAGAATATCTACTTCACCGTTGGTGTCCCTCCAGATCTCTTCCGCGGTAGTCAGCCGATGTATCTCCGGATTGGCCGGATTGTTAAACTGTTGGGGCATGAAGTAATCGGGATTTTGTGCCACCAATTGCTCAGCTCTCTTTACCGCTCCAGTCATTCCTTCTATTCCAGGGGTCAAGACCAGCTCGGCACCGAAAACACTCAGGAGCTGCCTCCGCTCCAGAGACATGGTATCAGGCATAGTCAGGATGAGCCTGTATCCTCTGGCGGCACAGACAAAAGCCAGGGCGATTCCGGTGTTACCACTGGTGGGTTCGACGATCACAGTATCTTCGTTGATGAGCCCTTTCTCTTCAGCATCAACAATCATTGATACCCCAATCCTGTCCTTTACGCTACCCAGAGGATTAAAAGACTCAAGTTTAGCCACCACTTCTGCCTGCGCCCCTTTGGTTATCCGGTTTAGCCTGACCAGGGGTGTGTTGCCAATCAACTCAGTAGAGTCCCTGGCTATCCCTCTGGTTAGCTTA
>Ga0315297_10000754_pt1 | contig 19165 bp, 14 predicted proteins | sample YL17G15_0_MG_FD_203628 | JGI IMG/M metagenome (GOLD analysis project Ga0315297, IMG submission 203628) | Sediment microbial communities from Yellowstone Lake, YNP, Wyoming, USA - YL17G15_0 | ecosystem: Environmental > Aquatic > Freshwater > Lake > Sediment | place: USA: Wyoming | collected... | reverse complement strand
GCGGGGTTTACGGCCGATGCTAACATTATCGAGGCTCCGCTTGGGTTTGCCAAGGTCATGGGGCACAGCGGCGAGGTAGACTGGGCCAAGGTGGGGACAAACCTGGGCAAGACGTTTTTGATTGCAGGCCCGGTTGGTCTTGCCATCAAGCCGTATCCCTCGTGCGGCTTTACCCACACGGCCATAGACTGCGCGCTCGATCTCAGGCAACAAGGGGTCAAGACCGAAGAGATCGTTGAGATTGAGTTGGGCACGAGCCCCTTTGACAAGCAGTTGCTCATCCATCATCGGCCCAGGACCGGATTGGAAGGCAAGTTCAGTCTGGAGTACTGTGTGGCCCGCGCGCTGGTTTCAGGCGGTGTCCGCTTGAACTCCTTTTCCGAGAAGGCCATGCTGGAGCCGGAGGTGCAGCGTTTGATCGAGGGGATGAAATGGGTAGAGAAGTACCCGATGCCGGTCATGGGAACCCCGGAGGGGTTCGGCGCCAAGAGTGTGACCGTTACCATCCAAAACGGTAAAACATATCACGCGGCAGCCCGTGTCGCCAGGGGAATGCCGACGAATCCGCTGAGTGCGTATGAATTCAATGCAAAGTATCGGGATTGCGCCTCCACGGCTTTGTCGGAGGAGGCTGTTGAGGAGTCGTTGTCGCTGCTGACCGGGATGCAGCAGATAGGCAAGGTGGCGGAGGTTATGGCGCGGATCTCCGGGGTTTAACGGCCGGCGCAGGTTCGCAGCAAGGCGCGCGGCGAGACCTTTGAAAAATGCCCCTACGTTGTCATTCCCGCGAAGGCGGGAATCCAGAAAGCCTTGAAAAGCCTGGATTCCCGTTTGCACGGGAATGACAATTCATAACATTTACGGAGAAATTCAAAGGTCTCGAGGCGGGAATGATAGCGTTTCGAGGACATAGGGAGGATATCCCCTTGACAAACCAGGCAACCCATCGTAACCTGCCCTTGTGGGAAAGTTGTCTCTTATCAATAATGTTCCATTGAAATGCATTCAAAGGAGGAAACAATGTTGAAGACAAGACCGGGTCACAAGTTCGCGGTATCCGTGGCGGTCCTTGCCGCCTTCTTCGCCTTTTCGGCGATCAGCACGGCCTGCGCAGCGGAGCGCAAATCGATCCGCTGGGCGACTTCCAGCACGGGCTCTTACGGCTACAAGGTCGCAGCCCAGATGACCAAGGTGTTGGAGGACGCGCTCGGCGGCGAATATACCGTCACGGTCAATCCCTATCCGTCGACGACCGCCGCGATGAAGGCGACAATGGACGGCAACGGGGAGATCGGCTACACGGCCGACGTCGGGATGACCGAGGTCTATGCCGGCACCGGTGGCTTCAAGGATTACAAGGCCGCCAAATCGAACATGGTGCACACCTGGTATGCCTATCCGATGGAGTCGTTCATGGCCGTGTACGCCCCGAAAGCCGGCCAATTCAAGTCCTGGGGCGACTTCAGCGGGAAGCCGGTGTTCTTCACCCCCGCCGGCTTCATGAACTGGCTGAATTTTGTGCGGATATACAAGGCGCTCGGTTATCAGTTCAAACACGTCCAGATCGGCGAGGCGGCCCAGGGCGACGCGCTTCAGGCCGGCACCATCGTCGGCGCCGTCGCCTATACGACCGCCGGCGCCTCCCTCCCCTCATACTGGCGCGAGACGGAGCTGCGCCTGGATATCAAGGTGATCAACCCGAGTCCCGATGAGGTCAAAAAGCTCACGGCGGCGGGCCTCGCCCCCGTGGAGGTCGATGCATCCAAGGCGTTCAGCAAGGACGTCGGCGTGAAGACGATCCTGGGGGTGCCGATCCTGTTCGGTTACAACGTCTGCGCGGATATGCCCGAGGAGGTCATCTACAAGATGCTGGGCAAGTTCTACTCCGAGCGGGAAAACCTCGCCAAGGCCGATCCGGGTTTCACACCCATGGCGCGCGACTTCGTCGCCATGCAGGTGAAGGGCATCAACGCCAATTCGGCCATTCCGGTGCATGCGGGGCTGGCAAAGTTCCTGAAGGAGAAGAAGGCCTGGAACGACACGTGGAAGATCGCCGGCAAGTGATCGCTCAAACGGATTGCCGGGGGTGGGGAACATGCGCCGCGACAGCGACGGCTCCCGCCCCCGCACGTTTACCAATCTCGCATACAATATCATAGGCCGCGTGCGGCCGGAATCGGACGTGCGCGACAACGACGGATGGAGGGGTTCGGCCGTACCGTCTGACTATTTGCTGAGCGTCGTCATGGGTCATGTCGATGCTGCGGCCCGGAAGTCCGCGGACGCTTCGGGCCGAAAGGGGGGAAAGCCATGCAGAGCGACCGGATCGTGCGCGCCACCAATCTCAACAACCTGATCTTCCTCTTATCGATTGTCATGTTCGTCTGGCTGTGCTGGTACTTCTACACCGGCTTCGGAGGCCCGAGTGAACTCGTGGCCTCCCTTGTGCCGATCGCGCTGATGTTGCGGATCCTGCACATGCACAAAAACGGTTATATCTACAAACGACTATCGCCGCGCGTGAATCTTATCATCGTTGTAATCTACCTCGCCATATGTGTGTACGCCTTCTACCATTTTTTCATGGAATACGAGCAGATTGCGATCTGGCGGCAGGGATCCTACACAAAAGAGGACTTCATCATGGGTCTCCTGGTTTTTCTGCTGGTGATGGAACTCTCAAGGGTCGAACATTCCGAGCTGTTCTGGATGAACGTGATTCTGGTGGTCTATACGCTGTGGGGCTATCTGAGCCCGATCGATTTCTTCTGGCATCCGGGGACCTCCTTCTACCGGGTGATCACATCGAGTACCGTCGAACTCTCGACCGGCATTTACGGGATGTACTCACAGATCGCGCTGACGACGATCGCAGCGTTCCTGCTGCTGGCGGCAGCGGCGCGCGGCTTCGACGCGCAGGGGGCGATGGTCAGTTTCATGCGTCGGATTGCAGGAAAATCGCGGCAGACGATCCCGCAGACGGCCGTGCTCGCCTCCTCCGCGGTCGGCATGATCAGCGGCAGCGGCGCGGCCAACGCCACGGTGGTAGGCGCTTTCACGATCCCGCTGATGAAACGCTACGGCGTGCCGGGGGAGTTCGCCGCGGCGGTGGAGACGGCGGCCTCGATGGGCGGACTCATCATGCCGCCGGTGATGGCGGTCGCCGGTTTCGTGATGGCGGAATTCCTCGGCGTCTCCTATTGGAGCGTGATGCTCCGCGGCTTCGCCCTCGCCTTCATCTACTACTCCACGCTTTCCCTGTCGGTTTATCTGCTGAGCGTGAGGCTGATGCCCTCCACGCCGATCGAGGCGATAAAACTGCCGATCTACGACCAGATCAAGACGGCGATCTTCTTCCTCGGGATCATCTTTCTCACGATCCTGATGGGGGTGCTCAACTATGGCGAGCAGCTTGCGGGGCTCTATACCGGGGCCTTCATGTTCTCGCTTCTGATCCTTCTGTTTCTTTATTTCAAGTACCTGCGAAAGGATCCGGCGGCGGACAAGGATTCACTCTTCGCGAATATCCGCATCATGATCGAGACGCACGCCGAGATGACCTCCTATCTGACGCTGCTGCTGGCGACGCTCGGCATCATGGTCGGCCTCTTCACCGTGACCGGCTTCATCAACCGCATGGGGGGCATCCTCCTGCACATCGGCGAGTGGCACATCATCGCGCTGATCCTGATGTCCTGGATATTCGGCTGGCTTGTCGGCGCCGGCCTGCCGCCGACGGCGACCTATATCGTTCTCGCGGTCATCATCGTCGACCCCATGCGCAAGATCGGCATCGATCCCTGGGTTGCGCATTTCTTCTGCTTTCTGCTGGCGGTCTGGGGCGAATTGTCGCCGCCGACCTCGCTCGCGGCGGCGGTCTCGGCGCGGATCGCGGAGGCGTCATTCATGCGGACCATGTGGGAGGCGCTGAAACTGTGTGCGCCCATCACATTCATGACCTTCGCAATCTTCACCCGCTCCAGCCTCGTGGTGAACCCGGGATGGATGCAGATCGCCGATATGCTGCTTGTGGCGATTTCCTGCTGCGGCGTAACCTGCGCGGTTTTCGGGCGGTTTGTCCGCAACCGGGGCTCGGACTTGATGTGGCGCGCGGCGCTGGCGCTTGCCTCCTTCGTGGTGATGTTCCACCCGGACGGCGCCGTGTCGCTGGCGATGGCCGTGATCGTGCTGCCGGCGACGGTCTACGGCGTCAAGCGCCATCAGATGATCGCCCCGCCGAAGAGCGAACCGCAGTCGCAGCCCGCAAGTTAAGCGGACCCTTAAGACCCAAACCTGCATGAGCATGGGAATCAACGGAAAGGTTCCCGAAACCATCTGCCGGATGTTCTAGCACAATATCACCGGCAATGAATCATGACGACTTCGTAAAAAGTCGAAAATGCCCAAGAATCGTCATTCCGGTGAAAACCGGAAGCCAGAGATTTCAACGCGTTACAAAAACACTGGACACCGGTTTTCACCGGTGTGACGACTTTTTACGAGAGCGTCAATCATGAAGCGTTCGTAAAAAGTAGATTTCCCTCTGTTTTGTCATTCCGTGCTTGACACGGAATCCAGTGTTTCCCAATAGTTCTGGATACCGGCTTTCGCCGGTATGACGGCTTGGGGGACTTTTTACGGGTTCATCAATCATGAAGCGTTCGTAAAAAGTAGATTTCCCTCCCGCTGAGGTGGAGGGGATTCCGTACTTCTTGCGGGGGCATCCGGTTACGGCAAACGGTACTGTCCCGCCATCATGTCGGTTTTGGGAAAAGCGGCTGGAGAAGAGGTAAAATCAGATGATTTTTCATGATATTGTCATCGTCGGCGGGGGGCTGACGGGGTTGATGGCCGCCGTGTCGGCGCCGCCCGGCACGAACGTGGCCGTCATCAGCAAGATTTACCCCACCCGCTCGCACAGCGGGGCGGCCCAGGGTGGCTTTAACGCCGCCATGGGGGAAGATGATTCCGTGGAAGACCATCTGTTCGACACGGTGAAGGGCGGCGACTACCTGGGGGATCAGGACGCCATCGAAGTGCTCTGTTCCGAGGGTCCGGAGGTGATCCGGCAGCTGGAACAAATGGGCGTGCCCTGGTCCCGGACCCCGGACGGCCGCCCGGCCCAGCGCTCCCTGGGGGGCGCCGGCTTTCCCCGGGCCTGCTACGCCGCCGACATTTCCGGCCACGTGGTACTCCACACGCTGTATGAACGCGCCTTGGGCGCCGGGGTGCGCATTTATCCCGAGCGGCACCTGGTGGAACTGCTGGTGGAAGATGGCGCGCTGGCGGGACTGTTGGTTTATGACCTGGCAACAGGGCGATTGGAAGTCGTTCGCTGCCGGGTGGCGCTCCTGGCCACCGGCGGATATGGACGGATTTTTCGCAAGACCACCAACGGCCACGCCAACACCGGGGACGGTACAGCCATTGCCTACCGGGCAGGCGCTGTACTGGCCGACATGGAGTTCGTACAATTCCACCCCACCACGCTGTGCGGCACCAACATCCTGATTTCCGAAGCGGCCCGGGGCGAGGGCGGTTACCTGTTCAACGCCGGCGGAGAGCGGTTTATGGCCCGGTATGCCCCGCAGAAGATGGAACTGGCCCCACGGGACGTGGTATCCCGCTCGATTTTCCAGGAAATCAAAGAAGGGCGTGGGTTGGGTGACGGCTATGTGCATCTTGATCTCACCCACCTGGGCCCGGACATAATAACCCGACGGCTGCCCCAGGTCAATGACCTGGCCCGCCTCTACGCCGCGGTGGACCCGACCCAAACACCCATCCCCATTGAGCCCGCCCAGCACTACAGCATGGGCGGCATCCGGGTCAATCTGGACTGCGAAACCAATATCTCCGGGCTGCTGGCCGCCGGCGAAACGGCAAACGTCAGCGTACACGGGGCCAACCGCCTGGGCGGCAACTCGCTGTTAGAAACGGTGGTTTTCGGCCGCCGGGCCGGCAAGCATATGTTGGCGGCAGCGAAGCGTGCATTGCCGCCACCGCCGCACGCTTCGCTGGAACTGGCTTTGGCGAGCTGGCAGGCCAACTTTGGCGCCGGCAAACCACAACAGCCGGGCGACTCGGCACCCGCCATCCGGGACGCCATGAACCGCACCATGACGGATAAAGTGGGCGTTTTCCGCACCGGCGAGGAACTGCGGGAGGCGGTGGAGGAAATAGTCGCCCTGCGCCGCCGCTACGGGGCGCTGCGGGTACCCGCCGGGGAACATCCCTTTAACTACCAGCTGATTGAACACCTGGAACTGGGCTGCTTGCTGGAACTCAGCGAAGTTACCGCCGGGGCGGCTTACAGGCGCACCGAGAGTCGCGGCGCCCATTACCGGCTGGACTACCCCCGGCGGGATGACCCCAACTGGCTGCATCACACGCTGGTTCGCCGGGGCGGCGACGGGCCGGTTTACGAGGCCGGTCCGGTCTCCATCACTCGATTCCAGCCCGAGACACGAGGATATTGAAATGCGGCTAACGTTAAACATCCATCGCTTTGACCCGCAAACCGACAACCAACCGTACGACCGGGAATACACCGTGGATTGGGAGCAGCACGAAACCGTGCTGGATCTGTTACTGAAAACAAGACGGCAGGACCCCTCCCTGGCCTTCCGGCGTTCCTGCCGCAGCAGCATCTGCGGCTCCTGCGCCATGGTCATCGCGGATCATTCCCGGCTGGCCTGCCACACGCTGGTCCGGGAGGTGGCCGGCGACGGGGGCAGCTTGACTATCAAGCCGCTGCCCGGCTTCCGGCAGCTCAAGGACCTGGTGGTGGAGATGGATACTTTCTTTGATGCGCTGAAACGGGTATTGCCCTGGGTCATCACCGTACCGCAACATAACGGGCTGGTTTCACCGGAGGATGCGGAGCGGATTGAGCCTCCGGCCACCTGCATCCTGTGCGGCGTGTGTGACGCCGAGGTACGGCAAAGCGGCCGCGTTACCCCTGCCGCCCTGGTGAAAAACGTGCGGCTGGCGGTGGATCCCCGCGACGCCCTGGGGATCCATCGAATGAAAATCACCGGCCTTAAGGAGGAGGGGCTGCACACGTTCCGGGAACTGCTGGCCTCGGTCTGCCCCAAGGGAATCAAACTCCCCCCCGTGGCCCTGGAATAAGCTGAGGGTGTTGTAACAGCGAGAAGAGCATACGAAACCTGATACCCTCGTAAAAAGTCGGTAAGGCCGTCAAACCTGTGAACCGCAACAACAACGAAGAGGAGCAAAAAAGATGGACAAGAAACGCTACGAAGAAGGGCTGGCGGTCAGAAAGGCCGTTTTGGGGGCCGAACACGTCGAAAAGTCGCTTCGCGCGGCCGATGAGTTCACCCGCCCAATGCAGGAACTGGTGACCCAATACTGCTGGGGCGAGATCTGGACCCGGCCGGGCCTCGACCGCAGAACGCGAAGCTTCCTCAACCTCGCCATGCTCACGGCACTGAACCGCCCGCACGAAATCAAGCTGCATGTGCGCGGGGCGCTGAACAACGGCCTGACCAGGGACGAGTTGATGGAGGTCTTCCTGCAGAGCGCCATCTATTGCGGGGTTCCCGCCGCACTCGACGCGATGCGCGTCGCGAAAGAGGTCTTTGCAGAGATGGAAAGCGGCCAATGACAACCGGCGACCGGAAAGAGACGGTCGGATTCATCGGGATCGGCAAGATGGGACGTCCGATGGCAAGCAGGATAGCCGCGCAGGGCTATCCTCTGCATGTGTACGACATCTCGGAAGCGGCGCTGAAGGCGATCTGCAACCGGACCGCCGACCTGGCGAAGAGACTGGGTTCCAAGATACTGCTGGGCGAAGTTCTGCTCAAATCCTGGGCGGATGCCGAGGTGAAACTGGGGGCGCCGCAGACCACACCGAGATATCCCGCATGCTCGACAAGTAGCTCAGCGCCTGTCGAGCGGCGTAAATCAATTAAAGAACAAGAAGTGATGCCTTTTTAATCTCTCCGGGTAATATTCCCCGAAGCTTGCTTCGTTCCTTGCTGTTTTAGATACCCCGTAGCTTGCTGCGGGGTAATTCATTAAGGCCTCTTTTGTCATTCCCGCGAATACGGGAATCCAGAAAATCTTGAAAACACTGGATTCCCGTTTTCACGGGAATGACCATTGAGAGCATTCAGGGAAAAATTCAAAGATCTCGAGTTAGTTATGCCTTTGAAAGGACTAACCATGGACAGGAAACAAACAGGAATTGTTGTTTTCGAGGACGTTGAGGTACTTGATTTTTGCGGACCATTCGAGGTCTTTTCCGTCACCCGTTTGAACGAGCAGAGACGGCGGGAGGAACCTTCCCCTTTCAATGTTTTTCTGGTGGCCGAAACGAAAAGCCTCATAGTGGCTTCCGGCGGGATGAAGGTCTTCCCGGACTACGATCTCGATGATTGCCCGCCGTTGGATATCCTCGTTGTTCCGGGCGGTTGGGGCACGAGAAAGGAAATGAATAACGAGCGTCTCCTAAGATGGATTGCCGACCGCTCCAGACAGGTTGAAACCCTCACTTCAGTATGTACCGGCGCCCTGTTGCTCGGTAAAGCCGGGCTTCTCGACGGCAAGCGAGCTACTACGCACTGGCGTTCTCTGGAATGGATGCAAGAGCTTTTTTCGAAAACCCACGTCGAAAAGCAACTGCATTTCGTTGAAGATGGCGCCCTTTTCACTTCCGCCGGCATCTCCGCCGGCATCGACATGGCGCTGAAAGTCGTCGCCCGCCATTTTGGAGATGCCATTGCGAGGGCAACGGCCAAACATATGGAATACCCTTTCCCTGAAAGCAATGCGCGGCGAATTGCCCTGGCCTAACCGCCCAGTAACCGGCCCGCCTTCGTATCCTTCCCCCGCAGAAAGGCAGGCTCTTATCAATCGTTACCTCCTGAGGTATTTCGAGGAATGAGGGCGTAACCCCGCATGAGACAACGGGCCGTCCGATCAACCGTCGCCCGCTTCACCACATACCCCCCTTTCTCGAAAACAACCTTCCCTTCCGGCGCGATGATTCCTGCCGGATGCCCGATACGGAGCCGGCCCCTTTCGATTACGCCCGGCCGCGCAAGACGGTTGGCAACCGTCCCGGGGATCATCGACGCCACGACGGTGCACGTCGTGCCCGTCACGGGGTAGGTCTTGTGCATCTGCTGCATGAAGAGCAATCGAACGACCAGATCGACCGATTCTTTGGATATCGTCTCGCCCGTTGTCCAGTTCCTGTATGTTAAAGGAGCGGCACAGATCGCAAAAAAGGGGCTATAGGGCGCCTTTTGCGCAGCCTTTCGCCAGTCGTCGCAATCCCCATTCTCATCGCAGCGAATTCCTTGACGACTTCGTAAAAAAATCCGAAACCCCCTCCCCTCAATACTCTCCCGCCAGGGGAGGAGGAAATTTGCTTTTTTACGAAGCCGCCCCGCCCGAAGCCCCTTTCCCGCTACGTAGAGCGGGGTGGATCATTTGAAAAGCCCCGTTTTCTCGAATTTTTCAATCTCGGCGTCGGTATAGCCGAGCTCGCGGAGAACCTCGCGGGTATGCGTCCCCGCGGTGCAACCGGCAGACCGGTACTCCGGAGGTGTGGCCGAGTAGCGGATGGGGTGGCCGAGTTGCTGGACCTTTCCGCCCCCGGGGAGATCCACCTCCACCACCAGACCCCGCGCCGAGACGTGCGGGTCGGCGAGGGCCTCTCCGAGCGCAAGGACAGGCTCCACACAGGCGTCCACTTTAGCGAAGAGGGCCATCCATTCGTCCCGCGTCTTGGTCTTGAGCGCTTCTCGGACTTCCTCCTTGACGCGGGGGAGCTCCGGGGGGACGACACTGCCGGGGATCAGGTCGGGCCGGCCGATGGTCTCGCAGAAGGCGGCGAAGAACTGGGGCTCCAGGCCGCCGAAGCTGAGGTATTGACCGTCCTTCGTTTCGTAAAAGTCGTAAAGCGATCCGCCGTTCAGGAACCCCTCCTCGCGGCGGTACTCCGTCCCGTCCACGAGAAATGCGGCGCCGGAGAGTGCGTTGAAGGCGACGACCCCGTCGGTCATCGAGACATCGACATGCTGCCCTTCGCCGGTCCGCTGCCGGTGGATCACCGCGGCCAGGATGCCGATGACCGCATTATTGGACCCCGAGGCGACGTCGGCGATTTGGATCCCCGTGAGGCAGGGGCCGGAGGTCTTCCGCCCCGAGTAGGACATGATTCCCGAGCGGGCGAGGTAGTTGATGTCGTGGCCTGCCCGGTCCTTCAGGGGGCCGGTCTGGCCGTAGCCGGTGAGCGAGCAGTAGATAAGGCCAGGATTCGCAGCTTTGAGCGTCTCGTAGTCGAGACTGAGCTTCGCCATGACGCCCGGGCGGAATTGCTCGATGAGGATGTCGTAGTCGGCCATGAGCCTCCGGAAGATCTCACCGGCCCGGGGGGCCTTGAGGTTGAGCGCCATACAGCGCTTCCCACGCCCGAGCCAGGCCGTGGCGCAGGAGAGGTTCATTCCGGGCAGGGAAGGGGGCATGAAGTCCACCACGTCCGGCCGAGAGACGGAGACGACCCGGAGCACCTCCGCCCCGAGGTCCGCAAGCGTCATCGTCGCATACGGCCCCGGCAGGAGCGTCGTAAAATCGAGGATCTTCAACCCCTTCAACGGTCCGGCCATTTCCTTCTCCTCATTTCAACCAAATTAACCGAGTGGCGTGGGGTCGTGTTTCCGGGAGGGGCACATTGGAGATTTTTTCGGGGCCCCCGTGCGCGCAGCGTAGCGCCCGTCGGGACCGTTGTCTGAGCGCCGAAGGGGCGAGTTTCGGTCCCGGCAGCGCAGCGAGCAGCTACGGGGTCGGAAAAAGATCCGTGCCCGGTGGAAACACGACCCCGCGCCACATCCTTTAGAGCCCCATGAAGCGGGCGGCGATCGTCTTCATGATCTCGTTGGTCCCGGCGAAGATCCGGGTCACCCGGATGTCCCGCCACGCCCGGGCGATGGGGTACTCCTCGCAGTAGCCGTAACCGCCGAAAAGCTGGACGCAGCGGTCGGCCACGCGCGAGGCCATCTCCGTCGTCCAGTACTTCGCCATCGAGACGTCGACGACGATGTCCTTCCCCTCCATGTGGTCCGCGATCAGCTTGTCGACGAAGGTCCGCCCCAGTCTTGCCTCGGTCGCCATCTCCACGATCTCGAACTGGGTGTTCTGGAACTTGGATATAGGGCGCCCGAAGGCGGTCCGCTCCTTGCAGTACTGGATCGTGATTTCCAGCATGTATTCGGCCGCCGCCACGGCGCCGATCGCGCAGACGAGGCGCTCCTGCTGGAGCTTCTGCATGAGCTTCAGGAAGCCCGTTCCCTTGTCTCCGAGGCGGTTCGCCTTCGGGATCCGGCAGTCGGTGAAGTAGATCTCTGCCGTATCCTGGCTGTGCCAGCCGACCTTTTTGATCCGTTTTCCCTTTTCGAAGCCGGAGGTCGCCGCCTCGACGAGGAAGAGGTCGACCGCGGCGTGGGGGTTTTCGGTGGACGGGTCGCGGGCGGCCAGGACCAGGAGGTCGCAGTTGATCCCGTTGCTGATGAAGGTCTTCTGGCCGTTGATGATCAACTCGTCACCGGACTCCACCGCCGTCGTCCTGATTGCCGCCAGGTCGCTCCCCGCGTTGGGCTCCGTCATGGCGATCGCCGTGATGATGTCGCCGGAGATGCAGCCGGGGAGGTATTTGTGCTTCTGCTCCTCGGTAGCGAAGGAAACGATGTAGGGGACGACGATGTCGGTGTGGAGCGAGGCGGCGAGTCCCGAGTGGTTCGTCCGGGTCAGCTCCTCGGTGACGATGACGGAGTAGAGGAAATCCGCCCCCGGGCCGCCGTACTCCTCGGGCACGCCCATCGCGAGAAATCCCTGCTCCCCCATCTTCTTCCAGGCCTCACGGGGGACGATACCCGCCTCCTCCCACTCCTCGACGTGGGGGGTGATCTCCTTGGCGAGGAAGCGCCGGAGCGCATCCCTGAACATCCGGTGTTCATCAGTGTATTGCAGAATTTCCATAATGATTCCCCTTTAATTTTCGTACCGGCCGACGATGGAGATCGCGCAGACGTTCTGGTGCGGGAAGCCGCCCAGGTTGTGCGTCAGCCCGTAGCGCGGGTTCTTGATCTGCCGATCGCCGGCCCTTCCCAGGAGCTGGATGTACATCTCGTAGATCATCCGGAGGCCCGAGGCCCCGATCGGATGGCCGAAGCACTTGAGCCCTCCGTCTACCTGAGCGGGGATCTTGCCGTCCCGGTCGTAGAAGCCGTCGAGCGAATCCTTCCAGGCGTGGCCCCGCTCGGAGATATGGAGATCCTCATAGGTGACAAGCTCTGTGATAGAGAAGCAGTCGTGGAGCTCCATCATGCTGATCTCCTCCCGGGGGTTCGCGATCCCCGCCTCCTCGTAGGCCTTCGTGCCGCACTTGCTTGCCGTGACGAAGTGCTCGCCGTCCCACTCGTTGTAGCCTCCCTCGTAGCCGCTGGAGACGGCGAGTTGGATCGATTTCACGGATACAAGATCCTTTTTCCCCAGCGACTTGGCGATCTCCGGCGTTGTCACGATGGCGCAGGCGGAGCCGTCGCTGACGCCGCAGCAGTCGAACAGCCCCAGCGGGTGGGCGATGATCGGGGCGGCGAGGATCTGCTCCATCGTCACTGCTTTGCGGAGGTGGGCCTTGGGGTTCAGCACGCCGTTCGCATGGCTTTTCATCGAGACATGGGCGATCGCCCGCTTGAGGTCCTTATCGGAGACCCGGAACTTCGCGGCATAGGCCGAGGCCAGCTGGGCGAAGAGGCCCGGCGGAGAGCCGTTGGGGAACCACTGCCAGCTGAGCGAGCCGAAGTTGGAGCCGGTGTTCGGCAGGCCCCCGTAACCGGTGTCCTTCAGCTTTTCCACCCCGATGGCGAGGCAGATGTCGTAGGCCCCGGAGGCCACCGCGTAAACGGCCCCCCGGAAGGCCTCGGTCCCCGTGGCGCAGAAGTTTTCCGTCCGGGTGACGGCGATGTGGGGCAGGCGAAGGGCCACCGCGAGCGGCGTGGCGGACTTGCCGAGGCCGGTCTCCTCGAGGCAGTGGCCGAGCCAGGCCGCCTGGATCTGATCCTTTTCGATGCCGGCGTCGGCGAGGCACTCCTGGAAGGCCTCGACCAAAAGCTCCTCGGCCCCCATATTCCAGCGCTCCCCGAAGCGGCTGCATCCCATCCCGAGAATCGCCACCTTATCCCTGATTCCAGAAGCCATTGTTCATCCCTCCTTATCATCTTGCCGAGCGGCAAAATTCACTCAACTCTTGAATTTAAAGAGCTTTGCGATGAGCTGTGATTTCATGATGTCGCCCTCCACCTTCAGCTTTCCCGAGGTGTAGGCCTGCATCCCGTCTAACTTTCCGGCGATGAGCTGGAGGAAGTCCCCGTCGGCCATCTTGATGGTCGTCGTGGGCTTCTCCGCCTTTCCCGCCCCGACCTTGCAGGTTGCGTCCTTCACGGCAACGACCCAATCGCCGCCGCCGGGGCCGGAGATGGAAAACTGGAAGACGACGTCTTTCCCCGCTGCGGCGGCGGCGTCAAAAGCCTCCGGCATCTTCGCGAAGATCCCCTTCACGTCGGGAGCCCCGCCGCCGGTTTCTCCCGCCGGCTCAGTCTTCGGGACGGGGGGCGCCAGGAAGGACATGATCGCCGTGTTGGCGTCGCCGATCTCCCGAGCCCCTTCGATGCTGTCGATCTTTGCCCACTGGTCTCGGATCTCCTCCGGCGTGGGGATCTTCTCCCCGCCGCCCAGAATCGTCCCCGGACCGGTCAGGATCGCGACCCGGCTGTAGAAGCCGGCCGCGGCGTTGAAGATTGCGCCCGTCTCCTCGCAGTTCTCGGAGCAGAGGTAGAGCACGATCCCGGCGACGAAGTCGGGCTGCATCCGCTGGAACATGTCGGGCGGCATCACGTCCTCGGTGAGCCGCGAGGCGGCGACCGGGGCGATCGTATTGATCTTGATGTTGTACTTGGCGCCTTCGAGCTTGAGCGTGTTCATGAAACCGACGAGGCCCATCTTCGCCGAGCTGTAGTTCGTCTGGCCGAAGGTTCCATAGAGGCCGGAGGCGGAGGTTGTCATGACGATCCGGCCGTACCCCTTCTCCCGCATGGCGGCAAAGGCGGGCCGGGTCACGTTGTAAGAGCCGTTCAGGTGGACTGTTAGGACCGCGTCCCAGTTCTCGGGCTCCATCTTGAGGAAGCTCTTGTCCCTGAGAATGCCGGCGTTGTTGATCAGGATGTCCACCCCTCCAAAGGCCCGGACGGCGGTCTGGACGATCTTCTCGCCTCCCTCCGGCGTGGCGACGTTGTCGTAGTTGGCGATCGCCTCGCCTCCTGCCGCCTGGATCTCCTTGACCACGTGGTCGGCCGGGGTGCGCGAGCCCTTTCCCGCGCCGTCCCTTGCACCGCCGAAGTCGTTGACCACGACCTTCGCGCCGCGTTTGGCCAGCTCCAGGGCGTAGGTCCTGCCGAGGCCGGCGCCGGCGCCGGTCACAATCGCCGCGCGCCCGTCGAAACGGACCTCGGGGAGGGCTGCCGCCGCCCCGGGCTGGGGAACCGCTTTCCAGAAGTAGCCGGAGAAGCCCCGCTCGTCATCGGTGAACCGCCGCCTGAAGGCCATCTTCACCGGGAATCCCACCTTGCAGTCGGCCAGTTCGCAGTCGGTGAAATCGGCCATGAAGCGGCCGCCCCCCTCGAACTGGACCATGCCGTAGATCGCGGGCGGATCCACCGATACGGCCAAGAGGTCGCCCGTGAAAGTCTTGATCCGGGCCGTGCAGTCGGCGAATTCGTAGTCCTCCTGGGTGTCGACATGTCCGCACTTCGGGTTCACGCAGATATCCATCTTCGGAAACTGGGGCGTCCCGCAGTCCCGGCACTTGCCGCCGACGAGGCCGGTGAGCATCTTGCGCTTCCGCCAGAGGGCGGTCATCGCCGTCTGGGTCGGGGCCTCACCCCGGATCCCCATCTCGGGCTGGATCAGGTTACGGAATTTCAGGAATTTCATGTAATTGTCGATGGTCTTCTTGTTCTCCAGGGAGCCCTTCACGCCGGAGCGCGCGGGGAGCTTCGAGATCGCGTCGGTCACCTTGAAATAGAGGGCGTCGCACCCCTGTCCGAAACCGGCCAGCAGAATCCCGTCGCCGGGCTTGGCCTGTTCGAGGGCGGCGACGAACATCAGGAGCGGATGCGCCGCCCCCGTCTCGCCGCAGACCTCGTGCATCGTGTCGATGACCTTCTCCGGGGCGGCGCCCAGCTTCTTGGCGATCGCCCTGTGCTCCGCCTGGAAGAGGCAGGGGAAGACGACCTTCTGGACGTCGTCCATCGTGATGCCGATTTTTTTGAAGAGGCCGCCCACCGCCTCGGGGATGAACTTCGAGTACCCCTCCTCCCGAAGCCAGCGCTCTTCCCACATGTAGTCGTAGGAGGCCCCTTTGCCCCGGTAATGGTCGACGAAGTCGTAGGAGACTGTGTAGGCGCCCTTGAACTCGGCGATGACCTCCTTGCTGCTGACGAGGAGGGCGGCCGCGCCGTCGCCGAACCACATCTCGTAGAAATAGGCGGGCCTCGTCTCCCGCTTGTCCGCGGCGGCGACGAGGATGTTCTTCCGGCTTTTCCCCTGCACCACCTCGAGGGCGGTGAGGAGGCCCGTCGTCCCGGCGCGCAGCGACGAGGTGATGTCCGCGGTGATGATGGCGTCCCGGAGGTTCAGAGCCGTCTTGAGGATGCCCGCGTTCTGGCGGTCGGCGAAGGGCAGCGTGGTCGAACAAAGGTATGTGCCGTCGATGGTTTTCTTATCCTTCCCGGCCAGGCAGTCCCGGGCGGCGGCGACCGCCATCGTGAGCGCGTCCTCGTCGTGGTTGCACATGGAGCGCTCCCCCTGGGCGACCATGATGATGGCCGGGGCGAACCAGCCCATCGCCTGGAAGATCGCCATCCGGTTGAGCCTCAGGCGGGGGATGTAGGCGCCGTAGGAAGTGATTCCGATCATATCTTGTCCCTCCTCTTTTCTTGTTGCGCAGCGGCTTGGGCCTTCCTGCGCCGCGTCACGGGGCGGCTCCGGGCCGCCCCGGCGGTTATGGATTCAATGACGCCGCGGATCCGGGCGCGGCGTCATCCTGCATTATATTTTGAAGAGTTTCTCGATCAGCTGGGATTTCATTATGTCGCCCCCGATCTTGAGCTTCCCCGAGGTGTAGGCTTGCATCGCCGGGAGCTTTCCGTTCATCAGATCGAGGAAATCGGCGGCGGCGATCGCGAGCGTGCAGGTGGGGCTTCCGTGCTTCCCCGTTTCCACCTTGCAGGCGCCGTCCCTGATCTCGGCGAACCAATCCCCGCCGCCTTCGCCGGAGATGGTGTACTGGAAAACGACGTTAACGCCGGCCGCCTTGTCCGTCCGGAAGGCCTGGGGCATCTTTTCGAAGACGCCTGCAACCGAGGTCAGTCCTGCGCCGCCGGCGGCTGGAGCGCCCGCGGCCGCTGCGGCTGCCTTCTCCGGCTGCGGGGCGAAGGCGGCGAGCATGTCGCCCATGAGGTCTTGAGACTGCCCTAACTCCCTGGCTCCCTTTAGGCTCTGGATCTTCTCCCAGGCCGCCCCTACCTCCTCGAGAGTGGGAACCTTTTTCCCGTCGCCGATGACCGTGCCGGGGCTCGTCATCACGGCGGCCCGGCCGTAGTACCCGACGCCGGCGTTGTAGATCCGGCCGGTGACCGGGCATTTCTCCGAACAGAGGAAAAGGACCAGCGGCGCGACGAACTCCGGCTTCATCTTCTCGAGGAGGTCGGGGGGGATGATATCGGCCATGAGCCGCGAGGCGGCGATCGGGGCGATGGTGTTGACCTTGATGTCGTACTTCGCCCCTTCGAGTTTCAGGGTGTTCATGAGACCGACGAGGCCCATCTTTGCCGAGCTGTAGTTCGTCTGGCCGAAGTTTCCGTAGAGGCCGGCGGCGGAGGTTGTCATGATGATCCGGCCGTAGCCCTTCTCCTTCATGACGGCGAAGGCCGGCCGCGTTACGTGGTAGGCGCCGTTCAGGTGGACGTCGAGGACCGCCTGCCAGGTCTCCGGCTCCATCTTGAGGAGACTCTTGTCCCGGAGGATCCCGGCGTTGTTGACGAGGATGTCCACCGTCCCGAAGGCGTCGAGGGCGGCTTTCACGATCTTTTCGCCCCCCTCGGAGGTGGCCACGTTGTCGTAGTTGGGAACGGCCTCTCCGCCTGCGGCCCTGATCTCCTCCACGACCTTCTGGGCCGGCGTCGTCGACCCCTCGCCCGTACCGTCCCGGGCGCCGCCGAGGTCGTTCACGACGACTTTCGCGCCGCGCTTGGCGAACTCGAGGGCATAGACCCGGCCGAGGCCGCCGCCCGCGCCGGTGATAACGGCCACCCTTCCGTCGAACCGGATCTCGTCTTTCGGGATCTCGCCGTATTCGAAGAGGCCGTTGTCGATGACTGTCTCGCCGGTCCGGGTGTTGATCATCCGCCAGACGGCCTTCCCCGCCGCGATCTTCCAGATCAGCGTCCGGATCGGGTCGCCGGGGTAGAGGGGCCGGGAGAAGCGGCAGGCGAGCCGCCGGACCAGCTCCGGCATTCCCGGCGCGAGGCTTGCCATGAGGGCGCGGCAGGCGAATCCGTGGGTGCACAGGCCGTGCATAATCGGTTTTTCGAATCCGGCCATCCGCGCGAATTCGGGGTCGACGTGGAGCTGGAAGATGTCCCCGGAGAGGCGGTAGAGGAGCGGCTGGTCGGGGGAGGGGGCGGCGTCCACGGAGAAGTCGGGCGCCCGCTCCGGGAAATCGACGGGCTTCGGGGGGGCGTCCTCGCCGCCGTAACCGCCGTCGAGGCGGCCGAAGAGGGTGATGATGTTCGTGAAGAGCATCTTCCCGTTGGAATGGGAGGTCTCGCCCTCGGCTATGACCAGGGCCCCCTTCTGCCCTTTGTCGTAGTAGTGGGTGATCTTCCCCTCCGTGGTCAGCGTTCCCGAGGTGGGGATCGGGTTGTGGAAGATCAGCTCCTGCTCTCCGTGGAGGAGCCCCGCTAAGTTGATGTTGGAGGCGGCGCCGACCTGGCCCAGGAAGTCGTAAATCGCCGCGATGGAGAAGCTGGGGATCACCTTGAGGTTCTTCTCGTAGGTGTAGTCCAGTTCATCAGAGCCGGCCCCCACGCCGATCGCGTAGAGGATCACATCCTTCCAGTCGTAGTCCTTCTTCAGGGGGCCGATCTTCCTGCCGATTGCATCCATATTGAGTGCCATCTGTTCCCTCCTTAATGTAATAATGGAAACGGTAAATATGCTGCGGGCGTCCTTTGCGGATGGACGCCGGTGTTATGTCGCTTCGTTCTGCGCGAAGGCCGGGATATGAATGAACTTCAGGGTCTCTTTTGCCAGGGCGATGTACCGCTCCCGGTCCACCTTCACCATGGGGCGAAAAAAGCTTTCGCCGGAAATAAAGTTATGGATGGAGTTCATCACCGCGAGGACCTTCATCGTGGTCTCGGGCGGGACGTTCTTCTTGTCCCGGGCGAGCCCCATGGAGCGGGCGATATCGGCGGTGAACTCGGGGACGATGGCGTCGAGGTTCCCCTCGCAGCGGGTCTTGCCGAAATAGCGGTAGAGAATCAGGTTGGAGACCTCGGGGTGGTCGAAGAGGTAGTCGGTCGTCAGGTCGATGGAGATGGCGAGGCGCTCGCTGAGCGGGAGGCCATGGATCACTTTCTCCACCTCGCTGAGCTTCTGCCGGAGATCCTTGTTGATGTCGACGACCACGGACTCGTAGAGGTCCTTCTTCCCCCCCCAGTGGTAGTGGAGCGTCGAGATGTCGATTCCCACCTCCTGGGCGATCATCCGGGTCGTCGCGCCGTGGAAACCGTACTCGCCAAAGATGCGGCGCGCGACGTCCAGGATGCGGGCCTTCATCGATTCGGGGTCCTGGCGGGCCTTTTCGAGGGGGGTGGTCATGGGTTCCCTCCAGTCTGTGATTCAATCACTTGATGGAAGTCTAAGAAAAAAGGGGGGCGCTGTCAAGGGAATTTTTGCCCTTAACGTTTCTGTCAAGAGCAAATAGAATTGTCCGGTTTTGTAGCAAATGAATTGTCCGCTTTTTCTGTTCATCAAAAGGGAAGGGTCTTTTGAACAGGAGGAGAGCGGCGGA
>Ga0315297_10000751_pt1 | contig 19236 bp, 10 predicted proteins | sample YL17G15_0_MG_FD_203628 | JGI IMG/M metagenome (GOLD analysis project Ga0315297, IMG submission 203628) | Sediment microbial communities from Yellowstone Lake, YNP, Wyoming, USA - YL17G15_0 | ecosystem: Environmental > Aquatic > Freshwater > Lake > Sediment | place: USA: Wyoming | collected... | reverse complement strand
TTCACCTGTAAGACCGGTAGCACCAGACGGACCTGTTTCACCAGTGAGTCCTGTAGCTCCACTTGGGCCGGTTGTACCTTCAATGCCTGTAGCTCCTGTAGGACCGGTAGTTCCTTCAACTCCAGTTGCACCTGTTGGTCCAGTAACTCCAGTTTCACCTGTAAGACCGGTGGCACCTGTTGGTCCTGTTTCGCCTGTCAAACCAGTAGCACCAGTTGGGCCGGTTTCACCTGTAAGACCGGTAGCACCACTAGGACCTGTAGTTCCTTCAATTCCAGTTGCACCTGTCGGACCTGTTTCACCAGTGAGTCCTGTAGCTCCACTTGGGCCGGTTGTACCTTCAAGACCTGTGGAACCAGTTGGTCCTGTAATTCCTTCAGCTCCTGTTGCCCCAGTCGGGCCGGTTTCTCCGGTTAAACCTGTAGCTCCTGTTGGTCCAGTTTCACCTGTAAGACCGGTAGCACCAGACGGACCTGTTTCACCAGTGAGTCCTGTAGCTCCACTTGGGCCGGTTGTACCTTCAATGCCTGTAGCTCCTGTTGGTCCTGTAATTCCTTCAACTCCAGTTGCACCTGTTGGTCCGGTTGTTCCCAAACCGGTTGCTCCTGTTGGACCTGTTTCACCAACTCCTGTGGCACCAGTTGGACCAGTGACTCCAGTTGCTCCTGTAGGACCTGTTTCACCTGTAAGACCGGTAGCTCCCGTAGGACCAGTTACTCCTGTTGCTCCTGTAGGTCCGGTTACTCCAGTAGCACCTGTGGGACCTGTAACACCTGTTGCACCTGTGGGACCTGTGACACCAGTTTCTCCTGTAGTACCAGGAGCACCTTCAATATTAATAGACCAATCAGTCCAAGTTCCTGAACCACCAGTAGCATCAGCATTGTATTCCAATGTTGTTCCTGAATAAGAGGTAACTGTACCTTGAAAATAATTAGTAGGAGCACTTGTCCTAGACACTTTTAACCTTAAACCAGGAGTATATGCTAATCCAGAGTCAGCGGTAGTAATGGTTTGTGCGCCTGTGCCGATAGTCAATTCAGTCGTTGAGGTCGTATTATATTTACTTCCTGCTACTCCACTAGCTCCTGTCGGTCCAGTAGTTCCTTCAGTTCCTGTCGCACCTGTAGGTCCGGTTGTACCAGCAGTTCCTGAAGCACCAGTAGGACCTGTAACTCCTGTACTACCAGTTGGACCTGTAACACCTGTTGCTCCTGTTGGGCCTGTAACTCCTGTAGCTCCTGTGGGGCCTGTGACTCCTGTTGCCCCAGATGGGCCGGTAACACCGGTTGCACCACTTGGACCAGTTTGACCTGTAAGACCAGTCGCACCAGACGGACCAGTCTCACCTGTTACTCCTGTAGCACCTGTGGGACCTGTAATTCCAGTTTCTCCAGTTGCTCCAGTAGGACCTGTTACTCCTGTTGCTCCTGTAGGACCAGTAACGCCTGTCGCTCCAGTTGGGCCTGTAACACCTGTTGCACCTGTTGGACCCGTAACGCCAGTAGCTCCAGTCGGTCCAGTGACTCCAGTTGCTCCTGTGGGGCCTGTTCTACCTGTAGCACCAGTAGGTCCGGTAATTCCAGTTGCACCTGTGGGGCCTGTAACGCCTGTTGCTCCTGTCGGTCCTGTTACTCCGGTTGCTCCTGTTGGGCCGGTAACACCTGTTGCACCACTTGGACCAGTTTGACCTGTAAGACCAGTCGCACCAGACGGACCTGTCTCACCTGTTAAACCTGTTCCACCAGTCGGTCCTGTAACTCCAGTTGCACCAGTAGGCCCGGTAACGCCTGTTGCTCCTGTTGGGCCAGTTACTCCAGTTGCACCAGTTGGTCCTGTAACTCCGGTTGCACCAGATGGGCCTGTTTGACCTGTAAGACCGGTAGCACCTGTTGGTCCTGTTTCGCCTGTCAAACCAGTAGCACCACTTGGGCCGGTTTCACCAGTCAACCCGGTAGCACCAGACGGACCTGTTGTACCTTCAGCTCCCGTAGCGCCTGTTGGTCCTGTTTCACCTGTAAGACCGGTAGCACCTGTTGGTCCAGTTACGCCTGTTGCTCCTGTTGGGCCTGTAACACCTGTAGCACCTGTAGCACCTGTTGGTCCGGTTGTTCCTGCACCAGTTGCACCAGTAGGCCCGGTTACGCCTGTTGCTCCTGTTGGACCAGTGACTCCTGTTGCACCGGTTGGTCCGGTAACACCTGTAGCTCCGGTTGGTCCTGTAATTCCTGTTGCTCCAGATGGGCCTGTTTGACCTGTAAGACCAGTCGCACCAGACGGACCTGTCTCACCTGTTAAACCTGTTCCACCAGTTGGGCCGGTCTGTCCATCAGCCCCAGCAACACCGCTAGCTCCTGTAGGACCGGTTGTTCCTGCACCAGTTGCACCTGTTGGTCCTGTTTGACCATCTATACCAGTTGCCCCAGTTGGTCCTGTAGTCCCCAAACCAGTTGGGCCAGTTGGGCCAGTTTCTCCATTGACTCCGGCAGTTCCTGTAGCTCCTGTTGGGCCGGTCGTTCCGAGTCCGGTTGCTCCTGTTGGGCCTGTTAAACCTTGTGTTCCTGTTGCTCCGGTTGGACCCTCAACACCAGTTGCTCCTGTCGGCCCAGTGATACCTTGAGATCCTGTTGCACCGGTCGGACCCTGAACACCTGTCGATCCGGTGGGACCCGTTTCACCAGCGCCAGCTGGGCCAGTCACACCAGTTGCTCCTTGTATTCCTGTTGATCCTGTTGGTCCTGTTTCTCCTTCAATACCGGTAGCACCAGTGGGTCCTGTTTGCCCCTCAGTTCCTGAAGAACCAGTCGGTCCAGTCCCACCAGCTCCAGTAGCGCCGGTCGGACCAGTAATCCCAGCTACACCAGTACTTCCCGTTGGCCCGGTTACTCCGCTGCCTGTAGGACCGGTTGCTCCGGTAGCACCACTTTCTCCAACTACTCCACTTACCCCAGTCGGTCCAGACCCCCCACCAGCTGCACCAGTTGCCCCAGTCGGGCCTGTCTGACCTTCACTACCAGCGCTCCCAGCTGCTCCAGCAGTTCCAGATACACCTTGTAAACCAACGGCTCCGGAGTCTCCCTTAATCCCAACTCCACTGGCTCCGGTAGGTCCAGTTCCACCCCCTACTCCAATCTCTTGTGTTGGTAGATATATCGGAGTTTTTTCTTCCTCCGGTAAAATAATTCCTTCGACTCGATTCGATTTTAATATCCGTAACACTTTTACTGCGGTTTTTGCCAGAGGTTGAAAAACCACCGATACCGAACTGCTTAACACCCCTCCTCTTCTTTTCACCGCTGCCCCCAAAATCGTGTTAGTAGAAGTTGGTTTGGTAGAAATTACTCTAAAATTAAAAAACATTGCCGTATTTTTAGGGTAATAATTAAAACTCAAAAGAATCGCTGACCAGGTAGTAACAATTATAAAAAAAATTCCCGCGATCGCCGCTAAAAAAATCTTCCATAAAAAAAGAAATCTTTGAAAAAAAGCCGACGTTTGCACAATCGTTGTCCGTAAAGTCAGAGGTATCTTTGTTACTTCTTGAGAAATTTTATCTGCACTAGTAATTATTTTTGTTTCTGTTTCTGAAGTCGGTGCGATCTGTAATTTTTGCGCTTCTTTAGCCAAATAATTTTGAGAAGAAAGATAATTTTCTAATTCTTTCACAGCAAATTTTCGATAACCATTTTTTTCTCTGGTTGAAGGGATTATTTTTTTGTCTGCTAAGCGACGCAAACTAGAAGAAGAAGTCCCTAATCTCTTTGCGGCTTCATGAATGTCTAGATATTTTCCAAATTTTTGTAATTCAAGGTCTTCAACACTAAAATACCGATTTTTTTTATCAAGTCTTTTAGAAACAATCTTGCCTGATTTTTCCCAACGACGAAGGGTGCCTATAGAGACACCTAAATACTGGGCGGCCGGACCGATTGATAAGTATTGATCACTCATTGATACCTATGCAAACCTTAATTTTATATATATAACTAGCCTCAAAAACCTTACCATCTTTAATCTATTCATAATCTTATATTAAGATAAACATACAATAATAAGAATGTCAAGGGCAATATAATAGTTCTTATTGACAAACATGATAAGATTATGATATAATTACCAGGCATGATTACTTTTGCATATAACCTGTCACCCGAGATTAAAAAAAATCTTGAAAAGATCGAAGAGCTAAAACGAAAAGTTCTTTTTACTCCCCTCTCACCGAAAAAAGAACTACGCTTGCGTTGGGAGACCCAACTTGACCGAGTATTCTGGTCATTAACTTTATCAGGAGATTTTGGGAGTAAGAAACAGTTTATAAAATTGCTTTCAAAAAATATATCAACATTGGTTAATCTTAATCCTCAAGAAAAAAATATAATCTTATATAAAAATGCTCTCGACTATCTTAAAGACGAATGGCTTGTTTCTGAAAAATCGGTTACGCCAAAAACTATCCAGTTATTATCGACCAACTTTCTTAAATCAAAGTTGGTCGTTTCGGAAAATAATCTGCGACAGTTTTTACAGTATTTTGAGGGTAAAACTGATCACCCGATCGTCGTTGCCGCGATCAGCCAGATACAGACGATCAGAGCCCGCCTGTTAACAGTTGGCAACGGCCGGTTGTCCAGACTGCTTTGTCTTTTATATCTTTATAAAAATAGTTACGATCTCCGTCATTTAATCACTCTTGAAGAGTATTGGTATAAATATAAAGAAGGATACGATTTTGCGGTCAACAAAGCCATCCAAACCGGTAACCTTACCTGGTGGATCGAATTTTTTACACAAGCGGTGATCATTCAAACTGAAAAAACATTAGCCAATATGGAAAAATTTTCCGTCCTTGAAGGTTTATCAGGAAGATTTTTTGAAATCACCGACCGGCAAAAAGACATTCTTAATATTTTTGACCAGCCTGATACTCAGATCACCAACCGAAAAATCCAAACGGCTTTTAATATTTCGCAGATTACCGCCTCACGCGACCTCTCAAAACTGGCTAATCTCGGCCTGCTTTTCTCCCATGGCAAAGGTAGATCTGTTTACTATACAAAAGTAATTTAACCGGGCAACTATTGCAATCTTTCTGAATCTCAACCCAATCATGTAAAACTCCGGTTAATATTTTTTACTCTAAGCTATTTTCTTTAGGTTATTATTTATTAATGAGATTAAATATAGGATAAGCTTATTGAAAATATCTAATAATAATAGTAAACATCAACGGTTTATTCTCAAGGATGATTTTAGGTTATTCTACTCGACTTTCTCTATATATGCAAACTTTGTTTCTATCTATACAAATTAGCCTTAGAAACTTTATCAATTATAACCTATAGTATTATATAGAGATATAATATAGGTTATTTATCCCTGTTAATCTTTAACCGTAAAGGTCTTTAATAATATTCGTTTTTTAGGGTAAGGTCGGTGATGCGCTAGCGACTATTGAATTAAAGCTTCAAACCTTATTGACAACTTTTTTCAAAAGAAAGACAAAGAAAAAAAGAGTAAAAAACAGTAAAAAAATTTTCAAAATTGACGGTTGATAGATTGCTTCTATTTTATAGTCACTCGGTTCATTTAATGGTATGCCGATATAAAATGGAAAGACCGGAAAAGCTACTTTATTTTCCCCATTAACCAAAATCTTCCAGTTAGGATGAAAGGTTTGTTTTAAAATTAAAATACAGTTGTCACATTTGCTTTTTAATTGAAAACTAATTGAATAACCTTGTGAAATTTTTTTTTCAACTTTATTTAAGATTGTCTGTTCAAATTTTTCCTGTACGACCAATAACGGATTTTCCTTCCAAATATTTTTGTTATTATCATAGCCGTTCTGTCCGGACATCTTTATTGTTCTATCGACGAACGTTAACTTTTCATTATTTAAGGCTATGACGGGATAATCTTTATTAGCAAACATGGGGCTATAAAACCAAAGGTGAACGATATTGACAAGATCATTCTTATTTGTTATAACTTCCAAGCTGCTTTTTCCTAAAGTGAACCAACCTTCTGAGTCAATCTTATATAGGCTGAATTTACCTTTTTTAATAATTAGTTTGGCAAACTTCGGCGGTTTTTTTTCAATCGGCAAGACCAGATAACCAACATTGTAAAGATTATAGTGTTTTGGATTCTCTTCATCAAAAAATTGTTCTGCATCGGAATTAGGAGACCAGCTTTGTGGTAAAAAACCAATAGTCGGGAAACCGTCCTGCGATAAAGCCATATAAATTTGAGTGTCACCTATTTTAAAATCTCTGCCCCAGTTTCCGGGCCGGCCGGCATAAACTCTGGCCGGAGGTAATTTTTTCAGGCTATTGATTATTGCCTTATAATCGTTAATATTTTTTTGATAATCTATATTTGATCTTTCAATCCAAGCGTCATTATCTTTTACGTAATTAATTATCGGCTTTTCTATCAAATAAATGGAGTAGAGACCTAAACTTATTACTAATGTCATTAAAACTAAATTTTTTTGCTTAATTAACAATTGAATCAAATCTAATAACCAGCCACTGGCAATCATTAAACCGATAAACTGGACCATGACAATGACCCGGTGAATATGATATTCGCTCATGCCGGGAATAAGATTGATTAAGGGACCTAAAATATCACGTCCGAGAAATAGAATAAAATATAAACCAAAAGTCACCACCAAATATCGGTTTAATTTATTTGTTGATACTAAGCCCCAAAATAAACCGCCAATGATAAAGATTGTCAGAAAAGGAAACCTGTTAAAATCAAAGAGGTCTCCATTTGTCAACCAAATAATTATTTGATTTAATCCCCATGAATTAAACTTCCAGATCGGATCCCATAAAGAAAAATTACGATACTGAGAAGTAAGAAAAAACGGAAAAATAAAATAAGCTAAAGAAATCAGGGTAAAAGACAAAAAGATTAAGAGTCTCTTTCCGACCTCAAACGATTGATCAAAAGTGAAGCCCCACGTTCTAAGTGGAGCGGAATCCTGTACCGAAGGCCTCTTATTCCCATTCTTACTAATGGGACCTTCTGGTATAAGGGAAAAAATCCAAAAAACCGGATAAGCAAATAATAGTAGATAAAATATGCCAAAATGAGCCTGAGCTAATAAAAAATTAAAAATAAGAGCTTTGCTAAGACTTTTTTTATTTTTAAGATAATCAATTCCGTAGGCAAAGGCTAAAGGTAAAAAAAATACCGCTAGTAATTGAGTAAATAAACCCCAACCTCGCCAAAGAAAGCTGGGAGAATCTAAACCATAAAGTCCGTCCGTAAAAATTGCTTGAGAAAAAAAGGCAAAAATTAATCCAAAACCAGAAGAAAATCCTAAAATTCGCGCTCCCAAGAAAAAGCTTACTGGCAATAAAACAAGCAGCAATGTTCTAACGATGACAAATAATTTAAAAGTGGAAATCGGAACAAGAAAACTTAATAAAGAAATTGCTGCTTCAGGCAAATGTGAATAAAATAAAGATAAGGAAAAACCTTCGGCCCAACGCTCATTCCAGCTATCCAAAAGGTATATGAGTGATAACTTACCGCTAAAAATCCCTTTCCAAACATTCTTTGCACCATCAATAAGCGCAAAGTGAAAAGTGTTATCATTTGGATCGGTTAAAACCTTAAATTCCCCTCGATAAAGATAAAGATTAAATAAAATAATTAGAAGTAATAAACCATAAATAACATATTTTTGTTTAATAATAGAAGGCTTCATATAATTTATTTTACCCTCTTGTAAAGATTAATTTGATTATCGATTTTCTGATAATGATCTTGAACATACTTATCTAAACCAGGCTCAAGAGTATAAAATTTTACGGGGTCATCAATCAATAAATATGGTAGTTTATTTTTTTCAAAAGAATCAATATATGATGGAAGCGTGTTTCTCACGGACGACAAAAAATTATAATTATTTAATTCATCATCCCCTATTGTAGTAGGATAAGCTATCGGCCGAAATAAAATATTCGGGAAAATGGCAGCATTTTGGGGTACCTTTGACCAAACCGGGGCAAACTGGGAAATTTGATATTCAGACCGAAATACCGTTCTGGCATTGTTAGCCTTAATACTTACATAAACTAGAACCATAAATAAAATAAAAAATCCACCCTTAATTAATTGATGAAAAAAGCCGGATGAAAATTTATTAAAAATAAAGTCATCTAATGTAACAGCGCCAAATAGAGCTAATAACCATTGAAAAGGAATATAATACTGAATAAAAGCCATGTTAAGATTGAGTAAAAACAAGTACTGAACGACCAAACTAGCAATAAGAATTATTTGAATAAGCTGTTTTTTTTTATCAATATTCCTTGATTTTGCTCGTTTATTATTTAGAAAGTTAGATAAAGTCAAATAGGCGCCGGCTGAAGAAAGCAAAGGTAATATCCAAACATAAAACCATGTTAATGGTTTACCCATTAATCCGTAAATAAAACCGTTATTGGGCTGATGGAAAAATCCATAGTACACTTGGCCAAAAATTTGGTCAGATAAAGTAAAAGAGAAAACAAATACTTGACTAAACATAGAAAGAAATGATCCGTTAAAAAGATGATAGAGGCAAAACAAAATTAGCGTTAATACAAAACCGTCTAAAAGTAATATAAAATTTTTTAATTCCCGGTTCAAAATACAATAAACTCCATACATTATTAAAAAAATCATTAATTGAGGCGCTATCTTTATTAAAGTAAGGAACGATAGGCCAAAAACTACGCCTGAAATAAACAGCAGTAATTTCGAAGATCTAAAAAAACCTATAACAAAAACAAGTAAACCTAGAGTATAGACTGTCATCATAAGATTATCCGGTCTTATCTGCATTGAAGAAAAGATAGTAAAAGGATCAAATAAAAAAAGAGGAATAAATAATAATGCTGTCCTACGATTAAACGCCTTATTAATTAATAATGCTGATAAAAACACTCTAACTGCAAATAACAATATCATAAAGATTCTTGCTTTGCCAAGGGTGGCAAAGGAAAAACCAAAAAATAAAAAAAGGGGTACGAGAATTCTATGAAAAATGCTAGAAAAGACATAAAAGAAGGAGGTATAGGGTTTAAATCCCGAAGCAATCAAATAAACTCCTTGAACATGAAAAAGCTCATCGCTATCATATTGATAATTATAGGCAGATTTTATAATTGAAAACACTAAAAGTATCATTGCTAGAGCCATTACGGTTTTGATAAATACAGGAATTATTTTTTTTAATTTAAACATAAAATTATCTTGTTAAAATAGGGTTTAACCAGTCTGTGTGCAATCCGTTATTGCTATACCCCTCCGTTTTAATTATTAACGCTAATTTATCAACGTTTTTTATTGAAACCGAGACCGATTCCGGCAGATCATATTTTCCTTTAGGTTTGGATCTATAAAATTCACGTCCGTCTCCTTGAATAATAAATATGGCTTTATTTTGATCTCCGGCTTCTGTATCAATCCCAAAATCGGTAGTAAATTTTGAGAACCGTTTTCCGAGATTATAGCTAATCGTTGAATTTGCATGAGCCCCAATTCCCTGATTATAAAAAAAGTAGTTATTGGAAAGTCTGTTCCAATATTTAACCCCTCTGGCTGATTCAACTGTCATATTAATCATTGACTTTAAATAATCTTGTTGCGATTCGATTGAAACTATTTTTGTCAAAGAAATTGGCTTGCGCAAAAGATAATTAAAATTTATTATTAGTAAAGCTCCTGCAAAAATAATTAAAGCGGTTATCATCAAAAAATAATTTTTTTTAATAAAAGACGAGAAGTATCTGATGAAGATATAAATAAAAATGGCTATCTGTAGGATGGATATGTATAAAGTAAACGAACGTGTCCATTCCAAAGAGAACGGCCAATAGACTTGGTCGGGATAGTTGAGAGCCATGCTGATATACATATTGAAGAATATTCCTAAGGTAACGACTGATAACAAACCAATGACATGAGTTAATTTTTTTTCAATTTTAAAAATATAAAAGAGTATTACGAAACCTAAAAGATGAAATAAATAACGTTCGTGACTTTGTGTCAGAAGATGAAAGAAAGACAAAATAATCAGAGCGGAAGATAATATAAATTCCTTCAGCGTTTCTTCTTTTTTTGCCAAGAAAACATTTAAAGCAGCAATAAAATAAAAGAGACTAAATAACAATAATCCAAACTGTTTTGCGTTTATAATACCCAATACCAGTGTCTTGTCGGAAATTTTCATACCCTCGAGTCCCGAGGCAATCCACCAACCATTAAAAGCATTAAGAGAGTACCAAGGAAACCAGTTTGAGTTAATGGTAAATAAATTCAATAAGCTGACCATCTCCCGATAAAACCAGAAAGGAAATGTGATTATGGCAAAAGTCGCCAAACTGACAGAAAGCGATTTGATTAGATCATTGAAGGAATATTTTCGATAAATAAAAAGATAAAAGATGGGAATAAAAATAATGTTTTGCCACTTCGTTAACCAAGCTATGGTAAAAATTATTGAAGCTAACTTTGGTTTTTCATCAACAAAAAAATAGATTGCTGCGAGAAATAAAAAAAGGCCAAACTGATCCACCTGCCCCCAAATAACTCCGTCAAAAAGGACCGCCGGATTCAAGAAAAAAATAACTGCCAGTAATCTTCCCCATTTCATCTTCAACTTTTCGGAAATTTTGATAATTAGGTAAGCAATGCCAATATCTGAAACAATAATCAATAACTTAAAAAGAAAGAGGTAAAGGAAGTTATTATCCATCCAATATTGACTAATGTTGTAAGGGTCAGCAAATAGTTTGTAGATTTTACCTATTAAATCTAGAATGTAGGCAAATCCGGGTGGATAATTATAGTTAGTGTTTTTTACAAGCCAGATTATCCCTTTATCAGCCGCGGCCAGTCCCCAACCTTTCCAAAAGGCAATATCGGCTTTAAAACCGGGAATACCAATGAGAAGCAAACGAACTACAAACCCTAAGGAAAGAAGTAAAAAATACATAACATAGCTTTATTTTTTATATTCTAGGCTGTTCATGATTCGATTGAACAACGTTTTTCCTTCGGCCGGAAAGATATCACCCATATGGAGAAGGGTGTCATCATTACCCTCAATTACAAAAAAATAATAATCGCTGGTAATGGCATTGCTACCTTTGATAACGTAAGTTGCTTTATATCCGGTCAACTCTTTTTCGTTAGTAACTTTTGTAATGTTTTTAAGAGCCTTTAATCCTGAGAAAAATTTCCAATAGTTTCTAACAAATTCCTCCGGTTTTCCGACTAAATTCTTATCTCGACCAGAGATTTTTTCCACTATCAACAATAGGCTTTGTTCCGGTGGTAATGCACTTACTTTGAAAGCAACCGGATCACTTTTATCACCGGGATAAGTTACTGGTGTAAATTCTTTAGGATATTGGAAGGAATAAGGAAACAGTTTACCTTTATAAGAAACCCAATCAGTAGTCTCTGCCAGTTTTGCAAAATCATACAAAGGCGCCGTCGTTGGACTTTGAGGAGATAAGTAATTTATTCCAGCCGGAAAAACCTGCTGCCCGGTTTTATTTTTTTTGGAAACCCACAGATAAACCCCACCAACCAAAAGGACAAAAACAACCAAGACAACAAAATTACCAAAAACCAAGCTGGATTTATTTAACGTTTCATCCGTTTCATCAATCGTTTTTTTTGTATCCATATAATTAAAATAATTAAAAAAATATTAAAATGTAATTTTAATACTAAATGAAAAAAAAAATTTTGTCAACAGTATTTTTTAGTTTTTTGTAGAATATAAACAATAGACAAACTTTGGTATTTTTGTCTTTAATTTATGTTTAATCAAGGATGTTATCTCTGTCATAAAAAAGATGTTAAACCTATTTATAAAATTAATAACCGAACGGTTTTTTGCTGTCTAAATGATGATCTTTATTTTTCTAGCGACGAAAAGAAAGAAAAATTTCAATATAATTATGATTATTTTGAATCCTCTCCTTACAACCAACAACAATTCTTTAACAATGTCTATTTTCAGGATAAACTCAACAAAATTAAGACTCTTACTCGAGAGAGAAAACCGAATATTCTCGACGTTGGGTGCGGTTGGGGAATTTTTTTGCAGGTTATAAAAAACAGTCATCAACCTTATCTCGGAATTGATCTCTCCCATAAAGCAATTGAGATTTGTCGTGAAAAAAAGCTTAACTGTCAAGAAGTTGATCTTATTAGTCTCAGTAAAATCAAAGATCAGCAATATTCGGCAATTACCTTTTTTCAGGTCATCGAACATATAAAAAATCCGTTAGATTATTTGGAAGCAGCAAAAAAACTTCTAAAAAAAAATGGAATTCTATTAATAACTACTCCAAATAACCAATCTCCCTTAAGATATTTATTTGGATCTCGTTGGTCTGTCTATAAAACTCCCAGTCATTATTTTTTTTATTCAAAGAAATCACTAGAACGATTATTAAAAGCGGCAGGATTTAGTAAATTCAAAATAAAGATCGACCGATTCCGGTTTTTTTCATCAGACTATATTTTGCAACGGATATTTAATAAAAAACTATCAGTTTCCCGAATTATTAAACTTCCCATTCCGACAGACCCTTTTGGGGATTTAGAAGCAATAGTTATTAAAAAATAATGAAAAAATATTTTGTTTTTATCTTTGCTTATTTTATACTTCTTCTTAGCTTTGTCCCTAATTTTTACGAAGTCTCCGTCGCTAATCTTCTTCCGCCAGATCGAACCATAGTCTGGGGTGAACATAACTATACTTATGATTACAACGTTTACCTTAGTAAAATCCGTCAGGGTCAGGAAGGTCGATTAAGCGTGGTTGATAAATACGACAATAATCCCAATCAAAAAGGAGTTTTTCTTCAAATGTTTTATTTGCTCTCCGGTAAGTTAACAAAGATATTTGGCTTGTCACCTGTTCTTAGTTACCACCTGCTGCGAACCTTTATGGCTGTCTTTTGGATTATGACAATCATTTTTTTAAATGTTTATTTTCTGAGAAAATTGTCTCTCATAAATTTGGGGGTTGTTCTTTCCTTGTTAACAGCCAGTTTTCCAATCTTTTACCGATTTGAAAATCAATGGTGGGTAACGTTTTATATGAATTGGTGGCAGGAACTGGATATCTTAAAAAGGATCAGCTTTATCCCGCATGATACTTTTAACTATATATCTATATCGGTTTTAAGCATTTTATTAAGTTTGACCAGCAAAAATAAAAGTAACAAATATTTACCTATTATCTGTTTAATTCTTTTCATTTCGGTTTTTATCCAACCAAGTAGTGCCCTCTTATTTCTTGTTTCTTGGATCTTATACCATACAATTATAATTTTATGGTCAAGATCTTTTGAAAAAGACAAAATTATTAAGCTATTAAAACAAACGTCCGTTATCTTTATTGCTGTACTTATTCCTATAATATACATAAAAACAGCTACCTCGAACTATCCTTGGAAAAGTCTTCTGGATTTTGATCAGAAAAATCGACTTTCGGTTAATATTAAAGAGTATGTTCTCACTCTTGGACCGATTTTTTTTACCGGCATGGCTGGTCTGATATTGGTTTTGTTTAAAAAAAAGCGGGAGTTGCTTAGTCTGGCCACTTGGATCATCGGAGTGTCTGTTTTACTAATTTTGTTCAAGTTTTTTTCCTATCAATCGGAGCTACGTTTCGTCCAAACTGCCAATCATATCCCATTGGCAATTCTTTCGGTTTACTTTATAAATTATTTGATTATTAAATTCAAAAATACGATTATTAGATATAGTATATATATAGTAATTATCTTTATTGTCTTTCTTGGACTGGCCCAAGCTTATTTTTCTTTAAAATCTCAAACTCAGTTTATTAATCAACGGGCACTGGCAACCTTACCGTTAGTTCCCTACCCTCCCCAAGTTATGTATCCTCTTAATGATTTTTATAACGGTCTAAAATGGTTAGAAATTAATACCGATCACCAAACTGTTGTCCTCTCTAAAATCACCGCTGGCAATTATATCCCTGCATATTCGGGCAATTTTGTCTATCTTGGTCACGGTGCGGAAACACCTCATTTTGATGATCGGGTCAATAAAGTGGATGAATTTTTCATTGGTAATTTACCCGAAAAACAGGCTTTTGAGTTTTTAAAAACGGAAAATATCAGTTATGTTTTTTACGGCCCTCAGGAAAAAGAAAATAGTAGTAAAGACATCGGTGTTTATTCTTTTTTAATGCCTGTTTATCAAACGCTCCTAGTCACAATTTATAAAATTAAATTATGAAAAATAATCCCTGCTATCTTTGCGGGAATAAAAAACTTAAAATAATTGTTAATTTAGATTGGCCGATAAAGAAATGTCCCAAATGTCGTCTGGTTCAAGTAAACCCGTTACCATCAATTAAAGAGGTCAACGAACTTTATCAAGGTGATTATTGGAAAAACTTTTCGTATTATTCTTCTCAAATACCTGCTCATGAAAAATATTTTCGCAGAAAGATTGTTGATATAAAAAAACTTCGCAGAAAAGGTAGATTGCTTGACATCGGTTGTGCCTTTGGGATTTTGTTAAAAGAAGCTAATAATCAGGGTTTTATCTCCGAAGGTATAGATATTTCAAATTATGCAGTTAAGCAATGTCAAAAAAACAATTTGAACGCAATTACCAGTGTAATTACTGATGTTAAGAAAAAAAATTATTATGATGTCATTACTGCTTTTGAAGTTGTTGAACACGAAAGGAATCCTTTGTTAACAATAAAAACAGCTTATCAGCTATTAAAAGTCAATGGATTGCTGGTTATCAGCGTCCCAGATAGTAATTCATTAAGCTCCAAAATCATGGGTAAATACTGGTTTGGTTATCGAAATAAAGAACATCTCTTTCATTTTACTAAGGACAGTCTTTATATGTTATTGCAAAGGGCAGGATTTTCAAATATTTTGATTAAAAAAGATATTGCCCGAGCTTACCTTTTTGTCTATTATCTGGAAAGAATTAATTATTATTTTTTTAAATCAAAAGAATTAAATAAATTCATATTATCATTGAAAAAGGTTCCTTTTATAAACGATTTAACAATCCCTCTCAATCCTTGGGGTAATATAATCGCCTATGCTGTTAAAAAAAATAATTGATTTAATAAAAAAACATTACTTATTTTTTATCTTTTTATCTCTTATTGTCGTTTTGGTCTTCTTAACGTACAAAAATTACGGAGTAACCTGGGATGAAGTTTACTATATCCAAATTGGACGACATTATACCATTCAGATACTAGATGTCCTCAAAATTCCTCATAATCTTATAGAATACAATTTCAATCCCAGCAACCTTCATTTACAGTCTCACGGGGTTTTTTTTGATGTTCTCGTAATTTTACTAACTCCACTTTTTCGAAGTTTTAATCTTGAAATTTATCATCTTATTAAGGCGCTTCTGGCCTTATTTTCATTCATATTTCTGTATTCAATTTTAATTAAATTTTTGTCGAATAAATGGGCATTGCTTGGGGTAATTTTACTTTTATTATTCCCACATTTTTATGGAGATATTTTTAACAACTCAATCGACATCCCGACTTTAACAATTTTTACCTTATATCTCTACCTCTTTCTTCATTTTATTAATAAAAAGGATAGTTTTATCCGTTTAATCTTGCTGAGCTTTTCTTTGTCAATTCTTATCAATCAACGGATAGTTTTTTTGTATGCCTTTCTTTTGACCTGTTTGTTTTTAATCAAAAAACCAAAGCTAATTTTTTTACTTTCCACCTTTACCTTTATTTTTCTTCATTTAACCCACCCTTATTTATGGCAGCATCCGATAATCGGATTTTTTAATATACTAAAAACTTCTAATAGCTTCCCTTTTACTGCCGCTAATTTATTTAACGGTCAATTTGTGGAGGCTAATCAACTACCTTGGTACTATATTCCCAAGTTAATGGCTATTACTTCACCTTTATCGACTCTTGGTCTTTTTATTATTGGAAATTTTTACTTATTATTCTCAATTTTTAATAAAAAAATACCATCTAAATTAAAAATGACATATGCTTATTTTTTATCTCTTTTTTATATTCCTTTAATAATAGTTTTTATAATGCGGCCAGTCCTTTATGATTCGTGGCGCCACTTTTTATTTCTGACAATGCCTTTCATAATCATCGCTGTCTTTGGTGCCTACGCAATCTCAAGAATAAAAAATAATTTGATTAAAATAATTTTATTTGGTTTAATCGCAATCAATTTATTACAGACGGCTTTTGAAATGAAGACTCTTCATCCATATCAGTATGTTTATTACAACTCGCTTGTCGGTGGATTAAAAGGAGCCGATCGAAAATATGAAACAGATTATTGGGGAGCCACATATAAAGAAGCGGTTTTATGGTTTAATAAAAATATTAATAATCCCAATAAAATTTATTACATCGCCACTCAAGGAGATCCTTTATCTAGTGTTTATTACTTTAAGAAAAATATGATATTTACCAATGATTATAATAAAGTTAACTATATTATTAGTTTTACCCGATGGAACTCTGATCAACAGTATACAGGTAAGACTATTTATAAGGTTGAACGTGAAGGAGTTCCTTTGGTCTACATTAAAGAGTTTCCTTAGTATGAAAAATTTTTTAAAATATATTAAAAATGATAGTTTTTTCTGGTATTTATTAATTCCATCATTATTGCTGCTAACTTTATTTATCTCCCTCTCGCCTTGGTTAGCGGAACTTTTTGCCACGCCCGTTAATCAGGTTTTTACCGGCATAAACCGCTGGAGCACCGACTACTATATCTATCTTTCTTACGTTGAGCAGGGTGTCCGGGGATTTTTGACCACCAAGCTTATCTTTACTACTCAATTTCATCCGTCTGTATTTTTTTATTTGGCTTATGCAGTTCCTGGACATATCTTTGGTCATATTCTTGGCTTAAATAGCATTTTTATCTATCATTTTTTCCGAGCTTTATATGGCCTCGTCTTTTTATCAATGACAGTCGTCTTCTTTTACAAACTTTCAAGAAGCAAAGCTATAACTTTAACGGCTTTTATTTTTACCTTTTATTTTTCCGGGTTTATGAAAATAACCAGTCTTGTTCCATTTCAGGCAACCAGATATCTCGAGTGGCTTCAGGAACAAAATATCATCGGTCGGGCAACCGGACCGCTCCATTATAATGTTGGTTTTATTATTTTTATCGCTGCTTTTCTTTATTATTTTTATACAAAGACGTCTTCTACAAAAAAAACAATTATTTTTGGTTTATTATTAAATGGACTACTCCTTTCCAATCCTTTTAACTTTCTCCTGATGGTTTTATGTTTTGGAGTTTATCTGCTAATAAAATTAATTTTTTATAAAGAAAAGGTCCAATTTTTTCAGGAACTGAAAATAGTTTCTGGCGCGGTAATTCTTTCTTTACCATTATTTTTACTACTCAACTATTATTTATCGATCCCGCCATGGGGAGTGGTTGGGGTCGGTCCAAAATTTTATGTCAGAACTACCCCACCGGTCAGTTTATTGGAGACGGCCTTGTCAGTAGGACCGATCTTCTTCTTAGGAGTTGCCGGATCGATACTTCTTTTCATAAAAAAGAATAGGCCAATCAAATTGTCTGCATTGCTTTTTCTGGTAATCTGGCCGGTTATTCAATTTATTTTATTGATGTCCGGAGATATATTCAAAATCCACCCGCCGCGGGCTTTTAGCGGTTTGTACTATCTCCCTCTTGCTTATTTTTCAGCGACCTTGATTAACCAGTTAACCAAAAATTATTTAAAACAAATGATGATCGTTGCCCTGCTTTTTTTGCTGACTTTACCTAATTATTATTTTTCCTACAAAGAACAGATATTTGCTTTTACTGATTTTAAATATTTTTCCTCTTTTGTTTATCCGAGTAAAAAACAAGTGGATGCTTTCAAGTTTTTAGAAAAAAATACTCCAGCCTATTCTGGTGTTCTGGCGATGTATGAAGCTAGCTCTTTGATTAACGGTTTTTCCGGTAATTCAACCGAAGTCGGCCTGGATCAAAATTTGACAGTACCTTTTTACACCAACAAATTAAGTGATGATGAAGCAAGAAAAATTTTAAAACAATATCATTTTAAATATGTTTATTTTGGCTTTCAGGAAAAATCTACCGGTGGAAATATGGATAAATATACATTTCTGAAAAAAATTTTTAGTAACGAAGAAGTTGATATTTATCAATTACTATGAAAAATAGTATCAACCATAAAAAAATTCCTGAATGGCTGACTGTAATTACATTATCTATTATTGTTGCAACCATTAATGTCTTTCATGTGATTATCGGACAGGCTAAAACGCCAACCGATTTTACATATCTGGCAACCGGCCATTATTATTTAGATTATTTTGAATATCTCCAGCATATTGCTGCGGGAATTGCCGGCCATTGGATGCCTACAAATTATTTTACGACTGACCCTAGTTTAGTTGACTGGCGTTTTTTTCCTTACATATTACTGGGAAAAATCGCCTGGCTTTTTCATCTTTCACCAATGGCATCTTACTGGATAGCAGTTTTTTTTCTGACTGTATTCACACTCATCGGATTTTACTTCATCATTAATTTTATGCTTAATAACGAAGCTTTCTACATAAAAATAATTGCTTTATTAATTGCTATTTTCAGCGGTCCGGCTTATAAAATTTTAATAAATAATGGTCAACTGCTTTTAATTCCTTATGATTTTTGGTACGGACCGGCAACGTTTATAAGAAGATTTGGGGTAGTACCATACCACACTTTGGGATTACTTTTATTACTATTTATTATCATCGCTATAAATAAAACCTGGAAAACTATTCCTAATCTTTCTAACAAAGTAATGCTTATCAAAAGTCTTTGGGTGACGGTATTATTAATCGTACTGATGACTTTCTCGCCTATACCACTGATCTCATTACTTCCTACATTATTAATCATGAGCAGCATTCGTTTTATCAAATTCAAAAGGGATTATTTTAAAATATTCTTATTTAACGCTATTTTACTAATTTTGATTATTCCTGTCGGTTTTATTTTAAGACAAAACGCTGGTTACGGCGGAATAAGTTTTGAACTCAAATGGATCGGACATGATCCTTGGTGGTTTGTTCTTTTAAATATTGGCCCGATAATATTCTTTTTCCCGTTTGGATTAAAAGAATACTTAAAAGATAATAACTTTTTAAGA
>Ga0315297_10000750_pt1 | contig 19241 bp, 15 predicted proteins | sample YL17G15_0_MG_FD_203628 | JGI IMG/M metagenome (GOLD analysis project Ga0315297, IMG submission 203628) | Sediment microbial communities from Yellowstone Lake, YNP, Wyoming, USA - YL17G15_0 | ecosystem: Environmental > Aquatic > Freshwater > Lake > Sediment | place: USA: Wyoming | collected... | reverse complement strand
GCCGATAGCCCGGCAGCAGCACCGTGGCGATGAACGCCACGAGCAGTGCCAGGAATCCTGCTGCCGTGGCAGGGCCCTTGAATCGATGAATGAGGTCGCTCATGAAGGCTGATCCTGTCTTGCGCGGTGCCGTGGCCGGGGTCATCGCCGTGCTCCGTCGACGGGTTCGAATACGACGGAAATCACCGTTGTGGCTTCGACTGCCCGGCCCTCGACCCGCGGCGCCTTGAAGCGCCAGCGACTGACGGCAGCCATGACCGACTTGTCGAACACGCCGGCCGGAGTCGAGGACACGATCTCCGCGCCCTGGACGCGTCCGTCCGTGTCGACGGCGATTCGCACCCGGACCTCGCCGCTGAGGTCTTTCTCAATCGCCCCCTTCGGATAGGCGGGTGCCACGTAGTACGTGCGCTCGAGTGAAGGGAACTGGAGCGGCGCGGGCGACGGCTGCCGTACCGCGGCCAGGCGTCGCTCGAGCCCGTCTACCCGAGTGGGTTCGAATCCGAACTGGCGCGCTGCGTCCAGGTATCGCTGGGTCACGTCGAGTTCGCCCGCTGCCAGTGCGCTGCCTGCCCGCTCGACCAGTTGCGACGAGAGCGCGCGGGCCTGATCCGCAGTTGCCGCGCCCATGGGGTCTGCCGTGCGCAGCGAGCCATAGTAGAACACCGCGCTGTCCTGGGCCGGGTCGACGAGCTTTCCTTCGCTGATTCGCTGCTGCACCAGCCGGGCCAGGCGCTCCGGTTCGGAAAGTGACGGTGGAGTCGGGGTCACGTCGACGGGTGTGAGTGCCACCGGCACGGCGGCGAGGAGGGTGGCTGTCGTCACGCCAAGAGCACGCGCCTCCGCCAGCCAGCGTTCCGCCTCGGCGGTCTGCCGCTGCGCACTTGCAGTCTGCGCGCGCTGCAGGAATGCCTGCCCCAGCTTGCGGCTCGCTGCCGCCTGCGTACGCGTGTTCGGCGCCAGCTTACTCAGTTGCGCCAGGTAGTCCCTGGCGCTGTCCCCGGCGGGTTCAAGGAGCCTGCCTTCCGCGATTCGCGCGTACACCAGGCCTGCGAGTTGGTTGACCCGCGTGCCGCCCTGCCGGCGGGTGATCTCGTCGCGCCAGTAGGTCGTGCGGTCGGCCGGCAGCGCTCGCGCCTGCGCAGCCTGCCGCAGGAGCTGGCTCGCACGATCGGTCCTGCCGGCATCGAGCGCCGCGGCGATCTGTCCCTCGACGATGCGGGTTGCGGCGGACTGGACTTTCGGGTCGTCAGGTCGCACGCGCGCGAGTTGGGCGACCGTGTTTGCTGCGTCGTCGAACCGCCGTTCGGCGAGCGCCGACTGCAAACGTTCGTCCAGTATTGCGGCAACGCGGTCCAGCCCCTCGCGTGCCTCCCCGTTGCCCGGCGCCTGCGCAAGGACCGATCGGTAGTACAGAAGCGCGCTGTCGGAGTCGGGTTCCACATAGCGGCGCTCGAGAAACGCCGTTGCGGCCTTATCGAGCAGGTCTTCGACCGATCCGTGCTCGATGCGATCCGGCACGGGACTCGCCGCAACTGGCGCGGGACTCGGGGCGACCGCGGCGGACCCGGGCTTCGGAAGGGTGCCCTGCCCTGCGCGGTCCAGTAGAAACCAGGTGGCTGAAATGCCCAGCACGACCAGGCCGATCATGCCGGGTACCAGCCACCTCGGCGTTCGCGGCCTGGCGGGAGGCGCGATCGCGACCGGCTGAGGCAACGGCACCGCCTCGGCGGGCTGCGATGTGATGACTTGCCTGGCGGTCGGGTGCACGCTGGCTTTCGGTGCGGCCACGACGGCCCGCGAGAGCGCCTCCTCCCGGGCTCCTTCGAGCACAGCCGCAGTCTTGCCGGTCTCGACCGGAATGGGCAACACCGCGAAGACCGCCGATCGCCTGATCGCGCTCGCTATGTCAGGTGACTGTGATTCCGGCGCGAATACGACGACGACGCCGGAATCGGAGAACGACTGCAATCGGTCTACCGCGCTGCCCAGATCCGCGGACTCCCGCGCGTCGAGCAGGAAGACCTGGGCATGGGCGGCATGCACATGCTCGCGAGCTGCTTCGACGGAATCCGCCAGCCGGATGCCGGTTTCGCCGTCGAGCTCCCGACCGACCTGCTCGAGGAGCGCATCGTCGCGGGTGACCGCGATGACGTCGACGCGGGACGTCGGAGCCGATTGAGCACCCGAGACGAGCGTGGGCGCCGGGTGTGCACGAGCAGGAACGGGCGTCGCGGCCACGGAACACTCCTTCTGGCGACCGGGATCGGCGAACGGCGTCCGTCACATTCCGGTCGATACGGGAGTGTAGATATGGCGTCCTGCAAGAACGTGCGCCGCGTCACGGTTTGAGACTGGGTGCCCGATAGCCGCATCTTTCGTGGCGGGAGTAACGAATTTTCCGCTGCATGGCAGCGGCCGGCGTGGCGGGCGCTCAGCGCAGCAGTACACGGAAGATATCGAAGTACTCTTCCTGCAGCAGGTTGGCGACGGGAACGCTGCCGTCAGGTGCCGCATCCGCCGCGTACACGCTGTCCGGAGTCGGAATCGTGTCGGATTCCGCCCGGTAAGCCGCGCCGCGCCGCAGGCGTTCGGTGCGCGCCTTGATGTCGACCAGATCCACAGCCTGTTTCTCCAGCTCGCCGAGTGCGCGCGCGACCGTGCCGAGCAGGGCCTCGCACTGCTCGGGCCCGCCAAAGCTCGACTCGTACACGCGGCGCAGCGTCGTCTGCCGGGCGAGGTCGGCCAGGCCGTCGGGGGCCAGGCGCCCGTACAGCCACCCGGCGCAGGCAATCGCCGCCAGGTTCACCGCGCGACGGCCTTCCACGCTCAGGGACTCGAACGCGGGCGGCGGATCCGCCTCGACCTCGTGGCGCGCGTCTCCGAGGTCCGTGACAACAGTGAGCGCGGCCTCGACGCGCGCGGCACGCGCCGCGATCGCATCCTCCAGCTTGCGCCGGCGAAAATGATTCCAGAATCCGCCCAGGGAGCCGAGCTGCTGCCGCGCCAGCTTCTGCTCTGCCTGCAGTTGGTCCGCCAGGACCCGCGCCTCGACGAGTTCACGGTCCACGTCGGCGAGACGGGCGCGCTTCACCCGGTCGAATTCGGCCAGCTGCTGCCGGCGCTCGCGGTCTTTCTGCTGCTGGGCGAGCTCGGCGGCAAATTTCTCGAGGCGCTGCGTCGCCGCGCGCCACAGTGACTTGAGCTGGAAATAGACGAGGCTCTTGCGGCCCTCGTCCGGGCGGCCGAGGTAGGCCTCGAGCGTCGCAAGCTGCTCCTCGACCCGCATGGTCGCGCCTTCCTGGAGCTTGAGCCGGTCCAGCAGGCGGTGCCGGTCGTCGTCGAGGGCACCGAGTTCCTTCTTGAGTACCGCGCGATTGCGGAACAGCTCGACCAGGCGCTCGTCCTCGGCCGACGGCCTGCGTCCCGCCAGGCGGTGCATCAGGCGGCGAAGGTCGTCACGCAGGTGCATGCGCTATGCCGCCGGCTCCCGCGGGCAGCGCCGCGAAGCGATGCCCCCGGTCGACGCAGTAGTCGAGCCACTTGTTCAGCAGCATGTTGCGCAGCCAGCGCTCGCCGAGCGAGGCAGACACGCGCGAGCGTATCGACGCCAGCCCGGGGTGACGCACCCAGCGTCCGCAGCGGCCGGCCTCGGCGAGCCGTGCGTCGTGGTACACGCGAACCTCGAGGTCCGGATCCGCCACCGGGCCCGGCGCGTCCACGAACAAGTAGGTGAGCCGGAACACCGTCGTGTACGGGCTGTGCTCGACCGTATCGAGGTGCAGGTCGCAGTCGGACGGAACGCGCGACACGCGGCGCCCGGCGAGCCCGCGCAGGTCCCCGGCGAGGCCGCGCAGCCGCACATAGTTGCTCTCGTACAGCGTCATCAGGCCGACGAAGCTCGCCGGCCGCGCCCGCCACGACGTCACGCACAGGCTGTCCGCGCTCATGGGCCGACTATAGCACAGGGTTTTTTCGCTTCCATGACGCGCGCCACAACCGCGAACCCGCTCACGGACGCAGCCTGCGCTCGATGCCCATGCGCTCGATGATCCGGCTCGCGATCTCCTCGATCGAGCACTCCGTGGTGTTCAAATGCGGCACGCCATAACGCTGGAACAGCGCCTCGGCGCTGCGCACTTCAAAATCGCACTGCGCCGCCGTCGCGTAGCGGCTGCCGGGCCGGCGCTCGTTGCGAATCTGGCGAAGCCTCTGCGGCTCGATCGTGAGGCCGAAGAGCTTCGACCCGTAGGGGCTCACCATCGCGGGCAGCTGCCGGCTCTCGAAGTCGTCCTCGGTGAGGGGGTAGTTGGCCGCGTACACCCCGTACTGCATGGCCATGTAGATGCAGGTCGGCGTCTTGCCGGAGCGCGACACGCCGATCAGGATCACGTCGGCGCGCGAGTAGTCGGCGACCACCCCACCATCGTCGGCCGCCAGCGCGAAGTTGGTCGCGTCGATGCGCGCGCTGTAGACGACGCGGTCGGCGATTCCGTGCGCGCGGCCCTCGCGCTCGGACGACTTGACCCCGAGTTCCACCTCGAGCGGCGACATGAATGCGTCGAAGAAGTCGAGGAACAGGCCGTTGCTGCGCTTCACCACCGAGCGCAGCTCGCCCTTGACCAGTGTGCTGAAAACCACCGGACGAATGCCGTCCGCGGCGGCGGTCGCGTCGATTTTCCTTACGGCTTCCACTGCCTTGTCAACGCTGGATATAAATGGCAGAGTCACCTGTCGGAATTCGAGGCCTTCGAATTGCGTAAGCAGGCTGTGCCCCATCGTTTCGGCCGTCACGCCGGTCTGGTCCGAGACGAAAAATACTGTTCTCCGGTTCATTCGCGCGATTCTCTCCACTGCACCGCAGGCCCGCGCAGTCTTTCACCCATCCTCGGCAGGTAGCAAGAGGCGATCCTTGAGCCGCCAAACGATCCCGTTCGCAGAGCTGGGCCGCCACGACGTCGCGACCGTCGGCGGCAAGAATTCCTCCCTGGGCGAGATGATCGCCAATCTTGCGGCGCTCGGCGTCTCGGTCCCGGGCGGCTACGCCACGACCGCGGAGGCCTATCGAGAGTTCCTCGCGCGCGACGGCCTCGCCGGCCGCATCAAGGCCGAGCTGGACGCACTCGACGTGGACGACATCGCACGCCTTGCCGAGGCCGGCGCCCGCATCCGCGGCTGGATCCTCTCGGTGCCCTTCCCTGCCGCACTGGAGCGGGAGATCGTGGAGCGCTACGAGGCAATGTGCGAAGGACAGGGAGAGATGGCCGTGGCCGTGCGATCCTCCGCCACGGCCGAGGATCTGCCGGAGGCGTCTTTCGCCGGCCAGCAGGAGACGCTGCTGAACGTTCGCGGCGCGGCGAACGTCGTTCGCGCCGTGCACGAGGTGTTCGCCTCGCTTTTCAATGACCGCGCCATCTCCTATCGCGTGCACCAGGGCTTCGAGCACTCGCTGGTCGCGCTGTCCGCCGGCATCCAGCACATGGTGCGCAGCGATCTCGGCGCGAGCGGCGTGATGTTCACGCTGGACACCGATTCCGGATTCCGCGACGTGGTTTTCATCACCGCGTCCTGGGGCCTCGGCGAGACCGTGGTGCAGGGTGCGGTGAACCCCGACGAGTTCTACCTCTACAAGCCCGCACTTCGCGCCGGACACGACCCGGTCCTGCGCCGCACGCTGGGCGCGAAGGCCATCAAGATGACCTACGCGCAGGACGGCGAGAGCGGCCCGCGTGTCGTGACGATGGACGTGCCCGAAGACGACCGGCAGCGCTTCTGTCTCGACGACACGGACCTGCGCGAACTGGCCCGACAGGCGCTCGTGATCGAGGACCACTACGGCTGCCCCATGGACATCGAGTGGGGCAAGGACGGCGGGACCGGACGCATCTACATCCTCCAGGCGCGTCCGGAGACCGTGCAGAGCCGCGCGGGCCGTACCCTGCAACGCTACACGCTCGAGTCGCGCGGCAAGGTGCTGGTGAGCGGCAGGAGCATCGGGCAGCGCATCGGGGCCGGCCCCGCACGCATCATCCGCGACGTCCGCGAGATGGCGCGCGTCGAGACGGGCGACGTGCTCGTTGCCGACATGACCGACCCGGACTGGGAACCGGTGATGAAGCGGGCCGCCGCGATCGTGACCAACCGCGGCGGACGCACCTGCCACGCCGCGATCATCGCGCGCGAACTGGGCATCCCAGCGGTCGTGGGCTGCGGCCACGCGACTACCGTCATCGCCGAGGGCCAGCCCGTCACGGTATCCTGCGCCGAGGGCGACACCGGATACGTGTACGACGGGATGCTGCGATTCGACCATTCACAGGTCGAGATCGACGCCATGCCGCCATTGCCGGTCAAGATCATGATGAACGTCGGCAATCCAGACCGCGCGTTCGACTTCGCGGCCATTCCGCATCGCGGCGTGGGCCTCGCGCGCCTCGAGTTCATCATCAACCGCATGATCGGCGTGCACCCCAAGGCGCTGCTCGGCTTCGACGGGCTCGACCCGGACCTCAAGGACACCATCCGTCGGCAGATGGCGGGCTACTCCGACCCGGTCGGGTTCTACGTCGCGAAGCTGTGCGAGGGCATAGGCACGATCGCCGCGGCGTTCGCGCCGGAGCCCGTGATCGTGCGGCTCTCGGACTTCAAGTCGAACGAGTATGCGAACCTGATCGGCGGCCGCCAATACGAGCCGGTGGAGGAAAACCCGATGCTCGGGTTCCGTGGCGCGTCGCGCTACGTGGACGAGAGCTTCCGCCCCTGCTTCGAACTCGAGTGCCGCGCGCTTCGTAGGGTGCGCGGCGAGATGGGACTCAAGAACGTCTGGGTAATGGTGCCATTCGTGCGCACGGTGCACGAGGCCTCGCAGGTCGTCGAGCTGCTCGCCGCGAACGGACTCAGGCGCGGCGAGGACGGCCTCAAGGTCATCATGATGTGCGAAGTTCCGACCAACGCGCTCCTCGCCGACCGCTACCTCGAGCACTTCGACGGCATGTCGATCGGTTCGAACGACATGACGCAGCTCACGCTCGGACTCGACCGCGACTCGGCCATCATCGCGCGGCTCTTCGACGAGCGCGACGACGCGGTGAAGGCGCTGCTGCACATGGCGATCCAGGCCTGCCGCAAGGCCGGCAAGTACATCGGCATCTGCGGCCAGGGCCCGTCTGACCACCCCGACTTCGCGCGCTGGCTGCTGGACGAGGGCATCGAGAGCATGTCGCTCAATCCGGACACTGTGGTCGAGACCTGGCTCTTCCTCGCCGGCGGCGCGACGCAAGCGAAGCGCTGACGCGAACACGACGATACTGGCCGTTCGGCCAGCTGGGCTCGCAGTCATGTGTCGACGCGACGGCCGCTTCGATACCGGCCGTTCGGCCGTATGGGGTCTCTACCGGCTCGCCCGGAAACATGCTCGCCTATGGAGACCCCATACGACCGCCCGGCCTGCGTTCCAGTGCGCGGACAGGTACACCACCAACGCGCGGGCGAGACGGGTCTTCTCCAGCGAGCATGTTTCTTCGCGAGCAGGAGAAGACCCGTCGCGACCGTCGCATATGCGCGTCGTGCGGCGAGCCAGGGAAGACGCGGCGTGGTCGCGCCGGCCGGCCACCTTTGCGCGCGCTACCGGATTGCCTGCCGCCCAGCGAGCGCGTGGGCGAGCGTGCCGCCGTCCACGTATTCGAGTTCGCCTCCCACCGGCACGCCGTGCGCGATGCGCGTGGCGCTGAGCCCGAGACGCGCGGCCACCTCGGCGAGGAAGTGCGCCGTCGCCTCACCCTCGACCGTCGGATTGGTCGCGAGGATCACTTCCCTGACTTCGCCTTCGCCGAGCAGTCGCTCGAACGCCTCGATGCCGATTTCGGCCGGACCCACGCCATCGAGCGGTGACAGGTGGCCCATCAGCACGAAGTAGCAGCCGCGGTAGCTCGCCGACTGCTCGATCGCCACCACGTCCGCGGGCGACTCGACCACGCAGAGCAGCGTGCGGTCCCGCGTCGTCGCGGCGCAGGTGGGGCAGGACTCCCCCTCCGCGAACATTCGGCAGCGCCGGCAGTGACCGAGGGCTCCGCTCGCGGCGGTGAGCGAGGCGGCAATTTCGCGCGCGCCGTCGCGGTCCCGCTCGAGCAGGTGGAACGCCATGCGCTGAGCGGACTTGGGTCCCACTCCGGGCAGGCAGCGCAGCGCCTCGATCAGCCGGTTCAGCGTCGGCGGGTAAAGCATCGTCCGGTGGCTCTCAGCCTGACGGCAGCTTGAGGCCCGGCGGCAGGTTCATGCCGCCCATGAGTCCCGCCATCCTCTGCTGCGACGCCGACTCGAGCCGGTGTACGGCGTCGTTGATCGCCGCCGCGACCAGGTCCTCGACCATCTCGCGATCGTCGAGCGGAACCGAGGGATCGATCCGCACGCTCTTCGCCTCGTGGCGGCCATTGATCGTGACCTTGACCATGCCGCCGCCGGACTCGCCGGTGACCTCCATGGCCGCGATCTCGGCCTGCGCCTTCTGCATGTTCGCCTGAAGCTGCTGCGCCTGCTTCATCAGGTTGCCGATGCCGCCCTTCATGTTCTCGATGACTCCCGGATGGAAACTCAGTTCAACGGCCGGACCGATCCCGGCTGCACCTTCGCGCCGAAGACGTCGCGCATGGCGCACACCGCGGGATCGCCGTCGATCGCCTGCTCGGCCGCCTTGAGGCGTTCGTCCGCGGCCAGCGCCTGCTGGCGCGCGGGCGTGACCTCCTCGCCCGCGATCTCTCCCACGCCGATCTCGAGCCGCACCGTCTGCCCGTAGTACTGCGACAGCGCCTGCGCCAGGCGATCGATGATCTGCGGGCGGTTGTAGGACTCGCCCGCCGGGTCGAGCCGGAGCCTGACGACATCCTTCACCCTGCCGACGAGCAGGCAATGCGCCGCGAGCTGGCTCGCAGACCCCTGCAGCCCGAGCGCCGGCACGACGGACGCCCAGTCGCCCGGCGCCACTGCCCGGGTCGGCGCAGGCGCAGTCCCTCGCGACGGCGCGGGACTTGGCCCCGACACGGCCGCCGGCACAGGGCCCGCGGAGGCGGGCCTGAACGCCAGCATCCTGAGCAGCGCCATCTCGAATCCACCGCGTGCGTCCGGCGCGAAATCGAGGTCGCGCCGCGCCATGATCGCGATCTGGTAGAGGAGCTGCAGGTCTTCGGGCGAGAAGCGCCCCGCCAGCGCCGCGAGCGCAAGGTCCTGCTCCTCGTCCTCGCCATGCAGGTCCGGCAACGCCTGCAGCAGCGCCATGCGCTGGATCGCCGCGGCGAGTTCGCCGAGGGCCTGGTCGTAGTCCGGCGCGCGCTCGTCGAGCTGCTGCACGCAGGCCATGAGCGCGCTTCCGTCCTTCGACGCCAGGGAGCCGAGGATCGTCTCGACGTGACGCCGGTCGAGCGTGCCGAGCAGCGCGCGCACCTCGGCCTCGAGCGCGCGCCCGCCGCCGAAGGCGAGCACCTGGTCGAGCAGCGACAGCGCGTCGCGCATGCTGCCCTCGGCGCCGCGGGCGACGGCCCGCAGCGCGGCCGGTTCGAATTCAACGTTCTCGGCCTTCGAAATCTGCACGAGCCGATCGTAGATGAGCTGCAGCGGCAGGCGCCGCAGGTGGAACTGCAGGCAGCGCGACAGCACGGTCATCGGGAGCTTCTGCGGATCCGTTGTCGCGAGCAGGAACTTGATGTGCGGTGGCGGCTCCTCGAGCGTCTTGAGCAGCGCGTTGAACGAGTGCGTCGAGAGCATGTGCACTTCGTCGATGAGGTACACCTTGTAGCGCCCGCGGGCCGGCGCGTACTGCACGTTGTCGAGCAGCTCGCGCGTGTCGTCCACCTTGGTGCGAGACGCGGCATCCACCTCCAGCAGGTCGACGAAACGCCCCGCGTCGATGTCGCGACAGGCGCCGCACTCGCCGCAGGGCTTCGAGGACACACCGTTCTCGCAGTTGAGCGCCTTGGCGAAGATGCGCGCGATGGTGGTCTTGCCGACGCCACGCGTGCCGGTGAACAGGAACGCGTGGTGAATGCGGCCCGAGTCGAGCGCATTGGTGAGCGCGCGGCGCACGTGTTCCTGGCCTACGAGCTCTTCGAAGCTGCGCGGCCGCCACTTTCGGGCCAGTACGAGGTAACTCATGCGGAGGCTCTTGCTTCCCGGGCAGCGGTGTTCGTGGAGGCGGCCCGCGCCAGAATACCCCCGGCACCCGGCGTGGCCGCTACCGTTGCTCCCTTCCGGGCCTGGCGGGGTTTGCGGCTGGCCGTCGCGAGGGATCCGACGCGAGCCACCATGAAGGGCCGCGACTATAACAGTCCGACCGGATCCAGTCAGCCGCGCCCTCGATACGACGGCACGCCCTGGTCCGGGATCCAGAGGGCTGCCGGCGGGCGGCCGGTCTGCCAGAAGACGTCGATCGGCATGCCGCCGCGCGGATACCAGTAACCGCCGATCCGCAACCACCGCGGTGCGAGGAAGTCCACGAGCCGTCCGGCGACCGCAAGCGTGCAGTCCTCGTGGAACGCGCCATGGCTGCGGAAACTCGCGAGGTAGAGCTTCAGCGACTTGCTCTCGACCAGCCAGCGACCCGGCAGGTAGTCGATCACGAGGTGGGCGAAGTCCGGCTGCCCGGTAATCGGGCACAGGGACGTGAACTCCGGCGCCGCGAAGCGGGCCAGGTACAGCTTGCGCGGGTGCGGATTCGGCACGCGTTCGAGCACCGCCTCGCCGGGGGAGGCGGGAATCGAGGTCGGCGCCCCGAGCTGCCTGAGCGAGGCGTAGGCACCGCCGTCCTTATTGCGCCGGACTGGCATGCTTCAGCCCTTCTGTCGCGCGTAGAGGCGCTCCATCTCGTCCATGATGCGGTTCATTTCGCGCATCGCGGCGTCGAACGGCTGCGACGTCGTCATGTCCACGCCCGCGTCCTTGAGCAGGTCGATCGGATACTTCGACGAGCCGGACGAAAGAAGCTTGAGGTACGCATCGCGGTGCTGCTGCGCCTTGCCGGATTCCACCGCCTGCTTTCCGATGATGCCCTCGGCGAGCGACATGCCGCCGATCATGCTGGTCGCATACTGGTAGACGTAGAAGTCGTAGTAGAAGTGCGCGACATAGGCCCATTCGGACGAGTACGCGTCGTCGATCCTGACCACACCCTGCTCCGCGCCGTAATACTCGCGCAGGAGCTTCAGGTACAGGGCGTTGAGCGAGTCCTTGGTGAGCGGCTCGCCGCGCTCGACCGCCTCGTGAATCCGGAGCTCGAACTCCGCGAACATCGTCTGGCGGAAGAGCGTCGTTCGCATCGTGTCGAGATAGCTCGACAGGAGGAACAGGCGCGTCGCGTCGTCCTTCGTCTGGTCGAGCATGTGGTGGAACAGCAGGTTCTCGTTCAGCGTCGAGGCGACCTCCGCCACGAAGATCGAGTAGTCGGCGGTGGCGAACGGCTGGTTCGCGGCCGACAGGTACGAGTGCATCGAGTGACCCGACTCGTGCGCCAGTGTGGAGACCTCGCCCCAGGTGCCGGTGAAGTTCAGCAGCTGGTAGGGGTGCACGCCGTAGACCATCGTGCTGTACGCGCCCGGGCTCTTGCCGGTGCTGGGCATGAAGTCCACCCAGCCGGCGTCGTAGCCCCCCGCGAGCGTGCCCACGTAGCTCGAACCGAGCGGTGCGAAGGAATCGAGGGTGAGCTTGCGGGCCTCCTCCGGCGTGAACTTCAGGTCCACGCGGGCGACGATCGGCGCGTACAGGTCCTCGTATCCGAGCTGCGGCAGGCCCATGATCTTCTGCCTTAGCTTGAGGTAGCGGTGCAGCGTCGGCAGGTTCGTGTGCACGTCCGCTATCAGCTGCGTATAGACCGACGTCGGGATGTTGTAGTCGAACAGCGCCGCCTCGAGCGAGCTCGGGAACCTGCGCACGTCCTTTGTGAAGACATGGCCCTGCACCTGGGCATTCAGCGTGGTGGCGAGGGTGCTCGCGAAATCGTTGTAACGACCGAAGAACGCCTTGAACACCTGGTCGCGATCCGCCTTGACCGGCGATGTGCGGTACTTCGTGAACGCGGCCGCGTCGAGACGCACTTTCCCGCCGTCGGACAGGGTGACCTCCGGGAACGGCAACTCGGCGCTGGTGAACACGGACCTGACCGTCTCCCCGGTGTCGGACATGAGCCCGGTCCGGGCGACTATTTTCTCTTCGGCGGGCGACAGCGTGTGCGGCGCCGCGCGCAGGATGTTGTCGAAGAACATACGGTACTGCCCAAGCTTCGGCTGCTCCGCGACAAACCGCTCGACCTTGTCCTTGCCGACGGCCAGGATCTCCGGCCGCATGAATGCGGTCGCGGTCTGCAGATCGGTGTACACCTGGCTCGCCTCCTGCTTCATCTGCAGCGTGCGACTGACCCGCGCGTCCTGGTCGTACAGCGCATTCGCGTAGACGTACAGGCGCTGCATCGAGCGGTTGGCCCGCTCCCAATCGGTCATCGCAGCGAGCAGGGTCACGGCGGACGTGCCGAGCTTGCCCTGCCACTGTCCGAGCCCCGGGAGCGAGGAGACGAGTCCCTGCTTGGCGGCGACCCAGGCCGCCTCGTCCGGGTACAGGTCCGTCAGGTTCCACTTGTACCCGTCGGCGATTTCCGACCGCTCGGTCGCCATGACCGCCGGGGCCGCCAGGACCACCAGGGTCGCGACGACGGCACAAAGTCGTATCGGTCTCATCTGAGCTCCATGTTGGCGGGCGCCACGTTGGGGAACGGCCAGCTTGCCTGTCGGCCCTGCCCGCCGCAATCGGCGGAGGCCACAGTGCGGCCCACCGGTCGAACCCCGGGGACCCGCTACCCTTGGCCGCAGTGGGAGGTTAAGCTTGCTGCGCTGCAAACAGGCAGCTGCTTTCGATCACCGAGGCCCAATGGTCGCGACCCCCCGGACCGGACAGCCGCCGCGCACCCTGTACACCCTGCTTGAAGGGCGTGGCCTGCTCGAGATGGCCATGCTGCCGGCCTGCCTGCCGTTTCTCCAGTCGACGCCTCGCGGCGACGGGCACACGGTCCTGCTGGTGCCGGGCTTCACCGCCGGCGATGCCACCCTGGTGGGATTGCGCGTCTTCCTGCGCTCGCGGGGCTACAAGGTCGAGACCTGGGGATTCGGCCAGAACACCGGCTTCAAGCTCAAGTTCTCGCATGCCCTGGAGCAGAAGGTTCGATACCTGCATCACCGCACCGGCCGCAAGGTCAGCGTCGTCGGCTGGAGCCTGGGCGGCGTCTACGCGTTCTATGCCGCGCACTGTGCGCCGGAGTGCGTGCGCACCGTGATCTCCCTGGGCAGCCCGATGCGCTTCTCAGTGGGCCGACTGCAGGTGCCGACGGTCGTGAACGCCCTGTACCGGTATCTCGCCCACCCGATGGGCGCGGTCGCGCATCTCTCGAACGTGCGCGCCAAGGTCCTCAGGTCGCCGCCGCCCATGCCTTCCACCTGCATCTACTCCTCGACCGACGGCGTGGTGCCGGCCGACGCCGCACAACTCGACGACTCCGTGGGCCAGCACGAGAACATCTGGGTCCCGGGCAGCCACCTCGGGCTCGGGTTCAATCCAGCGGTGATGTGGATCCTTGCCGACCGGCTGGCGCAGCCCGAGGACGAGTGGCAGCCGTTCAGTCCCGACGGCGTGCTCGGGTCCGTGTACGAGCGCCTCGCGAACCACATGCGTACGGCGATCGCGCCCGCCGCCTGATCCCGTCCTCTGGCCAAGCCAGCAATCGTCTGGCCGCGCTCAGGCGGCCCTGCGGCGCAGCCCCGGACCCTTGCCCTTGGCCGGCACCTTCGCCTTCCTGCGCTTGGCGCGGGCCTTGCGCCCACCCGGCGCGGCGCGGCTCGCAAGTTCGAGGTATTCCTGAAAGGACTCGCGGATGCAGAGAGCGAAGAACTCGGGATCCGGGATCTGCTCGCGGCAGGACGTGGGCGAGATGATGATCCTGCCGTCGTAGCTCGTGACCGCGAACACCAGCCCCATGCCGTCTGAAATCGGCATGATCGCCGAGAAATACGTCATGCGCGCGCCGTTCAGGTAGAGCGGTATCGCGGGCCCCGGCACGTTCGTCACCGTGCAGCTCGCGAGCGGCGCACCCTTCCGCATGCCCAGCGCAGACCCTGCGAGCAGCCGAGCCGACAACGCGAGCGTCGTGGCGGGCGCGTGCTTGGTGATGTCGGTGAGCTCCTTCGCGCCGACCGCCTGCCCCATCTCGTCGGCGTTCGACGTGTGCTGGTGTATCGCGCGCAGGCGCCGCACCGGGTCCTCGAGCTCGGTGCCAAGCGGCACGCGCAGCAGGCTGATGCCGCTCGCGCCCCCAGCGACGTTGTCCGCGTTGCGGATCGACAGGGGCGCAATCGAGACCAAGCTCGGTCCGGGCAGCTCGTCGTGCGTGAGCAGGTAGCGGCGCAGGGCCCCACCGCACACCGCCAGCACCGAGTCGTTGATGGTCGCGCCCGGCACCAGGGAGCGGATCTTCTTGAACTCGTCGAGCGTGAAGCGCCGCGACTCGTACACGCGGTGGGGAGAGACCTCGGAGTTGAACCGGGTGATCGGCAGCCGATCCGGGTGCAACCACGCCTCGCGCAGCGCGCCGAGCATGATCGGTGCGACCTTGCGCACCATGCGGGTGAGCGGGGCCGCGACCATGAAGGGCTGCACGACGTTGTGCAGCACCGCGCGCACGAGCAGCGAGCCCGTCCCCGGCGGGGACTCCGGGAACCACGGCTCCGGCGGCTCCGGGTGCGGCGGCAGCGCAGTCGTGTCGTGCAGGAGCGTCATTATTTCGGCGCCGCCCCTGGCGTCGATCGCGGCGTGATGGATCTTGGCGAGCACGGCGAAGCTGTCCGGCGGCAGGTCGAGGAACGTGTCCAGGCCCTCGACCAGGTACAACTCCCACAGCGGCCTCGAGAGGTCCAGCGGCCGCGCGTGGATGCGCGATGCCTGGATGCAGAACTGCCGCCAGTCACCGGGCTTCGGCAGCGAGACGTGACGCACGTGGTACTCGAGGTCGAAACTCTCGTCCTCGATCCAGTAGGGATAGTCGATCTCGAGCGGGACGCGCAGCAGCTTCTGCCGGAAGATGGGCGACAGGTGCAGGCGGCCTTCGATGTGCTTCAGCAGGCCCTTGAACCGGACCCGGCCCCCGGGGGCCGTCGAGGGGTCGTAAATGGAGACCAGCGTGATGTTTGAATTGGCGTGCCCGCTCTCGGCGTACACGAAGCGGGCGTCTTCTCCGCGCAACTGGCGCATGGCGTGCTCTCGGGCGGCTGCTCGTCGCAGTCAAGCCCGAGTCTAGCATTGCGCGGTGTGTCCGCACCCCTGCGGATGTCGCATACTTGGCGCGCCATGGCCCGCCCGATTCCCGTGGTCGACCTCGTATTCCTGATGATTGACCGCGCGGAAGCGCCGGCCAACGTCGGAATCGCATTGATCCTCGAGCCGCCGCAGGGCGCGGGCTGCGAAAAGGCCCTGCGGGAAATACTGCGCGCCTACCGGGCCGCGACGCCGACCACGCCCTTCGACGTCGTACCCGAGGTGCCGCCGCTCGGCGTGCCGCACTGGGTCCAGCCCGGCCACATCGACATGAAACGGCACGTGAGTCGCGAGACCCTGCCCCCTCCCGGCTCGCCCGCACAGTTGAACGAGCGCCTCGCGGAACTGCATCGGGACCGCTTCGACCGCAGCCGGCCGTTGTTCGAAATCCACCTCATCGACGGGCTCGCGTCCGGGCGCTTCGCGCTCTACATCAAGTCGCATCACGTCACCTGGGACGGGCGCTCCGCCGCGGCGCGCATCTTCGACAGCCTGTCCACGAAGCCGGGCCCGCTGCTCCCGGGCTTCCACGCGCTGCCTTCGGCCGCGCCGCCGGCCACCCCGGATTTCGCCGGCGGAATGCGCACCGTCATGACGCACGCGGTCGCGCTCAGGGAACTCTACGCGCAGGTGACGGGCCGGCTCGCGGCGCTGCGGGCGCAGCCCGGCCGGGCGAGGGGCAACGCGCCTTTCGCCGGGCCTCACACGCGGCTCAACCAGCGTGTCGCCGCGGAGCGCTCCTTCGCGCTGTTTTCGCTGCCGCTGGAGGACATGCGGCGCATCGGGCGCGCCTTCGGGGGCTCGATCAACGACGTGCTGCTCGCGGTAGCGGACGACGGGGTGCAGCGCTACCTGCGGGAGCTCGGCGAGCGGCCCGCCGAGCCGTTGGTGAGCATGTGCCCGGTGTCGGTGCGCGAGCCGGGCGATCTCGAGGCCGGCACCAAGGCGTCGACCATGTTCGTGCGACTGGGAAGTCCGCGCTCGGGCGCCGCGCGGCGGCTCGAGGAAATCGTGGCGAGCACGGCGGCGGCCAAAACCGAGTTCCGTTCGATGTCCAAGGAGGCGACCATCGACTTCGCCCTGCTCGCCTTCGGCCTGTGGCTCACCTCGGACGCCTTCGGCCTGGGCGCATTCACGCGACCGGTGGTGAACTTCGTCGTGTCCAACGTCGGCGGCGTCGAGGGCGCGCGATATCTCGGCCGCTCCCGTCTGGTCGGCGCGTTCCCCGTGTCGATGGTCGCGGATCCGGCCGGCCTCAACTTCACGTCCTTCTCGCACGACGGGCGCATGGACGTCGGGATCGTTGCGAACCGCGCCGTGGTTCCCGACGCGGGGTCGATCGCCGGGCACTGCCTCGCCGCCTGGCAGCAGCTGCGCCGGGCGAAGCCTGCTCAGGACTTGACCTTGAGGAAACCTCCGGCGCGCAAGCCCTCGCGCACACGCCGCATGCCGGCGAGCCAGCGGCCATAGTCAGCCGCCTTCTTCTGGAAGTACCCAAGCACCTCCGGGTGAGTGAGGATCAGGAAGTCGTCCCGCTCGATGCCGTCGGCAATCGCTGCTGCTGCCTGTTCCACCGTCAGCACGCCGGGGATGGAGCCCACTGCCGTTCCCTCGTCAAGGCCGGTCATCGCCGTCGCAACGTACTGCGGGCAGACGACCGAAACGCCGATGCCGCGTTCCCCATAGTTGATGGCGAGCGACTCCGCGAGCCCGACCGCGGCGTGCTTGGTCGCGCTGTAGGCGGTGTCGCCGACCTGGCTCAGGAGTCCGGCGGCCGATGCAACACTCACCAGGTGACCGGAGCCGCGTGCGAGCATCCCGGGCAGCACGGCCCGGCATGCGTGCACGTGCGCCATGACGTGGACCGACCACATGCGCTGCCAGTCGGAGTCGGACGCCGACAACGCGTCGTCGAGGTCCAGCGCCTTGACGCCGAGTCCCGCGTTCGACACCAGGATGTCCACCTGCCCGAATTTCGCGGTCGCGGCATGCACCAGCGAGCACACGGCGTCGGCATCCGACACGTCGCACTGCAGGCCGAGGCCGCCGAGTTCACTCGCCGCAGCCTCGGCGAGACCACCGTCGAGGTCCGCGATCACCACGCCTGCGGCGCCGCGGCGCAGGAATTCACGGCAGACCGCACGCCCGATGCCGCGGCCCGCTCCGGTGACCAGCGCGACCTTTCCCCGGATCTTCATGCCGAGGGCGTGAAGTAGCGGCCGAGCTCGATCTTGGCGATTTGGTTCCGATGCACCTCGTCCGGCCCGTCCGCGATGCGCAGGGTGCGTGAGTTCGCGTACAGCCAGCCGAGTCCGAAATCGTCCGAGACGCCTGCGCCGCCGAACAGCTGGATGGCCTGGTCGATGACTTCGCAGGCGACCGTCGGCGCCACGACCTTGATCATGGCGATCTCTTTCTGCGCGGCCTTGTTGCCGGCCTTATCCATCTTCCACGCGGCGTGGAGAACGAGAAAGCGAGCCTGGTCGATTTTCATGCGCGCGTCTGCGATACGCTCGCGCCACACGCCCTGTTCCGCCAGCCGCTTGTGGAACGCCACGCGCGTCAGCGAACGCTTGCACATCGCCTCGAGCGCACGCTCCGCTGCACCGATCAGCCGCATGCAGTGATGGATGCGGCCCGGCCCGAGCCGCCCCTGCGCAATCTCGAATCCGCGGCCCTCGCCGAGCAGCAGGCTCGTGACCGGTACGCGCACGTCCTTGAACTCGATCTCCGAGTGCCCGTGCGGCGCGTCATCGTATCCGAAAACCGGCACCTGTCGCACCACGCGCACGCCCGGTGCGTCGACCGGCACCAGGATCATGGATTGCTGGCGATGACGGTTCTCGTTCTGCGGATCCGTCTTGCCCATGAAGATCAGGATCCTGCAGCGCGGGTCGCCGGCGCCCGAGGTCCACCACTTTCGACCGTTGATCACATAGTGGTCGCCGTCGCGGTCGATGCGGGCCTCGATGTTGGTCGCGTCCGAAGACGCCACCCCGGGCTCCGTCATCGCGAAGCCCGAGCGGATCTCCCCTTCGAGCAGCGGCGTGAGCCACTGCTTCTTCTGCTCCGCGCTGCCGTAACGGACCAGCACCTCCATGTTGCCGGTGTCGGGCGCCGAGCAGTTGAAGGCCTCGGGGCCGAGATGCGAGCGCCCCATGATCTCGCAGAGCGGCGCGTACTCGAGGTTGGTGAGCCCGGCACCGTACTCGGACTCGGGCAGCCACAGGTTCCACAGTCCCGCGGTCTTCGCCCTCTGCTTCAGTTCCTCGACGACGCGGGTCGGCACCCAGGCGTTGCCCTTGCGCCGGTTCTCCTCGATCTCGCCGTGGAAGCGGCCCTCGTTCGGGTAGACGTGCTCGTCCATGAAGGCGGCGACGCGTCGCTGCAGGTCCTGCACCTTCGGGGAATGTTCGAAATCCATTGTGGTCTCCTCAGGAAAGCTTGAGCCGCTCGACCTGCCTCCAGGCCAACTCGGCGAGTGGCCGCGCCGCGCGGCCCGTCTGCAGCGCTTCGGCGCTCGAGGCGTTGCCCTGCAGCGCGCGCGCCATGATGCCCTGGACGATCGCGGCGATGCGGAACAGGTTGTACGCGAGATAGTACTCCCAGTCGCTTTCAGGGATTCCGTCGCGCGCGGTTCGCCGACAGTAGGCGGCGACGTACTCGCGCTCGGACGGTATCCCGAGCGGCGCGAGGTCGAGCCCCGCGAGACCGCGGAAGATGCCCGGCGGGATGCGCCAGACCATGCAGTGGTAAGCGAAGTCCGCCAGCGGGTGACCGAGCGTCGAGAGTTCCCAGTCGATCACTGCGCGGATGCGCGGCTCGACCAGGTCGAAGATCAGGTTGTCGATGCGGTAGTCGCCGTGGACGATCCGCGTCTCGTCCCCCGCCGGAATGTTCGCAGG
>Ga0315297_10000749_pt1 | contig 19249 bp, 21 predicted proteins | sample YL17G15_0_MG_FD_203628 | JGI IMG/M metagenome (GOLD analysis project Ga0315297, IMG submission 203628) | Sediment microbial communities from Yellowstone Lake, YNP, Wyoming, USA - YL17G15_0 | ecosystem: Environmental > Aquatic > Freshwater > Lake > Sediment | place: USA: Wyoming | collected... | reverse complement strand
CCGGGCGCGTCTATCAGGGTGAAATAAAATTTCGGCGTGTCAAAGCGCGTGTGCATTATGTCGATTGTCACTCCTCTTTCTCGCTCTTCCTTGAGTTTGTCCATGACGAAAGCGAACTCGAAGGTCTCCTTCTTGAGCTCCTTCGCAAGTTCTTTCAGTTTCCTCATGTCTTCTTCGCGCACATTGTTCGTGTCGTAAAGTAGCCTGCCGACTAGGGTCGATTTCCCGTGGTCGACGTGCCCTATTGTCACGAGGTTCATGTGCGGTTTCTGTGCTGCCATTCAATCTACCTCCGATAACGATTAACTAAAACCTATACACTGCGGAACCTATTTAAATGTTTGTGCGGGGTGCCGAGAAAAGGCGCCGTCACCACAGCTTTTCTCCCGACCTGCTGTCGATTATGGCCAGTTCGCCGTTCTTCACCACGAATTTCGCATTGGCGTTGTAGGACTTGACGTTCCTGTTGAGCGGGCATGTCCCGCAGTTTTCCTCTTTTGCCATGCAATAAGCGGTTATGAACCTTTCTGCCGCTTTTGTGACCTTATCTTCGTGGTATGATAAATCGCACCATTTGAAGCTCATGCCATCACTCCTACATTGGAGAAAACGAAAGAATTTAAACTACGCGGCGACTTCCTTCGGCAGGCCCTTGCGCTCGCGTATCTTGGCCACCACCGTTACGAGAAGGTCGCGGTTCAGTTTCTCGAACATTACGTCCATTAATGATTGGAAGCCCTTGCCCGCCGTGGCCGATTTGAGCTGCCCCTCGAAGCCGAACATTTCCGCCACGGGCAGTTTGACAGTCACGATGGCCGACTCCTCTTCCTGCTCCACGTTGAGCAGTTCTCCGCGGCGGTTGTTCACTTCGCCCGAGACGTTGCCTATGTATTCCTGAGGCGTGTCTATGCGCAGTATCTGCTTCGGCTCCAGGAGCGTGGCTCCGGCCTGCCTCATTGCGTCGTGTATGGCGTGCCGCACGGCCGGGATGACCTGCGCGGGCCCCCTGTGCACCGCGTCCTCATGGAGCTCGACGTCCGTGAGTTTTATCATCACTGCCGAGCACGGCTCCTTTGCCAGCGGTCCGGACTCCATTGCCTCGCGGAACCCTTCCTTGATGAGCTCCATCGCCTCGTTGAGGTATTGCACTCCTTTGGTGGTATCGAAGAATATGCAGTGGTTGAGTATGATCTTCGCGCCCTTGGCCAGGTCCTTTTCCACGCCCAGCTTCTGCAGCTTTTCTATCACGTCGACGTTCTTGCCCTTCACTTCGCAGTCCTTCAGCTCGCCCTCCGCCATGGCCTTGTATATCTCGTCGGGCACGGGCTCCACGCTGATGTAGAACTTGTTGTGATGGTTCGGCGACTTGCCCTCTATCGCGGGCGACAGCTTCGTCACGGTTTCCCTGTAGACCACTATCGGCGGGCTCGCGATTATTTCCACGCCCTTTTCCTTTATCTTGCGCTCGACCTTTGCGTCAAGATGGAGTTCGCCAAGGCCTGACACGAGCGTCTCGCCGGTTTCCTGGTTTATCTGGATCTTGAGCGTGGGGTCTTCCCTGCCCAGCGTCTTCAGGATTTCAATGAGCTTCGGCAGGTCCTGCGGGTTCTTAGGCTCGATGGACTTGGTGACGACCGGCTCGAAAATGTGCTTTATCGCTTCAAAGGGCTCTATCACGAAGTTCGGGTCGCAGATGGTCTCACCGACCGTGGCATCGGCCAGTCCGACAAGCCCGACTATGTTTCCGGCTGAAACCACGCTTATCGGTATCCTCTTGTCGGCTATGAACGTGGTCACCTGCTGGACCTTTATGGTCCTTTTCGCGTCGAGCATGTACACGTCCTGCCCGCGCTCCAGCCGCCCTGAAAATAACCGTATTGTTGCTATCATTCCCGCGTGCGGGTCGTAAACGACCTTGGTTATGGTCGCCGCCAGCTTCCCGTTCGGGTCGCAGTTCAGCATGCTTTTGCCCACGTCGCTGTTGAGGTCGCCTTTCCAGACGCGCTGTATCCTGTATTTCTGCGCTTCCAGCGGCGACGGCAGGTGTTTGATCACCATGTCCATGACCACCACGTTGGCGGGCGCCCTTTTTGCCAGCTCCTCGTCCTTGTCCTGCGAGCATAATTCAATTATATCTTTGAACGTGACTCCGAACTTCTTCATGGCCGGGACCGATATCGCCCATTTCCTTGTGGCCGAGCCGAAGGCGACCGAGCCGTCTTCCACGCGGACTATCCATTTGTCCTTGAACTGCGGCTCGCAGTGCGACTGTATGAACCTGTTGACGTCCACCACGATCGCGGCCAGTCGTTTTTGCAGCGCTTCAGGGGTCAGCTTGAGTTCCTTGATTGCCCTGTCTACCTTGTTTATGAACAGGATTGGCTTTACGCGCTCGCTTAGCGCCTGCTTGAGAACGGTCTCGGTCTGGGGCATTATCCCTTCCACCGCGCAGACAAGAACTACTCCTCCGTCCACCGCCCTCATCGCCTGCGTCACGTCCGCGCCGAAGTCCACGTGGCCCGGCGTATCGAGAAGGTTTATCAGGTATTTTTCGCCTTCGTACGTGTGCGGCATTGTGACCGTACTGCCGTAGATTGTCATTAGGCGCTCGCGTTCTTGCTGGTCTATCCACGTTAGCATCCGTTCGCCGACCAGTTCGCCCGCCATCATGCCTGCGGCAGCGGCCATGTTATCGGTAAGTGCCGTCTTGCCATGGTGGATGTGTGCCACTATCCCGATGTTCCTTATGTTCTTCGGGTTGCCCATGAGAGCCTGCACTTTCTCCCCATGCTCCTCCTTGACGGCCATAAACTCACCAAAGTTTTCTTTTAGCTTTTAGTCGCTGTCGAGAGGACTTTCGAGTCCTCGAGACGGACATGTCGTAAGCTCAGATTGGTTGTTTGCGTTTATTTTTTCACGACTTTTCCGAGAGCTTCCGCGACCTTTTCCGCAAGGTCCACCGGCATCGAGACCGAGCTCTTGAACCGTTTTTCGCCCGCAGGATTCATGAACCCGCGCGAAATCGAGACGAACTCGTTCTCTCCTTTCTCGGAAACGGCTTTCTTGTGCGCTATCTCCAAGAAGTTGTTCTTGCCGAAGGTCATTTCTTCGGACTTTATGGTTACGAACTCTACTTTTTCTCCTTCCATGTTATCTCCCTCTTTGTGTTAGGTTCCTAGGTGTTTCGGTTCTGTTTGTGTTTGTTAATCGGACTGTAGAATATTTAAAGGTTATCAGCGCGCGCCCGCCGCCTCGCGCTCTATCCTTTCCTTTTCCTTTATTGCGGTGGAGTTCGCTGAATCATAGTTGTAGCAGGCCGTTATCTCGTCCGCCAATGCTTCCGCCATGGTCTTTTTCTTGTTGGACGACTTCTGGAAGGCGGATTGGACGATCAGACGCAGCGTCAGGTCCACCCTTCTCTGAGGAGCGGTTATCACGGCCTTTCGGGCCATTATGCCGCCCACTTGGAACGAGGTTATCTCTTCGCGCAGCGCCGCGTTTTCTATCGCGTGGACGAGTATTTCGACGGGGTTCTTCTTAGAGCGCTTTTCCAAAAGCGTCAGCGTCTCTTTGGTCAGCTTCCATGCGGTCGAGCTCTTCCCGCCCATCCTGCCGGAGCTCCTGATGTGCTTCTTGCCGCGGTGGCCTGGCACAAAAAGATGGTTCATTAGGCGTTCGACTATGGTGAGGTTCGACTTGTGGAACTGCTTGCTCGCCTGCCTGCCTGACGAGCGCGGGACCATGACAGGGCGCAGGTTTATGTAGGCCTTGAGGCCGGGGTCTTTCACTTCTATTCCCGCCGTGTCCCACCTGCCCATGAGCTTTGTTATAGCCATAAATCATCACTTTGCGGCCGCGCTTTTCTTCTTCTGCCTCCTCAGCATCTCGAGCGGCTGCTTGTTGACCTTGATGACCTTCCAGGACACGCCCCACATGCTCCCGACGGGCCCGCCTTGCGAGCCGCCCAGCCCTTCGACCAGCACTTCATCGTGTTCATTGATGAGGTCGATTGCGCCCGTCTTCGGGACGAACGCGGTTATCTCCTTGCCGTTCTTTAGAAGCTGCACCCTGACCGCCTTGATTATTCCGGAGTGCGGTTGCTTCTGCTCTATTCCTCGCTTCGAAAGGACGAGGCCGCGCGCCTGGCACGAGCCCTCCAGCGGGTCCTTCTTGAGCTTCAGCCGCAGTATTCGCCGCTTGTACTTGAGCTTCTTCCATCTATCCTGTTTGCGCTGCCATTTCATTTTTCGGCCGCCAAATTCTCCCATTTTATCACTTACTTTACCGATTAGAGTTGTTCTGATTATTGCTGTATAATCCTTTAAAAGCTTTCCGCGGGCGCCCTTGGCAGATTTAAATCGTCTCGCGCGAGATTAGTATTCAATAGCCCCGTCGTCTAGTGGCCTGGGTTCTCCAAGAACTCACACAAAAGGATAGGGGGCTTTGGAGCAGCTCCAAAGCACTGATCTTCGGAGATGACGAAGAAACCCCTTGACAGAGGTTCGAATCCTCTCGGGGCTACCAAAACACTTATTAAACCAGAAGGTGAATGAGCGTTATGAAAAACCAGAAACCGGCCGAGAAGGAATACGACCCTAAGAAGCTTCTCAGGGAAATCGCTAACGTCCATCTCGATACCGGGAAGCTGAAGGAGAACGACCACAGGATACTCGGACAGCGGCTCGAGCTGTTTTCGTTCAATGACATGGCGCCCGGAGCGGTTTTTTGGCACAACAACGGACTCATAGTTTACAACGAACTGATAGATTACTGGCGCGAACTGCACAGATCGGCCGACTACCAGGAAATCTCGACCCCGCAGATGCTTGACAAGCGGCTGTGGCAGGTCTCGGGCCACTGGGAAAAATACAGGGAGAACAATTTCCTCACCGAGTACGAGGGCAGGCCTTTCCTGATAAAGCCCATGAACTGCCCGGGCGGGATACTGGTTTACAAGTCAAGGTCGCGCTCCTACCGCGAACTGCCGTTAAGGATGGCCGAGCTTGGCGTGGTCCACCGCCAGGAACTGTCAGGCGTCCTGGCCGGCCTGTTCCGCGTCATCAAGTTCACGCAGGACGACGCGCACCTCTACTGCACCGAAGGGCAGCTGGAAAAGGAAATAGAAAGCATCATGGACCTCACGGACAGTTTCTACAAGAAATTCGGCTTCGAATACCACACCGAACTGTCAACGCGCCCAGAAAAAAGGATAGGCTCGGAGCAGTCGTGGGACAGGGCCGAAAAGATTCTGGAAGACGTTCTTAAGAAAAAGAAGGTCAAGTACAAGCTCAATCCCGGCGACGGCGCCTTCTACGGCCCGAAGATAGATTTCCACATCAAGGACTCGCAGGGCAGGACCTGGCAGTGCGGAACGATACAACTCGACTTTTCCATGCCCGAAAGATTTGAGCTTGAGTACATGGACAAAGACAACAAGATGAAACGGCCCGTCATGCTCCACAGGACTATTTACGGCAGCCTTGAACGTTTTATTGGAGTATTGCTCGAGCACCTGAACGGCAACCTGCCCGTCTGGCTGAGCCCCGTCCAGGCGCGCGTATTGAGCTTCACCGACAGGAACGTCAAGGCCGCCGAAAAGGCGTTGGAGCTGCTGAAGGAAGCCGGCGTTCGCGCCGATATCGATATCACGTCCTCGACCGTCAATGAAAAGGTCCGCAACGCCGAACTCATGAAGATACCTTACATCATAGTCGTGGGCGACAAAGAGGAAGAAAACAATACGCTGGCCGTGCGCACCCGCGGCAAGAAGCCGCAGTTCGGCGTGAAGCCTGATGCGTTCCTGGCCGAGCTGAAGAAGGAAATCGAAAGCCGAACTTAGACTAGTTTCTCTAAAGGCGAATCAACAAGATATTTAGCGCCGTTTTTTCCAGAAGTACGCCAGCACGATAATTATCGCGGCAATGACCAGCAGGTCCAGTTCCCCGAAGAACTTCAATATGTCCGTCCAGTACGGCCCGAGCGTGTAGCCCGCATAGACCAGCGCGGCCGTCCACGGCAGCGAGCCCGCGAACGTGCAGAGCGCGTATTTTTTGGCGTCCATTTTTGCCAGCCCCGCGGGCAGCGGGATGAACGTCCTTACGATCGGCAGGAGCCTGCTCACGAAAACGGCCTTGCTGCCGTATTTCTTGAACCATTCCTCTGTGGTTTTCAGGTGGCCGTGGTCGAGCATTGCGTACCGCCCGTATTTTTCCACAAAAGGCCGCCCGCCCAGCCGCGCACCGTAATACGCGGCCATCGCGCCCAGCAGCTGCCCGAACGTTGCTACGAGTATCACGGCTACCATGTCAAAGTTGCCCAGGAAAACGCCGTAGCCCGCGAACGGCAGCACCACCTCGCTCGGCACGGGCAATGCGGCCGATTCTCCGGCCATCAGCAGGAATATTCCGGGATAACCCAGCGCCAAAATTATGTTCGTTATTATGCCCGAGAGCAGTTCGGCTATGACCATAAGGAAAACCTAAGGAAATGAGTTAAAAAAGGTTTGGGAATCAGGCCGAGGCCAGTTCCTTCCACATGCTCTCGAACAGCGGAGCCATGACCTCTGCGGCCATGTGCTCGGACTGCGTCCAGAGCGACAAATCTTGTGTCGGGTCAACGCTCTTGTCGTCCGTGAGCGCCATCACAACGTGGTTGCCGTCCACCACTGTGAAGCGTCCGCCCACCTTGTCCAGTTTCTTGACATCGGCGAACTCCTTCAGAGCGGATACGGCCGCCGCCGTGTCCTTGCCTGTGGGCGCGGCTATCCTTATCTTGACGCCCTTGCTCGCTACCTTTTTCAGCGTGTCCGCGTGTTTCGCGTGCAGGTCTATCAGGCCTATCGCGGTCGTAACAATGGAAATGCTCTTTTTTGCGCCCTTGAAGACCGTGCCCATCTGCTGGTGCAGCATGTGCCTGCCCCTCAGGGAGCCCGTCAGTTCGCCCGGTTCCACGAGCGACATGCCGTTCTTGAATATCTTCTCGAGTTCCTTGACCGTTCCCGAACCCTGCATCTGGGATATCCTGTCGGTCGATATTCCGGCGTCCTCTGTTATCTTTTTCTTGGCCCGGTCAAGCGCCTCCATGGGTGGTATGGCGACGTACTTGAGCGGTTTGGTCGTCTGGACCATCACGAATCCTTTCTCTGCAAGCGACTCCAGAACGTCATACGTTCGGCTGTGCGGCACTTTCGCCAGCGAAGAAAGCTCGCCTGCTGTCGAGGTCCCCCTGCTCAGCAAGGCTACCCACAGCTTTCTCTCATAAAGATTAAGTCCTATCTGTTTCAAAGTGTCAAGCACCTGTTGTGTTCCTACCATTTTACCACCCTTTTTCGATCATTACGTAGACGGCGTTTTTTGCCGCCGTTTCTTGTTTCCCTATATTTTCAGGGGCGCGTATTTAAGCTTTGCCACTGCCCTGTGAATAGGGTTTCTCGTATTAATTACTATAAAGATAAGGTATTTAAAGCTTTTACCACGCCCCAGTGAAACCTTTTTGGGCATTAACTCGGCCTTTCGGGTATCAAATTCCTGCCGTTCTGGCCAGCCTTTCCGCCTCTGCCGCGCTCAGTGCCTCGGTCGGCTTCAAGTGCAGCAGCTTGGCCTTTAATATAGCCGCTTCCAGGGCCTTGGCGGGCGCCTCGCCCGTCACGACGGCGTGGATTTCCCGCTTTTCGGCGATTCCGGGCACGGAGCCTTTCTCAAAAACGTCCATCCTTTTCCCGTAATGCCACTTCCTGAGCATTTCCACATGCTTTCCGGCCTTTTTGTCCGTAAGGATTGTCAGTTGGGCTCCCCTGCGGGCGACCAGCCAGGCGGCGATTGCGGAATCCTTGTCCTTGACCACTGCCAGGACATGCCCTGCGGTCCCCACGGGCAGCCCTCCTGCTGTCTGCACCCTGCTGACAAATACGTAGGCCTTCCGCGAGCGCACTTCTATCTCTATCTCGTGGTCGGGCTTGGTCAGGTTCACGCGTGCATTTGTGACGCGCTTGACTGCCGCTCCCGCGTTCTCGGCCACGGCCTGCGAGGTGAAGTCGTGACGGCCGGCGCGATAGGCCCGTATTGCAAAGGACTTGCTGTTGTCCAGCTTTAGCACTTCCGTCGCGACTTCGGTCGCGAGCAGGTTTATCTCCTCAAGGCCCGAATGGCACGTCCAGACGGGCGAAATTGAAGTTATGCCGAAAACCCTTTTGAGTGCCTCCATGGCCTTGTCTATCTCAGCGGTATAGACGAATATCCTGTTCGGGTTCGTCTCAAAATTGAACTCTATCTTCTCCGCCTGGAGCGTGGCGCGTATGTTATCAAGCAGTATCGCCCACCAGCGCTTCTGTACCTGAGCACTTTTCAAGGCCTGCTCGCCCGTCCTTACCAGAATGCAATCGGGTTGCCGCATGAAAAGAATGAGCGGCTGGGTTTTAAGTGCTTTTCCTCAGCCTGAAGCCCGTCAGCGTGTCCTCTACGATCCATCCGAGCTCCTTTATCGCGTTGCGCAACTTATCTGCGACCGCCCAGTCCTTCTTCTTGCGCGCCGCCTCGCGCTCCTGCGCAAGCTTCTTCACTTCGGCCGGGACCGCCTCCTTTTCCTGGCTGAGTATGCCCAGGACCTTGTCGAACTTCAGCATCGCGGCCTTCACCTTTTTCGCGCCGTCCCTGCCCATCGCCTTCCCTTCCATGGCGAAGTTGGCCTTGCCGACGAAGTCGAACACGGTCGCTATCGCTCCTGGCGTGGACAGGTCGTCGTCCATTGCGGCCTTAAACTTTTCCTCGGCCTCCGCTACCTCGGTCAGCATGTCCCTGCCGTACGTCATGGTGACCTCGTCAAGCCGCGCCATGAAATCGGCGAGGCTGTTCAGCGTCTTTTCCGCCGCGTCCATGCCCTCCCATGTGAAGTTGAGCTGGCTCCTGTGGTGCGCGCTTATCAGCAGGAAGCGCAGCGCCGCCGGGCTGTATCCTTTCTTCGTTATGTCTTTGAGCGTGTAGAAGTTCCCCTTGCTCTTGCTCATCTTCTCTCCGTCCACCATAAGGTGGCGCACGTGCATCCAGTAATGCACGAACTTTTTGCCGGACGACCCTTCCGATTGCGCTATTTCGCAGTCGTGGTGGGGGAATATGTTGTCTTCTCCGCCCGTGTGGATGTCTATGGTATCGCCCAGGTACTTCCTGCTCATTGCGGAGCACTCTATGTGCCAGCCGGGATAGCCTATGCTCCAAGGAGAGGTCCAGCGCATCACGTGCTCGGGGTCTTTGATCCACAGTGCAAAGTCGAGCTGGCTTTTCTTGTCCGGGTTTTTCTCGACCCGCCCGCCAGCACCCGCTTCCAGCTCTTCGATGGTGTTGCACGAGAGCTTGCCGTAGTCCTTGAACTTTGAGATGTCGAAGTAAACGGACCCGTTAGCCACGTACGCGTAGCCGTTCTCTATCAGCTTTTGCACCATCTCTATGATTTCCTTGATGTGCTCGGTGGCCCTGGGCCTTGCTTCGGGCTCCTCGAAGTTCATCACCCTGAAGTCCTTCAGGGCAGCTTCTATGTAGAAGTTCGCGATGTCCCACACGGTCTTTTTCTCGCGCTTCGCGGCCAGCGCCATCTTGTCCTCCTCGAGCATGGAGGCGTCCGCGTCGCCCACCATGTGTCCGACGTCCGTGAAGTTTATGACCTGCCACACCTTGTAGCCGCTGTACTCAAGATAGCGTCGCAATATGTCCGCGAAGACGTAGGACCGAAGATTGCCTATGTGCGCGTAGTCGTAGACCGTCAGCCCGCAGTTGTACATTGTCACGATGCCTGTGTTGATGGGCTTGAATGTCTCCATCGTCCGTGTCATGGTATTGTACAGTTTCAGCATCTTGTCACCTGAATGTTATTGGAGCCGGGCTTGGGAGTTGAACCCAACTATCCTGCTCTGCAGGCAGGTGCATGGCCGCTCTGCCAACCCGGCACTAACCTATATTCGGCATTCCGTATTTATTTAAACCAACTGTGCCAATTTTTCCCATGCCTAAGGTCATCGTCTATTCCACCGAATGGTGCCCTTGGTGCGTGCGCCTGAAAGATTGGCTGAAGCAGAACAAGGTCAAGTTCGAGGAAAAGGACATCGAGAAGGACGAGGAAGCGGCCGCCGAAATGATCAAGAAGTCCGGCCAGGAGAGCGTGCCCGTCGCTGACGTGGACGGCGAGATAGTAATCGGCTTTGACGTCCCCGCCCTGAAAAAAGCACTCAAGCTTAAGTAATACTTATAAGCGGCACTGGACAATAAAATTCTATGAAAAAATTAGCTTGTCTGTTGGGAATGCTTTTGGTGCTGGCGGTCCCCGTTTTTGCCGTTGAGGCCGTCAGTTTGGGCTGGACCGTCGGGCACACGTCTGTCCGTCCTGGGGGGCAGACCACAATACAGCTGACCGTCAGCAACCCCGGCACGGCCGAGACGCCCACCTACATAAACCTTTTCGCGAGTGCGGACCCCTACCTCACCGTCACGCCAACGAGCACCAGCATAGCCAGCCTTGGTTTGGGTTCCAGCCAGGTGACCGTTCTTGACGTCAAGGTCTCGCCTAACGCCGTGTCAAAGACCGCTTACGTAACGGTCAAGGCCACCTACATCGTTTCAGGGACTTCGCGCGACACCACGATAAACATACCGGTGAAGATAAGGCGCGACCCGATTTTGCAGATAGTGAACGTTAGCTACGGCAAGTCACCGGAGCCCGGCCTGTCCACCGTACTTTCTTTTGACATATACAATTCCGGTGAAGGGCCTGCACGGGACCTTAAGGTTTCAATGACCCAGAGCTCTGTCATATCCTCTACCGATTCTTCGGGCGAGATCTTCATATCCGAACTCGCCCCTGCGGCCAAGCAGCGCATAGAGTTCCCGGTAACCATAAGTCCGTCCGCAACGCCGGGCCTTTATTCCGTCCCATTAACGTTGTCCTACTATGACGAAACGAAAAGCGACCTTTCCAACATTTCAAAATCCATAGGGTTGGCCCTGGGTGGCAAGACCAAGTTCGTCGTTACGTTGGATTCCGTCAAGAACTTCTATTTCGGAAAAATCGGCACGGCCTCCGTTTCCATCTCGAACGCCGGAAACTCGCCTGCCGAGTTCTTGATCGTCAAGGCCTCCTCGCCCTACGGAACCAAGGAAGTGTACGTGGGGAACCTCGATTCCGATGATACCCAAACGATTGATATGGAGCAGAATCTCCCGATGGCTGGCGGGCCCTACGACCTGACGCTCGAGATGTCGTGGAAGGACAAGTTCGGGGCCGAGTACACGGAAACAAAAACCGTCAAGCTCGCGCCTACGGGCGCACCCGTTGAGATAGGCACGGGCACCATCGTGTTCCTGCTTGTCGTCGCGGGCGTGGCCTATTGGAAAAGGAAGCGCATAATGGGTTTGATAAAGAAGTGAGGGCATGCCCGACCCTGCCCCGAGAAAACACGACCACACGGAAGTTCTTATCAGGCTTGAGGGCGTCAAAAAGACCTACATGATGGGAAAGGTTCCCGTCTATGCCCTGCGCGGAGTGACCATGGACGTCTACCGCGGCGAGTTCGTAGCGATAATGGGCCCCAGCGGCTCCGGAAAATCAACGTTGATGAACACGCTGGGCGCGCTGGACGTCCCGACCGGCGGAAAGATTTATTTTGAAGGCAAGGATCTTTCCAGGTTCTCCGAAAGCGACCTCGCCCGCATGCGTGGCAAAAAAGTCGGGTTCATCTTCCAGCAGTTCAACCTCATACCCACGCTGACGGCCGTCGAGAATGTCGCTTTGCCGATGGTCTTCCAGGGCATACCTGAAAAGGAGCGCCTAGCGCGCGCGAAAATGCTGCTCAGTGACCTTGGGCTTGAAAAGCGGCTCAACCATAGGCCGATGGAGATGTCCGGCGGCGAGCAGCAGCGTGTTGCTATCGCCCGCGCCTTCGCCAACAATCCTGACGTCATCCTTGCCGACGAGCCGACCGGCAACCTCGATTCAAAGACGGGCAAACAGATAATGTCCTTCCTCTGGGAGCTGCACCTCAAGGAGAACAAGACCATAATAGTGGTCACGCACGACCCGCTGATTGCCGGTTATGCCGAAACGCTCGTCAACATCCGCGACGGCGAGATAGTGAAAAACCACATCGCCTCGAAGGAGTTCCTGTGGCCGACGGACCACCGGCTGAAGAAGTGATACCATGGTAATGTTCAAAGAATACCTGACTTTCGCTTTCGCGACCGTAACGCATCGCCCGAAAAGGAGCTGGCTTACCATTCTGGGCATTTTCATAGGCATAGCCGCCGTGGTCGCGCTGATGTCCGTCAGCCAGGGGCTTAAGGACGCCGTTTCCGCGCAGTTCGCCATGATGGGCACCGACACCATAACGATAATGCCCGGCCAGCTGACCAGCGGTGGCTACGGCGCCGAGCCGCTTGATGATGGCGACCTTAAGTTGATAGAAGGCATACGGGGTGTTGATATCGTAAATCCGGTATTGATGCGGACCGCCAAAGTGATCTTCCAGGGCGAGGAGAAGTATACCTATGTCATGGGAATGCCGCCCGACAAGGTGCAACAGGTCTTGCTTGACATGGGCGGCGTGACGATAGTTGAGGGCCGCATAACGGGCGAGAACGACAAGTACGGGGTCATAATCGGCTACAAAATAGTTGACGATTTTTTCAAGAAGGACGTACGGATAGGGGACAAGTTGGAAATAGAAGGTAAGGAGTTCAAGGTGCGTGGAAGCCTGAGCAAGATAGGCAACCCTCAGGATGACAGCCAGATTTACATTAACATGGAAACCGCGCGCGAAATTTTCAACAAATCAGATGAGATAACGATGATGATGGTCAAGGTGAAAAGCGGCTTCGATCCGGAGACTGTCGCCAAAGATATAAGCAAAAAACTTGAGGACAGGCGCGGCTCCAAGGATTTTTCCGTCATGACCTCCGCCCAACTGGCCAATACCGTGCAGAATGTGCTCGGAATCATCCAGATCGTACTGGTCGGAATAGCCGCCATATCCTTGATGGTCGGCGGCGTGGGCATAACGAACACCATGTACACGTCCGTCCAGGAAAGGACGCGCCAGATAGGAATAATGAAGGCCATCGGCGCCACTAACGAGGACATTCAGTTGATTTTCCTTGTGGAATCGGGGTTGTTGGGACTGGTGGGCGGCGCAATAGGCTGTTTGCTGGGTGTGATACTTGCGCTGGGCGTGCAGTACGGCGCTGCGCAGTCAGGTTTTGAAGTATTGAAAGCCTCAATCACGCCCGAGCTCGTTGCGTTCGCGCTCGGTTTCTCCTTCATAGTCGGCATGGCATCGGGGACGTTCCCCGCGCACCAGGCGGCAAAGATGAACCCCGTAGACGCGCTGCGCTACGAGTGAGAACTATTTTTGCAGTTTGATGCAGTTGACCGGACAGACGTTCACCGCTTCCTCGTTCGGCGCCACCTGGGCGGCCGTTATGTCGCCTTCGTGCACGTCGCCGTCCTTCGTTTTTTTGGCGGTGTGCTTCACCTTCATCTGGCTCTTGCCGTCGCCTGCCATCTCCCAGAACTCGTCCGCGACCGCAGCGCACGCGCCGCATCCTATGCATTTCCATCTTTCCTGAATAAGTTTGGGCATCGTATCACCTGCTACAGAATAACGGATGGCTTATAAAAACTTAAGCCATTCTGACGCTCTTGACTTCCTTCACTTTCTGCTTAAGGATTGATTCGACGACGCTGCCGAGCGTTATTGAGGCCATCGGGCAGCCCATGCAGGCGCCCTGAAAGCGCACGTAAGCGATGCCGTCCTTGAAGTCGATCAGCTCTATTCCGCCGCCGTCCTGCTCGAGCTCCTTCGCCACGTCCTCCTTCAGGACCTTCTCTATCTTTCCTTTGATGTCATTTTGCTTTTCCATTCTTGCCCGCCCTTGTCCTGTAGTCTTCTATGGCCGCCCTTAAGGCTTGGTCCCCGAGGACCGAGCAGTGTATCTTGATGCTTGGCAGCCCGCCCAGGCGTTCGGCTATCTGTTTGGGCGTTATCTGAAGCGCCTCTTCTATTCTCAGTCCCTTGGCCATCTCAGATAGCATCGAAGTGCTGGCGATTGCCGAAGCGCAACCAAAAGTTTGCCATTTGCAGTCCGCTATTTTCCCTTCTTTCACCCATATCCACATCTTCATGACGTCTCCGCATGCGGGCGCGCCCATCATCCCCACGCCGTCCGCATCCCCTATTTCCTTCTCGTCGCGCACGAAATTCCGCGGGTTCAGGAAATGTTCCTTGACGATGTCGGAGTACGCCCAATCGCATTTTCCTGCCATTTTATCGGCCTCTCATCACGCTTTCGTTTATTTTGATGGGTGATATCTTCCTGAGCTCTTCCACGATTTTCTTCAGCTCTTTCACCGTATAATCGATATCTTTCTTTGTCGTTCCTTTTCCCAGGCTGAAGCGCAGGCTGCCGTGCGCCACTTCTTTCGGCAGCCCTATCGCCTGCAGCACGTGCGACGGTTCGAGCGACCTTGAAGTGCAGGCGCTGCCGGTGGACGCGCAGATGCCCTTCTCGCTCAGCCTCAATATCATCGACTCCCCTTCCACATCGAGTATGGTGAAGTTCGCATTGTTGGGGAGGCGCTGCGTCGGGTGGCCGTTCAGATAGCTGCGCGGTATTTCGCTGAGCACTTTCTTTATCATGTAGTCCCTCAGGCCCGCAAGCCTCTCGCTTTCCTTTGCCCTTTCCTTCTGTGCAAGCTCGAGCGCCGCGGCGAACCCGATTATTCCAGCGATGTTTTCCGTGCCGCTCCTCAGTCCGCTTTCCTGTCCGCCGCCGTAAATGACCGGCTGTATCTTCACGCCCGCCCGCACGTAAAGCAGCCCGGTGCCCTTCGGGCCGTAAACCTTGCTGCCGTTGAGCGTCATCATGTCGACATTGAGCTGCCGTACGTTGACGTCAAGCGCACCGCCCGCCTGGCAGGCATCTGTGTGGAAAATGATGTTGTGTTTGTGCGCAACTTCTGCAAGCTCCTTGATGTCCTGTACCGCGCCTATCTCGTTGTTGGCGTACATTATTGTGATTAATATCGTGTTGGGCCTTATTGCCCTTTCCAGTTCTTTGGCATCAACTAGGCCGTATTTGTCAACTTCCAAGTATGTAATTTGGAACCCTTCTTTCTCCAGCGCCTTGCAGCTGTCAAGCACGGCGTGATGCTCGGTCTTCTGCGTGATTATGTGGTCGCCCTTCTGCCGGTTAGCGCGGCAGAACCCGAACAGCGCGAGATTGACGCTCTCCGTCCCGCTTCCCGTGAAAACCATTTCGGAAGGATTCGCGCCAATCGTGCGCGCGACCGTCTCTCTTGCCCTGTCCAGCGCCGTGCGCGCCTCAAAGCCCTTCGCATGCAGGCTGCCGGGGTTCCCGTATTTGCCTGACCAGAACGGGGCCATGGCCTTGACCACCTCCGCCCGTGTTGGAGTGGTGGCCGCATGGTCAAGATAAATAGTCTTCATGATCATCACTTCGTGCACACGTCCGTAAGCCTTTTGCAGGAGCACGGCATGTTCTCCGGCTTCTCGAGCTTCCTGTGTATTGCGCATATCTGCCCGGACTGCCTGAACTCCTTTGAGAGTATTTGCAGCCCCTCATAGGCCGTCATCTTTCCCTCCCTTATCATGGCACACACGTTCCTGAGCTCGGCGAGGAATTGCCGGTTGAACTTGACCTTCTTTGCGCGCTTGCGGTTTACGTATTGCGAGACCGCCGCCTCGGTCAGCCCGAACAGGCCCGCGGTCCTGCGCTGCGTAAGGCCCGCGACTATGAGCTCCTTGCACATCTCCCGCCTTATGGCCGGGAGCACGTACCATACCTCTATCTCCTGCGGCAGCATCATAACTATTATCTGGGACCGCCCCCTTATAAACTTAACTATTGTTAAGTTTTAGGGCGGCACCTTTATAAGATAACGGTGTTGTATAATTCGCATGCCGAAGCATTTCGCCGAAGTCGTTGTTCAGGACGTCCTCCCTGCCGTGCGCGCGCTCGTCGCGAAGCAGTTGGTGGAAAAGCACAAGCTCACCCAGCAGGCAGCGGCCGAAAAGATAGGTGTGACCCAGGCCGCCGTATCCCAATATAACAGGGAACTCCGCGGCTGGAAGGTCGGTTTTCTGGCAAAAGATGAGCGCATAATGGGCGAAATAACGTCTCTGTCGACGGTCGTGGCGCAGTCCGGGCTGCATTCCAAGGACGCGCTCAAGCAGCTCTCAGGAATATGCAAACTTGTCAAGGAACGCCACTTCTCGGCAGCCGAAGACCTTTATCCGGGATTGGAGCTCTGCGAGCCCGTCGAGAAGGACTGAATATCTGCCCGCAAGTTCTGTAAGCGGCAAAAGAGTTGCTTATTGGCCCGTCTGGTAATGGTAGCTGTAATGCGCCGAGCTTTTCTTTTTCATGCGGATGCCTTTCAGCCTTTCCTTGATTCTGCCCAGCACGCCGGATACCTTGCCTTTGCTGCTACCGGCATTTGGAGCGCCGAAGCGATTGAGCGACCCGCCTGACGGAAGTCTTATGACGGGCAGTTTTCTTCCCGTCTTTATCATCCAAACGGCAGCCGCGCCTATGGCGACCAGGGCTATTCCGATGCCCGCCATGAGGTATGTCGAAACGTCCGATGTCCCGCCTATGATTGACGTTCCGCTCAGCGCATTTATCTTGGTCTCGACATTGTTCAGGGCCGACTGTATCTGCGTCAGCAGGGAGTTGGCGCTGAGCCAGTCCCCGGCCTTCGCATAGTTGTTCGCCCTGTCTATCAGCGCCTTTGCCTCGTTAAGCGTGGCGTTCGCGGTGGTTATGTTTGTCCCCTTGGCTGCCATCTCCTCGAGCTTCTTGAGCATGCCCTCGTACTGGACCGTCAGGTTCGTGAGTGTCTGGTTTATGGTTATCTTCGTGCTCTCGCTCGGCAGGACCGCCAGGTCGGCCGAAGCACGCGCCGTTGCGTTAGCTGAAGACGCCACGTAAACGATTGAGTAGTTCTTTACCGTCGCGGCCGCCGGGATGTTGAACGTCACCGGCAGCGTGTAGTTCTGTCCCGCTGCAAGGCTTGAAAGCTCCGTCCCCTTCACCCATGCGGCATCAACCCCGTCCACCTTTGCCACTATGCTCTGTATCGATTTCGTGCCCGAGTTCTTTATCAGCACGTCCACGGTCTTGGACTGCCCCTGCACTATCGAGATGGATTTCGGCCAGCTTGTTATGCCCAGGTCTATTGAAGCGCCCGAACTGCTGGTGTTCGTGCCCGTGGTCTGGTCGCTTCCACCGCCCGTCGTGCCGCCGCCCGTCGTGTTGCTGACCGTTATCACCACGTTCCTCGACCACGTTGCCCATGCCCCTGTTGTTGCGTAGCCCGTGAGGTTTATCGTGCACGTGCCCGAGGTTGAGCTCATCGTGAACGTCCATGTTGAGCTTGAAGAGTTCGTAACGCCCGCCAGCGCCCATCCCGGCACCGAGCCGAAGTAAATCGAATTGCCCCCGCTGCTGGTGAGGCTGCACGCCCCTGAGACCGTGTGGTTGACCAACACGCCTGTGGCGGCTTTGGGCCCGTAGTTGTAGATCCTAGGCGTCATTACAAGCGTCGCGGACAGCGCCTTGCTCGTTGATGTGACCTCCGTGTTGCTGCCCGTGTCAAGGGCCGTAATGACCATCGCGCTCTCGTCCACGGTCAGGTTACCGGCCCAAGTGCCGCTCCCCGTGTTGGAGCCCGTCGGGTCCGTCACGCTCACGCTCACTGAATAGTTACCGCCGAGCGTGGCGTTTCTGTATCCGCACATGCTCGTCGAAGGTAGGTAGCCTTTTACCAGGTAGGCCGATCCTGGGCCGAAGACCTTGGTCTCGTTAAGGAGGTCTATCGTGCACGAACCGACCTGACTGCCGTATACGTGCGATATCGTGGCCGTGAAGTTGTTGTCCCCGAGCCCGGCGACTATCGAATCGTTCTGGTACTTCGGCACCACCGTCAGGTTCACCCAAGCGCCCGGCACCGTGACGTTGGAGTCCAGCGTATCGTTGCTCACGTCGGCCACGGTGACCGCAAGGCCGCCTGATAGTATGGCGTTTATGCTGAGATTGTAATTGCTCAAGGGATAGCCGTTGCTCGTGTTGAGGAAGAGCCAGCCCGCGTACGTCCCTTGCTGGTTGTTTGTCTTGGACGTGTTGATGGTCACCGAAATGCTGACCGGTATGCTGGACCCTGCGGTAACGGTCGTATCGTTCGCCAGGTTGTGCGACCAATCCATGTAATAGGAGGAATAGTTCAGGGTCGGCCCGTTGCTCGTGACGTTCTGCAGCTTGATGTCATAGCTTGCGTTGTTTTCAACATTAAAAATGTATGTGACCGTCCTGTTGTATCCTATGTTTTCCCTTATGGGAGCCGTGCCGCTCACGAAGCTGCTGTTGGTCCTGAAGCTGTTCTGGAGGATTTGGACGGTGGCGTTGAAGTTTATTGACGTGTTGGTCTGGCCGTTCGAAGCGGCCACATACCACATGCCGCCAAACGGATAGCTGTGTCCGCCGCTCGCGTTCCAGAGGAGACTAGTACCCGCAGCCGTCTGCTGCGACGGGGGCTGGAAAGTGGTCGTGTTGTCGTAGACCCATATTGTGAAGTTCTCGTTGTTGGTCCTCTCTATAATCGTTATGTTAACCCCGGCAGCGCCCGCCACGCTCGACATGTTGAAGTAATAATATTCGATGCTGGTGTTAGTCAGGTTTCCTGAGAAATATCCAATACCGCTTGAAAGCGTTATCGGCACGTCTAATGTCGCCACTACCGTGGTATTTTCCGTTACATTGGTGGAGTTGAACACCAGTATTGTGCCGTTATATCGCCCCGGATTCAGCCCGCTCGTCAGGAAGCTTATGGTAACGTTCGCGGGCAATGCAACGCTTGAGTTCGATGGCAACACCAGGAAAGGCGCCCGGCCAAACGTGCTGTTCATCACGCTGCTTGTGACATTATATATGCTGACGACCGAGTTGTTCGTGACATTGACCAAGGTTATGTTGGGCGCATATGAGTTGTTCCAGTTCGCAAGAATCGGCGAGGTCGCCGTGAACTCGCCCGAACTGCTGCCTGCCGCGAGCGCTATTCCGACTACCGCGATAAGCATTATCAGCAGCCCAACATATGCCTTCATCGTGACACCAGCAATCTAAATTATCTGTTAAAAGATATAAGCCGCGATATAAAAGCCTATCTTCGCTCTTTCGGCCGTTTGCCAAGCTTTAAA
>Ga0315297_10000747_pt1 | contig 19260 bp, 20 predicted proteins | sample YL17G15_0_MG_FD_203628 | JGI IMG/M metagenome (GOLD analysis project Ga0315297, IMG submission 203628) | Sediment microbial communities from Yellowstone Lake, YNP, Wyoming, USA - YL17G15_0 | ecosystem: Environmental > Aquatic > Freshwater > Lake > Sediment | place: USA: Wyoming | collected... | reverse complement strand
GTCAGGGCGCCGCCGAGCCAGCGGCCGAGTGTGCCGCCGTCCCAGCCGAGGTACAGCACGAAGGCGAGAAAGACGGCGACGGCGACGCAGGCGATCGCCGCCAGCTCGCGACGGTGACGCGACGGCGGCACCTCAGGCTTGACGGCGCGCTGCACGGGACGCGGCCGCGCCGCGCGCCCGTCAGCGCGCGTGGACGCGCGTCGTGCCGTGCGGGTGCTGGACATGTAGGTGGTGTTCGACGCCGGCGGGTCGATTCCCTAGGCGCGACGACGGCCCCGGACCCCCGCCGCGCAGACGCTCGTTCGCGCCGGCGCGCGCTCAGACCTCGACGACCACCGGCAGGATCATGGGGCGCTGCCGGGTCTCGCGGTAGACGAGCTCGGCCAGCATCTCCTTGATGTCTTCCTTGATCAGGCGGTGCCCCGTCTTGTGCTGCCTGCCGAGCGTCCCGAGCAGACCGTCGAGCGCCGCGCCCGCCTTGTCCAGGACCTCCTGTTCGCGTTCGTCGTCGTGCAGGAAGCCGCGCGCCACGAGTTCGGCCGGCGCGACGGACGCGCCGGACTGGACGTCCACGGTCACCACCGCGATGAGGATGCCGTCCTCGGCGAGCTGCCGGCGATCGCGCAAGACGAGCCCCGCCTCGTCGCCGAGCTCGAAGCCGTCGACGAACACCATGCCGCTGTGCACCTTGTCGACGACGTCGGCGTCGTCAGGTCCGATCTCGAGCACGTCGCCGTTCTCGAGCATGAAGATGCGCTCGTCGCCGATGCCGGAATCGCGCGCCAGCCCGGCGTGGATGTGCTGCATGCGATACTCCCCGTGGACCGGGACGAAGTACTGCGGACGCAGCAGGTTGAGCATCATCCGCATGTCGTCTTGAGAGGCGTGCCCGGACACGTGCACCCCGCTGGCCTCGCCGTAGATCACGTCGGCGCCGGCCTTGAGCAGCCGGTTGATGGTCTCCATGACGCTGACCTCGTTGCCGGGGATCGCCTTGGCGCTGATCACCACGGTGTCGCCCTCGTTGAGCTCGACCTGGGGGTGGTCGTCCCACGCCATGCGCGAGAGCGCCGACAGCGGCTCGCCCTGACTGCCGGTGGAGAGGATCAGCAGCTCCTCGGGCCGGTACTCGTCGATCTCGGTCAGCTTCACCATGGAGCCCTCGGGCACGTCGAGATACCCGAGGTTGCGGGCGATGTTGACGTTCTTCTGCATGCTCCGACCCGAGACGGCGAACTTGCGCCCGTGGAGGTGCGCGATCTTGATGGCCTGCTGCACGCGATGGATGTGCGAGGCGAAGCACGCCAGGATCACGCGTCCCTCGGCCTCGGCGAAGATCTGGTGGAACGCCTGGCCGACGACGCTCTCCGAGGCCGTGGAGCCGAGCTCCTCGGCGTTCGTGGAGTCGGCCAGGAGGGCGAGCACGCCCTGCTGGCCGAGCTGGGCAAACGTGTTGACGTCGGTGATGCGGCCGTCGATGGGCGTGTGGTCGAACTTGTAGTCGCCGGTGAAGACGACCGCGCCGGCCGCCGTGTGGATGACGATCGAGAGGGCGTCGGGCACACTGTGGCTGACGGCCACGAACGAGATGTGGAACGGCCCCAGGTCGAGCTCGGCCTTCTCGCTCACCTCATTGACGGTGACGCTCTTGATGAGCCCGTGCTCGTCCAGCTTGGACTTCGCGAAGGCGAGGGTCAGCCGGCTGGCGTAGACGGGCACGTTCAGCTGCCGCAGCACGAACGGGAGGGCGCCGTAGTGGTCCTCGTGCCCGTGCGTGATCACGAACGCGAGCACGTCGGCGCGACGCTCCAGAAGGTACGTGATGTCGGGCAGCACGAGGTCGATGCCGAACATGTCGTCGCTGGGAAAGGCCAGACCGCAGTCGACGACGACGATCTTGCCCCGATACTCGACGGCGGTCATGTTCTTGCCGATCTCGCCGAGGCCGCCTATGGGGATGATGCGTACGGTGTCACTCGTCATGTTCTGTCTATCCTATCTTCTTCGGTGGAGTCTATGATGGCCGGGCGACGAACGCGGTCTCGACTGCGCGCTGCCGGATCGTGTTCTTGCCGGCCGCCTTGGCCTCGTACATGGCCTCGTCGGCGAGTGTCACGAGGCGCTCGCCCGCCTCGCCCGGCGCGCACTCCGCCATCCTGAGACACGTGATCGTGCCGACGCTCAACGTGACCGGCCAGCCGCGTCTCGTCACGGTCTCCCGGACCGCAGCGATCACGCGCCCGAAGATCGTCGCCGCGACGGTCGCGTCGGCCTCGGGCAGCAGAACGGCGAACTCGTCGCCCCCGAGCCGGGCGACGGTATCGGTACGACGCACTGCCGCTCCAAGCTCTACGGCGATGGTGGCCAGGACCTCGTCACCGACGGCGTGCCCGAACTGGTCGTTGACGCGCTTGAAGTCGTCGACGTCGATGTACGCGAGCGAGACCGGCCACTCGTGCCGCTCGGCACGGGAGATCTCGAGCTCAAGGGCGTCGCGAAAGGCGCGCGGGTTGGCGGCACCGGTCAGCGGGTCGTGCCGGGCGAGCTCCTGTTCCTCGAGCAGCGTGCGCCTCAACGCAGCGACCACAAAAGCGATGATGAGGAAGAAGGCGTACCGAACGGCCACGTTCCACCAGGCGACGAGCGAGGTCACCCCCTGATCGAGTGTCAGCTGGTCGGCGACGAACCAGACGGCGGCCGCCGCGGCGCCGTAGAGCGCGCCTGTCTTGCCTCCGGCTAGCCATGCTGCGAGGGCCACAGGTAGCACGTAGAAGACCGAAAGGACGATCTCGCCGCCGGTCGCCTCGTCCACCACGCCGAGGCCGGCGATGACGGCGCCACAGAACGCGAGCGCCACCCACAACGGGAGCCGTTCGAAGAACCCGAGGAGGCTAGTGACGCTCCCCACGGCGCTCAGAGGAGACCGAGGTCGCGCAAGGCGGTGGCGACTGCGCCGCGCTCGCGCTCGTCGGCTTCGACGAGCGGCAGACGAAGCCCGCCGACGTCGTGGCCGAGCAAGTTCAACGCCGCCTTGACCGGGATGGGGTTGGTCGTGACGAAGAGCGCCTTGTACAGAGCACGGAGCTCGGCGTCGGCGGCCTCGGCACCGGCCTCATCGCCGGCGCGGGCGCGCCGGGCGAGCTCGGCCATCCTCGGGCCGACGACGTGGCTCGCCACGCAGATGCCGCCGCGGCCGCCGCGGCGCAGGACGTCGAGCAGCAGGTCGTCGTTTCCGGCGTAGACCTCGAGCCCCTCGATCGCGGCGACGCGGTCGAGCTCCTCGAGGTCTGGGTTCGCCTGCTTCACGGCGAAGATACTCTCGACCTCGGCGAGGGTCGCCAGGGCCGCGGCCGAGAGATTGACGCCGGAGCGGCCCGGGATGTTGTAGATGATCACCGGGAGGTCGGTAGCCGCGGCGACGGCGCGGAAATGCTCGATCAGTCCGCGTTCGGGCGGCTTGTTGTAATAGGGCGTGACGACGAGGGCTGCGTCGGCGCCGCAGCGCTCGGCGGCCCGGGTGAGCTCGATGCTGTGCCGCGTGTCGTACGTGCCGGTGCCGACGACGACAGGCGCCCGGTCGCCCACCGCGGCGATGACGACGCGAAAGAGCTCGAGCTTCTCGGCGTCGGTCAGGGTCGGCGACTCGCCGGTCGTGCCGCCGACGACCAGCCCGTCCGAACCGTTGTCGAGGAGCCACGCGGCGAGCCGTTCGGCGCCGGCGTGGTCGACTGCGAGGTCTTCGTCGAACGGCGTGACCATCGCCGTGAGGATGGTGCCAAGATCGGGTCTCATGATCGCTCCCCCGCTCGTGTGCTGCCGTACCCCTCAGTCAAGCAGGTTCTCCAGTCCGACCACCGTTTCCTTGAGGCCTGTGACGGCGCGCAGGGCGTGGAGGACGCCGCCCATGAAGCACTCCCGCGAGTACGAGTCGTGGCGCAGGGTGAGCAGCTCGTGCCCACCGCCCAGAAGGACCTCCTGGTGGGCGACGAGACCTGGCAGACGGACGCTGTGGATGCGGACACTCTCGACTCCGAGGCCACGGGAGGGCGCGTCACCGGGTACCAGGGCGACATGCGAGCCCGGGGTCCCCGCCATGAGGCGCGCCGTGTGCAAGGCGGTGCCCGACGGCGCGTCCTTCTTGCTCGTCTCGTGCATCTCGACGATCTCGGCGCTGCCGAAGTACTTGGCCGCCTCAGCGGCGAAGCGCATCATGAGGACGGCGCCGATGGAGAAGTTGGTCGCCACGACGCAGCCGACGCCGCGGGCCGCGGCGACCGCGCGAAGCTCCTCCACCTGGACGTCGGTGAGCCCGGTGGCCCCGACGACGGTGGGGACGCCGGCGCCCAGCAGCTCCCGGGTGTTCTCGAACACAGAGGACGGCAGGCTGAACTCGACGGCGGCGCCGTAGGTGCCGGCGGCCAGCGCGTCGCCCAGCGACGCGTAGGCCGGCACCGGCTCGGCGGCGCCCACGTTCGGGTCGACGATCGCCGCCAGCCGCAGGTCGCTCTGCGCCGCGACCGTCTCCGCCGTGAGTGAACCCATCTTCCCCTTGCCGCCGACGACGAGGACCTCGGTCATCATTCCTCCCACGCGAATGCCTGTGTCGCGGCGCGATACGGCCCGGCTTCGGCCCCGATGCACGCCGTCGACCACGTCTCCAGGTCCCAGTAGCGCCGCACCGCGGCGCGAGCGTCGTCCACCGTCACCGCGTCGATCTTCTCGAGCACGTCCTCGACGCTCAGGATGGGCAGCTCCATGAGGACCGCGCGCCCCAGCGACTGCATCCGGCTGCCGGGGCTCTCCATCGAAAGGACGGTCTGTCCCTTGAGGTGGTTGCGGGCGCGGTCGACGGCCGCCTCGGTGATCTCGCTCTCGAGACCACCGAGCACGTCGAGGATCACACGCAGTGCCTCGTCGACCGCCTCGGGTCTGGAGCCGACATAGACCGCCGTCATGCCAGTGTCGGCGAACAGCGACGTGTAGGAGTACACGGAGTACGCGAGGCCGCGCTTCTCGCGCACCTCCTGGAAGAGACGTGAGCTCCACGACCCGCCAAGGATCGTGTCGACGACGAACGCCGCGAAGCGGTCGTCGTCGGAGCGGCGCGGCCCCGGGCCGCCGAGGCAGACGTGGTACTGCTCCGTGTCCTTCTGCGTGAAGTGGGCGACGTGGCGTGGCGCCGGCTGCGTCTGAGGGTCGCGCCGCGCCTGCGCCCCGGGATCGGGTCCAAAATGGCGCGTGGCTTGCTCGCAGAGGCGCGCGTGCTCGACATGGCCGGCGGCGGCGACCACGATGCCCGGGTTCGCGTAATGGGCGTCGTGATAGGCGCGCACCGTCGTGCCGTCGATGCGCGCCAGGCTCTCCGTGCTCCCGATGATCGGCCGCCCGAGGGGGTGGTCGCCGAAGATGGCCGTGGCGAGATCGTCGTGCACCACCTCGGCCGGCGAGTCCTCGTACATGGCGACCTCCTCGAGCACGACCTCGCGCTCCTGGTCGAGCTCGGCGAAGGTCGGCCGCGCGACCATCTCGGCGAGCAGCTCGAAGGCCCGCTCGAGGTCCTGGTCGAGGAAGCGGACGTGGACCACCGTGTGTTCCTTGGAGGTCGCCGCATTGGGGTCGGCGCCCATGTCGTCGAAGAGGTGGGCGATGTCCCACGAGGAGAACCGCTCGGAGCCCTTGAAGATCAGGTGCTCGATGAAATGCGAGACGCCGCCGAGCTCCGGCGGTTCGAGCCGGGACCCGGCGGCGATCCACAACCCGAGCGCGATCGAGCGAACGCCCTCGAGGCGCTCGCTCGCGACGCGCAGGCTGTTGTCGAGCGTGGTGAGATCGTAGGCCTCGATGAGGGGCCTCCGCGACCTGAGCCTTAGTGGTTGTCGGGCACCGTCAAGGGCTTGAGGCCGATGCGGCCGCGCGCCTTGTCGATCTCGACCACCTCGACGGTGATCGCATCGCCGCGCTTGACGACGTCCTCGACCGACTTCACGCGACCCTCGCCGAGTCGCGAGATGTGGATGAGGCCGTCGGTGCCCTTCTTGAGCTCGACGAAGGCGCCGAAGTCGGTGGTCTTGACGACGCGACCCGTGAAGACGTCGCCGACCTCGATCTCCTTGGTCATCGCCGTGATGCGGGCGATGACGCCGTCCGCCGCCTCCTGGTCGGGGGCGCAGATGAAGATCGTGCCGTCGTCCTCGATGTCGATGTCGACGCCGAACTCGTCGGTCATGCCGCGGATCGTCTCGCCGCCCTTGCCGATGACGAGACCGATCTGGTCGGGGTTGATCTGGATGCTGAAGATGCGCGGCGCGTACTGCGAGAGCTCGGGACGCGGCTCGGCCAGCGTCTCGCGCATCTTGCCGAGGATGAACAGACGGGCGCGCTTCGCCTGGGCGAGCGCCTCGGTGAGGATCTCGAACGTCACGCCGGTGATCTTGATGTCCATCTGCAGCGCGGTGATGCCGTTCGCCGTCCCGGCCACCTTGAAGTCCATGTCGCCGAGATGGTCCTCGACGCCGGCGATGTCGGTGAGCACGACGTAGTCGTCGCCCTCCTTGATGAGGCCCATGGCGATGCCGGCGACCGGCGCCTTGAGCGGCACGCCGGCGTCCATCAGCGAGAGGGACGAGCCGCACACGCTCGCCATCGAGGACGAACCGTTGCTCTCGAGGATCTCGCTGACGATGCGGATCGTGTAGGGGAACTCGACCTCGTCGGGCAGCATCGGCACCAGGGCGCGCTCGGCGAGGGCACCGTGGCCGATGTCGCGGCGCTTGGGGCCGCGCATGAACCCGGTCTCGCCCACCGAGTACGGCGGGAAGTTGTAGTGGTGGATGTAGCGCTTCTTCTCGGTGAGGCTGAGGTCGTCGATGCGCTGGAACTCGCCGGTGCCGCCGAGCGTCAACAGCGAGAGAGCCTGCGTCTGGCCGCGCGTGAACAAGGCGCTGCCGTGGGTGCGCGGGATCACGCCGACCTCGGAGGAGATGTCGCGGATGTCCTCGGTGCCGCGGCCGTCAGGGCGCCGCTTCTCGACGGCGATGCGCCGCCGGATGATGTCCTTCTCGAGCTTGGCGGCGGCGCGCCGGACCTGCACGAGGCGCTCGGGGTCGGCCTCATCGCCCCCGGCGAGCGCCTCGACGATCGCGGCGCGCAGGTCGGAGGTCGCCGTCTGGCGCTCGTTCTTGTCGACGATCTGCGTGACGCGGTCCATCTCGGCGCCGTAGCGGCTCTGGACCTCGGCGAACACGCCGGCATCGACCGCGTACTCGGCCACCTCCCACTTGGGCTTGCCGACGAGCTCGCGGAGCTGCACCTGGACGTCGACGAGCTTCTTGATCTCCTCGTGGGCGATCCTGAGCGCCTCGACCACCTGCCCCTCGTCGGCCTCCTTGGCCCCCGCCTCCACCATGACGATGGCGTCGCGGGTGCCGGTGACCACCAGGTCGAGGGTCGATTCGTCCTGGATCTGCGTCATCGTCGGGTTGACGACGAACTGGCCGTCGATGAGCCCCATGCGGACGGAGCCGACCGGTCCGCCGAACGGGATCTCGGAGATCGTCAGTGCCGCGGAGGCGCCCAGCGTGGCGAGCACGTCGTGCGCGTTCTCGAGGTCGACCGAGAACGTCGTGGCGACGACGTGCACCTCGTTCATGAAGCCCTTGGGGAACAGCGGCCGGATCGGGCGGTCGATCTGGCGCGCCGCCAGGATCGCCTTCTCGCTCGGCCGCGACTCGCGCTTGATGAACCCGCCGGGGATCTTGCCGGCGGCGTAGTGGCGTTCTTCGACATCGACCGTGAGGGGGAAGAAGTCCTGCCCCTCGCGGGTCTCGTCGCGGACCGTCGCCGCGACCAACACCACGGTGTCCCCACAGCGGACGAGCACGGACCCGCTCGCCTGCCTGGCGAGCCTGCCGGTCTCGAGGGAGATCGTCTTCCCACCGATCTCTACGTCAAGTGTCTTCATCTCTTCCTTCGTCTTCCTTCCGTCCCCCGTACCGGGTTGCACGGGGCGTCCGTCCGCGTGGGATCTGGACGTGGGTGGGTTGTCGGGCTCGAGCCTCCGTCTACTTGCGGAGCTCGAGCTCCTTGACGAGCGCGCGGTAGCGCTCGACGTCGCGGGACTGCAGGTAGTTGAGCAGACGCCGGCGGTGGCCGACCATCTTCAACAGACCGCGCCGCGAATGGTGGTCTTTCTTGTGCTGCTTGAGATGCTCGGTGAGGGTCTCGATGCGCGCCGTGAGGAGCGCGATCTGGACCTCGGGGGAGCCTGTGTCGCCGTCGTGCTTGGCGTGCTTGGCGATGATCTCGAGCTTGTCTTCCTTGAGGAATGCCAGGGGACTCACCTCCCTCCCGGTGCGTTCGCACCGGGGACTCCTGAAACCCAGTCGCGGGGTGGCAGCCCGTGACCGAGAGACGGTCGAGCGGCTAGGGTAGCACAGGGGGGCGACGCGGCAAACCGCACCCGACTGAGGCGGCCGTCGCACGGGTGGGGCGAGACCGAACCCGCCGGGACTCAGCTGGTACCGAGACCGACTTCGTCGAAGGCGCCATCCGCAAGGGCGGCCGTCGACGCGATGTCCACCTGCATCTGGGCGACGAGCGCGTCGACGCTGTCGAAGCGGCGCTCGTCGCGCAGCTTGTGCAGAAAGTCGAGGCGGATGTCGCGGTCGTAGATGTCGCCCGCAAAGCCGAGCAGGTGGGCTTCCACAGTGACGTGGGCGGTCACCTCGTCGCGGCCGCGGAAGGTCGGGTTGTGGCCGACGTTCACCGCCGCCCGGTACCAGGTGCCGGCGACGCACGCCCGCGCCGCGTAGACGCCGCGCCCCGGAAAGACCATACCGGCCTCGACGTCGACGTTCGCCGTCGGCACGCCAAGCGTGCTTCCCCGGCGCAAGCCGGGGACGACCCGGCCGGCGGCGGACGGCGGCCGTCCGAGGACCTCACGCACCTCCTCGAGGCGCCCGTCGTGCAGCAGGCGCCGGATGCGCGTCGAGCTGATGGGGCGCCCGGCCTCGGTCACCAGGGGCACGGTGGTCGTCGCAAAACCGTGCCCCTTCCCGCAACGGGTCAGCGCGTCCGCGTCGCCCCGTCCGCCGGCGCCGAAGGTGAAGTTCTCGCCCACGACGACGATGCGGGCGTCGAGGGCGCCGGCGAGCACGTCGCGGCAGAACTCCTCGGGACTCAGCGCCGCGAGAGGCGCGTCGAACCGGAGCACGACCAGCTCTTCGGGGCCGAGCTCCTCGATGAGCCTGATCTTCTCCCGGCGCGTCGTGAGCAGGCGCGGCTGGTGACTCGCGTCGAGGACGGCGAGCGGGTGCCGGTCGAAGGTGAGGACGGCGCTCGTGAGGCCGCGCTCGCGCGCGCAGACGACGGCGGCGCCGATCACGGCGCGGTGCCCGGCGTGGACCCCGTCGAAGGTCCCTATCGCGACGGCGCGCGGGCGCCGGGCGAGGCTGCCGAGATCGGTCGCGAGCAGCATCAGAGCCGCACGAGCAGCTTGAGGGCGTGACCCTCCTCGGCCGGCCCGTAGACGGCGATGAGTTCACCGCGGTGCATCACCCGCACCGGCTCCTGCGGGCCTCCGGGCAGCCGGGCTCCGTTGCGCACCGGCAGGACCTGGGTCGCGGCAAGTTCGATCGCGGGAAGGAAGCTGAGGGCGCTGCCCGGGGCGACGAGTCCAGGGATGCGCTCGTCGCCTTCCTCGCGCGCCGCCAGCGCCTCCTCGAACGACTCCAGGGACCGGCCGTCCGCGAGGCGCAGCTCGCCGGTCGCGGTGCGGGTCAGCTCGCGGAGGTGGGCCCCGCCGCCGACGGCCTCGCCGACGTCGATCGCCAGCTGGCGCACGTACGTCCCCTTGGAGCAGGCGATGCGGCAGCGCAGGCGCTGCGTCTCGTCGTCGAACTCGAGGACGTCGATGGCGCCGATCTCGACCTGCTTGATGGGGGTCTCGACGACCTCGCCACGGTGCGCCTTCTTGTAGAGCCGCTCGCCGTCGACCTTCACGGCGGAGGTCATGGGGACGCGCTGCAGGACCGTGCCGATGAACTGCGGCAAGACACCCTCGACCGCTTCCCGCGTGACCGTGACCCCGGTCTCCTCCAGGGCTCCCGTTCCGTCCCCGGTGTCCGAGCGCACGCCGAACTGCATCGTGCACTCGTACTCCTTGGGCAGGTCGACGAAGAACCGTGCCAGTTTCGTGGCGCGTCCGACGAGCACCACGAGCAGTCCGGTGGCGAACGGGTCGAGGGTGCCGGCGTGACCGACCTTCTTCACGCCTGGGCGCAGGAGGCGGCGCACGCGAGCGACGACGTCGTGCGAGGTCAGGCCCTCGGGCTTGTCGATGAGGAGGATGCCGTCGAGAGCAGCTTTGCGAGTTCTGAACTGAGCCACGCCGTCACCTCCTCGGGGCCATCGTCGCTGGAGAACCCGGACGCCTGCACGTGGCCGCCGCCGCCGCGCAGCGCGGCCACGGAGCTCACGTCGGCGCCGCTCGAGCGCAGGCTCACGCGCACGCGCGGGCTCCCCGCCTGTTCCTTGACGAGGGCCGCGACCTCGACGCCGTTCACGGCGCGCAAGCCGTCGACGATCCCCTCGGTCTCGTGCTCGGCCGCACCCGTCGCGGCGAAGTCGCCGCGGCGCAGGACGGCGATGAGGGCGCGCCCCGCCGCCGCAGGCTGCGCGCCCGCGAGAGCGCGACCTTCGAGCCGCAGCGCGCCGAGCGAGCGGCGCTCGTAGAGCTCGCGGTACACGCCGGCCACGTCGACGCCCAGCTCGACCAGCCACGCGGCTGTGTCGAAGGTGGCGACGCCAGTGCTGCCGTGACGAAAGTGCCCGGAGTCGAACGAGATGCCGGCGTACAGGGCCGTCGCGGCCTGGGGCGACGGCCGCAGGCCCAGGGCGCGCGCGACGTCGCAGACGATCTCGCTCGTGCTGCTGGCCTGCGGCCGAAGCAGCATGAGGTCGCCGAAGCGCAGGTTGTCGTGGTGGTGGTCGATGTTCACCACAGGACCGGCCCAGTCGCCGAGGTCGAGGGCGAGGCGTTCGAGCGAGCCGCTGTCGAGGGCGTAGAGCGCCTCGCCCGCCAGCGGCGCGCGACGCTCGACGGCGACGGCGGCCAGCATGAGCTCGGCGGAGGGCAGGACCTCGTAGGCGCGGACGCAGAGCGTCGTCGCGGCACCGAGCTGCGTGAACAGGTCGCTCATTCCCGCCGCCGCGCCGAGCGCGTCGAGGTCCGGCTTGTCGTGCACGGCGAGCGCGACCCGCGTGGCGCCGCGGATGTGCCGGCAGACGGCGTCGAGGTCGGCGGCGAGGGCGTTCACGCCTCGTCCTCCCCACCGTCGCCCGCCGGACCCGGCGCAGGCTCTCCCTGCGCTTCGGGATCGCCGAAGTCGGGAGGCTCCTGGCCGAGCACCTCCGCCTCGCGGTGCAGCAGGCGCTCCATGCGCATCGCGTTGTCGGTCGTCTCGTCGTAGACGAACACGAGCTGCGGCGTGCGCTTCATGTGCAGGGCCTCGTTCACGCGCGCCTGGAGGTAGCCGTGGGACGCCTTGAGGCCATCCAGGGTCGCGGCGCGCTCGCGCGCCCCACCCAGGACGCTGAAGAAGACCTTGGCGTGACGCAGGTCCCGGCTCGCCTCGACGCCGGTCACGGTGACGAAGCCGACGCGAGGGTCCTTGAGGCCCTCGGCGATGACGGCCGAGACGACCTCCTTGACGCTCTCGTTGACCTTCAGAAGTCGATGTCCCACAACGACCTCACGGGTTCGGCGGCCTTGAGAAGGGTACGCGAGACCTCGAAGTCACGACCATGCAGGTAACGCTCGATCTCGTCGACGCGCTCGCGCGCCTGGGCGAGCGAGGACGCGGCCGCGACGATGAGCACCTCGGCGCGCTGCCAGGAGTCCTGGCCGCCCGCCACCGAGAAGGCCGCCTTGAAGCGCCGCTGCACGACGTCGCGCAGCGAGTTCAGCGGCGCCCGCTTGTCCTTGAGCGACCGGGTCTCCGGAAAGTGCAGCTCAGCGTAGAGGACGCCTATACAGGCGTCAGACCTCACGGGCGACTTCTCGGGACTCGTAGGCCTCCAACACATCGCCTTCCTTGATGTCGTTGAAGCCGTCGAGCAGGATGCCGCACTCGAACCCTTCCTGCGCGTCGCGAACGTCCTCGGCGAAGCGCTTGAGGGAGGTCATCTTGCCGTCGTGCACGACCACGTCGCTCCGCAGGACGCGGATGCCCGCGTTACGCTGTATCGTGCCGCGCGTGACCATGCAGCCGGCGATGGTGCCGAGCTTGGAGGCGCGGAAGAGCTGCCGCACCTCCGCCCGGCCGAGCACGACCTCCTCATACTCGGGCTTGAGCATGCCGACGAGGGCGGCGGTGATGTCCTCGGTGACCTTGTAGATGACGCGGTACGTGCGCACGTCGACGGCCTCGCTCTCGGCGAGCGTCTGCGCCGCGGCACTGGGCCGGACGTTGAACCCGATGATGATCGCCGACGAAGCAGCGGCGAGCATGATGTCCGACTCGTTGACCCCGCCGACCCCCGAGTGGATGACGCGGACCTTGACCTCCGGATGCTGGATCTTGAGCAGCGCGTCGGTGAGCGCCTCGAGGCTGCCCTGGACGTCGGCCTTGACGATGAGGTTGAGGTCGAGCACCTTGCCCTCGGCGATGCGCGCGAAGACCTCGTCGAGCGTCAGGGAGCGCTGGCGCGCGAGCGCCTCCGTCTTGATACGGTTGGCGCGCCTCTGACCCAGGGACCTGGCCGTACGCTCATCCTTGACCACGCGGCAGAACTCGCCGGCGGTCGGCAGGTCGTCGAAGCCGATGATCTCGACGGGGGTCGACGGACCGCCCGCCTTGAGGGGCTCGCCCTTGAAGTCGCGCATCGCGCGCACGCGGCCGCTGGCCTCGCCGGCGACGATGGCGTCGCCCACCTCGAGCGTGCCCCGACTCACCAGCATCGTCGCCACGACGCCGCGGCCGGGGTCGACGCGCGACTCGATGATGTAGCCGCTCGCCGGGGCCTTGGGGTTGGCCTTCAGGTCGCTCACCTCGGCGACCAGCAGCAGCATGTCGAGGAAGTTGTCGAGGCCGATGCGCTTCTTGGCGCTCGCCTCGACGAAGACCGTGTCGCCGCCCCACTCCTCGGGCACGATGCTGTGCTCGGTGAGCTGCTGCTTGATGCGGTCGACGTTGGCCTCGGGCTTGTCGATCTTGTTGACCACGATGACCATGGGGACGCCGGCCGCCTTGGCGTGGTCGATCGCCTCCACGGTCTGCGGCATGACGCCGTCGTCCGCGGCGACCACGATGGCGGCGATGTCGGTGACCTTGGCGCCGCGGGCGCGCATCGCCGTGAAGGCGGCGTGGCCGGGCGTGTCGATGAAGGTCACGAGCTGGTCGTTGTGGCGCACCTGGTAGGCGCCGATGTGCTGTGTGATGCCGCCCGCCTCGCCGGCCGCGACCGCGGTGTCGCGGATGGCGTCGAGAAGGCTCGTCTTGCCGTGGTCGACGTGGCCCATGACGGTGATCACCGAGGCGCGCGGAACGAGGTCGGCCGGGTCGTCGACGGCCTCGGCCTCGAGCGCAGCCTCCTCGTCGGCGGCGTGCGTGATCTCCACCTCGCGGCTGAAGTCGCCGGCGAGGACCTCGATGGCCTCGTCGCTGAGGGTCTGCGTGATGGTCACCATCTCGCCGTACCCCATCAGGGTCTTGATGATCTCCGGGGTGGGCACGCCGAGCAACTGCGAGACGTCCTTGACCGTGGCGCCGGACGGCACCTTGACGACACCGGTCGGGACGACCGGCTGTGCCGGCTGCTCTTCACCGCGGTCGCCGCGCCCGCGGCGGCCGCGGCGCTGCCGGCCGCCGCCGGTCGGGGCGCCGCGCCGCGAGGCGCCGGCGTCGATGATCACGCGGCGGCGTCGGCCGCCGGGGTTGACCCGCGGACGTCGCGGCCCGGCGGTGCTCGCCGCCGCGTACGCCTTCTCGATGGCCTCCTCGTCGACGGAGACCTCGCCGTCGACGACCTCGATGCCCGCCCGCTTGAGGTGAGCGAGAACGTCGTCGACGCTCGTCCCGCGCTGGCTGGCGATGTCTGTGACTTTGCGCTTTCTCGTCATTCACCTCACCACCTTTCGTTCGGCGCAGACCGTGGCGAACACGGCGACGAACGCATCGTCGGCGGCCGCAGGACCGCGGAAGGCGCGCCCGAAGGCGCGTCGTCTGCCGGCCGCCGCGAGGCAGGCCGGGTCAGGACACAGATAGGCGCTCCGTCCAGGCGAACCCGGCACTGCCAGGCACACCCGGCCGGCCTCGACGTGCAATCGTATCAACTCGGCCTGGACGCGTTTGCGCCGGCAGCCCACGCAGCTTCGTTCGGGACCGTTCACGCGTCACTCCGGGGCGCCCTCTTCGACCGCCTCGACGGCCTCGTCCGCGGCGCTCGCGGCCGACTCGGCGGCTTCGCGCGCGGCGATCTCCTCGGGGCTCGGCACGTAGTCGGCGTGCATGCTGCAGTAGCGCGAGCCGGCATCCGCCATGTTCGGGCAGCGCTTGCCGTTGCGCGTCAAGGCCATGCACTGACCGGTCAGGTCGTCGTCCGAGTAGTCGATGTCGGCCTCGGCCTCGGCCATCTGCTGCTGGCTCTTGATGTCGATACGCCAACCGGTGAGCTTGCTCGCCAGGCGGGCGTTCTGGCCCTCCTTGCCGATCGCCAGCGAGAGCTGGTCGTCGGGGACGATGATCGTCGCCGCCTTGGCTTCATCGTCGACGATGACCTCGCGCACCCGCGCCGGCGAGAGCGCCTTGGCGACGAAGCGCGCCGCGTCGTCGTGGTACGGGATGATGTCGATACGCTCGCCGCGCAGCTCGCTGACCACCATGCGGACGCGCGAGCCTCGCGGGCCCACACAGGCACCGACCGGGTCGACGCCGTCGGCGTGCGAGATCACGGCGATCTTGCAGCGCCCCGGCGAGGGTTTGCCGTCGCGGCCGCGGGCGCCCGTCTCGCGGGCCACGTACTTGATCTCGACGAGGCCGTCGGCGATCTCCGGCACCTCGAGCTCGAAGAGCTTGCGCACGAGCTCGTCGCTGCGTCGCGAGAGGATCACCTGCGGGCCCTTGGTGGAGTCCTGGACCTTGACGATGACGGCCTTCACGCGCCCACCGTGATCGTAGTGCTCGGTCTCGATCTGTTCGCTCTTGGGCAGCAGGGCCTCGACCCGGCCGAGCTCGACCAGGGTGTACCTCGAGTCACTCTGCTGCACGACGCCCGTGACGAGCTCGCCGACCCTGTCGACGTATTCCTCGAACATGAGGTCGCGCTCGGCCTCGCGGATACGCTGCAGGATCACCTGCTTCGCGGTCTGGGCGGCGATGCGGCCGAAGTTGTCGGGGGTCACCTCGACGCGCTCGACCTCGCTCATGTCGACACTGGAGAGGTCGAGCCCGATCTCTTCGCCCTCCTCGTCGTGCACCTTGAGCGCCTCGACATCGATGTGCTCCGGGAAGATGAGCTGGAAGACGCGCATGTCGCCGGTCTCGGTGTCGACTTCGACCTTGGCGTGCTCGACGGCATCGGGAGTCTTCTTGTAGGCCGACAGCAGGGCGTCCTCGAGCGCGTCGACGAGCGCCTCGAAGGTGATGCCCTTCTCTTTCTCGATCTGGTGCAGCGCCTCGATGATCTCTCTACTCACGTCGGCCTCCATTCCTCTCAAAATCGTAGACCACGTGGGCGGTCGCGATGTCGGCAAGCGGCAGGCGGGCCGTTTGGCCGTCTGCCAGGGCGAGCGTCACGCTCATTTCGTCGGCCGCCGACAGGACGCCGCGGAAGTTGCTGCGTCCGTCCTGCGGCACCGCCAGCTTGACGGCTACGTTCTCGCCGACCGCGGCGACGAAGTGCGCCGCCGTCCGCAGGCGGCGGTCGAGCCCGGGCGAGGAGACCTCGAGCGCGTAGCGCTCGCGCACCTCGTCGAGGCCCGCGGTCACCGCCGCGCACAGGTCGAGATCCACGCCGCCCGGCCGGTCGATGTACAGCGTCAACGTCCCCGCCGATGGATGGACGTCGAGGTCGACGAGCTCGACCTCGGGGAAGTGACGCGCCAGCGCGGCCTCCACTTCGCCCGCCAGCTGCTGCTTCGCCTCACGCACCGTCGCCATGCCAATAGAAAAGCCGGTCTTGCACCGGCCTCCTCGCGATCCTCCGCCTCCGGGTTTGGTTGTCCAGCCGGGAGAGTATAGCACCGCGAGAGGTTCGGGCTCAATACGCAGCCCGCTTCTGCCGATAGGGTCAGCGGCGAGAAACTCCGGCCAGAGAGGCGACGATGGGAGAGTACACGACGTTCAGCTGCCGCTCGTGCGGCTACAGTGCCGAGCGTGTCCGCTGGGGCGTGAGCGTCAGCGACCCGCGTCAGCGCTTCATGCCCGCGTACTGCATCGAGTGCGGGACCATCGTCGAGGTCGACCTCACCGGAGCGGACCTCCTCGTCGACGATTTCACCTGCCTCAGGTGCGGGCGCGAGCTCTTCTTCCTCGAGAAGGCGGCATCGTACACCTGCCCCAAGTGCAAGGCGCACGACATGCTGCTCAAGCAGGGCGAGTACTGGTGACTCCGACGCCGGGCCGAGCCCGGCGGCTGGGCTGACGCACTACTTCTGGACGATCACGGGGCTCCCCGCCGGGACCAGCTTGCTGACGGCGAGGACGTCCTTGTCGTACATGCGCACGCAGCCGTGACTGACCGCCTTGCCGATGAGCCAGGGCTCGTTGGTGCCGTGGATCGCCACGGGGCCGCCCTGTGCCCAGCTCGCGAGCTTGGGCTGAAAGGCGCTGGTGCCGATCGCGAGCGCGCCGTAGGCGCCGCCGGGCTGCGGCGGTTTGAGCTTCTGGTTGATGAAGAAGGAGCCTGTGGGAGTCTCCAGCCCCGGGCGCCCCACGGCGACCGGGTACTCAGCGGCGAGCTCGCCCCGGCGGTAGACCCGGAGCCTGCGCTCGGACAGGTCGATGACGATCTTCGCCGACGTCGTGTAGAAAGCGAGCGGGCCTTCTTTCACCCATCCGCGGCTGCCGTTCGGCCTCATGGCGACCCAGACGCGGTACCACGTCTCGCCGTCGACCTCGCGCACCGTGTCGACGAGGACGAGAGTCGGGTAGTCGTTCTGGTTGCGCACGCCCAGACGGGTCTTGACCGGGGCGCCGGCGTTCGGCCGCGTGCGGACGACGACCGGCGCCGTCGCCTTGCCGACCGACCAGCGCTCGTACTCGGGAGCCGGGGCGTCGCCTGGCCCCGGTGACGTCGACGTCGGGTCCGGCACCGCCGCCGGGGTCTGCGCGCCGCCGCTGCCCGCGGCGCGGGCCCGGACCACCGCGTAGCCGCTGAGGGCGAGCGCCACGAGCACCACGAGGGCGGCGACGATCAGAAGGGGCTTGCGCGCGACGGGTGCCATGCTCGCGCCCGAGGATAGCGCAGGCCCGGCACCCTGTACACCGCACAGGAGGGACACCCGGCGAGGCGGCGTACAATAGCCCGGAGCCCGATGGCACTCGGGGGGAGAGAAAGGAGACTCGCGTGATCGCGGTCATCGTCATCATCGGCATCCTCGTCCTGCTGGGGGTCGTTTTCGCCGTCCTCTACAACCGTCTGGTCGGGCGGCGGAACCAGGTCGACAACGCCTGGAGCCAGATCGACGTCCAGCTCAAGCGGCGCTACGACCTCATCCCCAACCTGGTCGAGACCGTCAAGGACTACATGCAGTACGAGCAGGAGACGCTCACCAAGGTGACCGAAGCGCGCTCCGCGGCGATGCAGGCGGGGTCGGCCGGTCCCCAAGCGCAGGCGAAGGCCGAGAACATGCTCAGCGACACGCTGAAGTCGCTCTTCGCGGTGGTCGAGAACTACCCGGACCTCAAGGCCAACCAGAACGTCCTGAGCCTGCAGGAGGAGCTGACGGCGACCGAGAACAAGATCGCCTTCGCGCGGCAGTTCTACAACGACAGCGTGCTCACCTACAACAACGCCATCCAGATGCTTCCGACCAACATCATCGCCGGGATGTTCAACTTCACGGCCCGTGAGTTCTTCGACGCGCCGGAGGCCGAGACGGTGGTCCCCAAGGTCGACCTGCGGTGACAACCCGCCGCGGACCGCGGCGGCAGAGGTAGCGGATCATGTACGAGCAGATCCGCCGCAACCGGCGGGCCTCCTGGCTGCTCATGGCCGCGGTCGTCGTCATCCTCACAGCTCTGGGCTACGTGATCGGTCTCGCCTGGGTGGGGTCGAGCGACGGCGCGCTGGGCGTCGTCGGCCTCTTCGGTGTCGCGGCGATCGTCTGGAGCCTCGTCGGCTACTACGCGGGCGACCGGATGGTGCTCTCCGTGAGCGGCGCGCGGCGCATCTCGCACGAGGAGGAGCCTCGCCTGTGGAACGTCGTCGAGGAGATGACGATCGCCGCCGGCCTCGGGCAGCCGCCCGCGGTGTACGTCATCGAAGACCCGGCGCCGAACGCCTTCGCCACGGGGCGCGACCCGGCGCACAGCTCGATCGCCGTAACCAGGGGCCTCCTCCACAAGCTCAACCGGGACGAGCTCCAGGGCGTCGTCGCCCACGAGATGTCCCACGTGCGCAACTACGACATCCGCTTCGCCACGCTCGTCGGGATCCTCGTCGGCCTGATCGCTCTCGTGGCCGACCTCTTCCTGCGCGCGCGCCTGTTCGGATTCGGCGGCCGGCGGAGCGGCGACGCCGGAGGCGGAGTGGGCGTCGTTCTCATGCTCGTCGCCTTCCTCTTTGCCCTCCTGGCCCCGCTCGCGGCGCGTATCGTGCAGTTCTCGATCTCGCGCCGCCGCGAGCTCCTCGCCGACGCCACCGCAGTCGAACTGACGCGCAACCCGCTTGGGCTGGCCGGGGCCCTGCAGAAGATCGCCGACGACCCGACCAAGCTCCGCATGGGCAATCGCGCGACCGCGCACCTCTACATCGCCAACCCCCTGCGCAAGGTGAAGGAGGCCGCGGGCCTGTTCGACACGCACCCGCCGATCCAGCAGCGCATCGCCCTGCTCCTGGCGATGGCGCACGGTGAGGCTCGGCCGCTGGAGGGGGAGCCGGACGCAACGGCCTAGCGGCTGGCCAAGGTCCGCGAGATCAAGGAGGGTCTGCGCCCGTTTCGATTGCCCGGCCGTGTCGCCTCCCGTACGCTTGCCCCGGAAGCCGCCGGCACGCCCGGCACATGCTGTGGTCGTCTGTGAGTGCACAGGCTCCAGGGCG
>Ga0315297_10000746_pt1 | contig 19276 bp, 15 predicted proteins | sample YL17G15_0_MG_FD_203628 | JGI IMG/M metagenome (GOLD analysis project Ga0315297, IMG submission 203628) | Sediment microbial communities from Yellowstone Lake, YNP, Wyoming, USA - YL17G15_0 | ecosystem: Environmental > Aquatic > Freshwater > Lake > Sediment | place: USA: Wyoming | collected... | reverse complement strand
CGCCTTGCGACGGACGCGCGGGCGACGATCGCGAGGACGGGGAGGGATTGGTAGCGGAGGGTGGAATTGAACCACCGACAAAGGGCTTATGAGTCCCCTGCTCTACCTCTGAGCTACTCCGCCACGAGGCACGCGCGGCACGCGCGGCGGCGCGTATCGTACAACGACCGGCGGCGACCGGCGTGCCCCGGCGGCGCGGCCTACCAGCCGGTGACGGCGAACCAGCGGGGCCCACCCGGCGTGATCCCGGCGAAGAAGACGACCGGCGCGGCGCACGAGGCGGGCAGGTCGATCCGCTCGTTCACCTTCGCGTCACCCTCGGGAACGCTGAACGCGACGATGCTCGACATGGCCACGATCTGGCCGCCGCAGCTCACGAGTGCGCGACCCGTGGGCACGGTGTTGCGCCCCGCGTTTGGGCCGGATGCGAACACGAGGCCCTCCACCCGGAGGTGGAGCCTGCCGTCCGCGAAGAGCTGGACGTCGCCCTTCGCGATCGACCATGGGAGACCGCCACCGGTGGCACCGGCGAGGACCTGGCCGCCGACGGCGATCCCGATGAGGGGCGAGTCGACGACCTTGCGCCCGTCGTTCGACGCGACGACCGTGCCGCCGATGGCCAGGGTGCCGACGACCGCGAGGACGAGGGCGAAGCGGATCGAGCGAGCCATGTGATCCTCCGGGTACGTGGGGGGTCCGTAGGACCGGTACGCCGGAGGTTGCGGGCCGGTTTCCGGCCGCGACCCGCGCCCGGCCGCCGCAGGGGAGGTCGCGCGCGGCGACCGCGGCCGATGGAGAGCCGCGCGCGGCGACCGCGGCCGAGTATCGTGATGTCCACTCGCCAGGACCACCCAGCGCGCGCGAGGAGGGGCTCGTGAAGCGGTTCGCCGTCCAGGTCGCACTCGACACCATCGCCGTCGTGGTCACGCTCTCCCTCTTCACCTTCGTCCGCGTCCAGATCACGGCGGCGGACGGCTCGCTGTCGACGATCCCGGTCATCAGGATCACCGGCGGGATCCTCTCCTACGTCGCGATCGGCGCCATCCTCGTCATCGCGGACACGTTCATCCGCCCGGTCGTCATCGCGCTCACCGGCCGGGTCCTGCTCTGGTCGATGGGGCTCTTCCTCTTCATCCTCAACGCCATCATCTTCGCCCTGGCCGCGTGGCTGGCCCCGGTCGACTGGGAGATCGCCAGCCCGGGCCTGCTCTGGCTCTTCATCGCGGCCACCGTCTACACCATCCTCCAGACGGTCGGGACGTCGATCCTCGGGCTGAACCGCCCGATCGTGGACGAGACAGGACGCGGCCAGCTCATCTGGAGGATCCTCGACGTCCTCCCGACGCCGCGCCGCAGCGCGATCCTCGAGAACCTCCGCCTCCAGGAGGTCTACGACACGATCGCCCGCTACGGCCTCGACATGGTCGTGGGCGGGACACCGCTCCGGGCCGTGTGGGACCGCACCGCTCGCTTCGTCAACGCCTCCGCCGACCCGGTCGAGGGGCTGTCCAACCCGGCGAAGGTCCGGGTCATGCTCCAGGATCTCGGGCCGACGTGGGTCAAGCTCGGGCAGATGGCGTCGACCCGGTCGGAGGCCCTGCCGGCCGAGTGGGTCGAGGAGCTCGCGAAGCTCCAGGAGGACGTCGCGCCGTTCCCGTGGGAGCTCGCGCGACAGGCGATCATCGCCGAGCTCAAGGGAACGCCCGAGGAGCTCTTCGGCTCGTTCGACCCGGTGCCGCTCGCGGCCGCGTCGACCGCCCAGGTCCATGCCGCGACGCTTCTCGACGGAACGCCGGTCGTCGTCAAGGTCCAGCGTCCGGACATCATCGCCAAGACGAAGGCGGATCTCGGCGTCATGACCGAGATCGCGGGCATCGCGGAGAAGCGTTTCGCATACGCCCGCGCGATGGACGCCTCGACCTTCGTCGATGAGTTCGCGAACGGGATCATCCGGGAGCTCGACTACCGGAACGAGTCGTACTACGCGATCCGCATGGGCGAGAACATGGGGTCGGTCCCGAACGTCCACATCCCCGTCATCTACCGCGACCTGTCCACGGCGAGGATCCTCACCGAGGAGCGGGTCGGGGGGGTGAAGCTCAACGACCTGACGACGATCGACGCTTCGGGCCTCGACAAGGAGGAGCTCGCCCGGACGTTCATCCGCGCCCTCATCAAGCAGATCATCATCGACGGGTTCTTCCACGCCGACCCGCACCCCGGCAACATCCGCGTGGACACGTCGACCGGCGTCGTCACGTTCCTCGACTTCGGGCTCGTCGGGGAGCTCACGACCGAGGAGCGGATCGACCTCGCCAACCTCGTGTGGGCGGTCCGGAGCCGCGACCTGGCCGGGGTCGCCGACGTCGCGCTCCGCCTCTGCATCAAGACCGAGCTCTTCGACCAGGCCGCGTACCGCCTCGCGATGGACCGCGCGCTCCGCCAGCACTGGCTCTACGGGAGCTCGACGGGCTTCTCCACGGCCATGAGCGCGATCCTCTCGACGTTCTACGCGAACGGCCTGCGACCCAAGTCGAGCCTCACGCTCGCCGTCAAGGCGATCATGCAGGCCGACGGCGTCGCCCGGATGCTCGCGCCACAGTACGATCTGACCGAGATCGCGATGACCGAGATCCAGACCCTCCTCGCGGAGGAGTTCACCCTCGACCGGGTCATCGACCTCGCACGCCAGCAGCTCACGGCCGCGGGGCGCCAGGCCTTCAGCAACCTCCCGTCCCTCCAGTCGGCGACGTTGTCGTGGATCGAGCAGTACAAGAAGGGCAAGCTCGTCGTCGAGATCGACACGTCCGACCTGAACCGCCAGATCGGGCGCATCGGGATGTTCGGCGACCGGCTCGCGGTCGCGCTCGTCCTCGCCGGCCAGCTCATCGCGACGGCGATCGTCTCGGTGCTCCTCACGCAGATCGACAGCTCCGACTTCGCCTGGCTGCCGATCGTCGGGATCGTCATCTTCGTCGCCGTGCTCGGGGTGAGCCTGTGGGTCCTGTACCACATGTTCAGGTCGGTGACGGCGTCGAACGACGACAAGCGCCGCGGCTGACGGATCGGACGAAGCGGCGGCCGGGTCAGCCGCCGCAGGCATCCCAGCGCGTCACGCCCTTGAAGCGCTGCACGTGGAGGAACGCGTCCGTGAGACGCGCCTCCGGGAGCCTCCCCGTCTTCACTCCGCCGACGAGCCGGGTGAGCACGTCGTCGATCCGATCCCACCCGGCGAGCACCACCATGTCCGCGCCTGCGCCGACCGCCAGCTCCGCCGCGACGGGGACGTCCCACTTCGCCGCGATGGCGTCCATGTAGAGGTCGTCGGTCATGACGAGGCCGTCGAAGCCGAGGTCATCCCGGAGGAGCTTCACGACCACCTTCGACAACGAGGCGGGCCTCTTCGCGTCGACGGACTTCACGAGGAGGTGGCCGAGCATGATCGCCGGGATGCCGGCCTGGATCGCCGCCCGGAAGGGAGGGAACGCCCGCGCTCGGAGCTTCGCGAGTGACGCCGCGACCACCGGCAGGCCCGTGTGCGAGTCCACCGTCGTCTCACCGTGGCCGGGGAAGTGCTTCCCCACCGGGGCGACTCCCGCATCGAGGAGTCCCTGGGCGAAGGCGACGCCCGCCCGCGCGACCACCTTGGGATCCGAGCCGAACGAGCGGTCGCCGATCACCCCGTCCGCGGCCTCGCCCGTGACGTCGAGGACGGGCGCGAGGTCCACCGTGATCCCGAGGTCGGCGAGCCCGTCGCCGATCGCCCGGCCGGCGGTGCGGATCGCGCTGGCCGACCGCTTCCCCAGCTCACGCGCCGTCGGCGACGTGGGGAGGATCCCGGCGGCCGCGAGCCGTGCGACCCGGCCGCCCTCCTCGTCGACCGCGACGGCGAGCGGGACCTCCGCCTCGGCCTGGAGCGCGTCGACGAGTGCGCGGATCTGCTCGGCGTCGACGAGGTTGGAGCCGAAGAGGAGGACGCCGCCGATCCCGCTCCGGACGAGCGCGCGATTGGCGTCGTCCGCTTCGGTGCCGGGGACGGCGACGAGCAGGAGCTGCGCGGCTCGGTAGCGGAGGGGCGGGAGCGCGCACACGCCCGACCGGGCCGGTGTGCCGGAGAGAGGCGCGGACGTCGGGGTCGGGGTGTCCGCCGCGAGCGTCGGGAGCGGCGTGGGGAGCGTGGAGCTCCCGCAGGCGGCGACGACCACCGCGAGGAGCGCGACGAGGGATCGGAGACCGCGCACGACGACAGGATACGCGGAGATCGGCGGCGGCTCCCTTCGGGCCCGCGGGTCCCTCAGCGGCTCGGGCCGCTCCCGAAGAGGAGCTGCGTCCAGGCGTCGAGCGGGGTCCGCTCGACCTCGCGATACCCGACCCGCCGGGTCTCGGAGCCGGCCGCGTCTCCGGGCAGGGGCGACGCGCCGGCCTCGAGCGTGAACGGCCGCTCCTTGCGCGCGCCGATCCCGTACGCGCGAGCCTGCTGCGCCACGAAGCGCGGGTCCGAGATGAACGCGAGCTCGGCGGTCAGCCGCGCCAGGTCGGCGGCGATCGTCACGTTCTCGGCGCGGACACGGTCGGCGCGCGCGGTGGCGTCGGCCGCCTCTCCGACCTGGCGCGCGAACGTCAGGAGGATCCAGCCGGCCACGAGGGCCGCGACGATCCACGCGAGCCGGCGCCGAGTGAAGCCCGCGATCGGCAGGGTCCCGAGTGACGGCGACGCCCCCGCGGCGACTCCGGGCTCCTCGTCGGCCGGGACGCGCACAGGGGGGATGGCCAGGGTCGTCCCGGCCGGCGGCACGGACGACTCCGACCGCTCGGCCGCGCCTGGGCCCTCCCGGGGACGTCGATGTTCGCGGATCACGCCTGCGAGCGTAGGCGTGGCGTCTCGCGGCCGTCAACTCGGGCACGGGACCGGGGCTGGGCGCTCGAGACCGGGTCGGAGCTCGCCGCGGCCCCGCGGGCGCAGCGACGGGCATTGCGCCGACTGCTAGACTGCCCGCATATCGCACGTCCGTTCGATATGGAGTGAGGCATGCGCCACTACGCCCCGGCCGCCGTCGAGACGGTCCTCGACCGGCTCCTCGACGAGCCGTCGCTCGCGCGAGGGATCGTCCATCACGAGGTCGTGCCCGCTCGGTCCGCGGTCGAGGCGGAGGCCCCCGCGTGGCTGGACGCCCGGATCCGCGCGGGCCTCTCCGTCACCGGGATCGAGCGGCTCTACTCGCACCAGGCGGAGGCGATCGAGGCCGTCCGGGCCGGCGAGGACGTCGTCGTCGTGACGCCCACCGCATCGGGGAAGAGCCTCTGCTACGAGCTGCCCGTGCTCCAGGCCCTCGCAGAGGATCCCGCCGCCCGAGCGCTCTTACTCTTCCCCACCAAGGCCCTCGGCCAGGACCAGGTGGCCGCCCTGCGGGCGCTCGCCACCGCAGCCGGGCTCGACGTGAACACGTCGACGTATGACGGCGACACGCCCGCACCCATCAGGTCGGTCGTCCGCACGGCCGGCCAGGTGGTCGTCACGAACCCCGACATGCTCCACGCGGCGATCCTCCCCCACCACACCAAGTGGTATCGCCTCTTCGAGCAGCTGCGGTTCATCGTCATCGACGAGCTCCATACGTACCGCGGCATCTTCGGAAGCCACGTCGCGAACGTCATCCGGCGGCTCCTCCGGATATGCGCGCACTACGGCTCGCACCCCATCGTCATCTGTTGCTCCGCGACCATCGCGAACCCGGCCGAGCTCGCGGCCACGCTCACCGGTCGGCAGCCGCGGCTCGTCGACCGCAACGGCGCGCCCTCGGGAGAGCGGCACGTGCTCTTCGTGGACCCGCCGCTCCTCGACACGTCCACGGGCGCCCGCGGGTCGGCGCTCACGCTCGCGACCCGCTGGGCGCTCCCGTTCCTGCGGGCCGGGCGCCAGACCATCGTCTTCGGCCGGTCGCGCACCTCCGTCGAGATCCTCCTCACGACGATCCGCGACGCCCTCCGGCCCGGCGACGGCTCCCCATATGGGCCCGCTCGGCGCGTCCGGGGGTACCGCGGCGGCTACCTGCCCACGGAGCGCCGGTCCATCGAGCGAGGCCTCCGCGACGGGGAGGTCCTCGGCGTCGTCTCCACCAACGCGCTCGAGCTCGGGGTGGACATCGGCGGCCTCGACGTCGCGGTGCTCGCCGGATACCCGGGCTCCATCGCGGCGACGCGCCAGCAGATGGGTCGCGCGGGACGCCGGGGCGGCGGCTCGGTGGCCGTGCTCGTGGCGACGGGAGCGGCCGTCGACCGGTACGTCCTGTCCCATCCGGAGTTCGTCCTCGAGGGCGACCCCGAAGAGGCCCGGCTCGACCCGGACAACCTGCACGTCCTCCTCGCGCACCTCAAGGCGGCGACGTTCGAGCTCCCCTTCGCGCCGGGCGAACACTTCGGTCCGGAACCCGCGGACGACCTCCTCGCGTTCCTCGCCGAGGAGCGCCACGTCCGGCAGGCCGCGGACGGCCGCTGGTACTGGGCGAGCGAGAACTTCCCGGCTTCGGCCGTCTCGCTCCGGTCGGCCGCCGAGGAGAACGTCGTCATCATCGATACGACCGGCGACCGACCGTCCGTCATCGGGGAGGTGGACCTCTTCGCGGCACAGACGCTCGTCCACGAGGATGCGATCTACCTCCACGAGTCGGTCCAGTTCCACGTCGACCGCCTCGACTGGGACGAGCGGAAGGCGTACGTCCGGCGCGTGGACGTCGACCACTACACGCAGGCGGACCTCGCGGTGACCCTCAAGCCGCTCGACGTCTTCGCCGAGGATCGCGTGGCGGGCGGGACCCGGACGCACGGCGAGGTCATGCTCGCGAGCCTCGCGACCATCTACAAGAAGCTCCGGTTCGGCACCAACGAGAACATCGGCTGGGGCCGGATCCACCTCCCGGAGATCGAGCTCCAGACGACCGCCTACTGGCTCACGGTGGACGACACGGCCGGCTGGCGCCGCGACGAGCTCGACACGGCCCTCCTCGGCGCCGGCCGCGCGATCCAGACCGTCGCGTCGGTGCTCCTCATGGTCGACCCACGCGACCTCGGGCTCGTCGCGCAGGTGCGGTCGCCCCACGCCGAAGCGCCGACGATCCACCTCTACGAGCCGGTACCCGGAGGCGTCGGCCTCGCGGAGCGGCTCTATGCGCGACACGCGGAGCTCCTCGACGGCGCGGCCGAGCTCATCGGTGGGTGTGCGTGCGAGGCGGGATGTCCGGCCTGCACCGGGCCCCGAACGGAGATCGGCACGCTGGATGCCGATCCCCGGGCGCTCGCCCTCCGCCTGCTCGCCGTCCTCGGCGCCCGGATGGCCGCGTCCACGCACTCCCGCACGGCGGCATGACGCTCGTCGGGGGCGTGGACGCGGCCGTGCGCGCGGAGCGGATCGCCGCCACCGTCTCCGGCGTCACGATCGGGCGTCGTCTGGCCACCTTCCGCGCCGGCCGACCCGTCCCACCCGTCGGCACGGCCCACGCCGTCGGCCTCGACCCCGGGCCCGGCCCGGTCGCCGCGCGCGCCCTCGCCGAGCGCCTCGCAGACGCAGTCGGGGGGGCGGTGGTCACCGGGCCGCACGGGACCGTCGTGAGGGTGGACGCGGGCCGCATCAACGTGCCCATCGACCGTGTCCGGCTCGCGCGGCTCCCCGGGCAGCCGTCGCCGGAGCGGCCGCTCGTCTGCCTCGATACGGAGACGACCGGCCTCGGGACCGCCGCGGGTACCGTCGCCTTCACCGTGGGCATCGGCCGCTGGGAAGGGGACGACCTCCGCGTCGTGCAGCTCCTCCTGCCCGATCACTCCGACGAGCCGGCCCTCCTCGACGCCGTCGCGGTGGAGCTCGGCGACGACCCGGCGCTCGTCACCTACAACGGGCGCACCTTCGACTGGCCGCTCCTCGTGACACGCTTCCGGCTCCACGGCCGCCCCGCGCCGGCTCTCGGCGCCCACATCGACCTGCTGACGACCGTTCGGCGCCTCTTCCGGCACCGCCTCGGGAGGGCCGGACTCCGCGTCGTGGAGGAAGGGCTCCTGTCAGTCCGGCGCCACGACGAAGTCGAGGGCTGGCAGATCCCGGGGCTCTACCTCGACTTCCTCCGGGGCGGGCCGGCCGCCCCGCTCGGCAGGGTCGCGCGCCACAACGCCGAGGATATCCGGTCGCTCGGCCGGCTCCTCGTCCTCCTCGACCGCGGCCTCGCCGACCCCTCCGGCCGGCGCGACGCGCATCCCGGGGACCTCGCCGCCCTCGCCACGCTCCTCCGGCGCGACGGCCGGCCGGCCGAGGCCGTCGACTGTCTCGACGTGGCACTGGCCACGGTCCGTGCGGGGCGGGTCCCGGCCGCGCCCGCGGCGCAGGCGGCCGTCGATCCCCGCGGGGTCATGGCGCCGGATGCCCGCGACGATGACGACCCATGGTGGTCGCCCAGGCGCCGAGCCGATATCGGCGGGCCGCCGCGATCCTCGCCGAGGCCGGTCCCCCACCCCGTCGTGTCGCCGCCCGACGACGCGGATGACACGGTGCAGCTGGTCCGGCTCCTCGCGTCCCGGGCTCGCATCCTCCGTCGGCTCGGACGGCATGACGAGGCGGGGGCGTCGTGGGAGGAGGCGGCGGCCGTGGCGGGAGCCGGGGGTGCGGCAGCGTGGATCGAGGTCGCCAAGGTCCGCGAGCATGCGTTGCGCGACCACGCCGGCGCCCTCCTGGCTGCGGATCGGGCGGCGGCGCTCCTCGCTCGGCGGCGTGCGGCCCACCGACCGGATCCGGTCACCGAGGCGGCGGTCGCCCGACGCCGTGCCCGACTCCTCCGGCGGCTCGCTCGCGCCGCCGCGGTGAGAGACGAGAGCGCGGCCGCGCCGGCGCGTCGTCGCGTCCGGGATGCCCAACGGACCACACCCGCGTGACGGACGGCCGCTCCGGGGCCCGCGAACGCCGGCTACGATGGATGGTGGCCGCGCTCGCGGCCTGATCGGTCGTCGCCCCGCGACCCCGTCACGAAGCTCGTCGTGGGCGCTGCCCGCGCCCGCGGCGGCACGCGTCCGGTTCGGATCGGGCGCATGAGACCAGGAGGTCCCGGTGAAGCTCGCCCTCCTCGGCGCCGGTCGCATCGGCCGGCTCCACGCGCGCATCCTCGCCGATCTTGTCGGCGGGGAGAACGTCCTCGTGGCCGACGTGGACGCCGCCGCGGCGGCGGAGGTCGCCGCCGCGAACGGCGCGACGGCCGTGACGACCGACGAGGCCCTCGCCGGCGGCGACGCCATCGTCATCGCGGCCGCGACGGACGCACATGCCGACCTCATCCGGACGGCGATCGCGGCCGGCAAGCCCACCTTCTGCGAGAAGCCCCTCGCGAAGGGTCTCGACGAGAGCCGCGAGCTCGTCCGGATCGTCGAGGCGTCGGGCGTCCCCTTCCAGCTCGGGTTCCAGCGGCGGTTCGACCCGGCATACCGCGAGGCACGCCGTCTGATCGAGTCCGGCGAGATCGGGACCGTCTATTGCATCCGCCTCGCCGGCCACGATCCCGCGCCGCCGCACGAGGCGTACATCCCGGCGTCCGGCGGGCTCTTCCGCGACTTCTCGATCCACGACTGGGATGTCATCCGGTGGCTCACCGGCAGCGAGGTCTTCGAGGTGTACGCGGTGGGCGCGGTCCGCGGCTTCGAGGTCTTCGCGAAGTACGGCGACGTCGACACGGCCGTCGCGACGCTCACGATGGAGAACGGCGTGCTCGGCGCTCTCACCGTCGCGCGCCACAACCCGCTCGGCTACGACATCCGGACCGAGGTCTTCGGATCGAAGGACAGCGTCGTCGTGGGGCTCGGCCCGCGCACGCCGATCCGGTCGCTCGAGACCGACTGGGTGCCGCCGACGGCAGATGCGTGGAACTTCTTCATCGATCGCTTCACGAGCGCCTACGAGGCGGAGCTCGCCTGTTTCCTTCGCGTCGCGCGGGGCGAGGTCCCCAGTCCCTGCACGGCGCGTGATGGCCTCCAGGCCTTCATCGTCGCCGAGGCGGCGACCCGCTCGCTCCACGATCATCGGCCGGTCACGATCGCGGAGTTCGGGGACTGATCCATGGCCACTCGCGGGGCACGGCGCGAGCGGCACGGACAGCCCGGAGCAGGTCGCTCGGGCGTGGACGAGTCGCGTACACTCGGGGGCATCGCGACCCGAACGCCACCAGAGTCCCACCCGCCCGCGACCGCTGCAGCCCGCTCCACGAGGACGGGCGGCCCGCACCGGGGGGAGGAGCGAAAGGAGGGTCCGGCGGACCGACGACATCGAGATCCCAGGCCCCCGAGACAGGGAGCGCGACCGGACCCATGGGGAGTGCCGGGAAGGCCGGGCCGGTCGCCGCGCGAGACATCTGAGGAGGAGAACTCGTGAAGGTCAGCAAGCTCGTGGTCGGCATCGCGACCGCCGCTCTGCTCGTTGCAGCGTGCTCGTCGAGCAGCACCCCCGCTCCGTCGGCCGGTGGCGGCTCGGCAGACCGCGCCGGGATCAGCATCGAGGTCGTGTCCCACGGCCAGGCCTCCGACCCGTTCTGGTCGGTCGTCAAGAACGGCGTCGACGCCGCCGCCAAGGACATGGGCGTCAAGGTCAACTATTCCGCGCCGGACACCTTCGACATGGTGAAGATGGCGCAGCTCATGGACGCGGCGTGCGCGAAGAAGCCGTCCGGCCTCATCATCTCGCTCCCCGACGCCGCGGCGCTCGGGCCGAGCGTGACGAAATGCATCGCGGCCGGGATCCCGGTCTGGTCGATGAACTCCGGCTCCGACACCTACGCGGACCTCGGGATCCAGGCCCACGTCGGGCAGACCGAGTACGAGGCGGGCCTCGGCGGCGGTGTGCGCATGGCCAAGGCCGGTGGCAAGAAGGCCATCTGCGTGAACCAGGAGGTCGGCAACGCCGCCCTCGACCTGCGCTGCAAGGGCTTCACCGACGGCTTCAAGGCGAACGGCGGCACGGTCGAGGTCGTCCAGGTCAACCTGAGCGACGCGACGGGCGCCCAGCAGGCCGTGCAGGCGAAGCTCCAGAGCGATCCCACGATCGACACGATCCTCACCCTCGGCCCGACCGGCGCCGCGCCGACGATCGAGGCCCTCAAGGCGCTCGGGCAGACCGGCAAGGTCAAGCTCGCGACGTTCGACCTGAGCCCGGTCGTGCTCAGCGGCATCCTCGACGGCAGCATCGAGTTCGCGATCGACCAGCAGCAGTACATCCAGGGCTACCTGCCGGTCGTCTTCGCGACACTGTTCAAGCTCTACGGGACGACCCCGGTGGGCGTCGTCATGACGGGCCCCGGCATCGTCACCAAGGACAACGCGCAGCAGGTCATCGACCTGAGCAAGAAGGGCATCCGGTAGCGGCGGCCCCAGTCTCGCGGTCCTGAAACGAGGGGGCCGGCGGTCTTCCGCCGGCCCCCTCGCCATCCGTCGTCTTGGGAGGGACGATGACGACGCCAGCCACGACCCCCGCTGCCGGCCGACTCCGAGAGATCGGCGTCTGGCGCAGGTTCCTCAACCGCCCCGAGTTCGGGTCCATCGTCGGGGCGATCGTCGTCTGGTCCTTCTTCGCGATCATCGCGGGGGGCAAGGGCTTCACCAGCGCACGCGGCATCGCCGGGTATCTCGAGATCGCATCGCAGATCGGCATCCTCGGCGTGACCGTCTCGCTGCTCATGATCGCCGGCGAGTTCGATCTCTCCATCGGGTCGATGGTCGGCGCCGCGGGCCTCGTCCTCGGCTACTCGATCGTCTACGCGGGATGGCCCGTCTGGCTCGCCGTCATCGCCGCGTTCGCCTTCGCGCTCGCCGTCGGCGCCGCGAACGGCTACCTCGTGTACAAGACGGGGCTCCCGTCGTTCCTCGTGACACTCGCCTCGCTGTTCATCCTGCGTGGGGCGTCCATCGGGTTCACCCGGCTCGCGACGAACCTGACGGTCGTCAGCGGAGTCCGCGAGGAGACCGCGGGGGACCCGATCGCGGCGCTGTTCACGACCACGCTCTTCACGGTGGACGGCGGCGAGTTCAAGATCTCGATCCTCTGGTGGATCGGCCTCGCGCTCGTCGCCACGTGGGTCCTGCTTCGGACGCCCTTCGGCAACTGGATCTTCGGCGTCGGCGGCTCGTCGTCGGCGGCCCGCAACATCGGCGTCCCGGTCGCGCGGGTGAAGATCATCCTGTTCATGTGCACGGCCGCGTCCGCCGCGCTCCTCGCGATGATCCAGGTCTTCTCGGCCGGCAGCGCGGACGTCCTCCGTGGCCAGCAGAAGGAGTTCGAGGCGATCATCACGGCCGTCATCGGCGGCACGCTCCTCACCGGCGGCTACGGCTCGGCGCTCGGCTCGATGTTCGGGGCCTTCACCCTCGGCTCGACACAGCTCGGGATCGTCTTCGCCGGCATCAACACCGACTGGTACCAGGCGGTCCTGGGCTTCATGCTCCTTGCGGCCGTCCTCGTGAACAACTGGACCCGCCGCCGCGCCTCGGAGGCACGACGATGACCGCCTACCCGAACTCGACCGCGGCCTCGGACGCGAAGGCGGCGCCGGGGACCGGCGTCCCGGTCCTCGAGGCCCGTGGCGTCTCCAAGTACTTCGGCAGCGTCGTCGCGCTCAAGGACGTCTCGCTCGCCGTGAGGCCGGGCGAGGTCAACTGCCTGCTGGGCGACAACGGCGCGGGGAAGTCCACGCTCATCAAGATCCTCTCGGGCGTCTACCAGCCCGACGAGGGGTCGCTCTACATGGGCGGCGAGCCCGTGTCCCTCAAGTCGCCTCGCGATGGTCTCGATCGCGGCATCTCGACGGTGTACCAGGACCTCGCGATCCTCCCGCTCATGAGCATCACCCGCAACTTCTTCCTCGGCTCGGAGCCCACGAAAGGCGTCGGACCGTTCCGCCGGTTCGACCTCGACGGCGCGGCGAAGATCGCGAAGGAGCAGATGCGGGAGATCGGCATCGAAGTCCGCGACACCGGCCAGCTCGTTGGGACCCTCTCCGGCGGCGAGCGCCAGACCCTCGCGATCGCACGAGCAGAGTACTTCGGCGCGAAGGTGCTCATCCTCGACGAACCGACGTCCGCGCTCGGCGTCAAGGAGGCGGCGATCGTCCTCCGCCACGTCATCCGCGCTCGCGCCAAGGGCCTCGGCGTCATCTTCATCACCCACAACGTGCAGCACGCCCTCCCCGTCGGCGACGTGTTCACGATCCTCTCCCAGGGGAGGCTCGAAGGAACGTTCCGGAAGGGCACGGTGACGACGGAGGCGCTCCTCAAGCTCATGGGTGGTGGGAGCGAGCTCGACGACCTCGCACGGGAGCTCGAGGAGCTCGCCGCCGAGGACGCCCGAGCGAGCGCGACCGGGGGCGTGGCGCTACCGCCGATCCTCGACGAGACGCCGACCGGGACCGACGGCTTCCCGACGATCTGACGCACCGCTTCCCGCCCGTCGAACGGCGCGGGACACGGGTCGACCACGGGGCCCCATCCGGGCGACCGCACGGGGCCTCGCCGCGTCAGCCTGGGTCGGCGTACGAGCCGACGGTCTCCGCGCGGGCAGGGCCGAAGATCCGCCGCACGCGCTCGCGGAGGAGTCTCGTGATCACCTGCGCGCGATCGGGTACCCCGGCAAGGCCCCACCCTTCCACGACGAGCGACCCGGCGGCCGCCGCGACCCGGAGGTCCAGCAGCGTCCGCTGCCGGCCGCCGATGCCCGGGTGGGCGGCGGTCGCGAGGAGCGCGGAGAGGAACGTGTCCCCTGCCCCGGTCGGGTCGACCTCGCGGTCGCTGAGCGTCGCGCGCCAGCGGAGCGTCTGGATCGGCCCGCTCGCACCGAGGGTGAGGAGGAGTCCGCCCTCGTGGCCCTGCGTGACCGCGAGGACGGCACCCGGCCGGAGAAGCTCCCACAGGTCGTGCAGCGGCGTCTCGGGGGCGACATCGTGGTGGCTGACGCCGACGAGGTCGGCCCGCCTCAGGAGCGCCGAGGCGACGGGCGCCTTCTTCGTGACGCCTTCCCCCGACCGGAGGTTGCGAAGCAGCCCCTGCCAGGCCACCCCGACGAACGTGCCCTCCGGGATCGGTGCGGCCCACTCGTCGTGGACCTCGTCGGCGACCGGGGCGACCATCCACGTCCGCGCGGCGAGCCACGACTCGGGCAGCGCGGGGACCGGGAGAGGGATGCCGCGCTGGACGCACGTCTGGACCCGACCCGCGGGCGTCTCGACGTTGTGGTAGATCGGCCCTTCGTCGAGGTGGACGAGCATGAGGTCGACCCCGGCCTCGCGGAGCAGGTCGAGCTCGTCCGCGCCGCGCGCGACGTCGTCGACGCCCACGACGGCGGCCGTGCGCAGCCCGAGGCGCGCCGTCGTCAGCGCGCTGTACGTCACGCCGCCACCGAGGCGCCAGCCGCGCGGATCGTCCGGGGCCACGTCCCGGCATGCCGACCCGACATGGAGCGCCTCGGGAGTGAGCGCGGTCACCACGACCCACTCACCCTGCGGGCACGCCGGTCCCGCGTCCCACGGACCGGGACACGCCGGACCCCGGTCCTATACTGCCGCTCGGGCATGGAGCGCCTCCCTGCTCTCATCTCGGAGGGACCGTGTACTACTACGAGCTCCACGAGGGCGACGAGGACCTCATGTCGGACGTCATCCTCGCATGCGAGGACGAGGTGTCGCCGGACGAATTCTTCGATCTCGTCCAGGAGGTGCGCGTCCAGGTCCAGGACTCCTTCGACCATGACACCCTCGTCGAGGCGATCGCCGTCGAGCTCGAGCGGACCCACGGGTACACCTTCGTGTCCGACGAGCGCCTCATCGCCTCCGTCTTCGTCTCTCGGAAGGACGAGGAGAACCTCCTCATCACGAGCGACGCGGACGACCGCATGCGCGAGGCAGGCGACGAACCGGACGAGGAGGCCGACGATCCCGACGATGAGGCCGACGATCCGGACGACCTCCCCGACTACCGATCCGTCATCGCCGAGTTCGATCCCCGCACCCGATCGAACTGAGCTCGGAGCCGCACCTCAACGGCTGAAGAGGATCTCGATGACGTCCCCATCGCGGACGGGATAGGTCCTTCCCTCCGACCGCAGGCGCCCGTGCTTGCGCGCCTCGGCCGTGGACCTCAGCGTCACGAGGTCCTCGTACGGGACCGTCTCCGCGCGGATGAAGCCCTTCGCGAGGTCGGTGTGGATCGCCCCGGCCGCGTCCACCGCCGTCGACCCGTCGGGGATCGGCCAGGCGCGGACCTCGTCCGGCCCGGCGGTGAGGAAGCTGATGAGCCCGAGGAGCCGGTACGAGAGCGCGATCACGCGGTCGAGGCTCGCCTCCACGATCCCGAGATCCTCCATGAAGACGGCCGCGTCCTCGGGCGGCAGGTCTCCGAGCTCCATCTCGATCTTCGCGGACATCGTGTCGACGAGCGTCTGGCGATGGAGATAGCGCCCGCGGATCGATGTCGCGATGGCCTCGCCGTGCGGGATGTCACCCTCGCCGATGTTGAGGAGCACGAGGACCGGCTTCTGGGTGAGGAAGCGGAACCCGCGGATCGCCTTCTCCTCGTCGCTCGCGAGCTCCTCATCGCGGATCGGGCGACCGGAGATCAGCGCCTCATGCAGGCGCTTCAGGACGATCTCCTCCCGATCGTTGGACTCCCGCTCCGCCGGCGTGCCGTGGTGCCCCGCGGTCTTGAGCCGGTCGAGACGGCGCTCGGTGAGCGCGAGGTCGGCGAGCACGAGCTCGAGGTCGAACCCCTCGAGGTCCCGCCACGGGTCCACGCTCCCGTCGAGGTGCGGCACGGCGGGGTCGTCGAAGGCGCGCACGACGTGCAGGAGCGCGTCCGCCTCGCGCAGCCTCGCGAGGTGCTCTGCCGGGAGCTCCTCGGCGCCTACCCTCCCCTCCGACGAGGCCGGGGGCGCGGGGAGGTCGATGTAGGTGACGTCCGCGTGGACGATCTTCTTCGGCTTGAAGATCTCGGCGAGCCGGTCGAGGCGCGGGTCCGGCACCTTCACGACGCCGACGTGGAGCTCCATCCCGCCGTACCCACCGGTCTGGACGTGCCCGCGGGTGAGCGTGTTGAAGACCGTCGTCTTCCCTGAGCCGGCGAGCCCGACGATCGCGATCTGCATGGAGGTCCTTCCCCGGGATATCGGCCGCCGAGCCCCGGGGAGGGAGCGCCCGGTCGCGTCGTCCGATCGACTGTCAGTATCCCGCGTCCGCGTCGACGCGGTTGGCGAGGGGCTCACCCCGACCGAACCGCCGAAGGTTCTCGCAGAACAGGTCCAGGGTCCGGTCGAGCACCCTGCCGCTCGACCACGATGTGTGGGGCGTCACGATGACGTTGGGCTCGTCGTAGAACGGCGAAGTTGCGGAAAGCGGCTCCTCGCGGAACGCATCGAGGACGGCTCCCCCGATCCGCCCCTCGCGCACCGCCCGGAGGAGCGCATTCTCGTCCACGAGCCGGCCCCGCGCGATGTTCACGAGCCACGCACCGTGCCGCATCGCAGCGAGCTCGTTGGGGCCGATGATCCCGTCCGTCTCCGCGGTGAGAGGCAGGGCCAGCACGACGAAGTCCGACGCGGCGAGGAGGACGGGGAGCGACTCCGGCCCACCGACGACTTCCACGCCTGGCGGCGCTTCCTCCGCGCCCGGGTTGCGCCGCGTCGCGAGGACCCGGCACCCGACGCCCGCGGCGAGCTCTCCGACCGCACGTCCGATGCTCCCGAGCCCGACGACGCCGACAGTGACGTCGCGCATCTCGCGGCCCTCGAGGGGCTGCCACGTCCGCTCGCGCTGCAGCTCGAGGAGCTCCGGGAGCCTCCGGCTCACGCCGAGCACCATCATGACGACGTACTCGGCGATGGGGCGGCTGAACACCCCGCGCGCGTTCGTGATCACGAGGCCCGGCCGCGCCCGTCCGACGGAGATGACCCGCTCCACCCCGGCCGACGCTGAGTGGATCCACCGCAGTCGCGGCGCATGCGCCACGAGGCGCTCGAGCGCCTCCCGGCCCATGAACCCGTGGAGCAGGACCTCCACGTCGTCGAGGGGGCCGTCCGCGAGCCCCTCCCGCGAGACGGTGATGATCCGCGAGCCGGGTGCCGCGGCCGCGATCCGTTCGAGGTCCCGGGGCCGGTACCGTGCGGAGAGGATCGGCGAGAGCGCGATCGCGGTCGCGTCGCCCTGCTCGCGGTCGGTCATGCTGCCGCCCCGGGCGCGACGCCGAGGACGCGGCGCATCCATCGCGTCGGGTCCTCGATCTCGCCGTCGCGCGGCATGCTCTCGGGGCCGTCCCAGAGCCGCTGGACCCCCTCCTGTCCGGCGACCGCGGCGATGGCCGCGACGAACGCCTCGCCTCGGCGGTACTGCTCCATCTTCATCTCGAGCCCAGTGATCCGGAGGATCGCGCGCTCCAGGCCGCTCTTGCGAGCGCGACGCTGATGGAACCGGCCCGAGATGGTCGCGTGCCCGGGGACGATCGACCGCCCGACCTCGTCCATCACGTGGTCGCTGAATCCTTCGAGCAGGCTCATCACGGCCTGGGTCTCCCGGAACGCGCGACGCGACTCCTCCGGCATCATCCGCTCGATCCAGTTCCCGCCTCCTCCCCGCAGCGATCCCGCGAGGCCGCGCAGCGCATCCCGACCCGCCCCCGACGCGTTGCGCGAGAACGCGGACAGCTGCGCTTCGAGGCGGCTCGCGAGATACGGTCGAAGCCATGGATGCGCCTCGAACTCGAACGCATGGGTGGCCTCGTGGAGCGCGATCCACGTCCGGAAAGGGCCGATCGGGACGTCGAGCGTCTTCGCGGTCTGGCGGATGTTCTCCTCCACGAACAGCAGCCGCCCGGGCGCGTCCTCTTCGGCCGCGAGGAGAGCGATGTCGTACTGGCCGAGGACGCGCTGACCCATGAACGCGAGCATGTACGCGACCTGGCGCGTCGTGAGCCAGCGATTGGCGGCGATGATCGTCGCACGCGGTCCCCCGACCCCGGCGGGAAGCAGCTGGCCGAGGACGTCGCCCTCGAGACGCCCGAGCAGCCCCGCGAAGGCGAGCGTGTTGACGTGGACCCAGCCCACGCGGTCGACCGCCCCGGCTCGCTCGACGATCCCGGGCAGGGCGACTCCGAGGTGGGCCTCGAGCGCCGGCGTGACCACGCGCATCGTGGCCGCATACGCCTCGTCCGCGATGGCCATCTCCGCGGGCGTGAGCGCCCCGGGCGCCCGGCGGAGCCGCCCGATCGCGATCGCCTCGACCGAGTCCCAGTCGACCAGCCCTCGACGGGCGGACCGCTCGGCACGCCGACCCGCCGCAGAGACCGCGAGGGCGATGGTGGCCGACCCGAGGAGGATCCCGGCCCGGACGAGGCGGCGGTCGCCCCCCGCGGCGGGGCTCACGCGGGCTCCCCCACCGTGACGCCCGTCACGTCGGGGAACGCGTCGCCGAAGAGTCGCGCGGCGAGGTCCCGGAACGCTCCGACGTCGCCGGTCGTGAGCTGGACGTGGGTCGCGGGCGTCAGCCGGCCCTCGGGTGCCTCATGGCCGGCGCGGCCGGCGTCCGCGGCCGTCCCACGCGTCGTCCCGGGCGCCTCGAGGCCGTTGATCGTGAGGAGCTGCGCGAGCGCGGACGCGGTCGCGGTCGCCGAGTCAACGATGGCGACCGACTCCCCCACCGCCGCCTGGATCGCCGACCGGAGGAGCGGATAGTGCGTGCAGCCTAGAAGGAGCGTATCGATTCGGCTCTCGGGTGGAAGCGGATGGACGAACTCCCCGTCCGCCGCTCGCCGGCCGACGAGCGGCGCGACCGCGTCCGCGACCGCGGCGTCGACCTCGGGCCCCATGAAGACGCCCGCCTCGACGAGGGGGACGAGCGCAGGCGTCGCGTGCTCGTACGCTTCGACGGCCGGGTTCTCCTCCTTGATCGCGTCGAAGTACGCACGGGACCGGACGGTCGCCGGCGTCGCGATGACCCCGACGCGCCGGTTGCGGGTCGCGAGCACCGCGGCGACCGCACCCGGCCGGACGACCCCGAGGATGGGGAGGTCGTACCGGCGCCGGAGGTCCGCGAGCGCGACGGACGACGACGTGTTGCACGCGACGACGATCGCCTTCACGCCGCGGGCGGCGAGCACGTCCAGCGACGCGGCGGAGAACCGTCGCACCTCGTCGTCGGTTCGCGGACCGTACGGAGCCCGCGCGTTGTCGCCGAGGTAGATCGTCGATTCCTGCGGGAGTCGGCGGAGAATCTCGCGCAGGACGGTG